>TBL_comb47_HYPODRAFT_10001302_pt1 | contig 32450 bp, 37 predicted proteins | sample TroBogypolimnion_40_FD_10682 | JGI IMG/M metagenome (IMG submission 10682)
ATTGAAATACTGAACAACAAATACAGAAAAACACTCCAGTATCGGAGTGCTAATGAAGTAGCTAGAGAATGTGGTATTATTAAAAGTAATTATTAACCGAGTTGCATTTCACCCCAGAATTTACATTGAATTTTCTAATTTCAGAATACAAAAAATCTGACGCATTGTCAAATTTAAATTTGTGAGTGTGGAAGGAATCGGACCTTCGACCTCTGTCTTATCAGGACAGCGTTCTACCACTGAACTACACACTCAAGTAAAAAAACTATAACAAAATTTCATGGAAACCGCAACAGAATTTTTATTCCCCTCTTGAGGGGTGGCTTTTGTAATCAAAAGACGGGGTGGATATCCACCTCCCCCGACCAAGGTCGGGTACTCCTCAAGAGGAGAATTTACAAACAAAAAACACCCGAAGGTGTTTTTTGTTTTAAAAGTATATTAAAGGATTAGTACTCTCGGCGACCACCGCGGGAACCCCCACCGTAACCACCATTGCCTCCTCCGTATCCTCCACCGTTTCCACCAGTTCTTGGTGGTCGTGCTTCCATTGGGCGAGCCTCATTGACTGTAAGCTTTCGTCCATCAAATTCTTGTCCATTGAACATTGAGACAGCATTTTGTGCTTCCTCGTCTGTTGCCATTTCCACGAATCCGAAACCTTTTGAGCGACCGGACATTTTGTCCATAATAATCACAGCAGATGTAACTGAACCTGCTTGTGCGAAGTGCTCTTTTAAAGCGTCTTCTTGGGTACTGTAAGGTAACCCACCTACATATAGCTTTGTAGCCATATTATTTTTCTCTCGTTTTCATAAACGAGCAAAAACTACTTATAAAACGTAGATGCTCTGACCGCTTACTTGGTTTCGTTGATGCCTGCCCCGCGAAGCCTTGGCGAAGTGGGGCAAAAAATCCATACTCACAATTAAAACTTAAAAAGCTTATTGAGAAACTACAAGCGCAAGTATAGCACAAATGAACGCAAAAAGCAATTCATCTTCGCTTTCTCCTGCGGAAGACAATAAAACAATACCTGATTGACTAAAATATTATATGTGTTAAACTGAAAAAGAACCCGATTTTTGACATCAGTTTTTGGGTGGTTAAAGAATTTAATTAATTCGAGTTTTTTAACCACCCAAAAACGAGAACGCTATGAAAAAAACTAATGTCATTTCAAATTTTGTTAAGAAAGAGTTAACAAATCTTGTGTTTGCTGGTATAATTATTTTTTTCGCCCTGGGTATGGGAATAAAAAATAATTATCTACTGATCATAATCGGCCTACTTTCAATCCCGATTAAAATAAACCAAAACTCCTATTCTATTTTTGGAGGTTTTAGTGAAGAAAATCTCCATTCTCTTCTACCAATTTTCCAATTATCAAAGAAAAACGCTACAGCATTTTTTGGTTTCTTGTTATTGGCTCAAAAAGCAGAAGAGGATGCTATCATCTATTTTGGCGGGAGTATCTGTCAAACAGCAGAGAAAAACGCTGTCATTGGTATTGGAATTAATTTTTTGCAAACTGCGGGTAATGATTGTATCCATTGGTTTGGAATTTCTATGTTTCAAAGTGCCGAAAATGATACGATTGCACTTTTAGGCATACACCTATTCCAAAGTGCGTCAAATGATGCAATTGTTTGGGCCTCTTTATATTTTTCTCAAAAAGCAGAAAGAGAGGCATTCACTGGGCTTAGTGTTGGTTTTTACAAGACAGCTTTTTATTTAAAAAAGTTCATAGCTTATTCTATTTTTAATTCAATAAAAAAAATGGACTCAGTTATTGTCACAATATAATGAGTATTCAAAATTGGTAAGAGGAAATCGCTATAATATCAAGGCGATTTCCTCTTTTTTTTATTCTTCATCATTCCCCGTCTCACCAGATTCTAGGGCTTCTACTATTTCACCCATTTCCCCTTCTAAAATTTTCGGCAAATTATGCCAAGATTTTTTGATACGATGATCTGTGATGCGATCTTGTGAAAAATTATAGGTACGAATTTTTTCACTTCTATCTCCTGTTCCTATTTGGTTTTTTCTTTCTCCTGAATATTTTTTCGCTTCTTTTTCTTCTTCTAATTGTTGCAATTTGGCGGTCAAAATCTGTAAAGCCTTTTCGCGGTTTGCAAGTTGACTACGCTGATTTGTGGAACGCACATCAAGCCCAGTCGGTTTGTGAATCAAGCGCACAGCTGTCTCAACCTTATTTACATTTTGTCCTCCCTTCCCACCAGAACGAGAATATTCCATTTCAATATCTGCAGGATTAATTACAAAATTTACCTTCTTGCGAATCGGCAAAATTGCAACCGAAGCAGTAGAAGTATGCACCCTACCATTTTTTTCGGTAGCTGGAATTCTTTGCACTCGATGCACTCCCGTTTCATAACGTAATTTTTTATAAACATCTTTCCCTTTTATTTCAAAACTTGCTTCTTTATAACCATTTAAATCACTCTTGGATTCATAATTTTTTTTCCATTGCCACTTTTGTGTTTCCGCAAACTTTTCATACATATGCGCAAGTTCCCAAGCAAAAAGAGACGCTTCATCTCCTCCAGCTCCGGCTCGCACTTCGAGTACGACTTCGTTTGCCATTTCTTCTTGTTCTTTGTCTTTATCTAAAATATCTTCTATTTGTTTTTCAGTCGCTATTTTTTGTTCAGCGATAGATTTAAGTTCTATATCAGCCATTTCTTTCAAAGAATTGTCTTTTACCAGCATTTCTAAAATTTCTTTTTCTTGTTCATTTAGATGCTCCAAAATACCAGCCAAATAGCTTGTATTGTGATTCTTTTTTAGTTCTTCAAGATTCAAACTCATATGATATAAAAAATAAACTAAAATTTTTAAAGGGGTTTGGCGAGCGACAGCGAGCCAATTTCAGGAATTTTTAAGCTTCAAAAATTCCGTACCGGCAAAAATTTATAGTTTATTTTTTAGTTTTAGCAGTTGCAGCACGACGCTTGTTGAAGCGTTCTACTCGTCCAGCAGTGTCCATTATTTTTTCATTTCCAGTATAAAAAGGATGACATTGACTACAGATTTCCATTTTTATTTCAGGCATAGTTGAACCTACTAGAAAAACAGCTCCACAAGCACAGGTCGCTTTTGTTTTTGAATCAAATTTTGGGTGAATATCTTTTTTCATAACCTTTGGAGTTTATCATAAAATCGAAATTAAGGCAAATCTGGTAATCTTTTTGTAGAAAAAGGATTAGGATTATTAACAACCTCTTGTGAGGTTAACTCATAAATATGATCAATGGAATTTTTAAATCTACCCCAACCCGCTCGAGCACCTAAATATCCAGCCAATTTTACTGCCTCACGCACGGTTTTGTTTTGTATGTAATTCGGATAAGCGAGAGTGGTAATTTTAATTCCTAATTTATCTTCTAATATTTTTTTGCTTCCAGTTAATTCATCTGCTAATTGTTTGGCATCCAATCTTGAAAGGATTGAATGTGTTTTGGTGTGCGACTCTATATCAAAATCATGAACGACTAAATCTTTCAGATCATCCCAACTCATATAGGCCTTATAATTATTGTTTACATAATCAGTAATTATAAAAAAGGTTGCAGTAAATTTATATTTTTCTAATAGTGGTAAAGCGTATTGATATTGTGTTTTCCATCCATCGTCAAAGGCAAGCACGACTGCTTTTTCTGGTAATTTAGTATTATTTTTTAAACTATTCACATAACTTGAAAAACTAACTGGATGATACCCATTAGAAGATAAATATTTCATTTGTTCTTCAAACATTTTTTCTGTCACTCGATAATGCATTTTTGTTTTACTTTCTTTTTGAGAAAGAGAAGGACCGAAAGAATGATAAACTAGAATCGGAACCTGATATTTTGTTTCTCCGGAAGATATCTTTACGGGAGAAATTGCAAAAACATTTCCAATCCCTAAGAAAAAAATAATTACAGTTAAAATTAGTTTCAAAAAAATATGTTTCATCGGGTTGAATTAATTAGTGTTTAGAAAGAAAATCTATGTTGGCTTGAATTCCTGAAACCTTAGCCATAACATTTTTACCATAGGAACAACTAGAACCACCGGTACCGTAATACTTACAAGCCGCTTTCATTTCTGAGGTGTAACTATCCCCCGTTGCTCCTAAATCAGTCAAAAAAAGAGCTGACGCCATAAAGGCATCTCTTGGTTTCCATGGGTCTGGAGTGGAAACTCCTAAAGCATCTGCAATACTATTTTTCATTCCATTCCAAGTAGAAGCAATAAATTGAGCTGGGCCCATGGCTCCGCCATAACCATATCCTCCAATTGGACAAGATACTAACGTTTTAGATGGGTCTCGTCCAAGTGATTCAGTAATATCTAAAAATGGAGGAACATCGCGGGTTGGGTTCATTACTTTACTAAATACTTTTCCACTTTTTGAAGAAACTCCCGCACCTGTATTAAAATCAGTCAAATAACAAGTGCCTTGGTCTGTGCCTAAATTACTTTCTTGAGTAAGAATCGCCAATAGAAAGGCAGGGTCTATACCTGTTTTTTGTTGCGCCTCCTGCGCATAAACAAGAGCAGTACCAAATTCAATCTTTTGATTAGTTCCAGCAAGATTGAACAATGCACTACGAATTTTATCTGCTTTCGCTTTTTGTTGCGCAGCTAATATTTTATAATCGTTTTCTTTTTGTTTACTAATGGCTAAAAGTTGTTTTTTGTCAGCTTCTGATTGAGCAACTTGTTTTTGAGTATTTTCAAGCTGTACTTTTGCATCGGTTTCAGCATTTTGTTTTACTTCTAAATCTTGTTTCTGTACTTCTGTTTCAGCTTTTACTCCATTTATCTCATCTACTGATGCTTTCACCGCTTGTTTAATAGAAGTATATGATTCTAAATCACTATAATAATTTGAAATTGTGTCATCTGACAAAATCAAATAAATCATATTTTCATTATCAAATTCATTTGTATTTCGAAGCAATTGCGCAAGTGATTCATGCTCTCGGTCAATTTTTTGAGACAACGATGTAATCGTCGAAACCTTTTGTTGAATTGAATTTTTAAGTTGAGCAATTACTAAACCTCTTGCTTTTATTTTAGTTTTTAGGGCATTAATTTGAGTAGTCAAAAGAGTGATATCTCCTTTTAGAGTACCAGTTTGTTTTTGTTGATCTTGTTGTTTTTGTAATAAATCCACTAATTGAGCTTCTATTTGGTTAAGCTCGCTCTGACAAGAGTCTTTGTCTGCTTGAGTAATAATAGAAGAAGCGACAGAACAATCAACCGCCAGCGCCCTTTGTCCTTTAAGGCTTAAAAAACAAAGGCTAAGTATTACAAATAAAAAAACTATGACTGTATTCCGGGTCATAGTTTTCATTATAGCATATTATTATTTCTTTTCTTCTGTAGCTTCTGGTGTTTCAACTCCTTCTTCCTCTTTCTTTCCTTTCTTTTCAACCTCAATTGCAGACAAATCAACTGGTTCGGCGACCATTTCTTCTTTTTCTTCTTTTTGTTCCGCAATAGAAGCAACTACTTCTTCGCCTTTGGTAATCATTTTGACTCCTTTAGGTAAAACAATATCTGAAACTAATATTTGACTATCTAATCCGATCAAACTCGAAATATCAATAGTAAAGTTATGGGGCAAATCTGCAGGCAAGGCTTCAACTTCTACTTCGTGAAGAACCTTAACAAGGGTTCCCAAGCCACTTTTTACTGCCTCAGATACTCCTGTAAATTCAAGAGGAACTTCAACTTTGATAGCTTTATTCATATCTATCACTAGAAAATCAACGTGGATTGGCTCATCGGTAACAGGGTTCACTTGCACGTCATGGATAAGAGCATCAAAGACTCCATTTGGAGTTGTAATTTTAACAGTTGAAGACTCTCCAGCTTTACGCCAAATTTTTTTAAATTCAATTTTAGAAACTGAAATAGAAATAGAAGGATTGCCCATTCCGTAAAAAACAGCTGGCAATTGGCCGGCCTTTCTTAAACTATCTAAATTTTCTTTTATATCTCTTATTTCTGCGGTTAAAGCTAACATGGATGATAGTATACCCGAAAACCAAAAAAATGCAAATTATTTTATTCCATTAAAAAGTTTCAATCGAGCTTCTACGATTTTTTCAATCGCGATAACCGAACCTTTCAAAATCTTGGCCGGAGAGATTTCATCTTCATCTTCTTCGAGCGCTCTCTTCACCGCCTGTTTCCAAGCCAGTCTGATTTCTGAATTGATGTGCACGATAGAAACCCCTTCCTTAATCGCATTTACAAAATCCTCATCACGCAACCCAGAACCGCCATGCAAGACAAGTGGCACACCCGTTGCCTCTCTAATTTGTTTTACCAATTCCGCATCGATGTGCGGTTTCCCAGATTTGATTAATCCATGAATACTACCCACCGAAGGAGCAAGCATATCTATGCTTGTTTCCTCTACAAATTTTTTCGCATCTTCCACTTTCGTCAAAACCCCAGCACCTTCTGGAATCGTTTCCTTAATATTGGAACCGGAACCGATATAACCGAGTTCCCCTTCCACTAAAATATCTCTGCCAGTACTTTTTATGACGTTGTGAGCATAGTCCACGCATTGTTTCGTCACTTTCACGTTTTCTTCAAAACTCAATTTAGCTTGATCAATAATGACAGCATCAAAACCCGCATCAATGGCTCCTTTCACCGAATCAAAACTCGCGTGATGATCTGCATTCAAAAATATCGGATAATTATCGCGCACGCGAATTGCACGCACCAATGCTACAGCTTCTTCTTTCCCGACGAAATCTTCTTCGCCTTCTGAAAGACCAATAATAATCGGTAAATTTAATTTTTTAGCTGCATTGTAAATACCATGCAATGCTTCTAAATTTGAAATATTAAAGTGCCCAATAGCCACTCCTTTTTCATCTGCTTCTTTGATATATTCTCGTAAGGTTTTCATATAAATATTATAACATAAAAAATTAAAGCCAGGCTTATCCTTTATTTTAGGAATACCTGGCTTTTGCGTTTTTTTCGCCTCACACGAATCAGTTAACTATGCCACGAAGCACCATTACAACGGCAGCATTTTTTAACATTAGCTTTTTTTTATAAGCAGCCACTTTACTGGGCTTCACGTGTTTGCGAGGACGAATATTGCCGTTTGGCAAGAGCTCGATTTTGCTCAGATTCAAATAACAAAGATGCATACTTTATGTATTAACGTTCTAACCCTATTATATCAAGTTTCTAAAGAAATGCAACACACTTATTTAAGTAAGTCAATAAGTATTTGTTTAGCTATTTGCGGGTTCGCAGAGCCCTTTGTTTCTTTCATTATTTGACCGACTAGAAACATCAAGGCTGGCTCTTTCCCACTCTTGTAATCAGCCACTATTTTTTGATTAGCATCAATAATTTTTTGGACAATTTCTTTTAATGCTCCTTCGTCGTTTTTCTGGAGTAAACCATTTTCATTTGCTATTTTTTCTGGATCTCCGCCTTTATTAAACATTATGGAAAGAATATCTTTTAGTGCACGAGAAGATAATATTTTATCTTTATACATTTTTGATAATTTATATATGGACTCAAAATCTGTTTTACCTACTATTTTATTTATCTCATTAGACCCCGCTAACGCTTTTAAATCATTCATAATTAGATTCAGCATTATTGTCCATTCTGGTTTAGAACTATGTTCAACAATAATTTTATTTATATCGCTTTGATTTTTATTTAATACCCAAATCTCTATAATATCTTCTGGAATATTTTTTGATTTAAAAAATTTTCTTCTATCTTCAGGTAATTCTGGCAATTCACTTTTCATTTTTTCCAAATTAAATGCTTCGTACAATTTCATTTTTGGCAAATCGGGATCCGGAAAATATCGATAGTCATGACTTGATTCCTTTTTTCTTTGCGAAAAAGTTTTTTGTTTTGCATCATCCCAACCTCGTGTTTCCTGCACTATTTCACTTTCTTTTCCTTCCTCGTGCAGTTTTACCATTCTATCGAGTTCATATTTAATCGCTCTTTCTACGCTCTTAAAAGAATTCAGATTTTTTACTTCTACTTTTGTCCCTAGCACTTTTTGGTCAGAAGAAACAGAAATATTTGCCTCTACTCGCATTTCTCCTTTTTCCATATTGGCATCCGATACTCCAAGGTACCAAAGAATCAACTGCAATTCTTTCGCAAAATTTGAAGCGCTTTTGGCAGCCACTTCATCCGTTGCGTCAAAGGTCTTTGGCTCCGTCACAAGCTCCATTAAAGGCACTCCGGCACGATTAAAATCTATAAGAGAGAAATCACCCCTATCGTGTTTATTGTTTGCTGTATCCTCTTCTAAATGCACTCGAGTGATATCAAAGTCCGCAAGGTGTCCACCCGAAACAATCGGATATTTATATTGAGAAATCTGATAACCCTTTGGAATATCCGGATAAAAATAATTTTTACGATCAAATTCAGTAAAATCTGCAATTTCACCATTTAATGCAAGACCAACTTTTATCGTATTTTCTATCGCTTTTTTATTTGGCACGGGTAATGTCCCCGGATGCGCCATACAAACTGGACAAATGTTCACATTCGGATACTCTTTATCCGGATCATTCTTACAAGCACAAAACATTTTCGTTTGTGTCTTTAACTCAGCATGTATTTCAAGCCCAATAGTCGGATAATATTTCTTTTCCATATAAAAAGTATACCAAAATATGGGTATTTTATCACTTGACTTTTTCATCTAAATATGCTATATTCGAAAGAAATGTTGTATCTTGAAAACAAGTTTTCTAAAGGGGTATTAATTGGATTGGTTTTTAAAGCTTCTGTAGGAATGGAGGTTTCAAAAACCAATTTCAAATAATTTTCTAACCCTTTTAATAAACAAAAACATGAAAACAAATTCAATCATCGTGGCCATCATGGCAATTTTATTTTCTTCATTACTGGCATCCGGACAGCACCTTACAAACTGGTTTGAATATTCAACATTTAATCCAACCAGCATCAAGGTCGGACAATTCATTGACGAATACCACCCGTATCCGACAGCGGACGGTTACGAAGCCCACTATGGGGCGTTCAATATTTCGTACTACTACAAAACAAAAGTAGTTACGATATGGATCCAGGTCAACGACGAACGGCCAGGAAAAAAATTAGGTGCATTAAAAAAAAGCCCGGCAGTTGATTCACTGAAACTAATCTATAATTTTTTCAAAACAAAAAAATGCAATGGAAAAAACTTCGAATTCAAAGTGCGTGATTTTATTTCAGAAGTTGACTCAAATGCTACTCATATAGAAAAAATATATTACTTAGAAAGTAACGGGAAGAAGAAGTTGATAGTAGAAGAGCCAAATTTTGAATCAACCGGGGTCAAGTGGTAAATCTTTAAACCATTGTTTATATCGACGAAAGTTGATTTAAGCAATGGTTTTTTATTTTTTCTTTAAAATTCTGTCTACTAACTAAGCATATGTAAAATTAGTAGACAACAAAACAAATTAGTTTTTAGATTTTAAGCTTCCGTTTTTTGTTACTTCTAGAATTTCTACATAATCTAAAATTCCAAGTTTTTCTAGACCAATAATAAATTCTTTCGGCAATTTCACTTTTCCAATCCAGACACTTTTCTGAATCAAGTTAAAACCAAGTATTCTTAACATATCTCTTAAAATATTTCTTTCTTTATTAAAAATTACCGGAATGTCATAACTGATCATAATAACATTCTCCCCTATCTCTTTTTTATAATCTGAATGATTTAACGAAAAAGTATTCTTTAACTCCTTTAATCTTTTCTTTCCCTTTTGGGTTAAAATTATTTTCCCCGAAGATGTTTTTTGTAAAAATCCATCTCCATTCAATTTGGACAGATATTTTTTAATTTTCCTTGCTTTTTCTTTGTTTATTTGATTTTTAATCCTTTTCTCTTTTTTCTTACCATATTCATAATCAATTTTCCCCATACTGGCTCCGTAACCAGAACTTATAAAGACACTCGCAAGATCAGTGGCACTGATGGCCGTTTCTTCTAGAGAAGCTAAAATTTTATAGATTATCTCTCCTCTCATAATAATTATTATATAAAAAATATTTACTTGTGTCTACTAACTTTACATATATAGATTTAGTAGACACATTGTTTAAATGTAAATACAATTATTTTTTCAAAATTTTAACTAACGCGTCTCGGAAGGATTTTACTGATTTATCATCATAAAGTGATAGTACAAAAACTTTTTTACCAAGTTTCTCGAATTCTTTTACTTTTCGATTGATAAAATCAATCGCCCTGAGCTTTGCCGAAGGATCATCTATAACCACATCAGTTTTCGTTAGTACAATTATTTCTTCTTTTTTAGATAAACCCTCTTCGCCTAAATTATTTTTCTTATCATATGCCTCTAATTCTTTTCGAATTTCTTTATAAGCTTTCAACATATTTACATTTTCAAAAGAAACTAAATGCGCAAGCATCTTTGTCCTTTTAATATGTCGCAAAAATTTTACTCCGAGACCTTTTCCTTCTGAAGCTCCTTCTATTACTCCAGGAATATCGGCAATTATGTATCCATAAAAATCGCCCAAATTTGGGTCTAAGGTAGTAAAAGCATAATCTCCCACCTTCGCACCAGCATTTGTTAAAGCATTCAATAACGATGATTTCCCGGCATTTGGAAGGCCTACAAGTCCGACGTCCGCAAAAAGTTCTAGTTCAATATGAAAATTTGCTCTTTCACCCTCTTGCCCTTCACGGGATTGTAAAGGTGTGACATTGGTAGAACTTTTAAAATGTTCATTTCCAAATCCTCCATAACCACCCCTGAGTAACATTATTTTTTGTCCCGCTTCTAAAAGTTGATATTTTTCTTCTGTTTCTAGATTGGTAATAATAGAACCAATCGGCAATTCTAAAATTAAATCGTCTCCATTTTTTCCATGTAAACTTTTTTTCCCACCATCTTCTCCACGACTTGCGATAAATTCTTTTTTAGCTTTATATTGAGAAAGAATCCCCACATCCCGCACGGCAAGCACGTAAAAATCTCCTCCACGTCCACCATCGCCACCCGCTGGTCCACCCTTTGGCACAAATTTTTCTTTACGCCAACGTACCACGCCGTCGCCACCGCGTCCTGCTTCTGCATATATTTTTATTTCATCTATAAAAGCCATAATGTCATCATAACACAAATTAAAAATAAAGTTTTTAAGGGGTTTTGAGTGCGACGGCGCGAAAACTTCAGGATTTTTTAAGCTTCAAAAAATCTGTACCGACAAAAACTTTATTTTTAATTTGTGTAAGTTTATTCCAGTAATGCAAGTTCTGCTAATTTTATAGCTCCTTCTTTTGATTTCACATTGGCGAGAAAACCATTTCTGTGACAAAAAGTAATATCGGGGACTCCTGTTATTTCTTTTAATTTCGGATCATTCCCTAAATATCCCCACCAATTTTCGGGAAGCAATTTTCTGCTACTCAACGTATCAAAACTTTTGTAAATTGCTTCCACTTTCCAAACATCGCTATGGCTACTTGGATAAATTAAAAAAATTGGTTCTTTTAATCCAGAAAGAACTCTTTGATATAAATAACGAGGAAATGGAATTTCTAATTGAACAAGTCTCTTGTCTGGAGATTTTTCATATGCTTCCAAAATTAATTTTGTTCCCCTTACTTCAGACTCAGCGACTTCTATTTCTCTTTTTAATAAAATTAAAACTTTTTCTGCTTGCTCTTTAAAAATTTTATCAATATCTAAATTTTCTTCTTCCCAGGTAGGTAAATAAACAAGAAAAGCTTGCTCTAAATCATAAGGAATAACTCCATCGAATTTCGGAGTCATAATGTCAATTCCATTATCAATAGCGTCTATCGGAGAAACCATCTTATCATCAATTATTTTCCAAACTGAGGTGTTATTATCACATAGAGACAAACCAAAATGTTTCCAAACTAAACCAAAAGAAGAATACTCTATTCCATTTTCTCTTTTTCCCGCTCCGCTTTTTTGATGATGATCAAAACGATTAATTTTTGGATTATATATTCCTCCAACATCAAAAACATAGTCCCCGTTTTTAATTGTCTCTTCGTCTCGAGTTCTAATTACTTCAAATTCTTGACCTTCTTTTTCAAGTACTAAAGACAAAGTGGCACAAGCAAAAATATCATCTGCATGAAACGAACCATTATGTGTAATTAATTTTTTCATAAATTTTCTTATCCCGTAGTGAGCTTCGCTCTACTACTCTGGTTAATTTCTTTCTGCATAAAATTCTTCAAAAAGTTCATAAAACCAACCAACCAACTTATCAAAGACTATATATCCTATCACAAGAACTAAAACTATTAAAGAAAATTTCCAAATTTCTTTACTTACGGTCAGTGCTGTATAACCGAAAAAATATCCTAAAAAAAGAAGCAAGGGCGCCCAAATAATAGTGGAACTTATCTCTGCTTGTAAATATTTTTTATAACTTATTTTTTCAAAACCGGCAAAAACAATCACAATGTGGTTGAATCCCATAATAAATTTTGAAATAAAAATTGACCAAAATGGTTTTTGCCTAAATCTAGGCATAAGATTAAAAATCCTTTTTTCTATATGTTTTAGTATTTTTTTGCTATGCCATTTATTATGTATCAAGGTACCAATATAATATCCCAGAAAAGTTTTTATGAATGCCCCAGCATAAACAAATACTAAAACAAAAGGTAAATCAAGAGCACCTAGACTTACTAAAATCCCCGTAGATATTAAAAAAATTTCTCCTTCAAAAATCAAACCAAAAAAAATCAGAACGTAGGTCAAAGTCTGATGATGTTCCACTAAAACGGTTAAAAGTTTGACTGTGTGCATATAGTTCTAAAACAAAGCGTCTACAACTTCTTTTACAACCGTACCATCTGCTTTTCCTTTTAAATCTTTCATAATAGCCGACATTAGTTTTCCTTTTTCTTTCGAGTCAGAAACATTTAATTCATTTTTCTTTGATAAAGCAATTTTTTCAACTTCTGAGCGTTCCATCATTTTTGGCAAATATGTTTCTAAAATAGAAAGTTCTGCTTCTTCTTTTTTTACTAGGTCATCTCTATTCCCCTTTTTAAATTGTTCAATTGAATCTTTCCTTTGCTTAGAAAGACGAGACACGACAGTAAGAGCTTCTTCGTCAGGAAGCATTTCATTCGGCTTTTTACCTTTTGAAACAAGTTCATTTGTAAAGGCAGAAAGCATTCCTCGATAAACATCGAGGCGTAGAATATCTTTGGCCATCATCGCCTCTTTTATTTTATTTTTGATTTGTTCATGTAACATATTTTTATTATACCAAAATATGTTAAAATAAAGAAATGAAAAAAATTATATTTTTTGATACTGAAACAACGGGCAATACTGAAAATGATTTTTTGTGCCAATTAGCTTATAAGGTTAGTAATGAAACCTTTTCTGCCCTTTATAAGCCACCAATAAAAATTCCACCTGAAGCTTCAGCAGTGCACCACATTACCAATAAAATGTTGGAAGGCAAACCTTCTTTTAAAGAAAGCGGCGATTTAAATAAAACAAAAGAACTTTTTGAAAACAAAGATTCTGTAGCCGTGGCCCATAATGCTCAATTTGATTTAATGATTTTTAAAAAAGAAGGAATAATTCCAGCAAATTTTGTCTGCACCTTACGTCTTGCTCGGTATTTAGACCCCGAAGGAAAAATCGGGAAATATAATTTACAATATTTACGTTATTTTCTTGATCTTGATGTAGAGGCTGTTGCTCATGATGCTCTAGGCGACGTTTTGGTATTGGAAAAATTATATGAAAGATTAAAGAAAAAGATTATGGAAGAAAATAATCTTGACGAAGAAAAAGCAATTGAGAAAATGATAGAGATATCTTTTCATCCTTCTCTTTTTAAGTATATTAATTTTGGAAAACACAATGGTAAAGAAATTGCCGAAATTGCACGAACTGACCCGGGATATCTCGAATGGCTCCTTAACCAAAAACTAGAAAGCGACCAAATCGACGAAGATTGGATTTATACCTTAAAACATCATTTGGGAAAACTAATTTAAAACAATAATACCCTACCAATTTTATTTGATAAGGTATTTATTTGTTTTCTCCTTTCTTGGTGTGGTGCTTTAATTCATAAATAAGAAAAATAACTAATACAAAAAGGGTTAGCAAAAACCCCTTTACACATTCTCCTGCGGTAAGACCTGAGGTTCCGTGTGAATGCGGATAAAGTAAAATAAATAGTAGATTTTTCATAATGACAAGTTTTTTCTTACCAAGCATACTTTAAAAGACTATTTTCCGCAAATGGTTAAATTGTGTTAAAATATAGCTATGCAAAATATTTTGTGGATTGTTGTTGGAATTCTGGGAGGCGGAATAATCGGCTATTTTCTTTTTGGTAAGAAAAAAGGGAATGAAAAAACAGACGGCACCGGACTTCAACTTATCCTTACTCAATTAAATGAACTCTCAAGAACTGTAGATAATAAGATCGGCGAATCACACAAACAAATGAATGAAAGTCTAAAATTCCATTCAAGCGAATCTAATAAGATTATTCGCGACGTAACGGAAAAACTCACTCGGCTAGACGAAACAAACAAGCAAGTCATCTCTTTCGCTGACCAATTACAAAGCTTGCAAGATATTTTGAAAAACCCAAAGCAACGTGGAATCCTTGGAGAATATTATTTAGAAACAGTTTTAAAAAATGTCCTTCCTCCTGGCTCATATCAAATGCAATATGCTTTCCCGGATGGGAATATTGTGGACGCAGTAGTTTTTGTGAAAGATAAAATAATTCCGATTGATTCAAAATTCTCACTTGAAAATTATAATCGAATGATCGAAGAGAGAAATTCCGCCGAAAAGAAAAAGTTAGAAGCGATTTTCGTAAATGATTTAAAAAATCGTATCACTGAAACTGCAAAATATATTCAGCCAGACAAGAATACCACGGACTTTGCATTTATGTTCATTCCCCACGAAGCTATCTATTATGACCTTCTGATAAACAAAGTCGGCTCAGTAGATGAAAATGCTGAAAATTTAATTCAACGTGCTTCTGGAAAATATAAAGTTATCATCGTCTCCCCCACTTCATTCCTCGCATATTTGCAAACTGTTCTTCAGGGATTGAAAGCAATGCAAATAGAAGAATCTGCCAAAGAAATAATTAAAAAAGTTGGCGACCTTGGTAAACATTTAAAATCTTATGACGAATATCATACAAAACTTGGTAATGCCCTAGGCACCGTCGTGAACCACTATAATACTTCTAATAAAGAACTTCGTAAAATAGACAAAGACGTGCTACGTATCTCCGGCTCTTCGCCCGAGCTCTCTCAAATTGAATTAGAAAAACCAAAAATCGAAGATTGATAAGTTGAACTATCTGTGTTATTGTAGTAAAAAATTAAATCTGTTCATTGATTTTAAAAGTGTCAAAAGGAACACTATAATATTAGATTGAAAATCAAAATACTTTTCAAAAACCAAATATTTTCAAATCACTAAAACGAAAAAAAATGAAGAAAGTTAGCCTCGAAAGAAAACCCAGACCATGGAGTCTCATGATGACCGCGGGATACAATCCTAAGTGGTCAGAAGGATCAGCTAAACCACCAATTTTTCCAACTTCCACTTACGTCTTCGAAAGCTCAGAAGAAGGTAAAAAAGCGTTCGAAGTGGCTTATGGATTGAGAGAGCCGGAAGAAAACGAAAAAAATAATCTCATTTACGGAAGAATCAATCACCCTGGCCTGCAAATCGCAGAAGAAAGATTGGCGATTTGTGAATCAGGAGCTGAAGCCTGTGTAATTTTTTCAAGCGGGCTCGCAGCTATCACAACCGCACATGTTGAATTCTCTGAAATAGGAGATTTTGTGCTCTGTGGTAGTCCTTTGTATGGAGGAACCGACCACTTTATTAAGAAAGTATTCCCTAAAAGACTTGGTGTTACGCCAATATTTTTTAACACCAGTCACTCCAAGAAAGACATCATGAATCTTGTGGAAACTGCCGGAGCAACTGGAAAAGTTTCGATGATGTTGATTGAGACTCCGGCAAATCCAAACAATTTTCTCTACGACATCAGAGAAATGAAAAATATCTGCAAATCACTTTCTACTAGTGAAAAAAAAGTACTCTTGGCGGTAGATAATACATACATGGGTCCTTATTGGCAAAGTCCCATGCTTCATGGTGCCGACCTGGTACTATATTCTTTAACTAAATTCATTGGTGGACACAGCGATATTATCGCAGGTGCATGTTTGGGTTCGGCAGAGCTAATACAAAGGATAAAGGTCGCAAGAACATTCTGGGGAGATATGTCAGACCCATTCAGTACATGGCTACTGTTGAGAAGTCTTGAAACGCTTAAAATCAGAATGGATCAGCACGCAAAAAACGCAAAAATGGTTGCGAAATATTTAGGGAATCACCCATTAATCGAAAACGTGCGCTATGTGGGCAATCTTACAGCAAAGGACGGCAAACAATACCTGATCAAAAGAAAGCAGTGCAAAACAGGGGGCGCAATGATCACCTTTGATATTGAGGGCGATGAAGCACGAGCTTTTAAATTCATGGACAACTTAAAGCTTATAAAAAAAGCTGTTAGTCTCGGAAGTACCGGATCTCTCATTGAACCTCCTTATTCTCAAACCCACGCCGACGTGGACGCAGATTTTAAAATGAAGCTTGGCATCAAGCCAAATACCGTTCGACTTTCTGTCGGCATTGAAGACTGGCACGACATTATTGATGACATTGAACAAGCAATGAAAGCATAATGCTTGAAAGCAATTTTGCATTATAAGAGTATGTTGAATAAAATCAACATACTCTTTTTTTATTTATAAAATTATAGGTTGACAAAACTCTATTTTTAGAGTTATAATATTAGTGAATATAGTTAAATAACCAAAGATGTCAAAGGAACATCATTGATTGTTTTTTGATTTATTTTTTATAGTAACTAGTTATTTCTAACCCTTAACATCCAAGCTGAATGATAAAGAAAAAGTACACCAGAGAAGAATTGTCAGTATTCCGTGAGATTATCTTAAAAAAACTCGAGATAGCGAGAGAAGATCTTAAGTATCTAAACGGAGCAGACAGAAATGAAAACGGGACCAACGACACTGCACCAATTTTTAAGGGATCGTTACAAGAAGGGCGTACAACTTTGATTAGCGAAACAAATGCTAGGCTTGCTTTAAGAAAAGTGAAACATATTCATGACCTTGAAGCAGCATTGATTCGTAACGAATCTGGGAATTATGGTATCTGTAGAAAAACCGGAGACCTGATTGAACCAGAAAGGTTAAGAGCAACTCCCCATGCCACCCTAAGTATTAAAGGGAAGGAATTAATAGAAAAAGAAAAATTAGAATTAAAAAAGGTTTTTAACAGATTTAATTCGTTCTAATTAAGGGTTAGAACAATTGTGAAGCGTGTTTATACATTATTTTGTAGCACGCTTCTTTTTTTTTGTTTTTTTGTGAAAAAATGTTATATTTTTTCTATGGCCTTATCGTCTAATAGTTAGGACACAAGCTTCTCAAGCTTGGAATTCGGGTGCGATTCCCGGTAAGGTCACCTTTGACTATCTAAAAAAATGGGTTTATTTTTTTGCAAGCCACTCAGAATCTTGGCGAACTAAAAGTTTCGATTTATTTTTTTGGTCTTTTAAGATTGCTTCTACAGCACGTTCCATTCGCATCCCCTGAGAACCTTTCACAAAAACAAAATCATTTTCTTTAATAAAATCTTTCAAAAATTTTCCTGCTTCATGTGCGTCTGAAAAATCAAAAATATTTTTAGAATTCATAAAAGTATTAATTGCTCCTTCCCTTATGTCTTTCGCTCTTTGTCCAACCACCACCAAAATATCAACATTTTCTTTTGCAACTTGACCGATATGTTCATGGGCATTTTTTGTATGCTTCCCAAGTTCCAACATATCACCAAGCACTGCTATTTTCCTACTTTTATTTTTTACCCCTCCTAAGGTTTTAAGTCCTTCTTCACAAGCAAAAGGAGAAGAATTGTAAGTATCGTCTATAATAAAAGAATCATTTATTCCTTCTAAAAGTCGCATTCTACCTGGTGGCACATCATAATTTTTTAATCTCTCTACCGCATCCAAGGTATTCCATTTTAAACCAGAAGCAAGAGCAAGCGCACCGAGAGACGCATAAATATGATTTTTTCCAAAAACTCCTTCAATAATTACTGGTAAACTTTTTCCACCTTCATCTACTCGATAAATAATTCCTTTCGGAAAATCATTTTCATCATAAAAAATACTTTCTCCAGAACCTAAAATATCCGCTCCCGGTTTAAAGCCATAAGTGGTAGTAATATTTTTTGTTTTTGTTTTCATTTCCAAAACTGTTTCATCGTCAGCATTTAAAACCAAAAGACCGTCTTTTTTCAAGGTTTTTATCAACTGTGCTTTTTCTTCAACAAGGTGTTTGCGAGAATTGAAGAATTCAATATGCACAGGGGTTTCTCCGATTGCGGTAATAATTACTGCATCGCTTTTAAGCCAAGAGGCGGTTCTTTTCATATCGCCTGGTTTCCCTATTCCCACTTCAAGCACCAACCATTCGGGATATTTATGTGGGGCAATAAAAAGCCAAAAACCTTTTGCAATATTTTTTAACCAAGTTATCGGATTATTCCAACCATTAGGAACACCAAGAATAGTAAGGGGTAATCCTATTTCACTATTAAAACTTTTTTCACTTTTTCTAACATATGAAATACCAGAAATGATTGCATAAACTGCATCTTTAGTAGAGGTTTTACCAACGGAACCAGTAATAGCTACCACTTTTGGTTTATACTTCCAAAGCACCAGTCGAGCCTCAATTTGTAAAATATAAACAATAAATTTTTTAAAAATGTTTTTCATATTCAATTATCTATCAGGTGGAACTTCGTAATAATTTAATAAAAATTTTGTAATATCCAAAAATGGGCCTGCCCAAGTATTTGAAGCATACGGAACACCTTTCGGATTTACTGCATACAAAAAAACTATAAACTTCGGATCATAAGCCGGAAAATATCCGACGAATGAATGAGTATGCCTGTCTTCATAATAACCTCCTTCTTCTGGATTAGCAATTTGCGCTGTCCCAGTTTTCGCCGCAATACTATAACGTTCTATTCCTGGAGAAAGTTTGTCAAAAGATTTATCCATAACTGTCACCATCATTCTGGTTATTTCTTGGGAGGTTTTTTCTGAAATTTTTGTGGGAGTAGTCGGATAAGTCATTTCTTTTTTTGTTCCATCATCATACTTTATATATTTTACTACATGAGGGACAACTAAATTGCCACCATTTCCAAGTGAAGCAAGAGCTCTTGTAATTTCAATCGGGGTCATGGCTATACCTTGACCAAAAGCAGCATTGGCATATTCTATGTCTCGAGGTGAATTCATTATCCCTCCAATCAATCCACTTGTTTCATTTGGTAAATCAATTCCTGTTTTATTTTTTATTCCATAGGAAAGCAGATAATCCCGCAACTTGTCTTTTCCTAAGTGTTGATAAACAAAGACCATCCCAGTATTAAGAGATTGAGTAAGAACATCTTGCATAGTAGTACCTGGACCACGACCTTTTTTATCGAAATTATAAATGGTTTTTTTATCCACCACCACACTTCCTTTATCATCATAAGCAGTATCCGCGGTAACCACTCCAGCATCAAGCGCTCCCGCCATCACTAAGGGCTTCACGACTGAACCAAATTCAAATACATTTTCAATTAATGGATTAGAAAAAGTGTGAACATCTGTGATGCCCGAAAAATCATTTGGATTGAAATCTGGTTTTACTGACATCGCATAAATTGATCCATCTTTTGGATTCATAATTATTCCACCGATAGAATCAACATTATACTTTTCTTTAACTTCAGTTAATTTTTCTTCCAAAAATCCTTGCACCGTAGGCTCGATAGTAGTAACAATATCTCCATTCAACTCTTCGTTTGAAGATAATTTTTGATTAATATCGGAAAATACTTCTGCAAAAAAATTAATATAAGGATTGTTTTCGTTTTGAGAAAGCACATCATTGTACTTCCTTTCAAGACCATAACGTCCAGCTAGTTCATCTCCTTTATAGCCCACAAAACCAAGAGTGTGTGCAGCAAGATTTTCTCCTGGGTAAAAACGCCATTTTTCTTTATAAACAGAGATTCCAGGGATTTTTAAAGAAGACACACTATCTGCTTCATTTTTGGAAAGATGGTTTGCTATTTCCTCATATGGATCAGATTTTTTTTCAGCTTTAGTTTTAAATTTTTCATAATCAAGATTTATTAGGTCCTTCAATTTGTTAAAAGTGTTGTCAATGTCCACAATTTCACTTGGATTAATCGCTATTTTAAAACCTTCGGTTTGAATAGCGGCTGAAACTAGATCGCCTGTCTTAGCTTCAAAATATATCGAGTTGCGTTCAAAAATATCGGAAGAAGGAGTAGCATATTGCCTGTCTGCTTTTTCTTTATAAATATTACTTTCTATTACTTGTACAAAAAAAAGTTTCGCAATTAAAATGAGCGCAAAAAAAATAATACAAAAAGATAAAATTCTGATTCTAGAAAAAGCTCTTATAAAAAAATTCCTAAATTTCGAAAAAAAACCAGACCTCATTTGATTGAAAGAAAACTAAGGGTACCAAGGGATTTTCTGACCGCATATTGTGTTTTTGCTTCTTTAAAACCCATCTCTGAAGACATCGCAAGATCAACTTTGTTTGATAAAGACAAGTATTTAAGCTCTAAATCTCCTACTTCGTTGGAAAGGGTTCTTACATGTACTCCAAGGCTTTGTCTCGCTACTACATTAAAGGTCATATTTCCTAAAATTAAAACATACAGAAATGCGCATATTCCAAAAGAGTAAAGCAAAATGCATAGAATTCTCTTCTCTAGATTGTTGTTGTTCACAATGTTTACATTCTTTGTATATTTTTTAATTTTTATGGCTGTTCTTTTCATTTTATATTTTTTCTAAAATTCTTAATTTAGCACTTCTTGCTCGAATATTTATTTTTAACTCTTCACTACTCGCAATAATTGGTTTTTTTGTAATAATTCTTGCAACTCTATTTTCTTTTCCGCCTGAGGCGGATCCGCCTTTGGTGGAATAAAATTTTTTAACTATCCTATCTTCTAAACTATGGAAACTAATCACACACATTCTTCCTTCATTTTTTAAAAATTTAAAACCTTGTTCTAATCCTTTTTCTAATGTTCCTAATTCGTCATTTACTGCTATCCGCAGTGCTTGAAACGTTCTCGTAGCAAAGTGCAGTTTCCCTTTTCGATAACTTGCCGGAACAGCATGCTCAATGATATTTACTAAATCAAAAGTCGTTTCTATCTTTTTTTTCTTTCTACTTTCGACTATCCCACTCGCTATCCTACCTCGATATTTTTCTTCGCCATACCCATATAAGATATCCGCTAAACTTTTCTCACTCCAAGCATTCACAATGTCTTTGGCAGTTAAATCTTCTTCTCCTGGATTTTCTTTCATAGTCATCAACAACGGTTCATTTTTCAGAAAAGTAAATCCTCTGCTTGAATTTTCTAACTGGTCACTTGATAAACCTAAATCAAAAATAATTCCATCAATGTTTTCTAATCCTCCTAAATCAGCAAAATTCTTATTTATAAAAGTAATCTCACAATCACAATCTCTGAATTTACTCTTTGCTTTTTCCCAAACACTCTTATCTTGGTCAATCGCAATTATTTTTACTTTTCTGTATCTTCTACAAATCTCGACACTATGTCCTCCACCTCCGAAAGTAGCATCGAGGACGGTCGCTCCGTCACTCAGGTTTAAACCATCTATTGTTTCATTTAAAAGAACTGTCTTGTGTATACTTATCATTTCCCTTCATTCCCCAACTTTTCTGCTAATTTATCGGCTTCTTTTTCTACTTTTTCGTTATACGCTTTCCAAACCTTATCATTCCAAACTTCCAATCTGTCTTTCACTCCGATGATCGCAGCACTACCGACAAGCTTGATTCTATCTTTTAAAAATTCTGGAATTAAAATTCTTCCAATCGTATCTACTTCCACTTCCGCTGCTCGTCCAAACATATATCGATTAAAACTTCTTTTATCTGCTTTCAAAAACGATAAATCGGAATCTGCATCGGAAAGTCTTTTAGAAACTTTTTCCCATTCGGTAGTGGTAAAAATAAATAAACATTGGTCAAGTCCAGGGGTAATAATAACTTTTTTACCCATTTCCCTGCGGAATTTAACCGGTAGTGAAACTCGGTTTTTTTCATCTATTGTGTGTATATATTCTCCTATTAACATAATGGTTTAAATTACTTATTCACTAATTTCCCACAATTTCCCACTTCGTATACATTATAAACCACCATGTTTGTATAAGAAAGCCCTATCCTGTGGATAACCCCACAGGTATCCCTTGACAACATAATTAAGGGGTATATACTTAAGCTATGACACAAGAAACAAGGTATTCAATTAAAGAATTTAAAAGAGACTTCCCTAACGAGGAAGCATGTTTACAGTTTGTATTTGATAGCCAACATACTCGTAAATGTTCCTGTGGCGGTCAATATCACTTAATAGACGGGCGTAAGCAATTTCAATGCTCCAAGTGTCGTTTTCAGATAGCCCCATGTGCTAACACTATTTTTCATAAGTCCTCTACTCCGCTTTCTCTTTGGTTTCATGCAATATGGATATTCTCAAATGCTAAAAGTGGTATTTCTTCTTTAGAAATGCAAAGACAGTTAGGCGTAACCTATAAATGTGCATGGCGTATTCTTCACATGATTAGAAAAGCCCTTAAGCAAGATAACGACAAACTCAAAGGTGATGTTGAAATGGATAGTGCCTATATTGGCGGTGTCCGATCGGGTGGAAAAAATAATGAAAACTTAAGTCATGCTATCGCTATGAAATCAGTCGTTATGGCGGCGGTTGAAAGAAACGGAAAAATGAGAGCAGAAATTATGAAAGATAATTCGGCTAGTTCTCACAAAGAATTTATTGATAAAAATATAGAAAAAGGTTTAACTCGTCTTTTAACTGATAGTAGCAATAGATACACAAAAGCAGTTTTTGGAATACAAAGAGAAATGGTAGACCATAGTAAACACGAATATGCTCGTGGAGATGTGCATATAAATAAAATAGAGACCTTTTGGTCTCATGTTAAAAGAAGTATTAGAGGGACACAAAAATCTATTTCACAGGAACACTTGCAGTCTTACCTAGACGCTTTTGTCTTTCATTATAACAACCGCTACAACGACAAAGAGAGGTTTGCTTCTTTAATCGGTAGCTTATTACACGCTTAAGAGCGTTTATAAAATCGTGGCGTTTTTCCATATTATCCACAGTATAACACTTTCTTTTTTAATTTGCTTATGTTATACTTAATAAGTTGGAGCTATGGTGATTGTGAGTTTAGTAATCTATTACAAATTAATGTTAGTAAGTAAGACTCTTGTTTTAACTGTGGGGTGTCGAGGCAAAAACCTTTATGCTCCAACAAACATTTAGGTATTAGTTGAAAAACTCTTATCTTCGTGCCCCACAGTTAGTATGAGAGTCTTTTATTTTATCTGGTTTAAAAACTTTGTAAGCTAATCGGAAGCGGTAGTCTAATAGATTCTCCAAAACAAAAATGTGCACATGCACAAAAATATGTGTAGCTTATATCACACGAAAGGGAGGCTGGAAAGACTTTGCTTCAACGCATGGTTTCAAATGCTGGCCTATTCGAGACTCAAGAAGTTGTCAGCTACATAACAAAAACCGCTCAAAAAAGAATAATTCTTTTTAAGGCGGTTTAAGTCTCACAAGGCTTTATAATTCACTCTCAGAAATGGGAGTGTTTTATATTTAATATTATATCATAATCAACATTGTTTTATAATTTCTAAAAATTCTTCAAGGGTAGAATTTAAATTTCTAGCAACTTTTTTATAATCTTCTGTAGAAGTAATCCTCCTCATTTTTGTATGGTCAGTATGCACTACCCACATACTATGTGGCTTAACTTCATTTTTAATAAAAGGTTCAAAACGTACAGCACTTCCTCTTTTGTCTGAATTTTCAACTTTAACAAAACCCTTACATATTGCTAATTTTTCAACTGCTTTTATATAACTTTTAAGCGGGTAATTTAGCTTCTGCATAGTAGTCAGGGGTTATGACTTTAAAATGTCTAGCTACAAGTTGTCTCATTAGTCCAGGAAAAATATTATTTAACTTTTCTCTATCTTCATCATCAGAAAGAGGAACAGTGGTTAAATGTTCAGGAGAGTTATATTTTTTTAATCCTTCTTCATATAGAGAAGTCATATCCTTTAAAACAGAAAGTACCTGTTCCTGTGTTTCTCCTTCATATGTTATGTCATAAGGTTGCACAAATCCTCTATATAATCCATTTTTAGATTTATACACTACACTAATAGCGGTACAATCCACTTTAGTAATAAATTTATTTTTAGTTGTATCACACGATAAATTTTTCATATATGTTTTATTATATCACAAACTTACAACGACAATAGGTATTAATGTGCAAAAACTATAATAGTAAGTGTGTTTTTTATATTACTTATTTTATATGAATTGTCAATGAAGACTCATATAGTAGTTATGTTATAAGGGGTCATGTGTTGATAACCCCACAAGCATTTAATCCCTTGCATTTTTTGATAAAATGTTGTATATTAAACCTTGAAATTTGAACACAAAAAAACCTAACCAAGCTATGGAAAAGAAGAATCGTATTACCCAAAAAACCGAAAGAGTTTTCTCTTTCATTGTTCCTAAAAAGGGACCCAGACGATTTATTATTTCAATTGAAAATCCATCTGACGGAACTATCCTTTTTGACAATCCGACAAAGGAAGAAATTGAAAAATACAAAAAAGCCAAAAAAGAGAAAATCCAATTTTCGATGGAAACAATCTCTGGAGAAAAAGGATTAACCCTGATAAGATTGAAGGAACGTGAAAATCTCTCTCCTTTTGCTTCTAGCCGAGCTAGTGAGGAAAAACAAAAAACCCCGCCTTAAGGTGGGGAATTTTTTTATTCTTTTTTAGGTTTCATTAGTGGAAAGAATTGTGTCTCGCGAAGAGGTTTGTCAGCTAAAAAGGCAAAGAGTAATTCTCCAAATCCAAAACCACAAGTCGGAGGCATTCCGTATTCAAGCATTTCCACAAATTCTAAATCAGGCATCATCGCTTCTTTGTCCCCCGCTTGCAATAATTCTTGTTGTGTTTGAAATCTTTCTGCTTGGTCAATCGGATCATTTAATTCAGAAAATCCATTGCCTACTTCTGCACCAGCAATAATTATTTGAAATCTTTCGGTTAATTCAGGATTATTTGGCATTGATTTTGAAAGTGGCGAAACAAGTTTCGGATGCCCTGTCAAAAATACCGGACCTGCAATTTTCTTTCGGCAAAATTTCCAAAGAGTATCTACCATTCTTTCCATAGTTTCACCATCATAAACAATATCGAGTTCTTCTAATTTATTTTTTACTTCATTATAAGTAGTAGAAAGTACGTCTATACCAGTTTCCTCTTTTATTGTCTCTCGATAATCAATCTTTTCCCATTTACCACCCAAATCAAATTTATGTCCTCGCGTCTCAAAGAGAGTTTTTCCAAAAACATCTTTCGCGATTTTCTGGTAAAGTTTTTCAACAAGTTTCATGCCGTCTTTATAATTCGCATAAGCCCAATAAAATTCTAAATTAGTAAATTCCTGCAAATGATTTGCATCAGTCCCTTCATTTCTGTAAGCTCTGCCTATCTCAAAAGTTTTCGAAAAACCAGCCGCCATTAAACGCTTCTGCCAAAGTTCTCCTATAGAAATACGAAGGTATAATGGTAATTTAAAATCTTCATTATATGTTTTAAAAGGAGTAGCTTCTGCTCCGCCCGTTGTTATCTCTAAGCTTGGAGTTTCTACTTCTAAAAATCCATTCTCTTTCATAAAATTCCTAGCAGTATCCCAAAATTTTATTTTTTGCAAAAGAAGATTTTTTGTTTCTTCATTCATTAAAATATCTAAATATCTTTTTCGAAATTTTTCTTCGGCATCTTGAAGTCCATGCCATTTTTCTGGTAGAGGTCGCAAACTTTTTGAAAGCATTCGCCAATCTTTTGCTTCAATTGTTTTCTCTCCTCTTTTAGTCGCAAAGAAATTTCCTTCTACTTCTATGAAGTCTCCAATATCGACGACTTCACCAAATAGAGAAAATTTCTCTTCTTCTAAAGAATCTTTTTTAAATAAAGCTTGAAAGTCCGCTGTTCCATCCTTTAGGGTGACAAAAATTATTGCTCCTTGTCCTCGAATAGACATAATGCGTCCAGCAATCCATTTCTTTTCATTATTCTTTTCAAGAGTTTCAAAGGTATTTATTGCTTCTATTAAACTGAGCTCTCTTTTCGATTCTGCTGGATACGGATTAATACCTCGCGCTTTTAAAAGTTCAAGTTTTTTAATTCTAGCATCTCTTATTTCGTCAATAGATGACATTTTATATTTTTTAAGATACGTTTATTATTTTATAATTAACTTCTCCACTTGGAGTTTTGAAAGAAATAATTTCTCCTTTTTTCTTTCCGAAAAGTGCTTCACCAAAAGGAGAACGATTGGAAATTTTCCCGAGCGCCATGTCGGCTTCTTCGCTTCCTACTATCTGGTAAGATTTTTTATCTTCAGTTCCTTCTTTTTGCACAACGACATTGGAACCTATCTCAATAATATCACCTCCACCGCCTTTTACAACCTCCGAAGAGAGTAAAATTTGTTCTATTCTTTTTATACGCTCTTCAAGCTTTCCTTGGTCTTCCCGAGTCTGATGATATTCAGCATTCTCTGAAAGATCTCCTAAAGATTTTGCATACTCTAAAGCAGCCAAAATCTCCTTGCGTTTTGGACCTTTTAATTCCTCCAATTCGACTTCAAGAGCTTTTTTCTTTTCTGCTGTTATATAGTTTCCTTTGCTATCCATATGTTTTTGGTTAAATAAATAAAAGAATTCTACGACAAAATGTGCATTAGAATTCTTGGTTAGATACTAACTCTTTTTATAAAAAATGTAAATACCCTTCTCCCATTATCTTACTTCATGAAGTCATAAACTTGCTATATATTTTTTATATGATAATCTATTACCTATATGGCAAAAACAGTAATTGAAGTTAAAAAGAATCCAAACGAAAATAACGCGAGCGTACTTCGCCGCTTTTCTCGCAGAATTCAAGAATCAAATATTATTCAAAAGGTAAAGAACAACCGTTATAATGAAAGAAAAGAATCAAAATTAAAAGTAAAAAAGAGCGCTTTGAAACGAATGGCCAAAAGAAAAGAAAACGAAAAACTCCGAAAACTAGGAAAGATAAAATAGCATGAATACAGAGGAAAAGATTTCCGTCGTAAACAAAACAAAAGGTAAGCTTCCCCGCTTGCCTTTTGTGTTAATCAAAAACGATATTTTGGGAAAAGATTATTCATTGTCTATTGCTTTTGTTGGAAAAACTAAATCAAAGGAAATAAACAATCTTTATCGCCAAAAAAACAAATCAACTAACATCTTGTCTTTTCCCCTGTCCAAAACTGAGGGTGAAATCTTGCTTTGTCCAGAATTGATAAAAACAGAAACAAAAAATTTCAATAGGACTTTTCGAGAATTGTTGGGTTTTTTAGTTATCCACGGATGTCTCCATTTGAAAGGAATGGAACATAGTAGTACAATGGAGAAAGCAGAAAAAAAATATGATCAGAAATATTTCAGTCGGAATTGATATTGGTACTTCAACTACGCGAGTAGTAGTGGGAGAATTTTTTAAGGGAGAAAAAAATCCTAAGATTATTGGCGTTGGCGAAAGTGAAACAAAAGGTGTCCGACATGGATACATCGTTCGTTCAAACGAAACGATCGCATCTTTAAAAAATGCCCTAGCGATGGCGGAAGAAACTTCTGGAATAAAAATAAGGCGTGCTTTTGTTTCTATCTCAAGCACCACCCTTCGTTCTGAAATTAGTAATGGCGGAGTGGTGATTTCTAAAGCAGATGGTGAAGTCACAAATTTAGATATTGAAAAAGTTTTAGAGGATTGTGAAAAAAATCTCAGTTTAGGAAATAAAAAAATCATTCACTCTTTTCCTCTGTCCTTTAAATTGGATGGTAAAGAGATTCTAGGCCGACCAGAAGGAATGCGAGGAACTAAGCTTGAAGGAAAAACCCTTTTTATTACTTGTTCTTTTCAGCATTGGGAGGATTTATTAGAGGTTATTTCAGAAGCCAACGTTGAGCCAATCGGAGTAATTTCTTCCCCTGTCGCTGGAAGCTATATTGCCCTATCTGAAAAACAAAAAATCGTAGGCTCGGCTTTAGTTGATATCGGTTCTGAAACAGTCTCTCTAGCTGTATATGAGAATGGAACAATTATTTCTCTCCAAACTTTTTCTATCGGTTCAGCTGACATTACAAATGATATTGCTCTTGGTTTAAAAATTCCACTTGAAAAAGCAGAAGTTTTAAAAAAGGAAAATTCATCTACTGATTTTTCAAAAAAGAAATTAAGTGAAATTATCGACGCACGACTTTCTGATATTTTTGAGTTAATTGAAAATCATTTAAAAAAAATAAAAAGAAACGAACTTCTCCCTGCTGGGATTGTTTTTATCGGAGGAGGAGCAAGTACCCCAGGACTTGAAGAATTATCAAAATCTTCTCTAAAACTTCCATCTAAAATAGGTACCACTGAAATGTTTGGTAATGCTAAAACCAAGCTTCGCGATCAAGCTTATTTTGTGGCACTTGGTTTACTTATTTCTCCTAAAAACAATGAGGGTTATATCGAGGGATCATTTCCAAATTTCTTCAGAGATGTAAAAAACACAGTAAAATCCTGGATAAAACAGCTAATGCCGTAAACCGATTATCAGTTATTAATTGATAATTTTTAAGAAAAAAGCAAATATTTGCTTTTTTTATTTTTTGTATTAGTATTAGATTTATAAGAAATTTAACTTGTTATTATTAACTTAACCCCGCAAAGTCGGGACAACCGAGGTAAAAAATCGGAAAAAACATTATGCCAAAAGTAAATCCAATAATAGAAAGTTTCGCCCGAATCAAAGTGGTTGGAATTGGAGGTTCAGGGAAAAATGCTCTCAACCATATGATCATGTCTAAAGTGAAGGGTGTTGAATTTATTTGTATGAATACCGACACTCAAGATTTGCATCATTCTCAAGCAGAGAAAAAAATTCACATCGGGAAAAATCTTACCAAGGGTCTTGGTGCAGGCATGGATCCAGAAGTTGGAAGAAAAGCAGCGGAAGAAACAAAATCTGAAATTCAAGATGTCATCAAGGGTTCTGACATGATTTTTATCGCTTGTGGAATGGGTGGGGGCACTGGTACAGGTGCTGCTCCAATAATCGCTCGCGCCGCTAAAGAGCAAGGTATCCTCACTGTTGCCGTAGTTACCAAGCCATTCTTTTTTGAAGGAAATCAAAGAATGAAAATCGCCGAAAAAGGGATAGATGACCTAGCGAAAGAAGTAGACGCCATTATCATTATTCCAAATGATAAATTACTCCAATTAGCAGACAAAAACACCAATTTTAAAGACGCTTTCGCTACTTGTGACGACGTGCTTCGTCAAGCAGTAGAAGGTATTTCAGACCTTATTACCACCCCTGGGGTTATAAACGTTGATTTTGCTGATATTAAAGCCATTATGTCAGATGCTGGATCTGCTCTCATGGGTATCGGCTCCGCTTCAGGTGAAAAGAGAGCTGAAAAGGCAGCTCTAATGGCAATCAATTCCCCCCTCCTGGAAGTTTCAATCAACGGCGCTAAGGGAGTACTTTTCGCAATTTCTGGTGGAGACGATATTACCATTCATGAAATTCAAGAAGCAGCTAAAATAATTACCGAGTCCATTGATAAAGACGCAAAAGTAATCTTCGGAACAATTTTCGATGAAAAATTAAAAAAAGGAGAATTAAAAGTAACGGTCATTGCAACTTCCTTCCCTGCTGATATGCCAAGAAAAAGTCTTTTTGGAAATGGTCTACTTGGAAGCCAAACACTTGTAAAAGATGAAAAACCAGAAACAATTAAAAAAGAAATTCATAATAGTTTGCAAAATTTAAATGGTAACAATAACAGTTTTGATCTCACTAAAAAAACTGATAAAAAACCAGAAATTGTTGAAGAAATAATTATAGATGATGCAGATGACTGGAGCGCTGTTCCAGCTTTCTTAAGACGAAATAAAAAATAAATAATATGAGCCGTAAAAACAAAAAAGTTTTGAAGGGGTTTTGAGCGCGACGGCGCGAAAAATTCAGGAATTTTTAAGCTTCAAAAATTCCGTACCGAAAAAACTTTATTTGTTTTTATGATATAATTAAAAGTATGATTTATGATTTAATAATTATAGGTGGTGGACCTGCCGGTAGCGCAGCTGCTATTTATGCAGCCCGAAAACGTTTAAATACCTTACTTATTACCCCAGAATTTGGAGGTCAGTCTGTCGTTTCCGAAACAATTTACAATTGGATTGGAACAAAAGAAATCGCCGGAGCAAAATTGGCAGAAGATTTAAAAAATCATGTTTTAGTGAATGTTGGTGAAAAATTAAAAATCAAAGAAGGCTCAAAAGTAGTTTCGTTAATAAAAAAAGCCGAAGGTCCTGAGCTTGGCGAAGGAAAAATTTTTAAAATAAAAACAGAAGAAGGAGAAGAATTTGAAACTAAAACAATTTTAATTGCTACTGGAAGTAAGCATCGAAAATTAGAAGCAAAAAATGCAGATGAATTGGAACACAAAGGTCTCACCTATTGCGCTTCTTGTGATGGTCCCCTTTTTGCCGAAATGGACGTCGCGGTAATTGGTGGGGGTAATGCTGCTTTTGAATCTGTTTCTCAACTACTTGCTTATTGTAATTCTGTTACTTTGATAAATCGCAGTGATACATTTCGAGCTGATGAAATTACAGTAGAAAAAGTATCAAAAAATTCAAAATTAAAAATAATTAAAAATGTTGATATCTTAGAAGTCACGGGAGACAAGATGGTAGAAGGAATAATAATTAAAGATAAAAAGAATAATGAACAAAAAGAATTAAAGGTTTCCGGAATTTTTGTCGAAATCGGACAAATTCCAAATACCGACTTTGTAAAAGACCTTGTTTCGCTTGATAAAATAGGGAAAATTAAGATAGACCCTTGGACTGGAAAAACTGAAACACCCGGCATCTGGGCTGCTGGTGATTGCACCAACATTTTATATCATCAAAACAACATCGCCGTAGGCGACGCTGTACGAGCACTTGAAGATATTTATTTAACAATTCATACAAAATAGAAATTAATTATATATCTGTGTAAGGCATATTTTCTTTACTGTTAAGTTTAATCCAATCTTCTTTCCATTTTTCTGGGGATTTATTATCTATCTCCCACTCTCTTGTTCCACTATTAAAGGTAATAATATTTTTATCTATTAACCCATACTTTTGTCTAAATTCTTCTGCAATTTCTTCCAAATTTCTGTTTTGTATATCAACTATTTCTCTATCTTCAGGATAATAATCCTCAGGTTGTTCAGTCCATTTAGGTTCTGGAATTTCTCCGGGAAGATAATTTTCTTCTTTTTCATCCTCATTTTTTCCACTATTGTTGTCTTCTATGCCAGAATTATACTTTTTTTCTAGATTCATTTAAATAAATTAAACTGTTAAAAGTTTACACCCTTATAATACATTTATATTGTAATCTTATTAATCTATTTTGCAAAGGCGGAGACGGTGAGATTTGAACTCACGATACCCTTTCGGGTATGCCGGTTTTCGAAACCGGTGCCTTCAACCACTCAGCCACGTCTCCTCGTTTTACTCGTCGACTTGCTTAGCGCCCTCTCGGGCCCTTCCCTATGACCTTAGGTAAATACATCGGTCATTTTTGTCTTTCAGCAAAATCAGATGAAATATGAAGCAGTTCATATTTCATAGCCACGTCTCCTTATTTATTAATCTACCATTTTTTGCGATTTTTTCAAAAAATGTTATAGTAATAAAAGTCTAAATTTTGGCCTAAATCATTTTAAGAATGATCGGCCGAACATTTTGCAAAGCAAAATGTTTTAGGCCCTATCGTCTAACGGTTAGGACATCGGCTTTTCAAGCCGGTAATCCGGGTTCGATTCCCGGTAGGGTCACCTTAAACGAACTAAATGATTTTGAAGAAGATAAGGAGTGGGCGTTGCGAAGCAACGCCCACGCTGTTTCGCCCGTTTTCGCCAATGAATTCTGGGTTCGGAATCCAGCACCGCCTTCGGCGGTG
>TBL_comb47_HYPODRAFT_10001303_pt1 | contig 32446 bp, 36 predicted proteins | sample TroBogypolimnion_40_FD_10682 | JGI IMG/M metagenome (IMG submission 10682)
CGGTCTCAAATCTTATGTGGTGCCTTTGAAGGATTATGAGCATCAATGGAGCGGATCTATACGCTCGTATCGACAAATAGCGTATTACGACAGAGCGCAAACTGCTAAGCAAATTCAGATGCGCAATGCAGTACTCTTTCAGGAAAAGTGGCGTGCTTTAAGTAAGAAGATGGGTCGCGTGGATTTACTCGATAGTCTTTGGTTGAAAATTTTGCTCTCTCAATTTCAAATGGCCATTGATAAAAAAGATGAAAACGTTGCCAAAAGTTTTATTGAGCAGTTGCAAAGATGCTTTCCACATAGACAAGAGCTTGCTACCTGCAAAGCAATGTATGAGAAATATTTTCCTCAATATACAACCCATCAATTTAAGTAATATTTTCTAACAGCCTAAACCTTTGCAAGGGCATGTTCAAACTTAGATTTTCCTAAATATGAACATGTAACTGTGGCAGATTGGGATCTACTTTTTCGTCGATGGCGACAAAATTTTCTGATCCGACAAAGCATGCACGGTACTGTGAGGCTTCTAAAAGCAATAATAGTGTCGCTAGGTTTTTCCCTAGTCGCATCGTGCCATCCGAATGCTTTGCTTCAAATATGATTTGACGTGGTCGGATTAGGTGAAATGGAAAGTGAATAAGGGTGGATACGTCAGCACCTTCCATATCAGTCATTAGTACATCAAGCGAGCTAATCTGAAGATCAGTAAATAGGGTGGAAAAAGTGCGCGAAGGGCATTGTATTTTTGTTTGAAATGGCTTTAGCTGAGCCGAGTGATCCGTGGCATGAGTCTCAATGAGTGAGCCCATCTGATCCGCGGCGCCATTGATGTTGATGGCCTCTTCAGTAAGCATAAAAAAATCGATCACCCCATCTTGGTTGGAGACTGCCTCGTTCAGGCAAGTGACTAGAGGGTTCGAACTGTGGCGATTGACTAATTTTTGGTATATCCACGGTACCGCCTCTACCAGCACGACTGGACCAGTTTGCACGGCATTTTTGACCATTTGCTCTGTTTTTGAGCCGTCATGGGCGCCAATCATTACTAGGGAATAGTGCATATTTTTGATGGGATTTATCGGGGTTGGTCTAGTATACTTATAAGCAAATTTTATAATTAACTTATTGATTATTAAACATAAAATAATATCAATCCCGAATATAGCCTCTATTTATCAAAATGGTTTGGCTTACAAATATTCAGGATTTTTTAGGGAATAGGACTGTCAATTGGAATGTCGAGTTTGCGATAGTAAGCATCTAGAGTTGGTGATTGATTTAGGGGATCAACCCTGGTGCAATCACTTTCTAAAAGCCGAGGAAGTTGGGCAAGAGCCCTTTTACCCTCTGAAGGTGGTGTACTGTCATGATTGCTCTACTGCGCAACTCGATTACACCGTGAAAAAAGAAATTATGTTTGGAGATCACACTTATTTGTCGGGTGTGACTAAATCCCTCTCTAAACACTTTGAGGAAGTGGCGCAAGAAATTGATCATGAATTTGGATCCCGCTGGACTCAAAAAGCAGTTTTAGATATTGGCTCGAACGATGGCACTCAGTTAAAGCATTTTCAGCCTTTGGGCTATGAAGTCATCGGCGTAGAATCTTCTAAAACTACAGCGAAAATTGCCAATGATGCTGGCGTGCCAACCTTAAATGAGTATTTTAATGAAGATCTGGTCCGCTCTTTAGGGCGTCAATATCAGATCATTAATGCGTCAGGAGTATTTTTTCATTTAGAGGAATTACATTCCGTGTGCCGTGGCATTAAAGCGGGTTTGGCTGATGATGGTGTGTTTGTGGTGCAGTTCTTGTATATGCCGAGCATTGTAGAAAATCTAGCTTTTGATCAGATTTACCATGAGCACTTGCTCTACTACAGCTTGCAAACTATTAATACCTTATTGCAACGCCATGGTTTAGCAATGTTTGATGCACGCTTGGCCCCTATTCATGGCGGGTCGATGATTGCTTATGTCAGCCATGCTGGCAAAGAGGTGCCTACAGAACGTTTATTGCAATTACAAAAGGCTGAGCAAGATAGTGGATTTAATGCGATTGAAACTTACCAACAATTTGATCGGGATATCCAGCAATTGCGCTTAGAAAATCAAGCCTACTTGCAGTCTAAAAAGGCCGAGGGAAAAACAGTCTACGCCATGGGCGCTCCCGTTAAAGGCAATACCTTGCTTAATTACTTTGATGTGGGCCCTGATTTAGTCCAAGGTTTAGTAGAGATTAATCGCCTTAGAAAAGGGCTCTATTCACCTGGTATGCATATTCCGATTCTGATGGAAGATGAGCTTCCAAAAAAACCAGATGTTTACTATGTGCTCGCTTGGAACTTTAAGCAAGAAATTCTCAAGCGCTATGCTGATTTGATTGAGCAGGGTGTCGAGTTTTATTTCCCAATAAATCCAAAAATTAGCGCATGAAAATTTTTGTTACCGGCGCTTCGGGATTTTTAGGCTCTGTACTGTGCAAGCGCTTACGTGCAGAAGGCCATGAGCTAACCACCCCTACTTCTAGTGAGTGCAATTTATTTTTGCCAACGAGTTTAGAGGCTTTTTCCAATGACAAATACGATGCGATTTTTCATTTGGCGGCCTGGACCCAGGCGGGAGACTTTTGTCTCAAACACCCTGGTGAACAGTGGATTAAAAACCAGTTACTCAATACCCATGTATTGAAATGGTGGCAAGAGTCTCAGCCCCAAGCAAAGCTTGTTTTTATGGGTACGAGCTGCGCATATGCACCAGAGAGCGGTTTGATTGAGTCTGAATATATGGATGGCGAGCCGATTGATAGTTTGTATACCTACGCCATGACTAAACGCATGCTTTACCAAGGAGCGCGCGCATTATCTAAGCAATATGGCTTAAAGTATTTGTGTGCCGTCCCCTCTACTTTGTATGGCCCTGGTTACCATACCGATGGCCGCCAAATGCATTTTATTTTTGATCTGATTCGTAAAATTATTCGTGGCAAGGAGTTGGGTGAGGCAGTTGAGCTCTGGGGTAATGGTCATCAAAAGCGTGAAGTGATTCACATTGATGATTTTATTAATGCCTTATTGACTCTTAATTTAACTCAAGAAAATGAGCTCATTAATCTAGGTGCTGGCGAGGAATATTCCATTCGGCAATTTGCGCATTGGATCAGCCAAGAAGTCGGCTTTGATGAAAATCAGATCATCTATGATGAATCCAAGTATGTTGGAGCAAAATCAAAGTGCCTCAATATTGATAAGGCAAAGTTCATGCTGGGTGATGACTATCACCTTACGGACATGTCTCTCGGCATCAAACAGGTCGTACAGTGGTTTTACGACACTAAGGTTTATCTTTAAACTGGGTCAGGATAAAAGAGATTTATGATTATTAGCAGAACTCCTTTTCGCATCTCTTTTTTTGGAGGGGGTACGGATTATCCAGAGTGGTATCGCGAGCATGGCGGAGCAGTCCTATCGACTACTTTTGATAAGTATTCTTATATATCTTGCAGAGAGCTTCCACCATTTTTTGATCATAAGCACCGCATAGCTTATTCAAAATTGGAATATGTTAACGAAGCAAATGAGATTGAGCATCCAGCGATTCGCGGTATTTTTAATGAATTAAATATTTCTAAAGGGATGGAAATTCATTGTGATGCAGATTTGCCTGCGCGTTCTGGCCTTGGTTCATCCTCTTCTTTTGTAGTGGGAATGTTGCAAGCTCTGAAGGCGCAAGCAGGCGAATACGTCTCTAAAGATTGGTTAGCTAAAGAAGCTATTCGGATGGAGCAAAGCGTATTGGGCGAGTGCGTGGGATCTCAAGATCAAATTGCAGCAGCTTATGGCGGGTTTAATTTTATTGAATTTAAACCTGGGGGCGATTTTGTTGTTAACCCCCTGGATGTATCTAAAGAGCGATTAGAGGAGTTAAATTCACACCTTTTATTGTTTTTTACTGGGTTCTCTCGCATTGCATCTGATATTGCCAAGTCCAAGGTGGCTAATATTATTAATTGTCAGAAAGAGTTGATGGCAATTAGAGCTCAAGTGGATGAGGCGATAGATATCTTGTTGGGCCAAGGCGATATTGCTGAATTTGGTAATTTATTAGATAAGACCTGGCAACTCAAAAGAAATTTATCTGAAAAAGTTACCAGCACTCAAATTGATGAGGTTTATTCAAGAGCTAAAGATAATGGCGCTTTAGGTGGAAAAATTTTGGGTGCTGGTGGAGGGGGTTTCATGTTAATTTTTGCTGCCCCAGAAAAGCATGCAGCGATTATTGAGTCTCTGAAAGAGTTAATTCATGTGCCCTTTCAGTTTGAAAATTCTGGCACCCAAATTATTTACGATAAAAAATGAACCCTATTTTGGAAAAGTCTAATAAAACTGTATTTGTATCGGGTAATTTTTTTGTTTTACATCCTGGCCATATCCGCTTACTCAAATTTGCATCTGAATGTGGGGATAGACTTTTTGTTGGTGTAAATGATACCCGTCCAAGCAAGGATTACCCATCTGCAGAAGAGAGGGCCGACGCACTTAGAGAGCTTGGGTTAGTCCATGAGGTAACTGTGTTAAATGACGGATTGGAGCGTTATTTAAAAAAAATAAAGCCCGATCTTGTCGTGAAAGGGAAAGAGTACGAAGGATCTAATAATCCTGAGCGAAGTTGGTTAGAAGATTGGGGGGGGGAAACTTTTATTCACGGCTGGCGACTCTACCTACTCTGGAACTGCATTATTAAAAGAGTCGCATTTAGATCACGCTCAAATTTGGCATCAACCAAAAGACTATATCGAGCGGCACGATTGTCGGCGAGAGTCATTGCTGGCAATAATTGACCAATTCAAATCGCTTGAGGTGGCCGTGATAGGGGATTTGATTTTAGATGAATATATTCAATGTGAGGCATTAGGAATGTCTCGTGAAGACCCGACTTTGGTGGTCTGTCCCCAGGAATCAAAAATGTATTTAGGTGGCGCTGGAATTGTAGCTGCCCATTGTCAAGGTATGGGTGCAAAAGTAAATTTCTATTCTGTGGTGGGTAAAGACCAGTTATCTAGATGGGCCAAAGAAAAATTGTCTGAATATAGCGTTTCCACCAATCTATATTCAGACGAAAGTAGGCCTACAACACTTAAGCAACGCTATCGGGTTGGGCAAAAAACGATGATGCGTGTAAGCCATCTTCGTCAACATGAGATTAGCATTGAATTACAAAATAAAATATATGAAGACATAAAGGAGAATATTAAAAATATTGATTGTTTAATATTTTCAGATTTTAATTATGGGGCGTTACCCCAATCTCTTGTTGAGAAATTAATTATTCTGGGTAAAGAGCATAAAATTTTCATGGCCGCTGATAGCCAAACATCATCTCAAATGGGGGATATAGCACGCTTTTCTGGAGTTGATCTAGTTACTCCAACTGAGCATGAGGCAAGGATCGCATTGCGTGATCAAGCTTCTGGCTTGCATATAGTAGCCCAAGAATTGGTTAAAAAATCTTCTGCAAATTTATTGGTCTTGACGCTTGGCGCAGCTGGCTCCTTGGTGGTTGATAAAAATTTAGAAATGGATCGATTGCCCTCTCTAAATACATCACCGATTGATATTTCAGGCGCTGGTGACTCAATGTTAGTGGGGGTAGCCCTTTGTAAAGCATTAAAAATTGATTCATTTAAAGCTGCTTACATAGGGGCGGTTGCGGCGGCTATTCAGATTGGCAGAATAGGAAATACTCCAATCACAGACTTAGAACTTCAAAATTCATTGATTTAGACGAGCATTGATTAAATGAATATTTATTTCGCTTCCGCCTATATATACGAGAGACCAGCAAAAATAGCGAAGGCATTGCAACTAGCAGGGCATTCAGTATTTTTATTTCATCTACACGATACTAGCGATACTGAATTTAAGGGATGTTTTAATTACATCTTTAGGGCATCCTCAACGACCGAGATCGATTTACTTATTGAAAGGCTGGGTGTTAAGTTTATCCATATTTTTTCTAAGGATCATGATCCATTGGCAATGTATCTAGTATCAGCCAAGAAATGCATCACAATATATGACTATAAAGATATTTTTGAGGAGCTAATAGAGATTAAATATCCTGAGACAACTTATAAAAATCAAGAGTTTTTAATTATCAATTCTGATTATATTGTCCACAGAGATTTTCAAATAAAACCTTATTTAAAATTAAAAAAAATTATAAAAATTAATAATTTTTATTACCCAGACTTAGTATGGCCAAATAATAATCCATGTTTTCTTCCATATTCTGAACCAATTAAGTTGGTATTAATCGGCAATTTTACAATCGAAAAAATAGCTCCACAATGGGCTGGACTTGGCTATATCAAAATATTTAAATCATTATTAGATCAAAATTTTTCTATTGATGTTTACCCAACTTGCCCAGATGCATATAATAAGGAGAGCTTTTCAGAATACATTGAGCTTAGTAAATCCAATAAAAATTTTACCATTCATAATGCATTGCCAATCAAAGAGCTGAATGAGGAATTAAAAAATTATCATTTTGGGTTGGTTTTGACTCAGGCTCAACATTTTGAAAACTTAAATATGTATGTTAAAAAAATATTGTTGCGTGTAGGAAATGCAACACGGTGTATGGATTATATTGGCGCAGGACTTCCAATCATTTTTACACAAGAGTTAAAACAAATTAGTATCATTAATAAAAAATATCAGATAGGCATCGGATTGACTGGATCAGATTTATTTAATCTAAAAGAAAAAATTAAATTACATGACTATAACCATTTAAGAAATAGCGTCATTAAGATTTCCAAGTTGCAATTGAATTCTATGTATTGGGTTAATAAATTAATAAGTTTTTATAGTGAAATTATTAAAAAATAGAAATGGATAGTTATATGTCATATGTAGATTTAATGTCCTCAATTCACACTAGCACTAAAAGAGATTATTTGGCTAGGGTGAATGATCCTGACTTTCCCAAAGGAAGGGCTGCTACACTTGCGAAAAGTTGGGGGTACGACTACTGGGATGGGAGTAGAAAAATTTGCTATGGTGGGTATAGCTACATTAAGGATCGTTGGAAGCCTGTTGCTGAGGCAATGATTAAGCATTATGACCTAAAGTCTGGGGATAAAATCCTGGATGTTGGATGTGGCAAGGGATTTCTGCTGTATGAACTTGCTTGCATTAACCCTAATTTTGAATTGTATGGAATTGATATTTCTGATTATGCGATTGATAATTCAAAAATAGAAATTAGGGATAGTCTTATACGTGGAAATGCAACAGATTTGCCATATGAAGATAATTTCTTCGACTTTGTTTTTTCAATAAATACAATTCATAATTTATATTGTTATGAATTAAGTCTTGCCTTACGTGAGATTGAGCGCGTAGGTAAGTCTAATAAGTATATTTGCGTCGAGTCTTACAGAAATGAATATGAGAAAGCAAATTTACTGTATTGGCAAGTAACTTGTGAGGCATTTAACACTCCAGATGAGTGGAATTGGTGGTTTCAGCAAACCAATTACACTGGAGATCACTCATTAATTTTTTTTGAATAATATGAAACATATAATAGTGGGTGCCTCAGGGCTTATTGGAAATGCCTTATATGCGGAAATAAGTAAAAATGGTGAAAAAATCATAGGCACCTATGCTAAAAATTTTGAAGCGAATTTGATAAAATTTGACCTTACTCAAGGCGATTTTAAAAGTCTACTAGATATCGTAAATTCTGATGACATAGTATATATACTTTCTGCATATAGTAATCCTTCCTGGATTTATAAAAATAAGGCTGTTGCTGAAGAATTAAACTGGACCGCAACATCTGCTCTTATAGATGCTCTCAAAATAAAACACCCGAGAATTATTTTTATGTCTTCCGTTGAAGTTTTTGATGGCGTAAAGGGGGGGTATTTTGAAAATGACACCTCAAATCCATTAAATTATTATGGCCAATTAAAATACAGAGTTGAAAAGCATCTGAAAGATACCTATCTAAATCATACAATTGTACGAACTGGTTGGAATGTGGGATTGGATAAAAAGAGTAGATGCGTAGTGAAACTAACATATGAATCGCTTCTTAATCCGGGGGCAAAGATGGCCTCTGATAACCAATTTTCCATCTCCTCTGTTGCCGATACAGCCCGAGCTTTGTATGCATTATCTAAATTTCCTGAGATAAAAAAAATTCACATTTGCTCGGATGGTGTTGTGTCGAGAACGCTATTGGCGTCAATGATTTGTAGGCATAGCATTTATGGAAATAAAATGAGCTATTCCGAATGTTTATTTAATGAAATTCCGTATACAGAGCCGCGAGGTAGGGTTAACGACTTAAATAATGCGCTATCCAAAAGGATATTGGGGATCACATACAAAAATGTTGAGCAGATTATTCTGGATAAGATTAGGTTTATAGATGCCAATGAGTCGTAATAATATAATTTACAACGATTCAGAAGTATTTGTGCTGGATGAGACTTGCCTAAGTAGATTGAAAAGACTAGCTTTTGAGCATCCGCTAAAGCGTTCAAGGATATGTTTGCATGAAGGCTTAGAATCAGCGGTGCAAGAAATGATAATTGTTGCTCACCAAACCACAATTATAGAGCCCCATAAGCATCCAGCAGGCAAGTCAGAGTCCTATCATGTGCTGGAGGGCAGTCTTTTGGTTAAAATTTTTGAAGATTCCGGGATATGCAGGCAATCTATAGCTTTAGATCAAAAATCAAACTGTAAAATGTATCGAATTAAAGGTGATGTTTGGCATCAACCAATTCCACTTTCGGAGTGGGTTGTTTATCATGAGGTTTATAACGGGCCTTTTTCAAAGGATGAGGATGTTTTATATGCGCAATGGTAGGGTTCGTAATCATGGGTAAGGTCGCTGAAAATAACTTTTGCCCTATTTGTGGGGGTGTGGGAATTAAGCTAATAGATTTACCAAATTACCCCATCACTGAGGTGTATCAAAAATTTGAAGAGAATTCTTTTCAATTTCCAACATCATATGATCAGGCCTTCAACTATTGTCAGTCTTGCCAACATGGATTTTTGGCATCTTTATTAGATAAAGATTTTATCTACGATAACTACAATACTCATTCAACCTCTAGCTTTGGTTCTGTTAATGCTATTAATAACTTTTATGAGTTTATTAATAGTAATTTTTCAGTTGCCGAAGAAGTGATTATTGATATTGGTGCTAATGATACTTTTTTGCTGAAAAAGTTTAAGCACACCAAAGCTAAATTGATTGGGGTTGATCCAAATATTTCCTCTGATAGCGGTCGAATAGAGTGTGTTAAGGGTTACATTGAAGATGTTGACATTGAAGAATTTGGTGATGCGAAGAAAATTTACTTGTGTAGTCATACCCTAGAGCATATTTTTGATCCAGACCTATTTTTTAAGCAATTAAGCCGCGCTGGCACGGTAGATGATGAATTCTTTTTCCAATTTCCTTCATTGGACCTACTTGTGAGAGATTGTCGTTTTGATCAGGTTCATCATCAACACATACAGTATTTCAGTCTTGCATCAATTATAAAATTGCTCAACAAGAACGGCTTTAATTTAATTAAGCATTCATTTGATTCAGACCATTACGGAACGCTAATGATCTATTTTAAAAAATCTACTAGTGTTGCTTATGATATTAAATTACCGCCCATAACATTAAACGACATTAAGACTTCTTACGATGCATTTTTCAACTCAATTCGATCAGCTGATTCGAGAATTAATTTTATTAAGGGAGATTTCTATTGCTTTGGGGCATCCTTGATGTTGCCAATATTAGCTTATTACATGCCAAGCCTACTTAAAACTGTCGCAATCCTGGATGCAGATGAAAATAAACTAGGGCTTTCTTATGTGAATTTTGATAGAAAAATCATTAGCGATAAAGAATTTGAATACAACAAGTCTGTTCTAGTAATCACTGCAGTTAGTACTAAATTAGCAACGCGAAATATTTTGAAAATACTAGTAGACCGAAAAGCAGAAAATATAATATTACCTTTAAATACATTGTGAGAAAATATGAATCTTGGAATAACTAACAAAATTGCATTAGTTACTGGTGGCGCTCAAGGAATTGGCTCATCAATTACTAAAAATTTGTTGGGAGAAGGGGCTACTGTTATAGCTACTAGTAGATCCACAAGTGCTTTAGATATTCTATTAAGCGAGTGCACAGAATATAGAGGTAAATTAAAGGTAATTCAGTCGGATCTGACTTCGGATGGTTCTATTGAAGAATTATGTAAAAAAATTTCTGATCTTGGTTTAGAGGTCGATGTATTAGTTAACAATGCAGGCCATACAATGGACGTAACTGATCCATGGTGCCCAATAGATGATTGGCGATCTGTATTTAGGTTAAATTTTGAGGTTCCCGTACAACTCATAAATATACTCGCCCCACAGATGCAAACTAAAGGTTGGGGCAGAATTGTTAACATTACCTCCTGCGCGGGACTTGAAAATAGCGGCCCCGTTACTTTTAGTACTGTAAAAGCCGCATTAACAGCATATACTCGATCAATGGGGCGTGTACTTGCCATGGAATCACCTGGTGTTGTGTTGTCTGCAGTTTTCCCAGGCGTGGTTATCACAAAAGGAGGGCACTGGGAGCATGTTTTGGCAACAAATCCAGAGCATGCGCAGAAATATTTAAAAGAGCGTTGCCCACTTGGAAGATTTGGTGAAATTGATGAAATTGGACCTATCGTTGCAATTTATTGTTCAGAGCTTGCCAGCTTTTCACATGGAGCGATCATACCTGTTGATGCTGGCCAGTCAAAGCACTTTATGTCCTTTAACTACATGGATTAATCGGAGTTATTTCTGATAACTGGCATATAAAAATAATTATTAACTGGGACCACTCATGCAATTATCAAGATTGGCTGAAGTATTACAAGGTCAAAAAATGTTCCAGGTTTTGGCCGAAGCAAAGAAGCTTGAAAAGAGTGGGGTAAAAGTCATTCACTTCGAAATTGGAGATCCTGATTTTGATAGCCCGCCCAATGTAATTGAGGCAGCATGTAATGCCCTCAAAAACGGTGAAACACATTATGTAATTTCATCTGGCATGGAGCAACTACGACTTGCTTCTGCTGATGCTACATGCCGCTCTAGAGGCTTTCGTCCTACTCTCAATCAAATACTAGTTACTCCAGGCGCCAACATGCAAATTTACCTTGCTATCGCCTGTGTAGTAAATCCTGGAGAGGAAGTTATAGTCACAGACCCATGTTTTGTTAGTTATACATCTCTAATAGAGTTGTGTGGTGCCAAGGCAGTAACAGTACCTTTGTATGAAAAAAATGAATTTAGGCTTAATCCTGCAGACCTAGAGAGGGCAATAACTAGTAAAACGCGAATGATTATTATCAATTCGCCCCATAATCCCACTGGATCTGTGATGACCGAAAATGAGATTGAGCAGGTCTATCAAACCGCTAAAAAGCACAATATCTATTTGCTAAGCGATGAGGTCTATGGGCGGATGATCTATCCCGATGAAAAGAATAAATTTTTCTCGCCTAGCATCTTTGATCAATGTAAAGAGAGAACAATTATTGCTCATTCATTCAGTAAATCTTATGCTATGACTGGTTGGCGCATTGGTGGCATTACTGGACCTGAAGATGTAATAGGTAAGATGGGGTTATTACTCGAAACTGTAACTTCCTGTGTCCCCCCCTTTGTTCAAATTGCTGCAGCAGAAGCATTAAACGGAAGTCAACAGTATGTTGAAAAGATGATTCACACCTATCGCATTCGAAGAGATATGATTGTCGATGGACTCAATTCAATAAGAGGAATAAGTTGTTTGAAGCCGGGAGGAGCTTTTTATGTCTTTCCCAATATAACTGGCACTGGCTTAACAAGTGAGGAGTTTAGTAAATTTGCGCTTTCTGAGGCGGGGGTTGCCACATGCCCTGGTAATTTTTTTGGGAAAGCGGGAGAGGGTTATGTACGTTTTTGTTTTGCAAACTCAGAAGAAAATATTGAAGAGGCAATTGTGCGGCTTAAAAAATTATTTGGATGATAAATCGTTGGGTAAAGAAAGAAAACAAAGTGAAATTAACTGATCTGCTCGCATTAACTCTGAAAAATAATAAAGTTCATCATGTATTTGGCTTGCAGGGTGGTGCTGTAGTTCATATATTCGATTCTCTTGAAAGAAATGGTGTGGGGGTTACTTACACACATCACGAAGAATCTGCGTCTCTTGCTGCAGTTGCGCATTCAAAAGTGACGGGTAACTTAGGTTGTGTGGTTGTTACATCAGGGCCTGGCGCTACAAATGCAATAACAGGTTGTCTGGCTGCATGGCAAGATTCTATACCCGTGATATTTATAAGTGGTCAAGTCCGGGCTCAGCATACTTCTTATGGGCGCAAGGTCAGGCAGGTCGGCACTCAAGAGGTGAATATCTGCGATATAGTTAGACCAATTACAAAATATTGTAAGTTTATTGAAGCTAAAAATGATTTTGATGTTGAATTGAGAAAAGCTATTAGAATTGCTAAATATGGAAGGCCGGGCCCAGTTTGGCTGGATATTCCAGTTGATCTGCAGTGGGTAGACATTGCATCATTTGATGATTCAGAGGTTAAGGGGCAAAAATATGAACTTAAAGCAAGTGAACACATCCCATCACTTGAATTATCGCTTGATATTTTAAATAAGGCAGAAAAACCACTGCTGGTATTGGGTTATGGTGTTCGCTTATCTGGGGCGTATGAGCAAATAAAAAAATTAATTAATAGCTATTCAATACCATTTGTTACTACATGGACCGCTGCTGATTTATTTCCAACATCCCATTCCTTAAATATGGGCATTATTGGCATGAGCGGACAAAGGGGGGCAAATCAAATTATGCATGATGCCGATGTCATTGTTTGTCTAGGAACTCATTTATCCATTCCCCACACCACAACATTATTTGAAGATTATGCTCCGAAGTCCAAAAAAATTATAGTCAACATCGATCAGGATCAGCTTGATAACTTAAATGTTAACTTTGATGTAAAGATTCACTCTGATTTACATGTTTATCTAGAGTGGCTGCTTTCTCAGGGTCTTAAAAAACACCATTGGCCCCATTTGAATCTATACAAAGAGAGAAACTGGTATGTTCCCACCCAAAGAAAACACCCAAATTCAAATCTTTATATTCACCGGCTTACAGAAGTTCAAAAAGAGCCAGCATGCATAGTGGTTGATGGGGGTGGAACTGCATTGTATGCTGGGTTTCAAAGTTCTGTTTTCAAAGAAGGTGATAGGGTAATCTGCTCCTCCGCTATTTCAGCAATGGGAACAGGATTGGCTGAAGTAATTGGAGTTTCAGCTGCAAATATGTTTGATAAAATTTTATGCATTATTGGAGATGGCAGTTTTCTAATGAATGTTCAAGATTTACAAACTATTAGTCAAAATAAAATGAATGTTGTTATTAGTGTAATTAACAACAACGGATATGCTGCGATCAGACATACCCAAAAAGATTTTTTGGAAGGTCGATATTACGGAACTCATCCATTGTGGAGCTTGAAAATGCCTTCAATTCAAAAGATTGCGGAAGCATTCGAAATTGCTTATAAAAAATTAGATAATCCGGAGAATATGGAGGTATTTATAAACTCTCTCAATGAATCAAATGGCCCCATAATTTGTGAAATTGTTGTGGATGAGGATCAAGCAGTATTATTTAAGCAGGGGTACAAAGCTAATCAGAATGGAACCTTTTCCCCTCAGCCGCTATCGGATATGACGCTCGATTTGCTGTGATATCAAGCAGTCTTTTTAGTCATCCTATATAAAATTTTTCTTGCTTTAGTAATTTGTGATTCCAAGAGATGATTTTTTTCCAAGCTTGGATTTGAGAAGATTCTACGTTCCAAATTGTCAGGGAGAAAAATATTTAGAACAATACTACACCACTTGATAGAGTAGGCATTCATAAGTATTTTTGACCTCAAGGCAATTGATTCGATATCGGATCTATCACGAAAAGCTATTTCAATAAAAGATTGAAATAGCTTTTTATCCACTGGAATCTGGATTTGATTAAAAAAGTCGCATATTAATTTCGCAGGATCATCAATACCTGCGTATTCAAAATCAATAAATTTTGCTATTCCATTTTTTTGAATTAAAACATTATGAAAACCAAAGTCTGACGGAGATAGGATTCTTTCGTTTGATAATAATTTTTGATCTATCGCTATTGAATTTTGGGAGCAGCTTTCATAAATTTCAATCTTTGTGAGCTCCCAAGTTTTAACAATATCTCGCAATAGATGGCGAAATTCAATTTTCTTGGATCCAGATCCAATTAGTTGGTTTAGCCTTTGGTCGATCATATTGATATGAGATTGAATGGAAAAGCAAGCCTCCGATGCATCTGATAAATCTCGATGCATAGTCCCCGTACTTTTATTTAGGAAATAAATAAATTTAGCAGCTTGTTCAATAAGGTCGGATGGTATTGGGGTGTCTTTATTTAATTTGTCTCCACGAATAAATTCGTACAGTGCAACTCCTTTAATTAAATTTTTAGCAAGAGGTAGCGGTATAAAAGGCCTTGCAACATCTTGAGCTAACTCAAGGAACTTATATTCATTTTCCAGTCTTTTTCTCAAATCATTTTTATGAGAAAAGTACTTTTTAAGTATGAAATTCTCACTTCCATTGCTGATGTGAAATAGCTGATTATTGCCTCCTTGATATATTGGTGAGATAGATAGGGATTTTGAATGAAAACCAGCATCACTTAGAAGTGATATTGCTAGAGTGGAAATTTCCTCAGAAATTAAATTCATTTAATAAGATTATTTTCAATATTCTTCCATGATGACGCAATGATGTACCCGGGACAATCTTGTAAATTTCGCCCATCGGCATCGAACAAAATTTTTTGAGTTTTATCAGGAAATCCTGACATTGCCAATATTTCGGGTAAATCATCAATAAAGACATCGCAATTTAGCTTGAATATACGAGAAATCTTATCTTCCTTGGTGATTTCAAAAAAGGCGTCTGTATTTTCATTTAGCGCAACATCATTCAGCGTCATGAATTTATTAATCCAGCCTTTGGCTGCCTGATGTAAATCATATTTCGGACCTGAAAAAGGGTGTCTTGTTTTGTGGCTAATAATAAAAATCTGATGCCCACAATCCTGAGCTTGTTTTGCAAACTTAAAAAATCCAGGGTAGGCGATAGCATCGCCCATTCGTGATCCATAGACTTCTCCTTGCATCAAAGTCCATAGATCTTCTTTGTTATTTTTGCGAAGATAGTCTCGAACCGCCAACTTACTTTTGGGTAATGAGGGGGAGATTAATTGTTTCTCAAGTGCAATTTGATGGAATAAAGCATCATAAGAAACAATTGTGTTGTCAAAGTCGATGCCTATTCGCATTGATTACTCGATGAATAATTTTATTTGTTCGGCAATGCCAATTGGATCTAAGCCATATTTTTTTTGAGCATACTTTTGATCACCCATTTCGTGCATAAACTCATCTTCAGTGCCAAGACGCAAGTGTCTTGGATGGCTGGAGAGAGTTGATAGGTACTCTGCAACTGCCCCACCCAGACCACCACTTTTGCCATGCTCTTCTATAGTAACGATAGCCTTAAAGCCATTTAAGTTTTGCTTTAAATATTCAATATCAAGAGGTTTAATTGTGTGAAAGCTTGCAACTTGACTTGAGAGCCCTTTATTTTCTAGAGAGTCAGCGGCAGCTAATACATTAGGCATTAATGTGCCACTTGCTAGAATCAAGACGTCGGATCCTTCTCGGATCGTAATTGCTTTGCCTATTTCGTACGCCAGGTCTCTGTCATGTATTGCTGGCTCACCTTTTTTACCGATCCGGATATAGGTTGGCTTTGAGCTGTTGAGTGCGGCACGTAGCGCCAAGCGCATTTCAGTAGCATCGCAGGGCGCAATCACTTGCATCCCTGGAAGACTTCTCATAATGGCCAGATCTTCCAACGAGTGATGGGTGGGGCCTAATTCAGCATAAGAGAGGCCGGAACCGGTACCGACAATAATAACGGGTGCCTCGTGGTAGCAAACATCAACTCGAATTTGCTCAAAACATCTAGTAGTTGTAAATGGTGTGATGGTGTAGACCACGGGACGCAGACCATTTAAAGCAAGGCCTGCTGCAACGCTCATCATGTTGCCCTCTGCAATCCCGCAATTTAGAAAACGTTTGCTATCTACTTTTTTAAAGGGATCAAATAGCTTATTACCAATATCTCCCGAGAGTAGCATGACCCTTGGATCAATTTTGGCTAATTGAGTAACTTCATCGGCAAATGCATTTCTCATGACAATACTCCCAACTCTTTTTTGCAGAGGACAACTTCTTCCGCGGTTGGAATACGATAGTGCCAGTTATTATCATCTTCCATGAAAGAAACGCCTTTGCCCTTGACGGTATTGGCAATAATGGCAAGTGGTTTTCCGGATTTACTAGGGAATTGAGAAAGGGCATCTAGGATTTGGAGGTAGTTGTGGCCGTCAATTTCAATTGCATCCCATCCAAAAGCTCTCCACTTTTCAGCTAGGGGGTTAAGCGCCATCACATCTGCACTACGATCTGTCGCCTGCCATTTATTAAAATCAACTAAAACACAAAAATTATTTACTTTTTGCGCTGCCGATAACATTGCACATTCCCAGATAGAGCCTTCATTACACTCCCCATCACCTAAGACTGCGTAAACAGAGTAATCTAATTTGTTGACTCTAGCAGCAAGGGCCATTCCAAGGCCCATGGGCATTCCATGCCCAAGAGATCCAGTTGCAGCTTCAATGCCAGCAAGGTGGGATGGCGTAGGTGGATGCTCCCCAAAGACGCTACCATTTTCACCGTAGTGATCTAGGTCTGTAATTGGAAAAAATTCACGCCTTGCAAGAACCTGGAACAATGCTGGAACGCCGTGACCTTTACTGAGGATAAAACGATCCCTTTGTGGATCATGAGGTTTTCTTGGGTCAATATTCAGTTTATGAAAATAGAGGGCAGTTAGAAGATCGACGCAAGATAGGCATGATCCGAGATGCGGTAGCCCTGCGCGACTTGAGGTTTCAATAATTCGTCCACGCAACTCTTTTGCGTGTTCTTGCAATTGGGAAACTAAGTTTGAATCTTGCGACTGATTAGACATGGGCTCAAGGTTTGTGAATGTAGTTATGTTCTTGTGTGGAAAGAACATCAAAGTATTTCTTAACCCAGGCAATGCATTCATCCAAGCCTTGGTCAAGGTTAATTGCGTCCTGCCACTTTAGTTCTTTTCGAACCTTAGAGCTATCTAAGTGATAGGCAGAATCTTTTCCAAGCCGCTCTCCAACTATTTCGACGTGATCCTCAAAACTTCGCCCTAATTTTTGGCAGATTTTTTCAACTAAATCGCGGATCGATATTACTTCGCTTGTGGAGATGTGATAGGTGTCACCATTATGTCCTCCAAGCATAATCTTCCAAGTGGCATCACTAACATCTCTCATGTGAATAAAAGATCTAGTCGAGTGACCGCCACCGTGAAGCTGAATTTTTTTACCCATCAGGATAAACAATATCGTTCTAGGAATAATTCGGTAGAGTTGCTGTCCCGGTCCATATACATTGGCTGCACGTGTAGTGACTACTGGAAATTGATAGGCCTGATAAAAAGTGCGAAGACTCATATCGGCTGCTGCCCGAGATGCTGCGTAAGGAGTGCTTGGATTAAAAGGAAAATCTTCCTTTACAAAGCCAGAACAGCTGCCATATACCTCTGGGGTCGAGATATGAACATAACGCTTTAAAAAATCAAGCTTACGTAGTTCGTCATGCAGTTTTACAGTGGATACTGTGTTGGTCATATACCAGTGTTCTGGGTTTAACCAGCTTTCGGCAACCATGCTTTGTGCGGCAAAGTTAACTACATACTCTAACTTTTCTTTTTTGACTAAACCGATCATCGCCTCTAAGTCGTGATTTAAGTCTAGCTTATGGAATGTAAATTGGGAATGATCAACCCATTTGTATGGCAATAGTGCATCAACGGGTTCTGGCGATCGACTTGTTCCAATGACGCTAGCACCCTGAGATAGTGCAAACTGGCAAAAACTTGAGCCAGAAAAAGAGTTGCTACCAATAACTAGAAGTTTTATCATTTTAAAATTCAATTAGGCAGCGGCCAGCTGATGTGCCATCTCGCATGTGGGTGATCATTTCATTAATATGCTCTAAGCTTTTAATCTCGGAGATTAATTGGCTCAGATCGATATTGCGAGAGGCAAATAGATTCATATAACGTGGAATATCATTTTGAGGAATAGTTTCCCCGCCATGGGTGCCGGTAATACTTTTACCAAAATGCAAGGGAAGGGTGTAAAGGCTCGTTAAATTTCCTTTTTTTGGAACGCCTACTAACACAACACGGCCTTTTGATGATATGGCCTCATAGCCCTTGCTAATAATTTCGGGGTTGCCGGTGTTATCAATGAAAACATCAATCTGTTGTCCACTGAGAAGCAACTTAATGGCTTCCCAGGGTTCTTGTTTGGCTGAATTAATAAGATGGGTGGCCCCACAATACTTTGATAGCGCGAGGCGATGATCGTAAAGGTCAATTGCAATGACTTGATTCGCGCCGGCTAATTTAGCGGCTTGAATAATGTTAAGGCCAATGCCGCCCGAACCAAAAACAACGACATTCTCACCCAGCTTCACTTGTGCGCGATTATCGATGACACCAAAACCAGTTGTTACCGCACAACCATACAACGCTGCAGTCTTTAAATCTGTAGAGGCTTCGATTTTGGTTAGGCGGTTTTCAGACACTACAGCATGTTGGTTGAACGTGGTGACCCAGCCAGAGTTAACTACTTTGTCGCCCCATAGATACTTTGCAGGAGTTGCTTCAATGCCTTGAGATGCTTTCCAATGAAGAACTACCGCATCACCGGGTTTAACATGCTTCACCCCTGGGCCAATAGCAAGTACTTTACCGCTGCCCTCATGGCCAAGAAGATGGGGTAGCCAAGGATCGGGCCCTTTGACACCATCAATTTCACCAAGTTGCGAGCCGCAAATCCCACTGTAAGCAAGCTTTACTAGTACCTGTCCAATGTCTAGGCTCTTTGGGAGTTCAATTTCAGCAATTTCAAGCGGTTTTTTTTGGGCAACTAAAACTGCCGCTTTTGTTTTAAGTGGTAAATCCATGACTAAATTAAATCCTTTTGCTCATACATATGCTGCATAAGCATATGCCCAATAATTACTTGTAAGTCTTCTGCAATTTGCATGTCATCAACTGGGATATGTATTGGAGTTTTTGCCAACTGCAAACTTTTGCCACCGGAGTAACCTAGTATGGCAAAGCTAGTAAGCCCTGCTTTGGTTGAATACTCTAGCGCTTTAATGATATTGGGTGAATTGCCACTCCCACTTAGTGCAATGACGATATCCCCTGGATCACTCATCAGCCCAAGCTGGTATTCAAAAATACTTTCATAGCCAATGTCATTAGCTAGGCAGGTAATCACGGAAGTGTTGGCTGGCAGGGCATGGATTCGTAGGCCTGATCCGAATTTTTTAGAGATGCCAAAAATAAAGTCGTTTGCAAGGTGAATGGCATTACCTGCTGAACCTCCATTGCCAAATATAAATACTTGGCGTTTATGTTTCCAGGCATCTAATAAAGCGTTGGCTAGCAATTCCACCTTATCCAATGGAATAGCCTCGCAGGCTTTCTGAAGGCGTGCTAGATACGCTTTACTTTGTTCGGCAAAAGAGCTCAAGCGAGAACCTCTTTTTGCATCCATTTGAGATTGTAGTAACGATCTTCATCTTGAATGAGCCCCTGCTTATATGCAGCGCAGATCTCTTGGATAGCATGCTCTACGGACTTGCTAGGCTTAAATCCAGTTGCCAGTAATTTAGCAGAGCTCACGCGATAAGAGCGTGGGTCATTAGAGGGCTTAATAGTAATGGTGGCATTAGTATGTTTTGCAACCATCTCGGCGATATTAAGAATGGAGATGTTTTCAAAGCCGGCGTTATAGACGCCTTGAATATCTGGTCTGTTTAATAAAAATACATATAGATCGGTAATATCGTCAATATGAATATTCGGTCGCGTCTGCTCGCCACCTAAAACGGTAATTTCACCCTTGCTTAATGCTTGCATTGTCAGTAGATTGACTGCTACATCTAAGCGCATGCGTTTAGATAAACCACAGACAGTAGCAGGACGAATAATTTGCACAACCATTTGTTCGGAGTAAGACAGAAGAACCCGCTCGCCAACCATCTTGGTTTTGTTGTATTCAGATAGGGGCACTAACTCTAAATCTTCGGTCACATTGGGCTCGTCTTTGAGCCCATAGACGCTACCCGAAGAAGCGTAAATAAAGTGCTTAATTCCTTGACGCGCAGCTTTGTCAGCTAGGCGCATGGTGGCTAAGCAGGAGATTTCCCAGGTTAGCAGTGGATTTAAATCAGAGCAAGGATCATTAGCTACAGACGACAGGTGTATTACTGCATCAAAGCCTCTTAAGTCCAGTTGATCGGCATCCCGAATATCTCCTTTGACTACCGTTAAATTGGGGTGTTCAGTCAGAAAATTACCAAACCACATAATGTCAAAAGCAGTAACGCTATGACCAGCAGCTAAAAGCTTGGGAACTAAAACAGTGCCTTTATAACCGCAGGCCCCAGTAACGAAAATATTCATGATTTTGAAGGCAGATCTGCCAATTTTAGAAAGTCTTGATTGGCTTGATTTAAAGAGGCAATTGTACCAATGTCCCGGTGATAAACGCTGTTGAAATAGGTCTGAAACTGCCCAATTCCAAGGGGCACAATTTCTTTGCAAAAATCCATGGCTTTGGGGGCAAGATCGAGCCAGTTGAATGCCTCCTTTTCTAGGAGAAAAACGGCAGCATTAGCCATATTTCCCGGTGGATTAGACACTTTTTCGTGATACCCAATAAGGACCTCGTTCTTATCTAATTGAACAATTCCGCAGCTAGTTGGAGTATCAGTCTCAAAAGTCATCATAGTAGCCCTGCATTCTGGTGTTCTAGACTGATGTTTGGCCATAAACTCTTGGGGGTCAAAAAGGGTGAAGTTATCGGCGTGTGCCAATAGGGTAGTGCCATTTTTAAAGTAAGCTCGGTTGGCTCGCAATGTGCCCGCAGTTCCCAAGAGCTCTGGTTCATAAATAAGGTCAATTTGCGATGCATAAGGACTGTTCCTACAAAAGTCTTTAACCTGTTCTGGTAGGTAGTGGGTGTTAATGAGCGCGCGCTCAATACCTGCTGAAAAAAGAGTATCTAGCCAATAGGCTAAAAGTGGCTTTCCTCCAATTGCAACTAGGCATTTGGGGGTGTGATCTGTCAGTGGACGCAGTCTTGTGCCAAATCCACCCGCTAATAGTAGCGCCCGAACCCCATGAAGTGCACTTGACATCAGTTTATTTTTTCCAGGGATTAATGACTTTTAAGCCTGCAGCTTCAAAGGGTCTCGTGTCGCGGGTGGCTATTTGAAGGCCGTTGGCAAGAGCCGTTGCTGCGATCATCGAATCAATGAGGGATAGCTCGACTTCATTTTGCTCTGCTGTGCTGGAGATTTGTTCTAAAGCAGCAATTGCCTTCTCGTCAAAAGGTAACACTCGTTCGCCAAAGAGCTCTTTAAGATCTTTGGCTAACTGGGTTGCATCCTTGATTGCTTTTTTTACATCCTTGGCATTGGACCCTGCTTTTAATCCTTGTTTGAGTTCAGTCAAACCTACTTCTGATAAAAATAGGGTATCGGGGTGTTGTTGATTGAGCCAGTCTTGAGCAACAGTATCCCCGTCGGGTGGCAATAGCGCATCTGCAATGAGGTGCGTATCAAGCAAGATCATCTTAAGCTCCCTTGAACATCTTTTTAGGCGCTGAACTTAGGGCAATATCAAAGTGATATCCCTGTAAGTTTTTGCCCAAATTACCCAATCTACTGCCTAGGCCCATAGAGTCAAAATTCTGAATTTTTGATTCTATTATGGCGCGAACCTCAGCTTCTAGGCTGCGGCCATGGTCGAATGCTCGTCTCTTTAATGCACGGTGTATCTCATCGGGTAGGTTGCGAATTATGAAAGTAGCCATTTGATATCAAGTATACAGAAAAATATCATTGATATCAATTAATAATAATGATATCATTCAACTTACGGCGACAGATTAGACCTGCCGCCCCCAAATTAACTGCTAAGGAGTAATTATGACAAGCAATGCCCAAGGGCAAACAGGCCCAAAATCAATGGCTGGTAAGGCAATTTCCAGTATGAATGCCATTAAACATGGCGGGTTCTCAAAAAAACGTTTGCTTCCATTTGAGGATGCAAAAGCCTATCAAGCCCATTTAAAAGAGGTGCTTGCCGACCTAGGCCCATGTAATTCACTCCAAAAGGTGGCAGCTAATCAATATGCCGACGCACTTTGGCGCGTTGAGCGTATTCAGGAGCGGGAAATCCTTACGCGAGAAGAGATGATGCGAAAAGTAACTCCTAAAATTGTGGCTGAGCAGCTTGGATTCGAAGGCAAAAAACGAGAGTTGGCCCCAGACTATCTGATCGACCCAAATCATGAAATCCCACCAGCACAATTGGAAGGTTTGAATGATTTTTTTAAGGAGCGCCACCATTTTTTACAAAACTGTAAAGGGATGGCTAACTACAATATGGTTTGGCGTGAGTACCCCAATCTGTTTGCGCATTTAGAGAAACATATTGCCGCGATTAAAAACATCAAGCCATTGTTTATGTCTAATCACGAAGGACTTGATTTAGCTTGGCAACAAAATCCCAAAAGATTATTGGAGTGTCTAGAAGACCTTTTTTGTATCTATGAGTACCGGGCAGATTTTGATGTCATGAAGCCTGAGATCCGGGAGATTTTGCTTAATTGGTATTACCGTAATCGCAGCGATGTTCATCGCATTGATGAGCTTAATGAGACTCAGATCCGGCTAATTAAAGAGTGTCATTACCTATTGGCTCAATATTGGAAGCTGTGCAAAAGCCAAAATGATCACGCTCAATTGCAAAGTCGGCACATGGCTCATCAAGAGAGTGGGCGGGTCATTCAAGCAAATCCAGCACCTATAGCGCCACCGAAGATTATTGCTGAACAAAAGCATTCTGAACGAAACGAAATGCAAGAAAAACCAGTGGAAACAAGTACTTAATATTTTGGTGATAAAAATAAGCACTCTATTTATATCACCACGCTCTTTAACAATTGATGTATTTAATGAAGACCTCGCTGCTAATTTGGCAGCGAGGTTTTGGACCTCAATGTTTTATTGGACCTAATGAAATCCGGGTGGGTCCCTAGGTTAGGATTTCCATCTAACTCCAGCGCCCGCCTCTGGAGTGCCGATAAATTCAACGCCAGCCCCTTCAAAGGTGTTTTTGATAGTCTCCAACGTTTTGAAATTGCTAGCAGGTATTCCGCTAAAAGATTCAAGGCGCATCATCGAAGCAAAGCTAAGCCCTGAATGCTCGGCGAGATCTTTTCTAGACCAATTGAGCATTCCACGTGCTGCACGAATTTGAGCGCTTGTAATCATTTAATAATTAGCATAGAATTAGTCAAAATGATTAATTAAATAATTATTTTGACTAATAAATTAAATAAAATAGGTAAAAAATGCTTAATAATCAAGATTTTACACAAGAACGTGCCAAACACCTAGGTGGTTCTGACCTCGGCGCCATTTTGGGTTTATCCAAATACCGCACTGCGCTGGATGTTTGGCTGGAGAAAACGGGCAGGAGTATTAGCAAAGAGAGCACCATGCCATTGCGATTTGGAAGTTTTGCCGAATCCTTTGTGGCCAATGAGTACAGCCGGGAAACGGGGTTTGCCTTGCTTGAACATGCCCCCATTATTTTGCATAAAGAGTATTCATATTTAGGGGGCCACGTTGATCGATTTGCTATTCCAAGCAATTTGTTGGCTAAAGATGGGCTGTTTAATGAGGATGGAAAGTGTGTAGCTACTCACATATTAGAGTGCAAGACGGCCAATCCTTTTGCTCAAGTGGAATGGGGTGAACCTGGAACAGATCAAGTGCCAATGGCCTATCTTGTGCAGTGCCTGTGGTATCTGTTAATTACTCAGTTAGAGCGTGCAGATTTAGCAGTGCTTTTTGGAAATGCTGATTTGCGTATCTACACCATCACTCGTGATCCCTTGCTTGAGGGGGTTTTATTAGAAAAGGCAGTGCAGTTTTGGGAGGGTTATGTCAAAACTGATTTGCCACCACCACCACAAAATGAAATCGACTATAAAAAACTGTTTGCAAAAAGTACCCCCAGAAAATCGGTGGAGGCTAAGCCAGCTATCGTGGAGCTTTTGACAACCCTGCCAATACTGCAATCCGAGCTAGAGCAATGTGAAGAACGCATTAGCCAAATTAAACAAGTTTTAATGTCAGAGATGCAAGATGCGGAAGTGTTGACCTTTGGTGGTCAGACGCTTGCAACCTGGAAGACTCCAAAACCATCTTATCGTCTAGATGCTAAAAAATTAGAGCAGGAATATCCCGACTTAGTTTCTCAATACCAAATGCCCATAAGCAATAGTCGACGCTTAGTGGTTAAAGCAAATTTGCTTGCTGAAAGTGAAGGGGTCATGCAGCCAGCAGACAGAGGTTCTCTATGAAATCTGTAAACAAAGAAGCGGGTTCGGTAGTGATGGCTAAACCCTGCACGTTCGGACCTGGTGAAAATTTGGCACTGGATCTGAGATTAAAGGGTGAAATAGCGTTAGCAGCTAAGCAAATCAATATAGATGAGCTTGATTTGCAGGCTTGGTTAAACACCTTTATCAATGCAAGTACTTTAGAAATGCTTGGTGCATTAAGGCTGATAATTAAACATCAGTTAGATCCCCTATGTGATGAAATCTCGCTCACTCAATTAGAGATAGGAAGCTGGCAGCCTTTCATCACCATTGATGGCTGGTCAAAATTGATCAATCAACACCCAGCCTTTTCTGGAATGTGTTTTAGAGAGGCTGAGCAATTGGTTGATGGGATTCCTATGTGGATGGAGTGTACGATTTATCGTACAGACCGCACTCATCCAACGATTGTGCGGGAATATTTTTCAGAGGTAGTTACTGAACATGTCATTTGGAAAACAATGCCGCGCAGAATGCTTCGGCATCGAACGATGCAACAGGGTGCGCGCTTAGCTTTTGGAATTGGTGGCGGGGTTGTACTTGATACGCCACAGATATCTAGACTGGGGCGTACTTCCAAGCATCAAAACCAAGATGCTACAAAGGAATTGGGGGACATTGAAAAAATCGGACCGAACATTACGCAAGGCGTTAGAGTAAATCGGGTGGAGTTGCTTAAGGATTTATTAGGCTCTAGCGCCACCAGAAGCTCGTATTATAAAAGTTAGGCTAAAAGCACAATCTATTTTTTGTATTGCGGGCGAATATGTGGGCTTTTGCCTTGAGCTTCGATCACGGCATTTAAAAATACTGGGAAGGAGATTATGTTGACCTTAGATTGAAGGCTGGTGTTGGAAAAATTGGCAATGGCTACGGAATTACCGGTGTAATCATATTTACTCAATTGAATAAAATCTTTGTACTCTATGGAGATCAAAAGGTTTTGGGTTTGAGGTTGATTGGTCCAAACATGCTTGTCTCCAAAATCCATGATGTCGGAGAGAAAAATTTGGTAACCATAACTCATCAAGAGCTCAATGGTTTTTAGGGTATTGGCTGCGCTTTGTTCATTTCCGCCACTGGTGTGCTCAAAATAAATCGGCGTGTGGTGTTTTTTCAAAAAGTATTCGCCGCCCCGAAGTACTTGCTCCTCTGCGCCTTCAACATCAATCTTGATTAAATCGGGAGTAATGTTATGCCGCAAAATAAAGGCATCCAAGGTATCGGTTTCAACTGTGGTTGAGCGTACTGTGCCGAAATGTTTGCTCATCTCTACGGAGGGCTCGAGCAAAGAGGAGGCCTGGTCGGCATCAGGGTTGGTGCCAAAATAAAAATTGGCAAATCCAATGCTAGAAGATAGGGCTCGATTAATCGGAATGATGTTGTGAGTAGCGGGAGGAGCTTTAGCCAGCCGCTCTTGAATACTGTTATATAAGCGGTAATGCGGTTCAAAGGTGATTATTTTTCCTAATGTCCCGACGTATGGTGAGAGCTCGTAAGCCGTATTGCCATTATGACCACCAATGTCAAAAATAACCGAACCATTGGCGCAAGTGCTTTGCGCTAAATATTGAAGATCCATATTGTTTAAATATTTCCGTATTTATTGTTTTTGATCATGGTGTAACCCTTAATCAATTCTTGAACACCCATGCCTAAAGAGTGTTTTGGCTTAAAGCCAGTCGCTTCAATTTTGGCATTAGAAACGATGTAGTTGCGCTGATCTGGATCTTTGGCTAGTGGTGCCTCTAAGTACACAAAGCTGGGAATGTGTTTTTGAATTTCAATGCACAACTCCATCTTGGAAACATTGGCATCCGATAACCCCACGTTATAAATCTGACCACTCATTGATTTGAGATTCGCGATGGCATGCAAGAAGGCTTGAGTAACGTCACGTACATGAATGTAATTGCGCTTAAAGTGTCCCTCAAAAAGGACTACAAATTTGTCGTTCACTGCGCGGTAGGTAAAGTCGTTCACTAAAAGGTCAGTACGCATGCGTGGGGACATGCCAAATACAGTCGCTAGGCGAAAGCTCACTGAATTAGCGTGCTCCATGAGGGATTTTTCAACGGAGACTTTATCTTTGGCGTAACGCGAGATGGGGTTAAGCGGTGAGTTTTCATCGCAGTAATTATTGTCATCACCAGAGCCATAGGCGCTGTTCGTTGTTGGCATGAGGATGTATTGCTCTTTGCTAATCATTTTGAGCATCATCAAAATCGCATCATGATTAATCGTGGTGGCCCCAATGGGGTCTTTATTGCACAGCGGTGCTCCTACGTAGGCGGCTAATGGAATAATGATGTCGGTTTGTTTGATCAGCGGCGCCATGACGCTCTCTAAGCGCACATCGCCATTGACGATATTAAATTTGGGGTTAGCGCATAGCTGATTTAAGCTCGCTTGACCGTACATAAAGTTATCCACTACGGTCACTTGATGGCCTAGTGCTAAAAGTTCTGGAACCAAAATAGAGCCAATGTAACCGGCGCCGCCGGTAACGAGAATATGTTTTGTCATGTCAATTGCCTACAGTTTGATGATGTTGATGGTAAATGTTTGTGGATTTGAAAATCAAAATGTTGCGCGCGTTCATAATCCGCTGGAATGCCAATGTCGATAAAGTCCGCATTAATTGCGTGAGCGTACAAGGCAATTTCATTCTTTAACAGCTTCGGAAGGGTGTCATTTTCCCACGATTGGCTAGTAATTGGGTTGGTAGCTAGCGATTTCAGTAGGGATTGATTAATGAGATAAGCCCCGCCATTGACTAAGCATTGACCCGATTGGGATTTCACATTGAGCCCACTCACGCGATCAGACTCATTGATGTCCATCCCCATATAGCGCGCAACATCAGTTGAGCTAAAAGCAGATAAGCTGATGGCCGCATTTTTTTGCGCATGAAAAAGGGCTAGCGCGTCAACATCAATGGCAAAAAAAGTATCTCCATTGAGCGCCAAGCAGGTGTGATCATAAGGTTCTAGCAAAGTGCTCGCTTGTAAGATTCCCCCTCCTGTTCCCAGGGGCTGCGTTTCAACAGAGTAGTCAATCACACAGTCTTGCCAAGTATTGCCAAAATGATCTTGGATGATATGGGCTAGGTGGCCTACTGAGAGAATAAAGCGAGTAATCCCTTGAGCTCGATAGTAAGAAAGCAATAATTCTAAAAAAGGTTTTCCTTGAACGGGCGCCATGGGTTTAGGTACGTTTTGCACCACACTGCGCAAACGTGTTCCCAAACCACCAGCCAGGACGATCGCCGTTTTCATAGGGCGATTGCCTTGGCTAAAAACAAAGCAGGTGAGCTTAAGAACTTGGCTTTTTGACTAGCCTCTAGAACGCAGGTGGGCGTATCGATTTGCGCGCTGATCAATTGCATTTTTTTAAGCAAAGCCTCTTCGTTGTATTCGCCAGGCGTGCAAGAAAATTGGAAAAAATCATTGCCATACGTTTCTAAAATAAAGGCAATCGGAGAGCACAGCACTTGGCGCTCCAGTGCGAGCGCTTCAGTCACGATGGCTGAGTCTTGGAGTCGATAGGCGCCTGGATGATAGTAAGTTACGATGCATTTACTAGCTCCTAGGTGCTCATAGAACACTTCTTCAGAGACGGAGTCTGGAATGACGGTGACATGACTTAAGTTAGCCAGCAATTGCGGTGATAGGTCATAGTTTTTGGTATGCAAGAGGGTTTTGGGTTTAAAGCCCCGATCAGCCCCAAGCAATAAGGCTTGCAAGAGCAATTCAAAACCTTTGACTTTTGCAGCGCCCCCCAGGTAAGCAAATTCATATTGCGGCTGTACTTTTTGGACAAGCGAATAGGGAAGATTGTGCGGTGGTCCACCAATATAGTGATTGGTAAAGCCCTCATTGGTCAACCAATTGGCATACGGAACCGACGAAGATACAAGCTTCACGTTTGGATGGGCCTGCAAGGTCTTTAAGCAGTCAAAATATTGCGCTTCATGTTCGTGCGGATAAAAGAGCAGGCGCACAATGATTTTTTGTGTGAGACGTCTTTTTTCTATCAGGCGAGTAATAGAGGCAATCTCATCAAAATTTGCATTGGGAAAAAAGAGAATGTCGGTGCTATCGAGTATAGGAAGGCAGCGATCGCATTCCCGTGCAAATATTTGGGCATGCTCGGCTATTTGAACAAATGGTTCTGGCCGATATAAAAACTTTTGAAAAGTCGGCGTAGCAATTTGTGCAATTTCTGGGACCTTGGCACTATCTATAGCACTAAAGACGGTGGGGCGATAACCGAGTTCGGAAGCAGCCTTAATCAGACCTAAAGCTTGGTTGTAATGGTGGCCGCTGAGCTTATCTAACCCATTGTCCAGAATAAAAAGTCGAAACATAAATACTTAGTAAATATTCGAGCAGCATTCGATGAGCTGACGGGTTTGATTGTCCCAAGTAAATTGCTCAATAAACGTACGGCCATTTTTACCCACTTGTTTTAGTTCATCGCGATGTAAATAAGCGTGCTCTAACTTAGCGACAATCTCATCCACGTTTGACTGTCCCCAATCTTGATGGGTTGGATTGCTGTACGGTGTTTGCTGGGTTAATGCATAGCAATTGTCTTTGGCAATCAGATCCAAATGTCCAGTGTTGGCAGAAAGAATACACGGCACACTAGCGGCCATTGCTTCCATGGCCACTAAGTTGGTGCCACCTTCTGCGCGGTTCGGAAAAAGGGCGATATCAGCTTGTGCGTAGATCAAAGGCATTTGTGCGTTTGGTGTGGCGCCTACATTGATAAAGGCAGATGCTGGCAGCTCGGTGCGGGTGCACCACTCCGTCACATCGACTTGATTGTCTTTGATATTAGGCACCCCAAAGCCGTGGGGCGAGCTCACTAAATCTTGCGTAATAGTAGGCCATGGGTTATGCCAGGCAGTCAGTAACACGCTATCCGGATATTTTTGATGAAAGATCTTAAAGGCCGCTAGAACGATGTCTTGTCCTTTGCGGTACTCCAATTTACCGCCACTAAAAATCACAAAGCGATCAGGATTTTTATTAGCCCCGGCTTGTGATGCATCTTTACCAAAACGATCAAGGTCCACCCCTTGCATCACGTAGGCCACTTTTTTTATACCTGCCTTGGTAAGCAGCTGAGCATTCCAACGCGAACCTGCAATGATCAGATCATATGCCTGAGCACGTTCTAAACCACGAGTTGAAAAAGCGGTGTTTTCAAAAAAGATAAAGCCGATATTTTTCTCACCGCGATGTGCTTCGCCACTACGCATAAAGTCATTGCCTAGTGAATGGATAACGGTTGTGTCTGGATGAAAAATAGGCGCAGAAGGATTTTGATACTGAGCTTGATTTTGAGACCACTCCGCGAGTGCACTGTGCAATTGTGGGTACTTGCTCGCTTCAATATTGGGGGGATATAAAAGCTTGATGGGCTCGTATTGGTTTTTGCTGGCCGATAGCGCTAAATTTAAGCCAAAGACACCCCAGCCATGAAATTCAGCGAGCTGCCAGGCAATGCCTAAGCGTCCAAGGGGGTGGTTATTTGCAAATAGCACAATAGGCAATCAATATAGCAGTCAAAGTCATATTTTGATAAGTCGCTTGAAATGGCAAAGATGCCCTTCAAACCTTGGGTATGATTATAGGTTCTTTAACCATCCATTCTCTGGATTGGCTACGGGTGTCATGGCTTTGATGAGATTACTTAAACAACCTGAGAATTACCTTTCTTGGAGCATTACAGCATGCTAAAAAAGCATTTTGTGGAATCACACCAGGTTTTGCAAACTTTTGTAGCTGATCCATCTGCCTTGATGCTGGTTGATCAGGTGGTATCTGCCATTGTTTCTTGTTACAAACAAGGTGGCAAAGTCTTAATTTTTGGCAATGGCGGGAGCGCCGCTGATGCCCAGCATTTTGCTGGAGAGTTGGTGAGCCGTTTTTATTTTGATCGCCCGGGCTTAGCTGCTTTTGCGCTCACTACGGATACCTCGGTTTTAACGGCTATTGGCAACGATTATGGCTATGAGAACGTGTTTTCACGGCAAATCGAGGCTAATGCCAAAGCCGGTGATCTTGTAATTGGGATCTCTACTAGCGGGAATTCCCCTAATGTCTTAAAGGCGCTAGAGGCTGCCCAAGCAATTGGGGCGGTGACTGTGGGCTTGACTGGTCAAAACGGCGGCAAAATGAAAAATGCATGCAAACTCTGTATTTGCGTACCGTCCAATTCAACCCCCCGCATTCAAGAATGCCATTTAGTGATTGAGCATGCCATTTGCGCAGCGGTAGAAGAGCAAATGTTTGGTAAACCAGCCGAGTTAATTACTGATAAGTAACTGTTTTATATAAGATTTATTGGAATTTTGCCACTTCATATAGGAATCAGAATATAATTCCTATATGAATTCTATGATCCACATCACTTTGGCGGTAAACGAAGAGTTGGCTGCCCGCTTAGATCGACTGCGCATTGAGTTTGCTAAAGCTTGTAATTGGGTGGCCCCGATTGCCCAAGCCAATCATTGCTGGAATCGGGTGACCCTTCATCACCTTACCTATCATGGGCTGCGCGAGGCATTTCCTGATCTGGGTTCTCAGATGGCATGTAATGCAATCTATTCTGTGTGCCGTAGCTATCGACTTTTAATGAATCACCCACACAGTCCTTTGCAGGGTCAGAAAATTAAGGAAGGGCAGTTGCCCCACATGGTTTTTTTAGAGCATTCTCCAGTCTTTTTTGATCGTCATACCCTAAGCCTGCAAAAAAATGTACTGTCTTTATTTACCTTAGAGGGGCGCTTGCGTTTTGGAATTGCTCTGAATGGGGAAGATGAAAAGCGTTTTCGTACTGAAAAACTGCGCGAAATTCAATTGCTCTCAGAAGGATCGAAATACGCCATGACTTTGCTCTTTGGCAACTCACTTGAAAAAGGGGTTGAGCTTGAGGAGCAAGCGCCTTGGCCCAACTATGTTGTTCTTAAAGATGAGCCGCTTAAAAATGGCATAGCGCAATTAGAGGCAGCCAATGTCAATACCCTTTTGAAAGAGGCGGGCTAAATGGCGCAACCAAAAAATATTGAGCTGCGTATGCTGCTTAAGCAGATGTCGCCATCAGTAAAGCATTCGTTTTACATTACCTTTGCCATCACCATCATCTCCTTGGGTTCTGTTGTTTACATGATGCAAGTTTATGACCGGGTAGTGAGTACTCGCAGCATGGGTACCTTGCTCTCGCTCACGATTGCTGTGCTTTTTGCTTATGCGGTCGCTGAGTTGCTAGAGATGGTGCGCAAAAAACTGTTGCAGCGCTCGACCATGCTACTTGAAACGGATTTATCTGAGCGCGTGTTCCGTGCGATTCATCGTGGTTCGCTGATGAATATGCAAGGTGTGCACGTGCAGCAGATGAAAGATTTGGGTATGCTGCGCGACTACCTTCACTCGCCAGGGTTTATGGGTCTCTTAGAGTTGCCTACAGCCCTTTTCTTTTTGCTCATCATGTTCATCATTAATCCGCAGATGGGTTACTTTTCTTGTTTGGGCTTATTAATTCAAGGTGGCGTGACCTTCATTAATGCAACCAAGGTGGATCCAGCCCTGCGCAAGGCACAAAACTCGGCATTAGAAGCAATGTACTACTGCTTTGAAATCAT
>TBL_comb47_HYPODRAFT_10001304_pt1 | contig 32439 bp, 16 predicted proteins | sample TroBogypolimnion_40_FD_10682 | JGI IMG/M metagenome (IMG submission 10682)
TTGGCGGCGTTGGCGGCTTCCGCCGCGGCTTCGGCCTGCTGCCTGACCACCACCTCGCGTTGCAGGGCCGCATTGGCGGCGGCGATGGCGGTCGTCCGGCGCCACCCCCCCCAGACATGCGCCCCGGCCAGGAAGGTCAACCCCAAGCCGCCGGCGAGCACCAACCAGGATTGGCCCCGGGACTGGGCCGCCAGGAACCGCGACGTCGGCGCGAACTCGATGACCCAACGCCGTCCCGCGATCTCCAGCCACTCCTCGCCGGCTGAAGCGACGAGTCCGGTGGCCATGGCTGCGGTGCGCGCGGGGTAGATCGGTTCGGCGTCGGGCGAGTCGTCGAAGAGTCGAGCTTCGATACCCCGGCTCTTCAAGACTTCGAGCGCGGGCCCGACCAGGTCAACCACGCGAAAGACCGCGACGGCATATCCCGCGAGTCGTTCGCCGCGCTCGCGGACGCTCGCGGGAGTTCCACCATGATAAACCGGAAGGACTACCAGGAAACCGGCTTTGGGGCCATTGGCCTGGGCCAACCGGATAGGCGCGGTGGCCACCGGCTGGGCGGTATCCCGCGCTTGTTTCAGGGACCGTTCGCGGCTGGGATCGGAGTTCAGGTCAAAACCCACCGCGGCCACATTTCGTTCCAAGGGTTCGATGAGATAAACCGGAACGTACTCCGGACGGTGGTCGGCGGTGACGAACCTCCCGGCAGGGTCACGCTGGCGGAAGCGAAACCCCTCCAAGCCGTCGGCCTCGGCGGCGGCTTCGAATTGAGCTCGGCCGGTGTCGGGGACGCGCGGGTTCCAGGAGAGGGCGCTCAGTTCGGTTTGACGCGACAGGGCGGCGCGCACAAACCGCCGGAAATTCTCCGGCCGGATGCTCCCTTCCGCGTCGTGGAGTGCGGACACCGAATGCAGGACTTCCAACGAGCGGTGCACCGTCATTTGGATCCGCTCGACTTGCTCCCGGACCAGGTCGGCGGCTTTAAGTTCCACCTCCCGTTTTTCCCAGGACCGGATGACACGGAAGAGCAGCAGCGAAATGACCAAGCCGACCCCCAGTACAAGCGGTATGGCCGCGGCGTACCACGATAAACTCCGCAGCCGTCCGGCCCACTCCCGGCTCATTGAGGTTTGGTCGCCCATACATCCCGTTCAAATCAGACGCCCGGCAGGGAGCAATTGCCGTGCCGCGTGGCAGTAGATGCAGGAACAGACGCCAAAAGGGTAGATTATGACCGGTTGCCCGCGCTGCCTATGAGGATATTTGGCCAGCCGGAGCAAAGATCGACCGGCGGAGGCGTGACGGTTGCGAGGTCACGTGGCGGGGTCGAGTTGTTCACCCAATTCGTCCTCCAGGCGCGCGGCCTCGGGCACCTTCGGCCGGACCAGGGCAAACTTGGTGCATCCGGCGAAGATCACGGCGACGGCCAGATAACTGACGGCGACCGGCAAGGTCTGGGCAAAACCAATGCGTTCGCCATGCATGAACCCGAAGAAGGTCAACAAGCCTCCGGCGAAGGCGAAGCCGGTGGCCTTGGGGAAGTTACGATCGATCACGCAGGCCGCGATCGCCCCGAGGATCAAGCCGCCCAGAATCGAGCCTCCGCCGAGGATTTGCAGCCCTTGGTAGAGCACACCTTGGTTCTTCATGGCGGCCACTAAGTCGGCCATTTTGCCGTCGTCGAGCGTTCCGATGACCGTGCCCGCGGCGGCCAAAGCACCGGTGATTTGGGTCAATCCCCAGTTGGCGAGATGAGGCGCGATCGACAGCACCACCGCTGGCGCATGGCTGCGGGGGGTTTCCTGAAAGGCTTGCGACCCGATCAACATCCCGATGTAGAGGAGGATGGGAAGAATTGCCACCGTGGGGATCAGGGCGAGCATGACCGAGATGGTGCCGAACCAGCACAAGAGGATCACGGCAATGCCCGTGGCCGCCGAGTAACCAATCCGGCCGCCCATCGCCTTCCAACCCGGATGGCCGATGTAGACGGCGTTGATGAAGGGGTTGCCCATGAGGCAGCCGATGAGGCTCACCACGCCGTCGGCGCAGAGCACGCGCGTGGTGGGGAAGCTGTCGCCCGCGACTGAAGCACTTTCCACGTTGTCCATCGCCTCGACCAGGTCGTAGATGCCAAACGGGATCGCGGTCACCAGGATGGCCCCGAGAAACTCGAAGCCGGAGAAGACCTGGTGAAAGGCCGGCAGGGGGACGCGGAAGCCGAAATTGGCGACGGAATCGGCCAAACCCCTGAGGGTAAGGCCACCGTAGTTGAGGCCCAGGCCAGTGGATACCCAGGCGATCAAGGTCCCCACGGCGATGGCCACCAGGCCGGCCGGCATGCCCCGGAAATAGCGGACCCCGCCGAACCAACTCAGCAAGATGATGGCAAAGCAGACCAGGCCGATAACGGGGGTCATGAACACCTGCAAGGCCGGGCTCATGGAGATGAAGGTGACCGACACGCCCGCGAGGGTGCCCAGCAGGGCGGCGCGCGGGGTGATCCGCCGGACAATCGGGGCGATGAACCCCCCGGCCATCAGCACAAAACTCTGCACGAATACCCAGGTTAAACCCGCTTCCCAGCCTTTGATCGGGTCACCGGTCCGCAGCGCGATGGGGAGCATGATCACAAAGGTGACTACGAACATGTGCGGCACGCTGATGCCCGAGGGCAGCGCACAGATGTCGGTGCGGCCGGTCTTGGCCGCGAGGCGGTAGGCCAGCCACGCGTAGTAGAGCGTCGACAGACACATCATCAGTCCCGTGGCGGGCAGGATTCGGCCGAAGACAATCCCATCCGGCATCTTGATCACGAACCGCAGCAGCGCGGTCAACGTGAGCAGATTGACGAGGATATTCGTTCCGAAGCCGAAGAAGGCGTTCCAATCGCCCGGCACCCAGAGTTTTGGTTTGGTCGTATTCATAGGGGAGGTTTGAGTTAAGGTTGAGGCTGACCCGAGGCGTTGAGAACCGGGTTCATTTTAAGGCCGCCAGCACGGACTGTGAGTGCGATACCCAGCCGAAAATGCCCCCTTGGGCTTTGAGCATTTTCAGTCCCATCTCCTGAAAATCCGGGAAATAGGAGCCCACACAGTCTTCCGGCACGAGGCAATCGTAGCCCCGGTCGTTGGCCTCCCGCACGGTGGTATGAACGCACACCTCGGTCGTGACGCCCGTCACCACGAGTTGGCGGATGCCTCGGTGCTGGAGGATCGCGTGCAGATCGGTGGCCCAGAAGGCTCCCTTGCCTGGTTTGTCCACCACCGGCTCATTGGGGAGGGGATAGAGCTCGGGGATGATATCGTGGCCCGCTTCGCCCCGGACCAGGATCCGGCCCATCGGGCCGCGGTCGCCGATCTGGACTTTGCCTCGGCCGCGGACTCGCTTGGCGTCCGGCAGGTCCGTCAGGTCCGGTCGGTGGCCTTCCCGGGTATGGATGACCTGCAGGCCGTGTGATCGCCAGGCGGTCAGCAGGCGGTGATTGGGCTCGATGGTCCGCCGCAATTGCGAAACATCGTTGCCCAGCATCTCGCCAAAGCCGCCCGGTTCGAGGAAGTCGCGCTGCATGTCGATGAGGAGCAGGGCGCATTGCTCGGGAACGAATTCGAAACCGTAAGGTTCTGCTGGGATGGTCATAGACGGGCGGCTGTCGCCGGCGCTGGGCGGTCGGTTTGAGGCGCCCGGCCGGCCGCCGCACGCGGGATCGCGGGGCGCCGGCCGACCTGGAAGTATGGCGCTTCCGGGAGCCTTCGGATCAGTTTATGAACTGCATTCATTCGGGTAATCTGTAGCGAAGTTCATGCCAACCACCAGCGGCGCGCGAAATATCCGGGAATTGGCGGTTTTTCGCGCCGCGCGTTGAGCGGGCCGGTGGCGAGCCGTGTCACGCTTGTCGCGGCTGAGACGTTTGGAACAGTTGGCAAGGCCTGCCGGGGGGACTATTGCGGGGCGATTGGGCGGTGAGTTCGGTAGCAGCTCTCTGGCTTGACACGGAGGTGACAACCTCCGGTGTCGTTTGGGGTGGTTCAGGCGTTAGGGCTTCAACCACAAACGATAGAACCGACGGGGCGAGGCGGCGGCGTTGGCATCGTCAAAACGCTGTTCGTAGCCACCCAGAGTCAGATTGGTCAAGGCTTGCCAACTCACCAGGTTGGTCGTCATTTGCAAGGCCACCACATCCCCTTCAGTCCCCGTAATTCCCAGGCTGAATAGCCCGCCCGAGAGCCGCTGACTGAGCGGGTCCAACCGCAGTGGCACTTTGGTTAACAAACGTTCCAGCACGTTGGTGCTTACCCCCAAGGCGTTGCTTGCCACCACCGAATAAGTGCCCGAGCTGTTGAGCGACGCGTCCATCAGCTCATAAGTCGGCACCGTGGTCTGGCCCAGCAACTGCCCGTCGCGGTACCACCAATAGGTGGGCGGCGGTAGTGCGCTGGTTACCGTTGCGTTGGTGAGCCCAAGCGTGAAGTTCGTCCCTGGGTCCAACCGCTGAACGGGTGTCGTCATCGTGGTGAGGGTCTGCTGCGGCAATGTGCCAAAGGCCCAGTTGATCTCCAGGGCACCCCGCTGTTGGTAAATCGCGTCGGCCAGCACCAGAAACTCCCCGCCGGCCGGTCCGTTGGTTACGCGCACGCTGTTGACCGTGCTGGCTTTGGCTCCATTGGTGACCCACCCCAACAAATGATTGGCCAAGTTGTCCAAATTCACCAGAGGCCCATAATCATAGAGTGCAAACAGGTTTCCGATCAGACTGCCGCGCGTGTCCACTTCCAACACGCCCGCGTTGGTGGTGGTGAAGTATAGCCACAGGGAGGCGTGCCCAATCAGGTTTCCGGGGTTGCCTTCGCCCTGATCCGTGGTGGCATGCACATTGTTGCCCACATGCAAGCCCACCGTTCCTGCGCCCACCGAATAGTAGAAGTTGCCGGAGTCTCCGATCGTGGTCACCAGGTCCTTCGGCCGCGGCTTGGAGTTGCCCGTCGGCGGCAACGGCCCAACGCGCGACAAGGTGTCCAGCTTGTCCTGGAGCAGTACCCCTTGTGCCGGGTCACTGCTAATCTCCAAGAGCGCCTTTTCACTGTCCGCATACCGCCCGCTGACGGCATCCGTCACCCGCACCGAATACTCGCCCACGTCCACAACTCCCACGTTGGTCCGCGTCAGGAACGATCCCTGTTGACCGCCCACCGGCACGCCATTTTGGTACCATTGGTAGCTCAGCGGCGTCCCGAGGCTCTGTGCGTTGACGCTGAGGGTGACGGGGTCTCCCGGTCGGACTACCTGACTTGCTGGCTGAAGCACGATCTCCGGCAGGAGATGGGTGGTGACTTCGAATTGGCCGTTCAATACAAAGTACCCGCCCGCACCCGCAAATCCGTCCACCGCCAGGGCATAGTCTGTTCCTACCTTCGCATTGAATTGCACGTGGCTGGCGAAGAACCGATTGGTGGCCAGGTTGGGATCATTGCTCGCATCGTCGTCGTTCGCCGCCACCTGGGTCAGCGCGCTGACCTGGTTCCCGGTGTAGATCGCAAGGAGCGTATCAAACGTGCTGCCGTAAGTGTCGAACCGGGCGATGCCGGTGGCCGGCGCCTGCCAATGGAACCATACCGAACGTCCGCCCAAACGGTAGGCGTGGTCGGGTTCCAGCGGCTCCTTGGTTGCGTTGGTACTGAATCCCGAGGCGGAGTTCGTAAAGAGCGACGGTCCGCCGGTCAAGACCAGGCTTATCCGGTCGGCAAACATGTCCGCTACCCCGGGTGGGACCACCCACTGGGCGACGATGACTTGGGCGATGGCGCTGAGTTTCGCGCCGGCATCGTTGGCCACCACCACCGTGTAGCTACCCCCATCGGCGATTTGCGCGCTGGGAATCGTGAAAAACGCATTGGTCGCCCCGATAATGTCCGCCCCGTTCTTGCGCCATTGGTAGTCCGTGGCGCCGCTGGCGGTCACACTCAAGTCCAGGCTCGCGCCTGCTAGCAACTGGGTCCCCTGCGGTTGGGCCAGAATGTCTGGCGGCACAATCAAGTCGAGCGCCACCGGGTCGCTGGTCACCGCCCCGAACAGGTTGGTGATGACGACCCGGTAGCTCCCCGCGTCGTTCGTTTGTGTCGCCGACAGCCTCAGCGCCGGTCCGGTGGCTCCGGTGATCGAATTGGTGTCATTGAAAAACCATTGATAACTCAACGGTGGCGTGCCCCGTACCGCCACCTCGACCCTGCCCGGGTCGCCCAGCACGACGTGTTGATCCACCGGCGGCATGGTAATCATGGGCGCTTGGCTCACCCCGACCCCGCTGTTCAGATGCAACAGCCGCCCATCGCTCAGCGCCACCCAGGCATCGTTGCGTGCTGTCCCGTGTACTGCTCGCGCCGGCGGGATCTCCCCAAAAGTAGTGATCCGACTCCAGGCGGCCCCGTCGAAATGATAGACCCGTCCGGATCGAGTTCCGCCGGCCACACTGGCCAACTCGCCCGCCACGTACACATCATCAGCGGCCGAGCCCCAAATGGCAGTGGCGGTGCCCAACCCAGCTCCGTCGCCATCTCCAAACAGGAAATTGGTCTTCCCCCCAAAAGACTGCAGCCCGGGGTCGAACTCCCAGACCCGCACGCCGTTGGCCTGGTTGTTATTGCCCACCGCATACCACTGCAGCGCGCCGCTCGAATCGCGTATCGCCCAGGTCGCGGTCACCTCGCAGAAATCGAATTGTCGCCCGGCAAACTGCCACGCGCTGCCGCTCCACCCTCCCCAGCCCCAGCAGGTAACGTAATATCCCTCGCTTGGCCCCACGAACGCCAGCGCGTTGACCGATTCCACGGGGTCACGGAAAACCGTGCTCCAAGCGGACCCGTCGAAGCGCACGATGGTTCCTCCTTGAACTAGGACCTGCACATTGGCGGAGGTCCCACCCAGCGATCGAAACTCCTGTCCGGCGATTTCGGCCGGCAGGGCTTGCTCAGTCCAACTCGCGCCCTGGTCGCCGGACCAATACACTTTGCCGCCTTGGTCGTTGCCGCAACCTGCGCCGGGACCCAGAGTGCAGCGGCTCAGGATCACCCATAATTCGCTCGTGCCGGTACCAAAAACCCGCCCCGCATGGTGTCCGGGGAAACTAGCCAGTGGGCTCCAGCTTGATCCGTCCCAGCGGTAGAGATAGGCGTCCGGAATGTCGACCCGGTGCGACCGCTGCCTCTCCCCCAAAGCGTAAGCCTCATTGGGTCCCCGGGACCAAACGTCGGTTAACCCCACCTCTATGCCCGCACCCGGGGTCCCGGAAAACTCCCACGTCAAAGGCATCACGGTGAGCACCGCGGGCGGCGTGCTCGTCACGCTGCCCCAGGGGTTGCTGACCACCACATCATAGGTGCCCGCGTCGGGAAATTGCACGCGAGCCAGCGTATATGACATCAACGTCGCCCCGGCCAGGCTCACCCCATCCTTCCGCCATTGATACGTCAACGTCGCCGGTCCGGAAGCCTCGACGCTGAAGCTGACGTTCGCGCCGACGAAGGAGGTCTGGTCCCGCGGCGGGGTCGTGGTCGTGGGTGGCAGGGCCTGGCCTTCGTTCCCGTAATCCACCACCACCTCGCGCGCTAACCAGGCGTCAATCACGCCCAGGGCGGCTGAGCCGGGGCTGACGTCTAGGTAGTTTGATGCCACGTCCACGTGGGTCAACCGAGGCAGTCCGGCGAGCGGGGCGATGTTCGTAAGGAGATTGTTGCCCAGGGACAACTCCGTCAAGTTAGTCAATCCGGCCAAGGGCCCCACATCCTGTACACTGTTGAAGTACAGGCTCAACCAGGTCAACCGCACGAGACCCGCCAGCGGCGAGATATCGACGCACCGGTTCCCCTCCAGATTCAGTGTGGTCAATTGCGTCATCCCCGCGAGCGCTTGGTCGTTGGTCGCCTGATTCCAACCGAGACTCAACGAAGTCAAGTTGGTCATTCCGGCGAGCGGCCCCAGGTCGTGGACGCTATTGAAGTATAGGCTCAAGGAAGTCAACCCCACGAGACCCGCCAGCGCCGAGGCATCCACGAGCCGGTTCCCCTCCAGATTCAGTGTGGTCAATTGCGTCATCCCCGCGAGCGCTTGGTCGTTGGTCGCCTGATTCCAACCGAGGTCCAACGAAGTCAAGTTAGTCATTCCGGCGAGTGGCCCCAGGTCGTGGACGCTGTTCAAGTATAGGCTCAAGGAAGTCAACCCCACGAGATGCGCCAAGGGCGAGGCATCCACGAGTTGGTTCCCCTCGAGGTTCAGTCCGGTCAAGAGGGTCATCCCCGCCAGTGCCTGAGCATTGGTCACCTGGTTCCAGCCGAGATCCAACGAAGTCAGGTTAGTCAATCCGGCTAACGGCTCCAGGTCGTGTATGCGGTTGTTGTACAGGTACAAGGAGGACAAACGCACCAGCCCTGCCAGCGGCGAGACATCGTCGAGCTGGTTCCCGTCGAGATTCAGGCCGGTCAATTGCTTCATACTTGCGAGCGGTTGTGCGTTCGTTACTTGGTTCCCACTCAAGTACAACGACACCAGGTTGGTCAATCCGGCCAAGGGCTCTAGGTCACGCAATCGATTGGAACCCAGATCCAGTAAGGTCAACCACCCAAGACCCGCCAGCGGAGACGCATCGACGAGTTGGTTCCCACCGAGGCTCAACTCGACCAATTGCGTCATCCCCGCGAGCGCTTGCACGTTCGCTATTTGATTATCACCCAAATACAACCGCGTCAGGTTAGTCAATCTGGTTAACGGAGCCAGGTCCTGCAAGCTGGTGGAATACAAGCTCAACCAGGTCAACCCCACGAGGCCCGCCACGGGTGAGATATCGACGAACTGGTTCCCCTCGAGGCTCAGCCCGGTCAATTGGGTCATCCCTGCGACTACTTGAGCGTTTGTCACTTGGTTCCAGCCCAAGTCCAACCAGGTCAGGTTGGTTACACCGGCTAGCGAAGCCACGTCAGCGATCTGATTGCCGTACAAGTTCAAGGCGGTTATGTGAGTAGCCCACCGCAGTTCGGTAATGTTGGTAATTCCCCGCTCCGGCGCGGAAAAGCTGTCCAGGCCGTGCAGGTCGCCGACGGTAACCTCGCCGACCGGTCTGGCTAAGGCGTCGCGAATGGCCGCTTCCAAATTCGGGTCCGCAAACCCTAGCACCAAGTCAGGCAGGGTCTCCGCGCTGAGCGCCGTTCCGTACGCGTTGGTCACCAGGACCGAATAGGCGCCTTCGTTCGCCGCCTGGAAGTTGGGGAGACTGAGTGTGGAATTTGTTGCTCCGGCAAGGTCGCGCCCGTTAAACCGCCATTGATAAGTCAACGGCTGCTGTCCCAACGCCCTCACCGTCAGTTCCAGGGTCTCGCTCGCATGAACTCTTGGGCCGGCCGGGTCTTGGATAATGACCGGCGGGAGCACCTCTGCCACGGTCAGGTCGGCCCAATGGCCGCCCTCGAAATTCCAGAGGTTTCTTCCGCCCGCCCAATGTTCGAGTCGTACCGTTCGGTTGGTCCCGCCCCAGGGTGTCAGGTCGAATAGATTCGTCGTCCAGCCGACACAGCCGACCACGTTCGACGCGAGCAAGGTGTCGTCCACAAAGAGTTTATAAACGAAATCATCGTCGCCGCGGCCTACCAACCGCAGTAAGGCATTGCGGTCGGGGAGGTCCATCTGGCGCGAGATGAGATAGGGTATATCGGGTGCTGGCGGGCCGGTGGAAACAACGTAGGTCTTGCCGTCCATTAACGTGGAGACCGGGAGTCCATCCGGTTCATAGACCTGCACCGTGCCGTTGTTGTTGAAAGTCCACGGTTGCCACCATCCGTTAGTTTGGGTATCGGGCAGCGGCGCCAGGGAGAGCAAGTCTGCCGGAGGCGCCGGCAACACCAAGAGGCCAACCTGGTCGAGCCAGAGATGCTCAAAACTCCACGGGCTGCCCGGACCGCCCATCGTATGGACCAGCCCGATCTGAGCTGTCTGGCCAGCCCACGGGCGCAGATCCAGGTTCACCTGCTGCCAGCCGCCGACGACCGCCACCTCCCAAACCCGCTGGTCGTTCACAAACACCGCCAGGTAAGTGTCGTTCCACGGTCTAAACTCAATGTGCAGCACCGGCACGCCATTGGTGGGAATGTCCCACGAGCGGAACACCCGGTCCATGGTCAGGTAAAGCGGGTGGATGCGCACGGCGCCAGGGTGTTGCGGCCACTCCCCCGGTTGCGGCGGGATGAATTCCGCGATGTCGCGCCAATCCCAATTGGTCACCCAACTCGCCGCCCCGCTAAACACATTGGTGGAGAGAATGTCATTCAGGGCCGCCTGCGCCTGCTCGACCGCGGCCATCGGCTGCGGATAGTAAAAATTAGTCGACTGGGCGTTTGCCTGGCTGACCACGCCCAGACCGAGCAGCACGGCCATGATCCTCCCCACGCGCGCGCCCATGGGGTGGTTTTCTCTTTGCGCACCTGGCCGGTGACCGTCGCCCCGATTCTCGCGGCCCGGAGCAGCGCCTGAGGTTGGCGGCGGCCAACTCCGCCGGACTCCAGCGCATCCAGGTTCATTGGTAAGGTGTGCTTCGTCAGATGGGTTTCGCATCATGGGTTTCCTGAGGGTTCTGGGTCATGAGCTTTTGCGGGCTTGAAACACGCGCCGGTTGAGGCGCCCCTGAAAACCTGTTCCGACGACGTGAGAGGACCCCGGACCCCAGTTCCATGTTTTTTCATTTCGCGTGCCAAACACACAAACGGTTTCGGTTTCGAGAAACCACAAAACGAAGGCTCGTGCAAGCGAAAACGCACGCTAAACCGTTGGCGCGGCTCCAGCGTTTTTGCGGGTGAATCCAGGACCGTCGGTTGCCGAGGCGACTGGTTGCGCTGGGCCGCTGACTCGGCCACTCACGGGCCACGCCACTGGCGACGGCGGGCCGCATGCCAAAATGTGCTTGTCGAGGCGGGCCAAACGGGATAACGATGGCTAACCGCAGACCCAATATGAACCACCACCGACGGCTGCCGGCCCTGGAAAGGCGTGCTCATGGGCCAGACCACGCGGGGGGGGGCTTAGCTCCCGCGACGTCGCCCTTCGTCGCCCGGGATTCCTCATCCGGGCGGGGTTTCGGTAGGTGGCGAGTACCTCGACGGTTGGGCCTCTGGCTGGCCGGTTTGCTGGCGATCCGGGTCGCCCTGCCGGGCCTCCTGCTTGCGGCCCCAGGATCCGATTCCACCATTAAACTGCTCAGCTTCTCCGGAAAGGTCGACATCTCCAGGCGGGACGGGGTATGGGACCCAGCCCACACCAACCAGTTGTTGTATGCGGGCGATCGGCTCAGAACGGACCACCATTCGCGGGCCGTGGTCCGTTTGTCCGACGGGACTACGATGTCGGTGGGCGCCGAGGCCAGTCTGTCGGTGCCAAACGGGCGCGCGCGCGTGAGTTTGAATCCGCTCCGCGGTCTCTTCTTTTTCCTGCACCGCGACCGAGCCGCGGATTTTGAGTTACGGAACCAAACCACGGTGGCGGCGGTGCGCGGCACGGAGTTTCATCTAGAGGTGGGGGCAGATGGGACGTGGGCGTTGAGCGTTCTGGACGGGGAGGTGCTATTACAGAGCGCGAGCGGAGAACTGGCACTGGGGTCCGGCCAAGCTGGCCTGGTCCCACCCGGTGAGCGTCCGCAGCGCGCCGTGATGCGTCCCGCCTCGGATCTCATCCAGTGGTGCCTTTACTACCCGGCGGTTCTGGATCCCGACGAATTAGCCCTCACGGCAGCCGAGGAGTCCCGGTTGGGAGAATCGCTCGGAGCTTACCGGGCGGGTGAGGTGGCAGCGGCGCTCGCCTGCGTCCCCACCCCCAACGATCCCACTTCCAGTGCGGAGGCGATTTACCGTGCCGCCCTCTTGCTGGGCTGCGGCCAGGTGGAGCAGTCCGAACGTCTGCGTCGAGGGCTCTCGCTCAGCGGGGAAGACGCGGCCAGGGAGGGCTCGTTGAATCGGGCGTTGACGGAACTCATCGCCGTGGTCAAGGCCCAGCCCCGCACCAGGACCGCGAGCGCGAGGCCCGCTTCCGCCTCCGAGTGGCTGGCCGAATCCTACCGACTGCAAGCCGAAGGTCGGCTCGCGGAAGCATTGGCGGCGGCTCGGGAGGCCGTGGGGCGATCGCGGCGGTTTGCCTTTGGTTGGGCTCGAGTGGCGGAACTCGAGTTCTGCTTCCGCCACCTGGCGGCCGCGGGGGACGCTCTGGCACAAGCTCAAAGCCTGGCCCCTCGCAACGTTCAAGCCAAATCGCTCGAAGGTTTCCTGCTGGCGGCGGCTGGCCGGACGGTCGTGTCACGGCGGTGCTTTGATGAAGCGATTGCGCTGGATGGTTCGTCTCCGGACGGTTGGTTTGGGCGCGGCTTGTGCCGCATTCGGCAGGGGGAGATGGAGGCGGGCCGACAGGACCTCCTGGTGGCCGTGTCGCTGGAGCCGCAACGGGCGGTGGTGCATAGCTACCTCGGCAAGGCCCTAGCCGCCAGTTGGATCACCGGGCGCGCCCACCAGGAGTTTGAGTTGGCCAAACTCCTCGATCCGCGGGATCCGACCGCCTGGCTCTACTCGTCGCTCTTGTTAGCCCAAGAGAACCGCATCAACGAAGCCATCGCGGGCCTGGAGGAATCGGTGGGGTTGAATACCAACCGCAGCCTGTTCCGGTCCCGCCTGCTTCTGGATGAGGATCGCGCAGTGCGCGGCGCTAACCTCGCGCGGGTTTACCAGGATGCGGGCCTGGAGGAGGTCGCGACGCGCACAGCCACCAAAGCGGTTGAAAGCGATTACGCCAGCTATTCCGCTCACCTCTTTCTCGCGGACAGCTACAACGCCCTGCGGGACCCGGGCCAGGTGAGCCTGCGGTACGAGACCCCCTGGCTCACCGAATATCTGGTGGGGAACTTGCTCGCTCCGGCCCAGGCGGCGATCCTCTCCCCCCTGGTTGGTCAACAGGAATACGGGCAGCTTTTCGAGCGGAACCGGCTGGGCTTAACCTCCTGGACGGAATACTCCAGCTCCGGCGACTGGGTGCAGAGCGCGGTCCAGCATGGGGAAGCCGATAAATCCGCTTACGCCTTGGAGGAGACCTACCGTTCGCAGAACGGAACCCGCGCGAACAACGAACAGGAACAACTGACACTGTCACTTCGGCTGAAGCAGGAGGTATCCCCGCAGGATAGCTTCTTCTTCCAGATGGTGTACTACGATGCTGAGGCTGGAGACCTGGCTCCCTACTACAACCCGGCCTGGGCCGATCCGAGCCTGCACGTGATCGAGCGGCAGGAGCCGCTCGCGCTGCTGGGCTACCATCATGAGTGGGCCCCGGGCGTTCACACGCTGGTATTAGCAGGACGGTTGGATGATACGCTGGCTCAAACGGATGCCAACGCCGGCACCCTCTACCTCGAGTCGCGCAGCGGCCGCCTGGCCTACGCCACTCAAGCGCTCTACGACCAGAATTATCGGAGTCACCAGGAGATTTATACGGCGGAGCTTCAGCAGATTGTGGAGGCTGGCGAGCACTCGCTCGTCTTGGGGGGGCGCTACCAGGCGGGGGAACTTAACACGCAGAACCTCCTCACCAACGGCAGAACTTACCCGCGGGGAACCCCAATCGATGCCCAGCATCCTCTCGACCAAAGTGTCGAAACCGGTCTCCAACGCGCCACCGCCTATGGTTACGAACACTGGCGCATCCTCCCGTCGTTGCTCCTGGTGGGCGGACTGGCCTATGATTGGGAGCGATACCCGGCGGATTTCCGATTTGCGCCCATCTCGAACCAGGAGGAAACCAAGGACCAAATCGGGCCAAAGGCCGGGGTGGTGTGGACGCCCGTCCGAGATACCGTGTTTCGCTTTGCTTACACGCGCTCCTTGGGCGGGGTTAGCTTTGATCAGAGCTTCCGTCTGGAACCTTCTCAGGTGGCCGGGTTCAACCAGGCGTTCCGGAGTATCATGCCTGAGGGCGTGGTCGGCTCGGTGAACGCCCCGAACTTCGAGACCTTTGGCCTCCAGTGGGAGCAGCAACTTCCCTCGCGGACCTACCTCGGGGTGACGGCGGAAATGCTACGCTCGCAGGGCAGCCGGGACCTGGGGGCGGAGGGGTTTTTCGTCGGTTCCGGCCCCAGCCAAGGGTACCTGCCGACCACGGTGCGGCAGACCCTCGATTACGAGGAGCGTTCGTTGCGGGTCACACTGAACCAGTTGCTCGGCCGGCGCCTGTCGGTGGGGGCCAGCTATGGCCTGAGCCGCGCCCTGCTGGACATCAGCTACCCGGGCATTCCAGCCACCACCTCCCTGGGGCAGGGCTTTTCGTTGCACACTCGTCCGGAGGCGACTCTGCAGCAGGTGCGCTTGTATGCGCTGCTCAACGATTCCTCGGGTTTCTATTGCGGCGCCGAAGGCCTCTGGACCTGGCAAGAAAATGGCGGCGGCGACTCACTCCTGGCCGGAGGCAGTTTCTGGCAAGCCAACGTCTTTGCCGGCTACCGGTTTTGTCGGCGTCAGGCGGATCTGCGCTTGGCCTTGTTGAACCTTGCCGGGCAGGACTACCAGTTAAATCCACTGAATTTGATGGCTGAACTTCCGCGCCAGCGCACCCTGACAGTCAGCCTGGGATTTTCCTTCTAGATGGGCCTTGTTTGCCCTAGAGTGCCTCTGAAACCTGCACGCGCCGATGACTCCGCGAGTTAACGAATCATGAGAGCTCGGGGGACAATTCCCGGGCGCTGGAGCACTGGCCTGTGGTGTGCGGCCGCCACCGCTGCGGTCGGGTTCCTGGCCCTCTGGGTGGATCCGGTGGCCGCTTGGTTGGAACGTCTGAGCTTCGACCTTCCATTCTTGGCCGCCCCCGCGGCACCGTTGCAGAACGTGGTTTACGTTCAGCTCGACGAGATCTCATACCGGGTATTGAAGCAACCGTACCAGGAGCTGTGGGACCGGGATCTTTACACGAAGTTGCTCGATCAGTTGACCCGCGATGGCGTCAAGTTGGTGGTCTTTGACCTTTGGTTTTCCGATGCCGGGCCGGCGGCTAAGGATCGCGCTTTTGCGGCCGCCATCCGGCGCAACGGTCGCACCGTGTTGTCGGCCAGCTACCGGAGTTACTCTGGGTTCGAACTGGGCGGCGGGGAACCCATTTACCCGCGGAATGAATTCAAAGATGCCGCCGCTGGGTTGGGCGTGGTGGTGGCCTGCTCGGACAAAGAGGACGGGGTGATTCGGGAGATCCATCCAGGGTTTGATCGGTTGCCGAGTTTAGCCTGGAGGGCGGCGGCCTTGGCTGGAGGGCGGCTGCCGGATGACGCCGGCCGCCTCGGCACCCGGCGGTGGATGAACTACCCGTCCTCACTCGACCAACTGCGCCAGATCCCTTTCTGCGAGGCCTTGACGCAGCCGATTGGTTATTTTTCCAACAAAGTCGTGTTCGTCGGCAAAGGGCCGCTCATCAAACTGCCGGTCGAACCGGGGGATGAATTCCCCACCCCCTTCCGGCGCTTCGGAGGACTACGGAAGCCCGGCGGCGTCATTCAGTTGGTGATGTTCTTGAATCTCGTCGGCGGGACCTGGCTCGAGAGNCTGCCCGCCATGGCGACTGCCGTGCTGATCGTGGCACTGGGGAGCGTGGCCGGCCTGCTGCTGTCCGGACTCCGGCCGCACATCGCCTTCATCACGGCGGGGGGCCTGGCGGTGTGCGTTTGCGTCGGGGCGTCCGCTGGCATGTTCCTGGCGCACCGTTGGTTTCCCTGGATGGTCGTGGTGGCGGTCCAGCTTCCGCTGGCGCTCAGTTGGTCGGTGCTGGCTTTCCTCCGGCGACCCGTGGGTGAGGAGCGGAAGCTCGCCGTCCCTCAGTCCCCGGACCGGCCGGCGGCCACGGCGGGAGAATCGAACCAGATGGGCCAACTCCCCACGGTCGTAGCAGCCCCGCCACCATCGCTGCCGCTCCGGGCTGAGGCCTCGGCGGGACCTGCCCCCGCAGGGCTCCCGCCCAGCGTGCCGGATCACTCACTGCTCAAGTGTATCGGGAGTGGCGCCTACGGACAGGTATGGCTGGCTCAGGACGTGATTGGCAGCTACCACGCCGTGAAGTTTGTCCTCCGGGAATCCTTCACCAGCGCCACCCCGTTCGAGCGCGAGTTTCAGGGCATCCACCACTTTACCCCTATCTCACGGATGCACCCGGGCTTCGTTCACATCCTCCATGTGGGTCGCAATGACCCCGCCGGCTATTTCTTTTACATCATGGAACTGGGGGATGACGAGGCCACCGGCCAGACGATCGTGCCTGCCGCCTATGTCCCCAAGACACTGAGCCGAATGATCCACCAGCAGGGTCGGCTGCAGCCCGCGGCCTGCCTCCTCCTCGGGCTGGAACTGAGCTCCGCCTTGGAGTTTCTGCACCAGCACCAGCTCATCCACCGGGATATCAAACCCTCCAACATCATCTTTGTTCACGGCAAAGCCAAATTCGCGGATGTCGGATTGGTGACCCAAATCAGTGCCGCCGCTCCGCATACCACCTACCTGGGCACTGTCGGATACATTGCGCCCGAGGGGCCGGGCTCGCCGGCTGCCGACCTCTACAGTTTGGGCAAGGTGCTTTATGAAGCCAGCATGGGGTTGGATCCGGCGAGGTTCCCCGATCTGCCCACCGAGGCCATCCACGCGGTCGACCCGTGCATGCGGGGGCTGAAACGGATCATCCTCAAGGCCTGCGAGTCGAAACCCGAGGACCGCTACCAGGACGCCCGCATACTCTACCACGACTTGCAAGCATTGGTGCCGGAGCCNAAGGGATGGATCGGCTGACGACTGGGGGTCGGTGGGTGGTTGCTCGTGCGATCCCCTGCGCCAACTCCCCGCCGAATCCAGCTCTCCCGGCACCGAACGCTTAGAAGCTCCGAAACGGGTGTTCGCCTTCAAAGCCGGGGATAGGGTGGGTGCCGATGGATTTGGTGGCGAGCCCTCCCCCGAGCTGCCGCGCGGCCGCATCGCTCAAGAGTCGAGGCTGCCGGAGCGTGGCCGCCAGCCGCTCCATGCGGAAAACAAAATTCACCTCCCGCCCGAAGAGGCTCTCCTCGCCCAATGAGGCCATGCCTCCCATCACGACCTCGCCGTAATGCAGCACGACCCGGAACGGCGGCTCGCCCTCGGCCTGCAACTGGCCCAATAACCCCAGTGCCGCGACGATGCCCGTAGGTTCCACTTGGGTCTCCGGCCAGTAGGCCAAGAGACCGTCGCCCAAATACTTGTTGATCACGCCTCCTTCGTGTTCGATGGCCTCCTTGCTCCGGGCCAGCCAGCGACCGATCATCGCCGCCAGTATCCCCGGATCCAGGTGTTGGCTTAAACGGGATGAGCCTTCAATGTCCGTCAGCAGGAGCCAGCAGGGGCTGGTCTTCGAGTCCACCTGCGTCTGTTTCGGCGCGAGCGTGGCCGTCGAAGGATCCTGGGCCCCCCCACTGAGCCGGAACACGGCTTGGAATGCGCCCATTTGAATAGTGTCGCCATCGCTGAGGCGTTTCGGTTGGCCCACGCGTCGCCCATTGATGAAGGTGCCATTGCCGCTGCCTAGGTCCACCAGCCAGAATTCGCCCTCGCTCTGCGCGTGAATGATAGCGTGACGGCGGGACACGCGCTCATCGGCCAGGACGACCTGGTTCTTGGGCGCTCGCCCCAGGGAACAGTTGCCCTGGATCGCCACGCGTGAACCATCTGCCTGTTCGAGCCAAGCCTGGCGACCGGCGCCATCGCCCACGGGCGCCTGGGACTGTCCGAGCGTTGCCTCAGGCCGCTGATCGGAGGGCTTCGCAGATGTTTCCGGCATCATGGAAGCAGGATAGTTTCCCACCGGCCACCTGGCAAGCGGAGGAGTGCGGAGGAGTGCGGAGTCCGTGGCGCGGTTTTCGTTCGTCATCCAGCGGCGTGACGCATCGGGGGATAAGACCGAGTCAGAGAGCCTGCCGGATCTGTGCCAATTCCTGCTGGGGGTCGTCGGCCAGGTGATCCAGTTTGCCCGCCCGGCGGTACCAGTACCGGCTGTTGCCGAGGTCGCCTTCGATCTTGTGCAGCACGGCATGGATCCAGGCGGCGGTATCGGTCTCATCCTGCTGCACGAGGCAATGGGCTTCATCCCAGCGTCCGGAGAGCGCCAACTCGATGGCGGTGAGCAGGGGTTCGTTCATGCGAGGACTTTTATGCCTGAAGCCAGCCGATGGATCAAGCTCGTGGAAACGAGGGATTACCCTTGAAAGCGCGGCCTACGGAGTCAACCATGGGGCCTTCGGGCCCGCGGGAATGATGCCCGGCGATGACCGGGGCGCGCGCGGCCCGGTTCCGAGTTATGAGCAACGAGTTTTGGTTCTGGCAGATAACGCTGCCATCGGGGTTGGTGGGCGACCGGACGGCGCCGGCCGAGGTCTCCACGGTCCGGGTGGTGGCAACCGGGAATTCGGGGGTGGGGATCGCCGCCCGCCGCTGCCGGGGCTGGCTTTGGGGTTTGGGTTTGGCGGGGCTGCTGGCAGGGCTTCCCTGCTCCGCGCAGGGCGCCAAGGGGACGATCACCCGTCCCTTGCTCTACTTCGGCGCCTGCAATGCCTCGGGGTCGGTCGCGGTGGATACCAACCGGTTCCTGGTGGCTGACGATGAGAATAACACGATCCGGCTCTACTGCGGAGATCGGGGCGGACTGCCGCTTCGGGAGTTTGATTTTGACGCCTTCCTGGAGGTGGAGCGCCAAGGCAACTCGAGGGAGGCGGATTTGGAGGCGGGGGCGCGGATTGGGGATCGGGCGTTTTGGATCGGATCGCATGGCCGGAACAAGAATGGCAAGGAGCGGTCCAATCGCCACCGATTCTTCGCGACCGATATCCGGGTGACGGGCGACGAGGTGGCGCTCGAGGCGGTTGGCAAGCCGTGCACGACGTTGCTGGACGAGTTGATCCTGGATGCGCGCTTCGATGCGTTTGGGTTTGCGGCGGGGGCGGGGAAGGCGCCGAAGGAGCAGGGCGCGGTGAACATCGAGGGGCTGTCGGCCACGCCGGAAGGGCACCTGCTGATCGGGTTTCGCAACCCGGTGCCGCAGGGGAAGGCGCTGCTGATCCCGCTGCTGAACCCGAATGAGGTGGTGCAGGGGGGCCGGCCGCGGTTTGGTCCGGCCATTCGGCTGGACCTGGGCGGGCTTGGCATCCGTGACATGGCGCTGTGGGGCGAGAGCTACCTGATCATCGCCGGGTCATGGCACGGAGGCGGGCCCTTCCAGCTTTATCTCTGGGACGGACCGGGGTCGGATCCCAAGCCGCTCTCGGTGAAGCATCTCAACGACTACCAACCGGAGGCGATCATCATTTACCCCGACAAGGGTTTACGAGAGTTTCAGATTCTGAGCGATGATGGGAGCCGGCTGAGGGACGGGGTGGTGGCCCGGGAGATCGCCGACCCGCGACAGCAGTGCTTTCGCAGCTTCTGGGTGAGGCGCTCGGCAAAGTGATCAGCGTCGGCCCAAGCGGTCGAGGAGCTTGGCGTGAATGTTGCCGAAGCCGCCGTTGCTGAAGACGACCACCACCTCGCCGCCCTGGCAGTTCTTGGAGATGTGGTCCACGATGGCATCCGCGTCCGGCAGGTAGGCGGCCGATTTCCCGGAGGCCTGGAGGTCACGAATGAGGCGCTGCGGATCGAGGCGCTCGTCGGGAGCGAGCAAGTCGAGGCGGGCCACCTGTGCGACGACGACGGCGTCGGCCTCGGCGAAGGAGTCCGCCAACTCGGTCTGGAAGACGTTGCGTCGGGTGGTGTTGCTGCGGGGCTCAAAGACGGCCCAGAGTTTCTGCTGAGGGTAGCGGAGGCGCAAGGCGCCGAGGGTTTCGCGGATAGCGGTGGGGTGATGGCCGAAATCGTCGATGACGCTGACCCCGCCGGCGATGCCGCGGAGTTCCAGGCGGCGTTTGACGCCCTTGAAGGTGTCGAAGGCGGCCTGGATCTGATGGTTTTTGAGGCCGCAATGCTTGGCGCAGCCGATGACGGCCAGGGCGTTGCGGACGTTCATTTCGCCGATGAGGTTGAGGTGGAACTTGAAGCTGGGGATTTCGAACTCGGTGGCGGTGGGGCCGTAGCGGATGTTGAAGGCTTGAACGGCATTGCCGTCGCCCAGGCCGAAGCGCTTGACGGGGCAATGGGTGACCTGGAGGAGGGGTGCGAGGTTGGCGTCCTCGCCGTTGGCCAGGAGGAGGCCGTTGCGGGGGACGAGGCGGATGAAATGGCGGAAGGAGGTCTGGATGGCGGCCAGGTTGGGGAAGATGTCGGCGTGGTCGAATTCGAGGTTGTTGATGATGGCGACCTCGGGGAGGTAGTGGACGAATTTGCTGCGCTTGTCGAAGAAGGCGGTGTCGTATTCGTCGCCCTCGATGATGAACCACTCGCTCTCGGTGAACCGCGCGCCCTGGCCGAGGTTGTTGGGAATGCCGCCGATGAGGAAGCTGGGCTGGTAGCCGTTATGCTCGAAGACCCAGGTGAGGAGGGCGGTGGTGGTCGTCTTGCCGTGAGTGCCGCTGACCACGAGCGAGCGTTTGCCGCGGATGAAGAACTCCTTGAGCAGCTCGGGGAGGGAGCAATAGCGGAGCTTGTGGTCCAGCACATATTCGGCCTCGGGGTTGCCCCGCGAGATGGCGTTGCCGATCACCACCAGGTCCGGCTTATGGGCCAGGTTTTGCTCGGCGAAGCCCGACATGACCTCGATCTTGCGCTCCGCCAGGAAGGTGGACATGGGCGGGTACACATTGGTGTCGGACCCGGTGACTTTGACGCCTTTTTCGTGCATGGCCACCGCGGCCGACGCCATCGCCGTGCCGCAGATGCCCACAAAATGAACGGACTGAATTCGCGAAAACATCGCGGGCATCATAGGGGACGCGGCGGGCGGGAACAAGCTCTGGCGAAGGGGAAATGGAATGAGCGGTTGCCCGGGAGCGGGCTTGTGATAGTATGCTCGGAAATAATACACTCATGGAAACAAAACGAATAGTTGAAAAAGACCCGAAGCTGAAGAAGGACGATCTCATTGTGATCACCGGTGGCGGGGGATTCATAGCGGGGAACCTGGCGCTGCATTTTCGCAACCAGGGGTTCACCCGGATTCGCACGGTGGACAAGAAACCGCTGCGGGAATGGTATCTGCGGGTGCTCGGGGTAGAGAGCCTGAACCTGGATTGCAGTGTGGAGCAGAATTGCCAACGCGTGTGCGAGGGGGCGGTGGAGGTCTACAACCTGGCGGCCGACATGGGCGGGATGGGATTCATCGAGCGGTTCCGGGTGGAATGCCTGCGGTCGATTCTCATCAATACGCACATGGTGGAAGCCGCGTGGCGGGCCGGGGCCCGACGCTACTTTTTCTCGTCTTCGGCCTGCGCCTACAACACGCTGTTGCAGCAGGATCCCAAGGTGACCGCGCTGAAGGAAACGGACGCCTACCCGGCGATGGCCGAGCGCGGCTACGGCTGGGAAAAGCTGGTGAGCGAGATGTTTTGCCAGGAATACTGGGCGGAGCGCGGGATGAAGACCTTCATTGCCCGATTTCACAACGTGTATGGCCCGCACGGTACGTGGGACGGGGGCCGGGAAAAGGCGCCCGCGGCGATCTGCCGAAAGGTGATCGAGGCGATTGATAAGAAGAGCGGCAAGATCGACATCTGGGGAGACGGCACGCCGACGCGCAGTTTCATGTATATCGATGATTGCGTGAAGGGGATTGACAAGATCGTGCACTGCGAAGAGCTGATCGCGACGCCGATCAACCTGGGATCGAGTGAGTTGGTTTCGGTCAACGACCTGGTGACCAAGGTGGAGAAGATCGCGGGCGTGAAGCTGCATCGGGACTATCAGTTGGACGCGCCGCGAGGTGTGGCGGGCCGGAACAGTGACAACACCTTTATCAAGAAGGTGCTGAAGTGGGAGCCGAACACGTCGCTGGACACCGGTTTGCGCGCCACCTACCAGTGGATCAAGGAGCAGTATGACGCGCGCAAGGAAGGCAAGCGCGTGGTGGAGTGACCAGGGCTGGCTGGTTGCGGGCGGGGTGCCAATCGGGGTGGGAAACCCGCCGCCTTAGGGCGGCGGTGGCGCTTGGGGCAACCGCTCAAGCCTTATGAGGAGACTCCCTTCCGGGCGTGGGGTCAGTGGCTGGTGCGGCGGAATCGTCCTGGCCGTGAGTTTGCTGGCGGGCGGCGAGGCGGCGGCCAGCCAGGGGGCTCCGCCGCCGAGCACGCAGCGGGTCCTCCCGGCGCTACCGGTGGTTCAGGCGCTGGTTCTGGCGCCAACGGATGTGCAGACGGAGCTGGCGCTCGACGCCCAGAGCGCGGGGTCCGAGCCGTTGCGGTTCGCGAGGCCTCAGACGGTGTTGGTCACGCCGGCCACGCACGGTACCTGGGAGGAACTCCCCGAGGGCCGGTTGTGGCGTCTGCGGGTGGTGTCGGCGGGCGCGACCGACCTGAACTTCGGCTTCACCAATTTCTGGCTGCCCGAGGGCGCGACGCTGCATCTGAGTTCGGAAACGGCGCAATATTACCAGGGACCGTACACGGCGCGGGACAACAAGCCGCACGGCCAGCTTTGGACGGCGCTCATCCCCGGGGAAGCGGCGGTGGTTGAGCTGTTCGTTCCCCGGGGCGCGGCCCAGGAGGCGCGGCTGGTCCTGGCGCAGGTGGGGACCGGCTACCGGGATTGGTTCAAGGTGAAAGGGCCGCCACCGATTACGCCCGAGGGCAAGTGCAACAATGATGTGGTGTGCCCCGCCGGGGTTCCCTGGACCAACGAGATCCGCAGCGTGGGGGTCTACACGCTCAACGGGGCCTGGACCTGCACCGGCACCCTGATCGCGGATGTGGCGGGTGATTTTCGGAATTTCTTTCTCACCGCGAATCACTGCGGCCTGAATGCCGCCAACGCCCCGACGGTCGTGGTGTATTGGAATTTCCAATCGCCCACCTGTGGCACGCACGGCCCGGGTTCGCTGAGCCAGAACCAAACTGGCGCGCTGTTTCGGGCTGCGAGATACGATTGTGATTTTGCCCTGGTGGAGCTCGACGAGGCGCCCGAGCCGGCGTTCCGGGTCTATTACTCGGGGTGGGACCGATCGGGCACCCCGCCCCTGGGCGGGGTGGGGATTCACCATCCCAGTTGTGATGTGAAAGCGATCAGCCTGGCCAGCACGCCGCTGGTGACGGTCAACAGTTGCATTGGCACGGGCGGGGCGGGCACGCATTGGCAGGTGACGTGGGATTCCGGGGTGACCGAACCCGGCTCCTCGGGTTCGGGGATTTGGGACCCGGTGAGCCACCAGTTGGCCGGCATCCTCTCGGGTGGGGCATCGGCGTGCGGCACACCCAACGCCCCGGATTGCTACGGGAAGTTCGCAGTGGCGTGGTCCAGTGGCAGCTCCCCCGCGGAGCGCCTCGGGGATTGGCTCGATCCCCTGAACACCGGTGCCTTGAGCCTGGCGGGCAACAATCCGGTTCCGGTCGCCGAGATTGAGCCGGCGGGCAGCGTCCTTACCTCGGAAGGCTGCGATCCGGCCAATGGCGTGGTGAACCCTGGAGAGACGGTTTCGATGCGCTTTTTCCTGACGAACATCGGCACCCTGGCGGCGAGCAACCTGGTGGCCACGTTGATCCCGACCAACGGGGTTATCCCGCTGAGTGGTCCGCAACGCTGCGGCACGCTGGCAACTAATGCCGCCGCCCTGGCGGCTTCGTTTACGTTCATCGCCGCCGGAGTGTGCGGGGGAACGATTGCCCCCACCGTGCAACTCGCCTACGGGGAGACCAACCTCGTTCGCGTCTCGTATGCTCTGCCCCTGGGCCTCCCGCGACTTCCGCTGGCGGAGAACTTTGATGGCGTGGCGGTTCCCGCCTTGCCCGCCGGTTGGAGCTGTTCCCCTCCGGGAAGCTGGACGACCACCACCGCCGAGCGGGACAGTCTCTCGAATTCCGCGTTCACCGCCGACCCCGCCAACGTGAGTGACCGGCAGTTATTCGCGCCGTCCTTCACCGTCCAGACCGCCACCGCGCAAGCGCAGTTTCAGCACCATTATAACACCGAGAGCGGCTATGACGGGTGCGTTTTGGAAATTGCCATCGCGGGGGGCGCGTTCGTGGACATTCTGAGCGCCGGGGGCTCATTCCTGGCGGGGGGCTACAACGGGACTATCCCGAGCGCTTACGGCAATCCCCTGGCCGGCCGCCCGGCGTGGACGGGAGACTCGGGCGGGTTCGTGACCACGATGGCCAATCTGCCCGCCGCGGCCGCGGGCAATTCGGTCCAGTTGCGCTGGCGGCTGGGCAGCGACGCGGTGGTATCCTCGACGGGGTGGTATGTGGATTCGCTGGCGGTCACGGACGGCTACGGTTGTTGCGGCGGTCCAGCGGCCCGCCCGAGGCTCGGGGCGATCAACCGCCCGGCCGTGGGCTGGTTGCAGTTCAGCGTCATCGGGACGCCGGGCTATGCTTACGTGGTGGAAGCGTCGGCGGATCTGGTCTCCTGGCAGCCAGTCTTCACCAACACCTCTCCCTACCTGTTTTCCGACAACGAGGCCCCGACGGTGCCGGCCCGATTTTATCGCGCCCGGTTCCAGCCTTGACGATTTGGTCAGGGGTTCGGCGCCCCGATCCAGAACTGGCTGGCAGCGTGACGGATCTTCTCCGCGCTATCAGTCCGGGCGGGTTCCCACCAGGCAGGAAAGAGGCGGCGATAGCGGGGTTCGGCGAAGCGGGTATCGATGAGGAGCACCACGCCGCGATCGGTTTCTGAACGGATGACCCGGCCGATAGCCTGAAGGACGCGGTTCATGCCGGGGAAGGTGTAGGCGTAGTCGAAGCCCGCGCCGGTTCGGGTTTGAAAGTAGTCCCGGATGAGGTCGCGTTCGAGACCAAGTTGGGGCAGTCCGACCCCGACGATCACCGCGCCGATAAGGCGGTCGCCCACTAGATCGATCCCCTCGCCGAAGATGCCGCCCATGACGGCGAATCCGACCAGCGTTTGCGGCTGATCCGCGGAGAAAGCGCGTAAGAAGGCTTCGCGGTCGGGTTCGCTCATGGCGGGGTTTTGGAGCAGGGTGCGCGTCTCGGGACGACGCGAATGGAAGCGATCGTGGACCGCCGCCAGGTATTGGAAGGAGGGCAGGTAGACCAGGTAGTTGCCGGAGCGTGCGCCGGTGAGGGCCTCGATGGCCTGGGCCACCTCGTCCAAGGTGTCCTCGCGCGACTTATACTGAGTGCGGATGCGGTCCTGAACCAGAACGGCCAGGTGGGCTGGGGGGAAGGGCGAACTGAGGCGCAATTCCGGGTCGCCGGACTCGCCGCCCAACAGGTCCCGATAATACTCCGGCGGGGTCAAGGTAGCGGAAAAGAAGACCGCCGCCTGGCCGCGGGCCAGGGCCTGGCGCAAGAGGTAGGCCGGGTCGAGGCAGAACAGCCGCACCGAGAGGCCGGGTTCCGGGGTCACGATGGTGGTGTATCGCTCGTCATACAACTCGAGCGTGCGGCGGAACGAGTGCAGGCGGAAAAAGAGTCCGAGCAGTTGGTCGCGGAAGGGGGCCGGCTGATTGCGCGCCAGCCAGGCCTCGGTTTCCTTGAGCGCGGCGTCGAGGGCGGCGCCCAGGGTCTCGAAGCGGTCCGGCGTAGGTTGCTGAGCTTCGAGTTCTTCGCACGCTGAAGGGTCGCCGCCGCGCGCCCCTCGCGGTCGAACAGGTCCGGCTCCGGGAGCGTGGAGGAGGTTTCCGTTCCCTCGAGGTCTGGTCCGTGGAGTTGGCGCAACGCGGTGATCAGCTTGCCCAGCGCCCGGGCGCAGCGCGGGAGAGGGGCCTGGAGCGCCCGGCGCACGTCGAGGATCTCCTGGATGGTGAGTTCGGCGGAGAACATCTCGCGGGCGCGGTCCACCAGGTTGTGGGCCTCGTCCACGAGGAAGGCGTAGGCCCCGCCGGCTTCGGCAAAATGGCGGCGCAACCAGACCTTGGGGTCGAAGACGTAGTTGTAGTCGCAGACGACGGCATCCACCCAGAGGGAGAGGTCGAGCGAGAGTTCGAAAGGGCAAACCTGGTGCTGCTGGCCGAGTTCCTCGAGGGTGGCGCGGGTGATGGCTTCGCGCGCCAGCGCTGCCCGCAGGGCCGGTTGGAGGCGGTCATAATAGCCCAGCGCCAACGGACAGACTGCGGGGTCGCACGGCTGTCCGGCCTGCCGGCAGATCTTCTCCTTGGCGGTGAGGGTGAGTGTGCGCAGACGCAGACCCGCCCCGCGAAGGTCGGTGAAGGCCTGCTCGGCCACCGCCCGGCCCACGGTGCGAGCGGTGAGGTAAAAGAGCCGCTCGAAGGTGCCTTGGGCCAGAGTTTTGACCGCCGGGAAGAGCACGGAGATGGTCTTGCCGATGCCGGTCGGGGCTTCGAGGAAGAGGCGCCGGCCGGTGGTCAAGGCCCGGTAGGCCGCGACTGCCAGTTGGCGCTGGCCAGGACGATAAGCGGGAAACGGAAAGCCCAACGCCCGAATGGAGTCGTCACGGCGTCGGCGCCAGGCTTGGAGTTCGCGCAGCCAATCCAGGTAGATCGCGGTGGTTTCGGTAAAAAACAGCTCCAACTCGGCCGCCGCGAAGCGCTGCCGGAATTCCGCGATCTGTTCGGTGTCCAGGTCCAGGTAGGTGAGTTGGAGATCGATCTGTTCCAGGCCGCGGTCGTGGGCCTGAATGGCGCCATAGAGTTTCGCCTGGGCCCAATGGAGCGGGCGAGCCTCGCCGTTCCAGCCGCCTTGGACGGTTTTGATCTCCTCGATCCACACTTCACCGGCGGCTTCGAGCAAGCCGTCGATGCGGCCCTGGATGCGCAGGATAAAATCCTCGGCTTCGAGGTCCCGCACGAGGCGGACTTCTTTTTGGTAGCCTGAGGGGCGGGCGCGCTGGAGCCGTTGGTGGCCCCGGAGGCCCGCCAAGGCGCGGCTGGGTCCTGCAAAATTCCGATCACCCCCCAGGTCGCCGCGCCGCAGGACAAACTCGACCAACTCGCGAACCGGGACGGTGATAATCAGTTTTGGCGACGATGCCACCGGGGGACTTTACGACTCGGAGTCCAGGGCGGGGCCGAATCCCAACTTGCGGGCGAGGGCGAGCGAATCCGTGAGCGACTTGACGCCGAGGGTGCAGGTGGCGTCCGCGAGGGAGGCGGCGGCGATGCAGACCCCGGTGAGGAGCGAGCGGGGCAAGTCCCAACCCTCATGCAGGCCCCACAGCACGCCTGCGCAAAAGGCGTCCCCGGCCCCGGCGGTGCCGGCGATGTAGCCGGCGGGCAGGCGCAAGGAAGGTTGCCAGGAATCTTCGCCTCGACGGTTGCGGGCAAAGGCGCCCTCGGGGAAATGAACCACGACCAACTCGCGGACGCCCCGCTGCAGGAGGGTGCCCGCCGCGTGGCGGAGCGCCACGGTGTCCAGTTTGCCGTCCGGCAGGCGGATTTTGAAGCCCGTGGTTTTGCCGGCCTCGATCTCATTGAGGATGCAGTAATCCACGTGGCGCAGGGCGGGGTTGACGATCTTGGCGAAGCGGTCGCTGTCCTCGCTGACGACGTCGACGCAGGTCTTGACGCCGGCACTTTGGGCGTTGGCCAGCAAACGGGCGGCCTTAGTCCCGAATTTCGGGTCGGCCTCGTCCAGGGTGTCGAGCAGGAGGAGGTAGCCGAGATGGAAGATGCGGGGTTTGAGGCGCTCGAAGTCAATATCGGCCCCGTCCCAGAGGGCGTTGGCGCCGCGGGCGTGAAAGAAGGTGCGCCGGCCCGTCTTCTGCTCGGTCATGACATCGGTGAACGAGGTCGAGGCCTTGGAGGTCTGGCCGACGTGAGCCAGGTCGATCTTATGGGTTTTGCAGAAGTCAAAGATCTGCTTGCCGAGGGCATCCTGGCCGACGAGGCCGGCGCCGTAGAGCGGGAAGGGCGCGCCCGAACGGGCGAGGTCGATCAGCACATTGTAGGGGGCTCCGCCGGTGCCCTGGGTTTGGCCTCGGATATTCGCCAACTGCTCGGGTTGCGGATAGACATCGATCAGTTTGACCTGGTCAATGATCCAGTTTCCCCCGGCTAGGAGGCCAGAATGACTCTCTACGATTTTGGTTTTCATGGCGGTCCGGCCGCAGTTTGTGCTCACAGTGAAAAGGAAACGGGCGGGGCCTGGCAAGCCAATTCTCCCAGCCGCACCGTGGTTGCGCTCGGCAGGGGGATGGGTAAACTAACCGGGAATATGAACCAGCAACTCAACCTGCTTGCCGCCCAATCCTCATCCACGTCTCGGCGGGGTTGGACCTGGCTCCCGAAGGTGATTCTTGGCTTGGCCTGCTTTTCGGTTGCCGGTTCGCTCACGGCCCGGTCGGAAGGCCNGGCTGCCAGACCAACNGGGGGTTCCTCAGCCAAGCGGTTGTTGATCATNGCCCCCGCGGCCTTTCATCCTGCGCTCCGCGAGTTCGTGGCGCACAAGCAGAAACTCCTGNCCACGGAACTGCGGTCGTTGGAATCNGTCCTNGCGGACAGCCCCGGAGTGGACGATCCCGAGAAGCTCAAACGTCACCTCTACCGCGAATGGCACGAGCATGGCTTGGGTTACGCGTTGTTGGTGGGTGACGTGGACGTGCTGCCGGTGCGGTACATGGTCCTGGACCGAGTCACTCCCGCCGCCTACGACTACTCCTTTTATCCCAGCGACCTCTACTACGCGGACCTGGCGAGGCAGGATGGGTCGTTCGACGACTGGAACCGGCAGAAGGATTCGTTTCATGCGGGTTACTTCGGCGAGGTCCGCGGCGAGAAGAACAAGGGAGACGCGATCAACTTCGACGGCGTGGATTACCTGCTGGAGATCGCGGTGGGCCGCTGGCCGGTAAGCACGGCCGAGGAGGTGTCGCGGGTGGCGGCCAAGACGATCGCGTATGAACAAGGGGTGGTTGCGAACCAGCTTGCCGAGCTGCATCGGGCGGTCTTTATTGCCACCGGCGGGTGGGTGGACAGCCGGGGTCTGCTCAACCAACTCGCCGCGAAGTTGACCAACGCCTGGCAGATCGAGAAGCGCTATTATTCCGAACCTGGCCGGTCGTCGGACATCACGCCCCCGGATCGCGAGCAAGTGCGCGGCTTGCTCGACCGTGGGGCCGGTTTGGTGGTGCATGCCGGGCACGGACAATCAGATGCGTGGGACGGCTGCCTTTCGGTGCGTGACTTGGACCTGGTCACCAATAGCCTGGTCCTGCCGGTTTTCATTTCCGCCGGGTGCAGCACCGCCTATTTCGCGCCCTTGGCGCCCTATGACGGCTACGTGGATGTCGCGGGGAAGGAGCACACGGGAACGGATCATGGCGAGGTGCTTTACCCAGCCGCCCCCGCCGCCCGCCCCGTATCAAAAGGGCCGCTACAACCCGACCGGTCTGGGTGAGCAGATCCTCAAGCGCAACCTCCATGGCGGCGTGGCCTACATCGGATGTAATACCGGCAGCCAACCGTGCGCGCTGACCTTGGTGGAGGGGTTCATCGAGGCCGTGTCCAAGCAAACGCCGCCGCGGTTGGGAGATGCTTGGGCCGGGGCGATCCGGCATTACTACCAAAAGGAACACCTGGCGGACCTCAGGCCGGACGCGGGCTGGTATCCGCCCAGCATCTTCTTCCAAGGGATGAAGTTCATGCTCTTTGGCGACCCCAGCCTGCGGTTGCCCGGGAACACCCCCGGACAGTAGGACAGGCCGCCATCCGCGCCGGGAGCAAAACCGGTGGGACTACGCCGTCCGATTGCGCCGCGCGAAGAGGGCGACCAGCCCCAGCCCGAGGAGGGTCACCGTGGACGGTTCCGGGATGGGCGCAAAATCCACGCCCCGGTACAGCGTATTTGCGGGCGCCGTGTCCAAGGTCGTTTCGGTGGAAGCGCCGACCGAGCCGCCATCGAAAATCTCGATCAGCCGATTGGCGGTGGACTCGGCGGTAGTTGCAAAGATCAGTGAATTGCCCCAATCCACCGTCAGTTGGCGGGCACCGCTGGTGCTGCCCACGGGGAGGGTGTAGGCCAGCGACCAGGTGCCTGAACTCTTGACCCATTTTTGTACGCCCTGGGTCGTTCCGCCATCATCCGCCACATAGGCGGTATTGCCATCCGCGCTGATGGCGAAATCGTAGGGACTGGAACTGGACCCGGTGGGGATGAGCGCCGAACCGGCGCTGGCGGTGCCGGTGGGGAGCCCCGTAAACTGGTAGATGCCGTGGGTGCCGGAGCCGGTCGAGTAGAAGAGGCTGCCGCTGGAGAGGTTGAGGTTGCGGATATTGCCACTGGCCACCTGGGCCGGGGTGCCGCTGCCGGTCGAGTACCAGACACCGCCGTTTGCGGAAACGGCTGCGGTACCGCCCATCCAATAACCTCGGCCGTCCGAGACCGCGCTGCGAACATTGTTGGAGGCGAAAGCGAGACTGCCGACCGTTGAAGCCGTCACCGAGAACGTGCCTTGTGCATTGAGCACGCCGACGGCCCGGGGAACCCCTGAACCCGCGATGCCGGTGGTTCCGGCGCTGGCCACATAGCCGGCGAACGTCACCAAGGTCCCATCGGAGGAAAGGGTTAGCGCCCCCTCGGAACTAGCCGAGCCGCTGAGCGTCAGACCGGTGCCATCGGCCGGCACCGCGATCTGCTGAATGAGGGTGTTGGGGGTAAGACTATACTCATTGACGAACAGCGCAGTGGCCACGCTGCTCGGCGCCCCCGAGCCGCTGCCGACCTGCAGCACTACCAAATTACCAGGCGTAAAGGCGGTCTGGGCCAAAGCCCCAGACAAAGAAGCCAAAAAGACAGCACACCAAAGTTGAGGTTTCATATTCATGTTCCTGGCATGACTTCTTATTTGCAATGCTCATCAAATACAAGATCTTTTTTGTGGCCTTGAACGCCAGAAATGGAACCGGCAAGCGCTCCCTTCCGCAGTTGCGTCCTCAAGCCCTGACGCCGGTTTGCGGTTTTGGGCGACAACTGGGGTCGGGATATGGTATGGAAAGCACCGCAATGATTAAACGCGGCGTCAGTCCCGTCTAAAACGCATGGCAGCGGCCCCCTGCTCGCGGCCACGCGTGAGCGTGGACGGCAAGTTTTTTCGGCTCGACGAGAAGAAATTCTACGTCCAGGGCCTGGCTTATGGCCCGTTCGCGCCCGGCGCGTCGGGCCATCCCTTCGCTTCCCCGGAACAGACCGCGCGAGATTTCGCCCAAATCCGCAGCCTGGGAGCCAACCTGGTGCGCGTTTACGACGTGCCGGAAACGTGGTTCCTGGACCTGGCCGAAGCGCATCAAATCAAGGTGCTGGTGGACATCCCGTGGGGCCAGCAAGTGTGTTTTCTCGATTCGCCAGCCCGCAAGGCCGAGGCCATTCGCGGCGTCCGGGCGGCGGTCTCCGCCGGGGCGGGACATCCCGCGGTATTCGCCTTCAGCGTGGCCAACGAGGTCTCGCCGGATATCGTCCGCTGGACGGGGGCGGCCGCGATGGCGGACTTTATTGATGAGTTGATCCAGGAGGCCAAACGGATCGACCCGCGCTGCCTGTGCACTTTCAGCAATTACCCGCCGACCGAGTTCTTGCGGCCACAGGCACCGGATTTTTTCTGCTTCAACGTTTACCTGCATGAGGTGGTCCCCTTTCGCAATTACCTGTCCCGCTTGCAGATGGCGGCGGACGGGAAGCCGTTATTGCTGGGGGAGTTCGGCATGGACTCTCTGCGCGAGGGCGAGGCGCGGAAAGCCGCCTTCCTCGAGTGGCAGATCGAGGGCGCCTTTCGGGCCGGCCTGGCCGGCGCGGTGGTTTTCAGCTTCACCGACGATTGGTGGCGCGGTGGCCGGCAGGTCCAGGACTGGCAGATGGGGGTGACGACTCCGGATCGCCAACCCAAAATCTCGTTGGCTGCCGTCAGCAAGGCCTTCACGGCCGCGCCGTACTTCCCGCTCCCTCGTAGCCCACGGGTTTCCGTCGTGGTCGCCACCTACAACGGCGACCGTACGCTCCGGGCTTGCCTGGATTCGCTGGACCGGCTCCATTATGCGGACTACGAGGTCATTCTCGTGGATGACGGATCGACGGATACGACCGGCACCCTGGCCCGGCTCTACCCGAGAGTGCGCTATTTGCGCCATGACCAAAACCTCGGACTGTCGGTGGCGCGCAATACGGGCATTGCCGCCGCCACCGGTGAGATCGTGGCCTTCACCGACTCGGACTGCCGGGCGGACGAAGACTGGCTCTACTACCTGGTAGGCGACTTATTGAACAGCGACGATGCCGGGATCGGCGGGCCCAACCTGCTGCCCCCGGAAGATTCCCGGGTGGCGGCGGTGGTCATGGCCTCACCCGGCGGCCCGGCCCACGTGATGCTCACCGACCGGCAGGCCGAACATATCCCC
>TBL_comb47_HYPODRAFT_10001308_pt1 | contig 32416 bp, 26 predicted proteins | sample TroBogypolimnion_40_FD_10682 | JGI IMG/M metagenome (IMG submission 10682)
CTACTCTTATTTTATTCTTAAGGTATACTCATAATAAAGCCCGTATGGCAGGGTGGTGTAGCTTTAAAGCAAAACATGTGACAGGAGTTATCTCCTATACAGAAATTGATGGTTGGAAATCCTGATACCAATGAAGGGGTATAGACTGAAAAGAATGTTTAGCGGATAATGCCTATTCTTTTAAAAACCTTGTCCACGATCTGGTTCAGGTCGCTGGTGATGCGGAAAAGGTAGCACATGCCGATAAATACAATACTGACTAGTGAACAGCGAATGATCAGGTCGATGAAGTAATTGTCGATCATCGGAATCAGTTTTGTGGCGGCAAAAGTCACCAGACCAATTGCAAGGCATTTCAGGTGAACCAAACGGTAGGGAAACAGGTTCATGTTGCGCTTGAGATAGAAAACCCTCAGCAGTGAAGCGCCAGCTACAGATAACAAGGAGCCTAGTGCAGCGCCGGTCATGCCCCAGATGGGGATGAAGATTGCGTAAAAAATAACTACCAGAACGACAAGCACGCCCAGCGAATAGGTTTGAATTTTATATTTATGGGAGGTGCTGATGATCTGTACGCTTGAACCGGTGGAGGAAACAATCAGGTTTGAAAGGGAGATCAGGATGACGACCCATTCGGTGCCAATGTATTGGGGGCCCAATAACTGAAAGATACTATGCAGGTTGGTGACGATCAGGATAAAGATTAACAGGCTGGCAAACAGCTGATTGATGCTGCTTTTGTAGTAAATGTCTTCGATGGTATCCATATCCTTGTCTTTCCAGGCATCGGCAATGATGGTGGAGGAGATTTTACCCAGCGCCACACTCGGGACCAGGATCACGGTGCCAAAAACGAAAAGGATTGAATAGACGCCGGTGGTCGCAAGGTTGGTATACGCATTCAACATGACGGTATCAATTTGTTTGAGCGCTACGCTGCTTAATCCCCCAATAATTCCAAAGACTGAAAGCGTAATCATTTCTTTCCGGAGGGGAGTGCTGATGAAGTCGAGCCGTGGCTGAATGCTGAATTGCTTCCGGTGGATAAGGAGACCAGCCAGGTAAATGGCAGGCAGACTCAGGAAAAACACATAACCAAAGACGAATTGTGAAAAATTGATCCACTTCAGGAAGAATACACCAAGCAGGGACAGGGTGCCTATACGGTAAACGAAATCGCTGAGGATTGATCCGGTAGTGGCATCGAAAAGCATTTTGTTGTAGGTATCCAGCATCACTGAAAACATCCTGAAAAAGATCAGCGGGATCAGGTACCAGATGTATTGAACCAGCATAGGGGATTTTTCCTGATTGCTTTCGATGATGTAAGGCTTCAGGATAAAAAAGGTGATCAGCGAAACGGCGAACCCAATCATACCGACAGCAAGGGTCAGGAACAGGAACCCGTTATGATTATTGTCCTTGTCCCTGAAATAGGGAAAAAGACGCTCAATTACTTTTGTAAATCCGAGCGTGGAAAATTGGGAATAAAGCGCTGAAACTGCAACAAGAATGGCCGTAAGCCCGATTTGTTCGGAGGAGAGCAGTTTAATCGACAGGATGGTGTAGAGGAACCCAACGGCAACCCCTAAATAGGAATACACCGAACCCTTGATTGTTTGCCTTTTAATTACGCCCATTAAATGTAGTTATTGACTTAAAAAGGATTATTTTTGCTTCGCACGAAAATACGAATTAATAGATTACCCTTTCCCTTAAATCATCAGGAAGAACAGTTGGTTTATAAAAATAGTCATTTGTTCAATTAGATTAATTTGATCATGGAATGATTTAATGTTGTTTATTGAATATCCTTTCCCTAAAAAGGGCGCATTAAAAATTCCCTTAGATTGCAGTGAATGATTCCCTGATGGTTGCCGGTAGCATATTCGTCAAGGGTAACCACAAACTTGGGATGGTTATCGTGAATCAGAAGCAAATTACCAAATTCCCGCGCAAAAGTTTTCTCGTCTGAGACGTTTAATGCCACTTGAATATACATCGTAACATCTCCCTTTGAAGCAATAAAGTCAATTTCTTTGTCTCCAAGTTTTCCGACATAAACCTGAAAACTGTTGTCAATTAAATGCCTGTAAACCAGTGATTCGATATACTTATTTACATCCTTTGGATCGTATGGTTTTAGCGTATGCAGCAACCCAATATCTTCAAAATAATACTTGTCATTGATTTCAAACAATTTTCTGCCTGCAATATCATATCGCGCCACTTTGTGTATCAGGTATGAAGATTCTAAAAAATAGAGGTAATCAACAATTGTTCTGGTGGAAATAGCAATCTTCTGAGATTTTAAAAAGTCACCAATACGGTTGGCTGTAACCAGACTACCTGTGTTGTCTGCAATAAATGCCATCAGATTATTCAGAAAACTGTAATTGCGAATGTTAAACCGTTGCACAACATCCCTGAATAAAATAGTATTCAATACATTACGAAGATATTCCTGGCGCACCTGATCATTGTCGTCCAAATGAATCAGAAATGGCATTCCGCCCTGAGTCATGTATTTTAAAAGCGAAGCCGGATTGTCTTCACGTTGATGAAATTGCAGGTATTCGGGATAGGAGAGGCTGTGTACTGCGATTTCAATATACCTGCCCGCGAGCAGGGAGGCAAGTTCTCCCGAGAGCAAGGTGGCATTGCTGCCAGTGCAATAGATGTCAAACCCACCATCGGCAAGCATACCTCGCAAGGCCTTTTCGAAATTGGTGATCTCCTGCACTTCGTCAATAAATACAAAACATTTTATCTTCTCCTTTTTTTTTGATTTAACCCAATTCCACAAGGTAGTGTCATTGGTTATTTCATCAAAACCAGGATCCTCTTTATTTACGTATATCAGATCACTCCCGGGAAATTGTTTCCGAATATAGTCCATGGTTTGAAGCATAACAAAACTCTTCCCTGAACGGCGCTGACCGGTAAAAACCTTTATCAGTGGTTTATCGATAAAAGGAATAACCTTGTTCAAATATACTGGCCGTGGCAAGAAACCGGGAATTTCTATATCTTTCATCAGGATAAATAAAATACAAATTTAGCAATTACTTTGTAGCATGATACACAAAATACAAAATAATGTATTAACACAATTGTATTTTATCATGAAAAGGGATATTATCCAATTGTTATCAGAATGGAAAAATTATGCACAGCTATGACCTGCCCTTTAAACATTTTAGCTATTAAAAACAGCTACTGACTAACATTCAATCTCTTTGGGATTGCCTTGGATTGTTTGATGTTTAATTACGCCCATTAAATGTAGTTATTGACTTAAAAAGGATTATTTTTGCTTCGCACGAAAATACGAATTTATAAATTACCCTTGTAAAGAATTATGGATACAAAAAACCTCCTTCACAAATTAACCCCTTATTTCATAGTTGTACTTCTCTTTTTAGTGATCAGCCTTACTTATTTCTCGCCTGTACTGGAAGGGAAAAAGCTGCAAAGCTCTGACGGAACACAGTTTAAGGGAATGTCAAAGGAAATTGTGGATTACCGCGAGGCCACGGGGAAAGAAGCGCTTTGGTCGAACAACATGTTCTCAGGAATGCCAGCTTACCTGACTTCAACCCTCTATTCGGGGGAACTCCTTTCGTCGATCCAGAAATCAGTCACAGCTATTTCGCAGCCGGTAATGATTCTAACCTTTAGTTTTTTATTCTTTTTTATTCTTTGCCTCCTGCTCGATATTGAAGTCTGGACGGCTTTTGCAGCGAGCCTCGCCTACGGGTTTATGACCTTTACCTTTGTAGTGATGGTCACCGGCCATTTGACCAAGGCACACGCATTAACCTATGCTTCGCTGATTGTTGCGGGCATATTGGTTGCCTTTAAGAAGAACAAGATTGGCGGAAGCCTGATTGCGGCACTGGGGCTGTCGCTGATGTTAAGCGCCAATCACCTGCAAATGACCTATTATGTAGTGATTTTGGCCTTGATTATAGGGATTACATATTTTATTTACGCGTTAAAAGAGAAGACCCTTCCTGATTTTGGCAAGACTACAGGCTTTTTGCTGATCGCAGTTTTACTCGCGGTGGGAACCAACTTTTCACGCCTGTATACCACTTACGAATATGGAAAGTATTCGATGCGCGGGCAGTCGGAATTAAGCCTGAATGGTGAAAATAAATCGAGCGGCCTTGATCAGAATTATATCCTTGATTACAGCTACGACCTGGGAGAAGCCATGACGGCATTCATTCCCCGTTTCAAGGGAGGCGGCATGAGCGAACCATTAACGACAAGTTCTGAGTCGTATAAATTCATTGCCGAGTCGCAGGGAGCGGGTCCTGCAAAGAAAATGGTTGAAGGCGGGATGCCGATGTACTGGGGAACTCAGCCCATATCCGGTGCACCATTCTATTTTGGAGCGGTATTGTGTTTTCTGTTTGTGCTGGGAATCTTTCTTGTCAAAGGGAAAGACAAATGGTGGCTGGTTGCCGTATTCACCTTTGCGCTGCTCTTGTCGCTGGGGAAAAATTTCTCCCTACTAACCAACCTGATGCTCGATTACTTCCCCGGATACAATAAATTCAGGGATGTTAAGAATATAATAGTCATTCAGCAATTTGCAATGGCACTGCTGGGTGTACTGGCTATAAAGGAAGTTTACCAGCGTAAAATCACCAGTGAAGAATTTATGAAGGGCCTGAAATATTCCTTCGGAATTACAGGAGGACTTGCCCTGATCTTTGCGATCATTCCAAGCCTGGCGGGTAATTTTTCCGGGAGCTCCGATGCACAGTATACGCAGATGGGATGGCCCAAACAGTTGATTGATGCCCTGGTATCGGACCGGGAGTCGGCACTGCGGATCGATGCCTTCCGCACCTTTATATTTGTAACCTTGGCTGCCGCCGGATTATGGGCTTACTGGAACAAGAAGATAAAAGGACAGTATGCGATTGTTTTATGGGTGGTTTTAATTATCGGTGATATGTGGCCGGTGAATAAAAAGTATTTCAACGACGAACATTTCACTTCAAATAAAGAAATTGCTGTTCCGTTCCAGAAGATGCCTGTTGATAAAGATATCCTGAAAGATCCGGATCTCTATTACAGGGTACTGAATCTGCAGAATCCGTTTGCAGATGCACGCACTTCATACTTTCATAAATCGCTTGGAGGTTATCATGGCGCAAAGATGAAACGCTACAATGAGCTGATCAGTTATGCCATCCAACCCGAGATGCAGACTTTAATTAACGGGTTCAAGAAGCCTGAAGGCATTGATTCGGTAATGAGTTCATTGCCGGTAATCAACATGCTTAATACAAAATACTTTATTTACGACCTGAACAAGGAGCCACTGCCAAATGCTCATGCCCTGGGAAATGCCTGGCTGGTAAAAGATGTTAAACTGGTGAATAAAGCCGATGAGGAAGTGACTGCGGTTAAAAACTTCGATCCAAAATCTACAGCTATCATCAACAAGAACTTTGAAAAGGACCTCAGTGGATTTCATAGTGGTTCGGGAGATGGGGTCATTAAGCTGACTAATTATGCACCCAATGACCTTAAATACGAGGCAACGGTGAACAGTGGGTCACAATTGGCTGTTTTCTCTGAGATCTATTATCCCAAGGGATGGAAGAGTTTCATCGACGGCAAGGAAACGCCACACGTGGAGGCTGATTATGTATTGCGGGCCATGGTGATTCCTGCAGGAAAGCATCAGGTTGAGTTTAAGTTTGAGCCTCAGTCGTATTTCATTGGAAATAAGATTTCAATGGCCAGTTCCATCCTGCTGATCTTAGCCATTGGCGGATACCTGGTCTATGCATTTAAGTTGAAGAAATGATTGTGGGGAGGGTGTTAAAAGTTGTAATGGTTATAATTGTTATGATGGTTGTAAATGGTTGACAACAATAATATCAAGACAACTATTGACAACATACAACACCTTTGATTAATAAACGTACATCTAAAAAGTAAAAACAATGTCAGGCAAAGTGCAGCCTCAGAAGCTTAAAAAACGGATTTTCAAGTCCTATCTGACTTCAACAATCAGCATCGCCATGGTATTATTCCTGATCGGGATGCTGGGCGTTGTTTTGCTGAATGCAGAAAGACTCGCCAGATACGTTCGCGAAAACATAGGCTTTACGCTTGTCTTAAAGGATGATGTACAAGCTCAGGATATTGCCGGTCTTCAGAAATCATTAACGGAGAGCCAATTTGTAAAATCAGTTGAATATATCGATAAGGATAAAGCGGCTGAGCGGCTTAAAAAGGATTTGGGTGAAGACTTTACAGGCTTTTTGGGATACAATCCATTGCTTTCGTCGATGGATGTCAAACTGTTGGCAGATTATGCCACACCTGAGAAGCTGGTTATTCTGGAGAAGAAATTTATGGAATATCCCCAGGTAAAGGAAGTCTCATATCAGCATGATATCGTAAATATTATTAATGATAATGTTCAGAAAATTGGGTTTATCCTGGTCTTTTTCTCTGCATTGCTGCTCTTCATCTTCTTTGCACTGATCAATAATACGATCCGGATTTCGATCTATTCCCAGCGTTTCATCATCAATACCATGTTGCTGGTTGGGGCAACTGACCGGTTTATTCGTGCCCCTTTTGTGAAAAGGAGCATCACTTATGGGATTATAGGAGCTTTGGCAGCTAATGTGTTGCTGATTATCCTTATGTTTGCGTATGCACAGGAATTAACGGGTATCATTGATGTGGATGATTTCAAAATCTTTGGATTGGTCTTTGTGGCGGATTTGATTTTGGGAGTATTGATCTCCTGGAGTTCAACCTATTTTGCAGTAAATAAATTTATACGCTTAAAATTTGATGAGTTGTTTTATTAACCTTTGGCATAAACTTTGATCTTTAAAGTTTTCATCTAACTTTACACAAAATTTCACAACATGATAAAGAAGATTTTTGATGATATGAATATGGAGGGATTTGCCTTGCGCAAAGAGAACCTGAAATTAATACTTATCGGATTAGCAATTGTCATTATTGGCTTTCTGTTAATGACTGGGGGCAAGAGCCCTGATCCAAAGATTTATAATCCGGAGGTCTATAGTTTCAGAAGAATTCAACTGGCTCCAATGGTAGTTCTTTTTGGCTTTCTCTTCGTGATTTACGCCATTATGAAAAGAGCTAAAACAAAGAAATAACAATCGGTTAACAAGGTTTTACTTAGGATTCAACAGAATCGTAAGTAATTCTATGTACTTCTGTTTTTCAGCTTATTACACCGATATTGAAAAAATTCGATCTTGTATTTTCGTTTCTTGCAGGCGAAAATCAGGTCATCGATAGTCAACTTACCCTATCCCATAACATTCTCTCTGTATTTATTCAAGTAATACTTGTTTATTTACTGATCGAATCGTTATATTTGCGGCCTGAAATTCAGACCGGTTTCGTTGTTACAAATCACTTATTTTAAAGCGTTTCAGGATGGGAAGATCCATTGAAGATTATGATTTTCAAAAGGGAGAAATTCTTCTTTTTGATAAGGAATTGGATTGGACTTCGTTTGACCTGGTCAGGAAGCTGCGTAATTTTCTATCACGGGCGACAGGCATAAAAAAGCTGAAGGTTGGTCATGCCGGGACGCTCGACCCCAAGGCAACAGGGCTGATGATTATCTGTACCGGAAAAGAAACCAAGAATATTGATTTATTGCAGGCTAAGGAAAAGGAATATGTGGCCACGATCAGACTGGGAGCAACGACTCCATCGTATGATCGGGAGACCGCTGAAAATGAAACCTTTTCAACTGACGACCTTACTCTGGAATATGTCAACGAAAAGCTGAAAGGTTTTATTGGCGAGATTGATCAGGTTCCGCCTTTGTTTAGTGCAGTGAAAATTGAAGGTAAACGGGCTTATGAACATGCCCGCAAAGGCAACGACATTGTACTTCAGCCTAAAAAGATCAGCATTTACGAATTGGAGTTACTAAACTTTTCGAAGAATGAAATCGTACTAAGGATCGTATGCAGTAAAGGAACTTATATTCGTTCGCTTGCCCGGGATCTGGGTCTTGCGCTCGGTAACGGTGCCTATCTGGTTGGATTGCGCAGGACACGTATTGGAGTAATGAAGGTAGAAGAAGCCTGGGATTTATACGATTTTTTAGAAAAATTGAAGGTGACTGAAACTAATTGAAAAATGATGCGTAATAGGGGGTTCTGCTATAAGGGTAAATTTTGAACCACTCGCATAGGAATTTTGCAGAAAATAAATTAACACAGATATATAATGAAATTATCAAAGTTTAAATTTGATTTACCTGAAGAATTAATTGCCTTACATCCGGCTGCGAACAGGGATGAGTCAAAATTATTGGTTTTAAACCGTGCAACGGGAAAGATCGAACACCGGATTTTCAAGGATATAATTGACTATTTCGGAGATGAAGATGTCATGATTTTTAATGATACCAAGGTATTCCCTGCCCGTTTGTATGGGAATAAGGAAAAGACAGGAGCTGAAATCGAGGTTTTTCTGCTCAGGGAGTTGAATCGCGAACAGCGTTTATGGGATGTGCTGGTTGATCCGGCACGTAAGATCCGCATTGGGAATAAACTTTATTTCGGCGAAGATGATCTGCTGGTAGCCGAAGTGATTGATAATACGACATCACGGGGCCGTACCTTACGGTTTTTATTTGATGGCCCTTATGACGAGTTTAAGAAGACGCTTTACGGATTGGGCGAAACTCCGCTACCCAAATTTATAAAACGTGCGGTGACACCAGAAGATAAAGATCGTTACCAGACTATTTTTGCCAAGAACGAGGGAGCTGTGGCTGCACCTACTGCAGGATTGCATTTTAGCCGCGAGCTGATGAAACGTCTTGAGATCAGTGGGGTGAAATTCAGTTACGTTACCCTTCATGTCGGTCTTGGAAATTTCAGGAGCGTTGATGTGGAAGATTTAACCAAGCACAAGATGGATTCAGAACAAATCTGGATCTCGGAAGAAGCCTGCGAGATTGTAAATACGGCCAGAGATGCCAGGAAGAATATTTGTGCGGTTGGAACGACCGTCATGCGTACGATCGAGAGCTCGGTATCTACTCAGGGACATCTGAAACCTTTCGAAGGCTGGACCAACAAATTCATCTTTCCTCCTTACGAATTTAGTGTAGCTAACCGGATGATCACCAATTTCCATTTGCCACTCTCAACCCTTCAGATGATGGTTGCAGGCTTTGCAGGTTTCGATAACCTGATGAAAGCCTACAAGGAAGCCATTAAAGAAGAATATCATTTCGGAACCTACGGCGATGCTATGCTGATTTTGTAAGAAAATATATTTCCAAAAAGAATCCCTGTCAGCCGAAAGGTTACAGGGATTTTTTGTTGATTAAAACAAATATTTATTTGTATTTTAGACTAGTCAATTTTGCCTAAATTATCAGGTCACTTTAGAGGAATAAAAATGCAATATTAAACCTTGATCTATGGAACCTATAGTATTAACTGATCCGAATGTTAAGCCCACTGATGAGTTGGTGTGGTCATACATTGGAGAATATCATATTTACTTGTCGCAGATTATTGAATATCTGTATAAAAATCATGTGGATATCACTGAAGAGTGGAGGTTTTACAACGATGGCAAAAGTTGGCTATATCGTACCTTGCGGAAGAAAAAAACGATTTACTGGATAGGAATTCTGAAAGATACGTTCCGAATCAGCTTTTGGCTGGGTGAAAAAGCAGAACCGGTGATTGAAGCCAGTTCACTTTCGGAAAGTGTTAAGGAATATTACCGGAATGCCAAACGATACAAAATTGGACGATGTATTTCAATAACGATGACTTCTCCTGAAGATATGGATGATGTGATCAAGTTGATTGAACTGAAGCTTAAGATGAAATAATTTGGATGATCATTTTGCTGAGAAAGACACACCCATTAAAGTCGTTACAAAAATCCAAGGTAATCGGCCAGCCAGGTTAGTGTTAATGACAGACCAAATGAGATTACCGGAGCAATGGCCCACACAACAAAGAATTTATTCAGAGAAGTTTTCCTGAAGATATTTTTTGCTCCCATTCGTGCAACACCTATTCCGATTATTGCACCGGCATTCAACTGAATAAGCGATGTGGGGATTCCCCGTGTAACTGATGAAATGAGCAGAATGCTTGCCGTTACAAACGAAATAATAATGGCCTCAAAAGGTCCGAAAAGGAATATCCCCTTCCCTGTATTCTCCAATCCTTTGCTTCCAAGTATGGAAGCCCCAATGGCAAAGTTGGGAGCTACTACCAGTGTTGTAAGAACCATGATAATTGAAAATCCATCTCCATCAAAAGGCAGCTTCAATTCGTGAGACATCATCGAAGCGATAGGCCCAACAGCGTTGGCGACATTATTGGCTCCGATTGAGAAGGCCACATACGACGACATGATTATAATAATGGCCTTGACTGCAGGATGCTGAGAGAGTTGTCCGTAGGTGAGGTAGCCTTTCTTACGGATCGGAGTATAAACGAATTTGCCGAAGAGATAACAAATGGCAAACGAAAGGATAGGTGCAATAAACCATGTTGGCACAATCTCAAAAAACACTTTGTGACTATTAAAGTGATGAAAATAAACTGCAGGAGCCGAAATGGCAAAAACGGTTGTTTGAACATTGGACTGAGGAACTCCCAGTAAATTGGCAATGAATAAGGTGATACCAACAGTACCCAGGATAATGGTCACCAGCTCCCAGCTCAAATAAGCGGCTGGAATCAAATCTTTTCCTAAGGTTGCAGAAGTAGCTTTCCCGGCAACCATAGCTCCTATAAAGACCATGATCCCAAATAGCCCTGGAATCATCGATTTCCGTATAACATTTGATCCATAGGCAGCAGAAAATGCCGGGGAGATACTTGTTCCGCCCATATTAATTGCCAAAAATACAGCTGCTAACAGCGGAATAAGTACGTGATGAAACATTCAGTTCCCGATAAGTTTATAAGTCAGCAAGTTCAATAATTTTTAAGACTCAGGCAATACCTGTAAAGACGTATTTTTGGATAGTGGTTTGATCATCTTTATTAAACGAAACACATTAGCCGGATAACGGCATTGTAAAGTCAACTAAGCAAAATATCCCATTTGGATGCAAAATTTACCCTTATTTTTAAGGAATGAATGATTGGCACTACCTTTATTAGAATAAAGGTACTTTAGGTATTTATACCTGAATAATACAAAAGGGATTTCATCCCGCATATAAATGAACGGCTCATGCAATTATATGTGGGAATGAATATTTGATATTTCTTGCAATGAGTAAATTTATTTCTAAATTGTGGCTTGATTCAATAGTTGACAATTCTTTACAGGGAGTGGTTGTTTTAAGGAATTAATACGGATTATTGTGCCTGATGGAATTTATGACTGATAACAAGCAGAAACACTAAGAAATGACTTTTTTATTTCGATATATAGTTATATATAATTGATGGATATAGAAAATTTGGAGGCAATGGAGAAAGTTAAAATTCTTGCGATCGACGAAAATGAGGATAACATCATTGTTTTAAGTTCTTTAATTACAAAAGCTTTTCCGCAGGCCACATTAATAAGCGCCTGTTCGGGTAAATTAGGAATTGAAACCTGCATTGCCGAAAAGCCTGATGTTATATTACTCCATATGGGAATGCCGGAAACAAATGGTTACCCGATTTGCAAAATCCTTAAAGAAGATAAAAAAACCCAACATATTCCCATAGTAATGCTTTCTGTTGATCGGGATGATAAGGAAAGCCGGATGAGAGCACTGGAGATTGGAGTTGATGCATTTTTGATGATGCCGCTGGATGAATCGGAATTTACTGCGCAGATTCGTACGATGCTTAGGATTAAGGAATCGGAAGACCGCAAACTTGCTGAAAAAGAACGGCTTGAAGAATTAGTAAAAGAACGTACAGAAGCATTGCAAATCGAGTTAAAGGAAAGAAAACAAGCAGAAAAGGCGTTTCTTGAATCGCAAACACTCTATCATTCATTTATTGAACAACTTCCGGTTGCAGTTTTCCGCAAAGACAGGGAAGGCCGTTATATACTGGTTAATTCTCAATATTGCAGACTCAAAGGATTGAAGAAAGAGGATATTATTGGTAAAAAACCTTCAGAAATTGCTGCTGGCTATCAATTGACTCAGGGAGAGGATGGACCGGTGACAAAATATGCATATTTTGGGGAGGATATCCACGAACAGATAATGCAAACCAACAAAGTTTTAGAGACTGAAGAGGAATATCCTGCTATTAATGGTTCGAAACAGTATATGCAGGTACTGAGAATGCCTGTTGTTGACTTCAACGGTGAGATAATTGGTACTCAGGGAATCATATTCGACATTTCGGAACGCAAACGTGCTGAAGAGGCTCTGAAGGAAAGGGAACAGTTATTTCAAGGGTTATTTAATGCTTCGCCTGACGCCATTGTATTAATTGACCCTCATCATCCAACCATGTCCTGGCCTATTTTAGACTGTAATGAAGCATCGTGCAAGCTGAATGGCTATTTTCGTGAAGAAATGATAGGCCAGTCTATTGATATTCTTAATGTAAAAGATGGATTGCCACAAGAGCGCTTAGAATATCTTGATAATCTCAGAGAACAGGGAGTTATTCATATGGAAGCTACACACCTGCATAAAGATGGACATATATTTCCGATTGAGGTATCTACATCCCTTGTTACCATAGGAGGTCATGAGATGGTTCTTGGCATTGATAGGGATATCTCTGAACGAAAGAACGCTGAAGAACGCATAAAGGAGTCAGAAGAACGTTTTCGGATGATTTTTGAAAATGTTTTTGATGGGATAGTGATATATGAAGAATATCCTGACTTTACCCAGAGGAAACTTATAGACTGTAATAAACAGTACGCAGATATGGCAGGTCTAACTTTAGAAGAACTGCTTAAATACAAGAATACAAATGATATCCAAATATCGCTTGAAGAATCATCAAATGATGCAAGACTTGAATCTCTTACCACAAGAAAGGCGTTTCGTGGATCGTACTCATGGATTCGACCCGATGGAAAAGATAATATCATTGAATTTATAGGCGTTCCAGTCATGTGGCATGGTAAATCATACACAATTGGCATGGATCGTGACATCACCGAGAGTAAAAAAGCAGAAGCTGAATTAATAGCGGCCAAAGAACAAGCTGAAAAGAGTGAACAACAGCTTAAAATAAGAAATGAAGAGCTTACGGCAAAAAACAGATTCATTCAAACCATTCTCGATAACCTGCCTATTGGTTTATCACTAAATAATATTCAGGAAGGCAATGTTACCTTTATGAATAAGAAATTCCAGGAAATTTATGGTTGGACCTCAGATGAGATCACCTCAGTAACCTCTTTTTTCGAGAAGGTTTATCCTGATGTCACCTATCGGAACGAACTGATTGATCGTATAATGAGCGATATCCAATCGGGCGAGCCTGAAAAAATGCACTGGGAAGACATTATTGTTACCCATAAAGATGGCACCCAAAGAATTATTAATGCTGTCAATATCCCTTTAATTGAACAAAACACAATGGTATCGACGGTTGTCGATATCACCGAACAGAAGCAGGCTGAAAGGGCTCTTAAAGCAAGTGAAGAACGGTACCGGAGTTTTATTTCACAGGTTTCGGAAGGAGTGTACCGGTTTGAATGTGATCAGCCAATGGATTTGAGCCTACCTCTTGAAGAACAGGTTGATTTTATTTATGACCACTTTTATATCGCTGAATGTAACCAGGCCATATTAAAAATGTATCTGCTTAACGATCCCGGCGAGATGATGGGTAAACGGCATCTTGATTTTCATGGTGGCCGGAACAATCCGGTCAATCGTGAACTGATCCGCAATTTTATACGAAATGGATACAGCATTGAAAACGGAATAACCGAAGAAATTGATTCAACCGGACAGCTGAAATACATCAGCAATAACTCTGTTGGTATCATTGAAAACAATCATCTGGTAAGAACGTGGGGAACCGAGACCGATGTCACCGAAAAAGTAAGAGCCGATCAGATTCAGCAAGTGCTTTATGCCATTTCAAATGCAGCATTGTCGTCGATCGATTTAAATGAACTGATCCAGCTGATTAGCCAGGAAATTGGGAAATTGCTCGATTCAACGAATTTCTATATCGCTTTCTACGATGAAAAAACAGACATGCTTTCAACGATTTATGAACGAGATGAGATGGATGTCATTGAAACCTGGCCAGCAGAAAATTCCATTACCGGTTATGTGATTAAAAAGCAGAAGTCAGTGTTAATAAAGGATATAGAACTTAATGATTTTTACGATGCTGCAGGAATCGAACAGTTCGGGACTCCATCAAAAGTATGGCTGGGAGTTCCGCTCCTGATGAACAGAAAAGCAATTGGTGCTATTGTTGTACAGAGTTATGAAAATCAAAATGCCTATACCGAAAAGGACAAACATATTCTGGAATTTATTTCAAATCAGGTAAGTATTTCGATAGAACGGAAAAAAGCAGAACTTGAATTAAATGAAGCGCTTATCAGGGCGAAAGAGTCAGATCGATTGAAGTCAGCCTTCCTTGCAAATATGAGCCATGAAATCCGAACACCATTGAATAGTATTATTGGCTTTTCAGATTTACTTTTGAATCCGGAGTTTGAATTGGAACAGCATAAGGAATTTGCCGAGATGATCAATAGCAGCGGAAATGGGTTGCTGGCAATTATCAATGACATTATGGATATATCAAAAATTGAAGCAGGATTGGTTCAATTGAACAAGACGATGTTCTCTGTTCAGAGTTTAATAAGTAAAATACGAAATGAATACTCTTTTAAAGCAAAAGATAGAAATATTGAATTACGACTCGATCCACTTAACCCAATCAAGGAAATTTTCATTGAAAGTGACGAGAACAAACTGAGGCAGATATTGGTTAATTTTGTAGGCAATGCCATAAAATTTACTCAAAAAGGGATAATTGAGATTGGAATCCGGACGGATGTTAATTCACTATGTATCCATGTTAAGGATACCGGGATTGGAATACCTGAAGAATTTCATGATAAAATATTTGACCGTTTCAGGCAGGTTGAGTCGGCTGAAACCAGAACCTATGGGGGAAATGGCCTTGGACTGGCAATCTCAAAAAGCCTGGCGGAGTTGCTTGGAGGTGAGATCAGTATTGAATCTGAGAAAGGGAAAGGCTCAACTTTTTATTTGACGATACCCAAATGATAAAAATACTTGCCATAGATGACAACGACAATGATCTGAACCATCTTGGAGAGATTATTAAAGATTCCTTTCCGGAAATGATTCTGGATACTGCATTAACCGGTGAAACAGGTATTGAACTAGCCATTAATGGTGATCCTGATATGATCTTGCTGGATATTAACATGCCAGGTATGGATGGCTTTGAAGTTTGCCGCCAATTAAAGAAGGACAAACGTGTTCGCGACATCCCTGTGGTTTTTCTTTCAGCGACAAAAGCGAACAGGCAAAACCGCATCATTGCGCTTGAAGCTGGAGGAGAGGCCTTTTTGAATAAACCCGTTGATGAACCTGAATTGATTGCACAGATTAGGGCAATGGTTAAAATTAAGGAATTCAACAGTCAAAAACGTGATGAAAATGAACGACTATCTCTTTTAGTGACTGAGCGGACTATTGAATTGGAACATAAACAGCTTGAAACGCTTAGTTTATTGAACGAACTGAAAGCTGAAAATGAAACACGAAGAAAAACAGAAAATGCATTAAGGAAAAGCGAGAATTTATTCCGTAATATATTTGAATACCATACTGCAGTGAAATTGATCATCGATCCCGGTAATGGAAATATTATTGATGCCAATCAAGCTGCCGAACAATTTTATGGATGGACGAAAGATCAGCTTAAGCAAATGAAGATTCAGGAGATTAATATATCTCCAGCTAAAAAGATTGATCAGGCGATAGAAATGGCGCTATCGCGTAAACAGGAATATTTTGAATTTCAACACCTCATGGCAGATGGTTCTCTTCGTGATGTGGAAGTATTCAGCAGCCATATTGAAGTTGATGGAAAGTTGTTGCTTCACTCCATTGTTCACGATATCAGCAGTCGAAAACGTGTTGAAACTGCAATCAACATTAGTGAAGCCCGGCTGAAACGTGCAGAACTTGCTTCTAAATCGGGTAATTGGGAGTTGCATCTCGATACCCAACATATAATAGGTTCTGAAGGAGCAGCAGCCATTTATGGATTACATCAGGATGAGTTTCAATACGAGACGATTAAAAAAATACCATTACCGGAATTTCGGTTAATGCTTGATGAAGCCGTGAAAAAATTGATTGAAGATGAAATCCCTTATGATATTGAATTCAAAATAAAGACAGTTGATACGGACGAAATTAAAGATATCCACTCAATAGCCCTAATTGATAAGGAAAAAGGAATCTTGTTTGGTATCATTCAGGATATCACTGAACGGAAGCGGAGTGAGGAAACTTTAAGAAGAAGTGAAGAAAAATACCGGAGGCTTCTTGAATTGGCACCGGATGCATTCTTCCAGGGTGATTCCATGGGTAACTTCATTACTTTTAATGATAAGGCAATACAACTTACCGGATTTTCAAAAGAAGAACTGCTTCATATGAATATGTCTGATCTATTTTCTGAAAAAACATTGAATGATGAGCCATTAAGATATGACCTTTTAAATTCGGGTGATACAATAATAACTGAACGAAAGATCAGAAGAAAATCCGGCGAATTAATTGACGTTGAAATGAACTCAAAGGCAATGCCTGATGATACCTATCAAAGTTTTTTAAGAGATATTACCGAACGCAAACGGGCAGAAGAGATATTAATAGAAAGTGAAATCCGGTTACGCGAACTAAACGCCACAAAGGATAAATTCTTCTCGATTATTGCCCACGACCTGAAAAGTCCGTTTAACAGCATTATTGGTTTTAGTAATTTGCTGATTGAACAAATTCAGGAAAAAGACTATGACGGGATTGCAGAGTATGCGACCATAATCCGAAATTCTTCACAAGGAGCCATGGATTTGCTTCAGAATTTGCTTGAATGGTCCCGGTCTCAGACTGGAAGAATGGAGTTCAATCCTGAGTATGTTGAAATAGTTTCCATGATCGATGAAACCATCCAGTTACTGGTTGACGCTGCAAAACAAAAATCAATTATTCTATCCAGGGAATTGCCCCGAAAAGCTATTGCATTTGCCGATAAAGACATGATCAGCACTGTTTTGAGGAATTTAATTTCAAATGCCATCAAATTTACCAACCCCGGTGGCGCGATAATTATTTCAGCTGAACAAAAACAGAATGAACTTATCATTGCGGTTACCGACAACGGAGTCGGAATAAAAAAAGATGTCCTCGATAAGTTGTTCCGGGTTGAAGAAAGCTTTACAACCATTGGTACAAAAAATGAAAAAGGCACCGGATTAGGACTGATTTTGTGTAAAGAATTTATAACAAAACATGGAGGCGAAATATGGGTCGAAAGCAAAGTTGGAAAAGGAAGCAGGTTCTGCTTTACGATTCCAAAAAGTTGAAGATCCGCAATTGAGTCAACTCTCAGCCTGTAAAGATTCTGGTGCCAATGTCCTAATCAGGCCAAAACAAAAATCCCCAATATTTCAACGAAGTATTGGGGATTTTGACTAATATCTAAGGTTGTTTATTTGTTAAATAAATTACTCCAGTTCTTAGGCTCACGGAGTTTCCAGGTTGCTTTGTTATACACATAGCTCACCATTAAAGGAAGGACGGAAGTCGCCTCAGCATAAACCATCTGTTCATCGGTAACCTGAACTTTACCCCATGAACTGGCTTCTTTAAGTGTCGAAGACGAACATGCTCCATCGCGTACATCGGCAACAGTAATCTGCACAGCATATTGATGCATAGGAACTTCTTTTCCAAGAATCTCGGCACAAACTACTGTATCCTGAGCAAAGTTCTTAGGAACACCACCACCAATCATGAATAAGCCGGTAGCCCCGGCAGCCATTTTGATCTTTGTAAGTTCAAGGAAGTCGGCAACTGAGTCAATCGATACATGTTTCACGGGATTATCCCATTGATGCCTGACTAATCCAAAACCGGCGCTTGAGTCAGAGAATGCAGGACAAAAGATAGGTACATTGTTCTCGTAACAAACCTGAATCAAATTATCTTTTTTCACGGAATTCTTAGTCAGCCATTTACCCATTTCCTTGATGAACTCGCGTGAAGAATAGGGTCTTTTTTCCAGTGAATCAGTAATATCCTTTATTGTTCCATCGCAATTCTGAAGTTCTTCTTCGTCGATGAAAGTATCGTAAATGCGGTCAATGTATAGGTCGCGTAGTATTCCATCGTTAATTTCAGTAGTTCCGCGGTAGTGTTTGTGTCCAAGTGCTTCGAAAAAATCCATATCAATGATGGATGCACCTGTGGCAACAATCACATCAATCATATTGCATTTAACCATGTCCACATAAACCTGCATGCAACCTGCAGCACTGGTACTTCCCGCAAGGGTTAGAATGTTGGTGCATTGGGTATCGCTTACCATTTTCAGTAGAATGTCAGTCGCACTGGCGGTATCCCGTGAGGTAAACGACATCTTACGCATAGAGTCAATAATAGGAGTTGAATCAAATGACTTAATGTCGATGTGTTCAATGGTTTCTTTTAATAAATCCGCTTTTTTCATTTCTATATTTATTTGATCTTTTAATTCTGCTTGCTTAAACAACTGTATTTATTTAAATATAAGCCAGATAGACTTACCCTTTTCTTTAAAAAAGCTTGCGAATATAGTATAAATTATTTGGTTCTGATACGAATGTACTGTAAAAATAAATGAACTATTTCCACAATTAACAATAGGAGGTTTCTACAGTTTGAAATCGAACTTGCTTACACAAGTTTCTTTTGTTGAAAATGTTACTGTGCTCAAAAACAATAGAAACATTAGAAACAAAAGAAACACAATAACTAATATTCAATACTCAATAACCAAACAACAGAAGAAATAGAAACCAATTTTTATTTCTTCTGAGGAAGAACCATATCGTTCAGAAATATCTCTGCAATATCAGCTATCGAAGAATCAAGACTCCGGTATTCGAATCCGATGGTGCGAGTAATTTTTTCTCCTGAATAATGGTTTTTCTGATTGGTACCTGATAATGCCTCTCTTGTGATCACAGGAGGCTTGCCGGTAAAGAAGCTACCAGCTTTGGCCATTCGCCAGGCAATATGAAGCTTGATGTCAGAGGCAAAGTTTTTAGGGCGTGGCTTGTTGAGGCCATCAGCAATTTTGTTAAAAAAATCCTGATAACTCAGGTTCCCGGCATTCAGGATAAACCGTTGGTTTTTAACCTCCCCGAATCGTTGTTCATCCATGAGCAGGATCATCGCTTTTACGACATCACGTACATCGACAAATCCGGCAATACCCTTGGTGTAATATTTCAGTCCCTTCCAGATGGATTGAAAGAGCTTTGGGCTGCCGATTTCCCAGTTTCCTGGTCCCATGATAATGGATGGGTTAACGATAACGGCATCCAGTCCTTCTTCAATTCCCCGCCAAACTTCCATTTCAGAAAAGAACTTGCTCAATGAGTAGCCAGATTTACGCTTTGAAGGTGTCCAATAGGTCTCTTCGGTAATTTCGCTGCCATCCTGTGTTTTGCCCAGTGCTGCAATGGAGCTAACATGGCAAAAACGACTGACCCCATTGTGGAGGGCGGCATCGATCAGGTTCCCGGTACCTTTTACATTGTTGTTCAGCATCATATCCAGATCATCGCCATGAAACGAAACAATGGCAGCACAATGATAAATGCAGGTCACCCCATTCAGCGCTTCTTCCAGGCTCAGATAATCCAGGATATCCCCTTCAACCCATTCAATCTGAGAGAACAGTCTATCGGCCTGATCCGTATAATACGAGAAGATCTTCCTGACCCAATCAGTATTGCTTTGCTGCCTGCGCAAGGCTTTTACCCGATTTCCAGATTTAGTCAACTCGTACAGTAAATGTGCTCCGACCAGCCCTGTTCCGCCTGTTACCAAGATCATAGCGTTTCTGTTGTTTCTGTTGTTTGGGTATTGAACATTGGTTATTGAGTATTGGTTATTCTGTTTCTATTGTTTCTATTGTTTGTGAATTCAGAAACATTTCAAACTATAGCAACTTGCGTAAGCAAGTTCGGTTTCAAACAATAGAAACCCTATTATCGTTTCTGTTGTTTCTGCAGGCACTCCGAACATCACTTTCTTACTTTCATTCCAAACTCTTTGGCTGTCAGTTTAGTGATCGGAACCACAATTACCCCTACATTCCTGATGGCCGGTGCATTGAATTTGAACGTAAGATCGCTGTACTGTGTCATAAATTGGTTGAATAGCCGTTCCTTTTCTTCCACGTCCTGAATAATTTCTGCAGTTCCTTCAACGATCACTGATTTCGATTTAACCCTGTAACTGCAGGCAACTTCTAAATCCTGCCAGGCCAATTCTTCTCCCAGCGTCCAGTTGATGCATACCTTTGGATTCTTCTGAATCGTCTCCCACATTCTTCCTGATTGTGCTGAATGAAGAATAACGCGGTCTCCGTCTAAGGCAAAGTTCATTGGCAAAATATATGGGACATCATTTTCGGACATGGCCACATAACAGGTCTTGCACTGTTTCAGAATGGCATCAATCTCCGCCCGGTCATGTATAAAATGCGTTCTCATGTTGGTTGGTTAAATTGTCAGATATTCGTCAATAGGTCGTTCGATATCCTAACCCTGATCCTGATAGTACTTTCTGTACTGTTTTCAGTTTCATGTATTGAATTTGGAGTTCCATTAGTTTTTCAAAATCATCACCTTGCAACTTCCCCATTTGAGTTGCAAGATCTGTTAGCATCAAATTTACTTTTTTAGACTTGTATTCCTGAACCAACTTTGGGACCAATATAGGTAACAAATCGCTTTCAGTTTCTATGAATGCCCCGCCCTTGCTCCACCGTTTGCTTTCAACATATTTTTCGGCCAACAGGTTACTGGCATACTGACTGATCTCCGTGTCGGGATGTTGCGTAAAGTATTTAATCGGGTCAAAATCTTTGTTCTCCAGGTTTTCTTCCATGATCACTAAGATATCCCTGACCTTATGATTGATCGATATCAGACCATCAGAATGCAGTTCATTCAGCACATAACTCCCAACCGTGAATTTATTAATCTCGTGTGTTTCTTCATCCTCAAATTCAAAGGCCTCGTTGTGAAAATGCTTCAAAAGAATGCGTATGATTTCCCGTTCTTCGGTCTCGAAAGGGTTTGCAATTTTCTTTTCAGTAACCGGGGCTATCGGCTTGGCGGCCTGAACCTGCAGCTCCTGCAGTTCTTTGCGTGTATGGTCTTCCGATTGTTTATTCTGAATCTTACGGATTTCTGAATACAAAACGGCTTCCTGTACATCCATCAGTCGGCTGCACTCCTTGATATATATGGTACGGGTAATAGCATCAGGAATAACCGAAATAGAATGTACGATTTCATTGATCAGGCGTGCTTTCGAAACCGGATCGTCTTCAACCGTTTCCATCAGCAACTGTGTCTTGAATTTGATGAAGTCGGTCTCATTCTTTTTGATGTATTCGGTAAGCTCGCTTGCACTCATCGAACGGGCAAACGAATCCGGGTCTTCTCCCCGCGGCAGAGGCAGCACCTTTACGTTGATACCTTCTTCCAGTACCATGTCGATTCCGCGAAGCGAGGCTTTTATCCCAGCGTCATCACCGTCGTACACGATCGTAATGTTTGGTGTAAATCGTCGGATCAACCTGATCTGATCAATGGTCAGTGAGGTTCCTGAAGAGGCAACTACGTTCTCGATGCCTGCCTGGTGAAACGAAAGCACATCGGTGTACCCTTCAACCAGGTAGCATTTGTCAAGCTTGGTGATGTCGCGCTTGGCCTGGTAAATGCCGTATAGCGTTCTTCCTTTATGATAGATTTCCGACTCCGGAGAGTTGAGGTATTTGGCTACTTTTTTATCGTTTGTAAGAGTTCGTCCACCAAAGGCAATCACGCGGCCAGCTACATTGTGAACCGGGAAGATCACCCGTCCGCCAAAGCGGTCACGCATCCAGTCCTCGCGTTTGATTGTAAGACCGGTCTTCTCCAGGAAGTCCATCTTATAGCCTTCCCGTTGGGCAGCTTGTGTAAAAAGGTCCTTCCCGTCGGGGCAATAGCCCAGTTCAAATTTGGTAATGATATCGTCACGTATTCCCCTTTCACGCAGGTAACTTAACCCAATGGTCCGTCCTTCATTTTCCTGCAGCATAAACCGGCTGAAATACCTTTGGGCAAAAGCCGATACGATCATCATACTCTCGCGCTCGTCTTTCAGTGCCTTTTCTTCCTGCGATTCTTCCTTCTCCTCAATCTCGATGTGAAACTTCTTGGCCAGCCATCGAAGTGCATCAGGATAACTGAGTTGCTCCACTTCCATAATGAAGTTCACCGAGTTGCCACCCTTCCCGCAACCAAAACATTTATAAATTCCCTTGGCCGGCGAAACAGTGAATGAAGGCGTTTTCTCGTTGTGAAAGGGGCATAGACCCAGTTGATTGACACCCCGTTTTTTTAGGGTAACAAACTCTGAAACAACATCCGAAATGTTTGCTGCATCTAATATTCGCTCTATGGTAGAAGGATCAATCATTGCTGTAAAGGTAAATATTTTAATCCTGTGACAAGCATGATCAGTGTTCAGCACATCGTATTTTCCTGATCATGTATATCGGGATGGCTGATCTTAAAACGAATTGCAAACCCTGATTTCCGAACTGATCACATCCTCATTCATGTCCAGTTGAAGGGTCCCTTCAAAGAAGCTCTCGCCATCGAGCAGGTTGGGCATTAGTTCATGAACCATTCCTTCCATGTCAAGATTAAAAATATTCAGGATATCTACCCATTTCAACCGACCCGGCAGTTTGTTTTCCAGCTCCCCCGAATATCGGGCCGATTCGTACACAAAATAAATCACCGAAGTCTCAGTTTCCGTCTGAATGGTTTTAACCACACCGCGCAAGGTGGCTTCCTTAACCTCCAGGCCACTGGCCTCACGAATACTGCGGATGGCAGCCGCATTCATATCTTCCAGTGTTCCGATGCTGCCTTTTATTCCTGAATGCAATCTTTTCTGCGAACCCTCACCGGCTATCTGGTGAAGAAGTATATAATCGTTAACGTTATCAAAAATAAACGATAGGGTCTGGATGGTTGAGTTGTTCATAGTTTCCTGAATAAATGAATTGAGTAGACAATAGATTGAGACCTTTTTCCTGCTTAGGATTAATTGCCAAACGCATGTCAAAGATATTGATCTGAAGATAAAAATTTTCATTTGGATACAAACTTTCCTGATCATTCATTATTAAACTTAAAATATATGCAAGGAAATTTGAATTGAAACTGTAATATCCATGCACCGATCTCGTTTCGTGTCAACAATGGATTGACACATCATCCTGTCCGTTTGGTCAACACGGAAGTCTTCACTTCCGGGAGATAAAATAAAGTCTGCCATGCTAAGCCAAAAGCCTTCTTAACAAAAATGTCATGTACTTCTGCTCTATTGTATCGCTATAACGGAGTCTATGCCCCTTGATGTTATTCGAAGATTATTCGAAGACTATTCGAAGGTTATTCATTGATAATTCAATTTTATTCTAATAATCATCGAATAGGTTTCTAATAACTAATGAATAAGTTTCAAATAGTTTGAAAACCTGTTGGTTGGCTGGTATATGGGAGAACCAATCAACACATTAACCTTGAACAGCCAATGGTTTTTAGAATCAATACAATGGAAGGATGGAATCTGATATATCAATTTCCACGTTCTATTGCCGCTTCAATTGTAATTACTATTTGGATCCATACGGTTTTTCAGAAGACCCTAAGTAGAGTTTGTCCATACAGTCGAAGTTCTTAAATAAGTGCGTCATTGCGAAGGAGTTGTAGTGTAACGGAAACGGACTGAAGCAATCTATTGGATATAAGTAATTTGAGATTGCTTCACTTCGTTCGCATTGACGCTTCGATTTACATTTAACCTACTTTATAGACAGACACTAAGTATGGAATAGTTCAATTACATTCAAGCTCTTTTATCCCGTTACAGAGGATAAGACTAAAGCTCATTCAAAATATAGGCATTCTCCTGCAAGGAATAATCAGGTTCTGGTGAGGTAAATGTTTAATTCTTATCTTTGGATGTTACAATAAGTATTGCACATGAAAATGAACAGGATGGATTTGAGACAGAAATTACAAGGAATTGTCTGCATGGCTGCAATTGGGCTATTGATATCTCCAACTCTGGAAGCAAAAGGGGTAAAGGTATCCATTGTCCGCTTTGGGATTATGACAGACATTCATTATGCCGATCGTGAAATGGCAAGAGAACGATATTATCGTCAGTCGTTGGTTAAAATGAAAGAAGCTATTGATACTATGAATCACGAAAAGGTCGATTTTATCGTGGAACTGGGTGATTTTAAAGATCAGGATCCTGTCCCAACAGAAACGAAAACGCTGAAGTACCTGGCTGATATCGAATCTGTATTCACTAAGTTTAAAGGCCCGACCTATCATGTGCTTGGAAATCATGACATGGATGGTATCTCGAAAAGCCAGTTTATGAGCGAAATTCATAATACCGGCATTTCTCCGGAGAAAACCTATTATTCGTTCAATCAAAAAGGCATTCATTTTATCGTTCTGGATGGTAATTATACCAAGGACGGCAAGGACTTTGATCATGGAACCTATCAGTGGGAAAGTCCCTGGATTGCGGCAAAAGAGATGAAGTGGCTGAAAGAGGATCTGGATGCGGATAAGCTTCCCACGATCATCTTTACACATCAGTTGATCGATGATTCAAAAGAAATGAAACGAAGTGTGCAAAATGCAGCGGCCGTCCGTAAGATATTGGAACATTCGGGAAAAGTACTGGCTGTTTTCGAAGGACATATTAATGCTGAAAAATACGATATAATCAACAAGATTCATTATTATTCATTAATTTCAATGGTTGAAGGCAGCGGACCCGAGAACAATAGTTATGTGATTGTGGATGTGCATAAAAGGGGTGGGATGAAGGTCCACGGATTCCGCAGGGCTTCGAGTTCCAAATTGACGGTACAAGATTAATATACGATGAAAAAGAATCTGGTCATTCTATCAGGAGCGGGCATGAGCCAGGAGAGCGGTATACGCACTTTCCGGGACATGGACGGATTATGGGAAGAATATGATGTCAACGATGTTGCAACACCTGAAGCCTGGGAGCGGAACCCTGAACTGGTCATGAAGTTTTACAACGACCGCCGCAAACAATTGTGCGAAGCGGAGCCCAATGCAGGACACCGGGGATTGGTTGACCTGGAGAAGGATTTCGAAGTTCAGATTATTACCCAGAATATTGATGACCTTCACGAAAGGGCCGGCAGCAAAAAGGTTCTGCATCTGCATGGTGAACTGAAAAAGGCACGCAGTTCGGTTGATGAGTCGCTGATCTACGATATTGATGGATGGGAACTGAAATTTGGTGAGCTTTGTGCCAAAGGGAGCCAGTTACGACCATACATTGTCTGGTTTGGCGAGGCAGTTCCGAATATGGATGTGGCCATTCCAATGGTCGAAAGCGCCGATATTCTGGTAGTCATCGGGACTTCACTGAATGTTTATCCGGCCGCAGGATTACTTAATTACGTCAAACGGGGAACTCCTATATATGTCATTGATCCTGAACGTCCATCGGTTTTTATCCGCAATGTGATTTATATCCGGGAGAAAGCCGGTAAGGGAGTTGAAATTCTGAAAGAAAAACTAAAAGAACAACTATGAAACACATTTATCTGATCCTGTTTTTGCTGACAGCTACCTGTATGTTCTCTTATTCGCAGCGTTTTGAAGGCGGATTGCTTGGCGGATTAAATGCCTCCCAGGTGGATGGTGATACCTACAGCGGATACAAGAAGCCCGGAATCGTTGTTGGGGGATATGTTCAAACCAATGTGTCCCAATCAGTCTTTGTGGCGATGGAACTCAAATTCGCACAGAAAGGCAGCCGCAATGTAGATTCTCTGGCCACCATCGATGGCCAAAAGAAATACATAATGCGCTTGAACTATGCAGAGATGCCCCTCTATCTTGGATTCAGGACCAGTGAAAAGATATCCTTGCTTGCCGGTTTGTCACCAGGTTATCTGATCAGTGGCGCTGAATATAATGAATATGGGAAATTCGAAGCGGCCGATCAACATCCTTTTAATGCATTCGATTTAGAAGCGATGATAGGATTCAGGTTTCAGATCACCAAGCGCCTGTTTATTGATTTACGGGGCGCCTATTCCATAACCCCGATTCGCAGAAGAATACCTGATATTACTTTGTATTACTGGAGATCCAATCAGTTCAATAATGTACTGAATACGACTGTACTGTACAGACTGGATTTGTAAAAGAAAAGGGAAAGAGAAAAAAGAAAAAAGAAATGAGGAAACGCCTCGGAGCGTCATGCCGAATTTATTTCGGCACCTCATGTTAGGAGGGGGTCCTGAAACAAGTTCAGGATGACGCAGTGTAAAGAACCCTTTTTCTCTTTCCTTTTTTCCTTTTCCTAATGACCAATGACTATTACAAATTCTTAAGTAACTAAACCAAATGACAACCAAGCTTATTATAACCTTCCTGCTTCTTAGTATACTCTTATCGTCATGCACGGTTCAAGAGAAAAAGACAGAGGCCAGCGATGAAAAGATACGTGCTGAATTGTCTGAAACCCTGATCAAGGGAATCCTGGATGTCTGGTATCCGAGGACGATTGATAGTATTTACGGGGGGTTCCTGAGCGATTTCGATTACAAGTGGGAGATGAAAGGCCCGCAGAACAAGATGATTGTCACTCAGGCGCGGCATGTATGGACCTGCTCAACAGTCGCTGAGTTTTACCCGGAGAAGAAAGCTTATTACCTGAAGATTGCCAGTCACGGGGTACAATTTCTGAAAGACAAAATGTGGGATAAGAAACTGGGTGGTTTCTATAAGCTGGTCGATCGTGAAGGAAATCCAATTGTGATGGGTAAAGACCAGCGGATCATGAAAGATGCCTATGGAAATGCCTTTGCCATCTATGGACTTGCAGCATACGTCCGTCAGACCAGGGATACTTCAGCACTTAACCTGGCTAAGAAAACATTCTTTTGGCTCGAAAAGCACAGCTATGATCCACAGTATGGAGGGTATTTCCAGTTCCTGGAAGCAGACGGAACACCCCTAAAAGATGGTTTTAAAGGAGCACCGGGCAAGGAGCAAAACAGCTCAATCCACTTGCTTGAGGCCTTGGGTGAATTGTATAAGGTATGGCCTGATACGCTGGTGAAGGAGCGTTTGCTGATGATGCTTGGATTAATCCGTGACAAGATAACAAATCCGAAAGGCTATCTGCAGCTTTCACTGAATCAGGATTGGTCACCTCTTTCCTTTCGGGATTCTACCGAAGTAGTTCGAAAGAAACAATGGGTATTGGATAATATTTCTTACGGGCATGATGTTGAGACTGCCTACCTGATGCTTGAAGCTTCAGAAATTGCAGGTTTGAAAAACGATACCTTCACCCTTCGAAAAGCAAAAAAGATGGTTGACCATGCCATAGATACCGGCTGGGACAAAACGGTAGGGGGTTTTTACGAGGCGGGTTATTATTTCAAGGGTCAGGACACGGTTACCATCATTAAAGATACCAAAAACTGGTGGGCGCAGGCAGAAGGATTGAATACCTTCCAGATGATGTCGGAGCTTTTCCCAAACGACAGGCACAATTACAAGTCGCTATTTCTGAAGGAATGGAATTACATCGACACCTACCTGATTGATCATGAACACGGTGACTGGTATCCGAACGGCATCGATAAAGAGCCCGGCGAAAAGCTGGCCCCGAAGGCTCATATCTGGAAGGGCAATTACCATACTTCGCGTTCTATGATGAATTGCCTGAAACGACTGAAGTAATGATTCGGGAAAAGAAATCCTTGATTTACTATTTAAAGATTTACTATTTACGGTTTAAAACAAGTTAAAAACAGGTAAATGGTAAATAATTTAATTGTAAATCGCATCTATTGCTTTTATTGAACAATCGGCTTATCTTTCGGGATCTTAACTTTCGAATTGAATGAAACGTTCGTCAACAATCATACTTGGGGCTGTATTACTTGCAGCCATCAGCTCCTGTTCAGATCAGCCTAAGGAAAAGGATGAGTGGATCACCGGTGCCGATCACAACGGCAGGACAAGGGATACATTGATTAATAACCAGCCCTACCGGCATTATGGCATGGGATGGTTTCTCATTACCAATGGGGTAATTAATCCGGGAAGATATCAGCCATCTTCTATTAACGAGATCCGAACGCCGGGTTATGTTCCAGCACACATTCGCACAGGAGGTTTTGGCTCAACGGGACATAGCTCATCAGCATCTGAATAAATCCTATGAAACGAATCGAAATAATACCCCGTCCGGGATGGCAAAATACAATCGAACAGCAAGGTTTTCTGTTCAATGAAGGAGGCAATTACTGGAAAGAGAATGCGGCCTATTCATTTACCGAAGCAGAAATTCTGGATATCGAAAAGGCGACCTCTGAGATCTTTGCTATGTGCTGTGAGGCGGTAGAGTATGTGATCAAGCGTGAATGGTACGACAAGTTCTTTATAGACCGCAAATTTGCAGAGTTGATTCGCTGGTCGTGGTATGAAGATCAGCCATCGCTCTATGGCAGGATGGATTTGTCATACAACAACGGCTCCATCAAGCTGCTTGAGTTTAATGCCGATACTCCCACTTCGCTGCTGGAGTCATCGGTCATTCAGTGGTACTGGCTTAAGGACGTCAAGCCACATTCTGATCAGTTTAATTCAATCCATGAACGGCTGATCGCCCATTACAAGGTGATTAGGGGATGGATGAAATCAAATCGTATGCACTTCTGTTGTTCAGAGGAGAGCCTGGAAGACCTGATGACGGTGAAATATATGGAAGATGCGGCACAGCAAGCCGGTTTGGACACCCGTTTCCTGTATATGAGTCAATTGGGCTTCGATACCCAAAAGCAAAACTTTACAGATGATCTGTTCGAAGAAATTGAGACCATCTTCAAGCTGTATCCTTACGAATGGATGATGGCGGAAGAATTTGGCCCAGAGCTGATCACTACCAAAGATCAATGCTGGTGGATTGAACCTGCCTGGAAAACTTTGCTCTCGAATAAAATGATTCTCACCGTGCTGCATGAGCTGTTTCCACGCTCACCTTATATTCTGCCATGTACCACAAGCCGTCCAAAGACGGGAGACTATGTTGAAAAGCCCATCTATTCACGAGAAGGCTCCAATGTAGATATTTGGGTAAATGGACGTTCGGTCGAGAAATCGGATGGAGAATATGGCAGCGAAGGATATGTGTACCAGCAATATGCCCCTTTACCTGATTTTGGGGGCAATCATCCGGTAATCGGAAGCTGGTTGATTGGGGGAGAACCTGCAGGAATGGGTATCCGCGAATCGGACGGACTCATTACAAACAATATGAGTCGCTTTGTTCCTCATTATTTTGAATAGCGAATAGAGGATCACATAATATTCTTATTGGAAATCCGGTTAAACAAGTTAAGTATAGGTGTTAAAGGTCTTATATTAAGATTATTAAACCTTAGTAACCTGCCGGAAATCCCCAAAACTTAACCTTATTTACCTTATCCTGACTTTACCTGATAACTCATAAAGATAAGGTAAATAAGGTTGTTAGTCAGGTGGTTGAGCTAGTTACTAAGGTGTTAGAACAAAATGTAAGGTTTTCTAAGAAATACTGAATAAATACTGCAGCATTTAGGGGATACACATCCAAGCAAGAATATGGCATGATTCCTAAAGATCCCGACTTCTGCCTTCTCGCGAAGAAGCCGGGATTTGTATTTTATTCAATTGGCACCATAATCTCGGTTAGCAACTTCCCGGGTTTAGTTTTCTCCGGGGTATTCAGGTAGGTTTCCAGGCAAAATGTGTCACGAAGTTTGACCTGACTTTCAGCCAGCCATTGTCCATAGATGTAATTGTATGAATTGTCAAGTTCTTCGTAAGGACCTTTGTGCGTGAAAATTGCGTATTTTCCTTCGGGTATTTCCATTACACCGATTTCTCCTTCAGGCTTTACCTCTTTAGAAACAGTAATGCAGGCATTGTAGCGCAATCTTTGGGATTCAGTCACAGTAGGATCGTCTAAACTGATTCCTATGAATTCAGTCCTGAAGCCAAAAAGGTGCTTTTGTTTGGCGTATTCTGTGACCTGGTCCCATGCTTTTTTCGAACTTTCATTGTAAGAACCCAGCGCCTGAGCATAAATCACTCTCCTGGCTTTCAGGTCTTTAATTTTAGGCGTTTTATCTTTTAAGAATTTCATGGCATTTTGTTGAATAATGGTATGTTCGGTCTTCAACAGGTTTATTGTATTCTGCCTGTATTCGACGGGTGAAATATCAAAACGCTTTTTAAACGCTTTGCTGAAAGAAGACAGATTTTCGTATCCGACACGGGTGGCAATTTCGGTGACAGGTTCATTTCCATGCACAAGCAACTGTACAGCGAATTCCAGCCTTATGCGGGTTACATAAGTTCCCAAAGGTTCGTTTAGGTATGCCCGCATGATGCGGTGGAAATGAAACGGTGAATAACAGCCCAGGCTGGCCAGCTGATTGATGTCAAGGTTCTCGTTCAGGTGTGAATCGATGTACTGGATCACCTTGTTGATGCCTTCCCGATAGAACTTTTCTGTTTGTGGTCTTACATTCATCTTTTGCAAAAGAATAATTACACCTCAAAGGTAAGCCCTTGTTTTGGAATCCTTGTTTTCCAATCTTGCGAAAATACAGCATGAGGAATATTATAGCAGTAATATTTTATGCTTTGGCCAGAGTGGCAATACTGATGCGGGCAGTTGATTTTGAATGTATGGCCTGGGCACAGGCTTCAAGGGTTGATCCTGTTGTTACCACATCATCGACCAGTAAAATATGCTTATCGTTAAAAGCCTCAGGGTTGGTGAGTTCGAATATACCTTCCACGTTTTGCCAGCGCTCGAAGCGTGTCCTTTTGGTTTGAGTTTCGGTATAAATTAACCTCTTCAGATTATCTACAGATATGGGCTTGTTCAGCTGTTGTGCTATTCCCGATGCGATCCACCAGCTTTGATTGTATCCACGTTTCTTCTCTTTCTTCGGATGCAGGGGAACAGGACAGATCAGGTCGACGGAAGTGAATGCAGGAGATTTGAGCAGGTCAATTCCAAAGTGTTTCCCCATTTCCTCTCCAAGTTCCATCATCCCTTTGTATTTCAGTTTATACAATATGTCCTGGTATTTGCTGCCCTTGCTGAAATAGAAAAAGGAGGTTGCCTGTTCAATTTGTACTCGTCCATAAAACAACTGGACTACTGGGTTTTCCTCCATAAGGTGAAAATTGGTCCTGGGAATATGGTGAAGGCAATGCAGACAGATCCACTTCTCCTGTTCAATGAGCTTATCCCCGCAGACTACGCAAAGCCTGGGGAAAAGGAGTTCAGTCAAATAGAAAAGTAGACGTAACTTCATAGATACACAATCTGAGTATTTATTTCCTGCGTGATTGATGTACAGAAAGTTACTAAAAATATCTGATTGTTAGGTGTTATTCAGAAGATAGTTTTCACCATCGGGCGTAAATCATTACCTTTGAATTTCAAAACCTGGAAAGGAGGTTAATTCAATATGACTACACTGGAACTCAACAATCGTAAATACGCTCTCATTGAAGAAATTATGCGTATTGACAGTGATAGAATTATCGAAAAGATAGAGAAACTTATTGCCAAGGAAATAAAGTATAAGAAAAGTCCATTATCGTATTCTGTAGAAGAATTAAAACAAGAGGTGGCCGAAGCTGAAAACGAGACTGTTATTTATAGTCAGGAAGAAGTAAAAGCAATGTCGTTTTGATATTTTTTTGTTTAACCACTGTCGGGGTTTACAACCACCGACAGGGTTTCCTGATTGCCCCGACAGTGGTTAATAACCCTGTCGGCGGCTATTTATTCACAAGCTTTTTTTAGGCACAATTCCAAAGGTAAACCCACCTTTAACCCTTTCGATCAGTTCGGGCAGGATGTCCTGGTATTCGCCCACGATACCAAAGTCTGCATTGTGGAAGATGTTTGCCTTTGGGTTATGGTCGATGGCGATGATTTTCTCGGATTCTTTCATACCGGCGATGTGCT
>TBL_comb47_HYPODRAFT_10001310_pt1 | contig 32389 bp, 23 predicted proteins | sample TroBogypolimnion_40_FD_10682 | JGI IMG/M metagenome (IMG submission 10682)
ACCGGCGTCCTGTGGATGTAAGGCCTGATCAACTCGTGAGCAGCCTGAATGTCGGCAAAAGTGGGAAGATGCATGGGAGGAGAGATTAGATNTGAGATNTGAGATATAAGATGTGAGTTCAACGGTGTTAAATGCGAGTTTTATGGTAATAAGTAGGAATTCAACGGTGTTAAATAGTAGTTCAACGGTGTTAAATGCGAGTTTTATGGTAATAAGTAGGAATTCAACGGTGTTAAATAGTAGTTCAACGGTGTTAAATGAGAGTTTTATGGTAATAAGTAGGAATTAAACGGTGTTAAATAGTAGTTCAACGGTGTTAAATGCGAGTTTTATGGTAATAAGTAGGAATTAAACGGTGTTAAATAGTAGTTCAACGGTGTTAAATGCGAGTTTTATGGTGTTAAGTAAGAGTTCAACGGTGTCAAGTAGGAGCTTGGTGATAGGAAACGGTAGGGCTGGGTTATTTTGAATCGACTTTCAGTTCCTCTTCCACGGCTTTGTACTCCTTGAAAAGTTCCTTCACCCTTTTTTCTACTTCATAGGTAGAGGCACTGAAGGAGAGTTTGCTGTAGGCATTGAAGTAGACCATGAAATTGTCGAGTTCCTCTCCCTTCAAGGCTGTCAGACGGGCCGCAATCTCCTTGTTGTAGACCAGCGAAAACAACTGCCATTCCCGTTCTGTGCGAATTGCAGCCAGGGTATTGCGTTTCTCCTTCTCTTCCTTGTTAAACTTGTAATACAAATAGGAAGTTGGATGGAAGATGGCCGTCAGCAATTTGGGCTTGGTGGCAAACTCACCCCGCAACTCCACCGGTGTCTTGTTCATATTCTTGGCATGCTCAAGCAGTCCCGACATATTGACCTTGGCCCCTTCCCCTGTGATTTCAACTCCCTCCAGCTGGTACCTGACAGGCGCCATGGTCACGATCGCATTCTCCTTGCCGATGATATCACTGACGGGCACCTTCTTGTCGATGTATCCGATGGATTTGAAGGTGAGCGTGTCTGTCGGATCGGCCTGCAGCGAGAAATTCCCCTCCTTGTCTGTCATCGTGCCTCCCCGGATCCGCTGATTGACCACATTTACATAGGGAATAACCAGTCCTGTCAGATCATCCCGCACCTGCGCAGCTACCTTCACCATGTCTTCCGGGAAGTATACCTGGGAAAAACCGTTCACGGACAAACCACTGGTCAGAAGAAAGAGAAAAAACCACTTTTTAAATTTCATAGTTCAGAAAGTGACTAGAGTGACTAGAGCGACTAAAGTATTTGAAGTGGCTAAAGTACTTAAGTTGTGAACGGGATTGTCTCAGCCCTTGTGTAATAGAACAAAAAAAGTGTTAAAAATTCACAAGTAGAGACGTTGCACAATACATCATAGAATAACAAGGGCGCAATCTTTCCCAGGTTAAATTTTCTTCAGCCGCTCCATCGCCTTCAGCACATTGGCCCTCTCCGCGAAAGCGGAAAAACGGAAATACCCTTCGCCTGAAGGACCGAATCCGGAACCCGGCGTCCCTACTACATTGGCTTCGTGGAGCAAAAGATCGAAGAACTCCCAGGATGTAAGCCCTTTTTTGGTCTTCACCCATACATAGGGAGCATTGACTCCGCCAAAAACGGTGTATCCCTGTTCGGTCAGGCTTTTCACCATGATCCGGGCATTCTCGAGGTAATAATCGATCACCGCCTTTACCTCTTTCGCCCCCTCTATGGAATAGATGGCGGCAGCGGCCTTCTGAACCGGGTAGGAGACTCCGTTGAATTTGGTCGTGTGACGACGCATCCACAACGGTTTGACCTGGTGCTGTTGGCCGGCACTGTCGTAGGCCATCAGCGCATCGGGAATGACGGTGAAGGCACAGCGTGTTCCGGTAAAACCGGCGGTTTTGGAAAAACTCCTGAATTCGATGGCCACCTGTTTGGCACCATCGATTTCATAGATTGAGTGTGGTATGGCAGGATCCGTGATGAAGGCTTCGTAGGCGGCATCGTAAAAGATAATGCACCGATTTTGGATGGCATAGTTGACCCATTTTTGCAAAACCTCTTTGGAGGCTACCGTTCCGGTCGGATTGTTCGGAAAGCAGAGAAAAATCAGGTCGGGCCGCTCCACGGGAAGTTCAGGCAAAAATCCGTTCGCTTCGTTGCAGGGCATGTAGATGATCCCTTCAAAATAGCCATTTGAGCCACAAGTCCCGGTCTTGCCCGACATCACGGTGGTGTCTGCATAGACCGGATAAACCGGATCGCAAATGGCAATCTTGTTGTCGCTGCCGAAGACCTCCTGGATGTTCCCGGTATCGCACTTGGAGCCGTCTGAGACAAATATTTCGTCAGCAGTGATCTCTACGCCACGTGAATGATAATCATTTCTGGCGATGGCCTCGCGAAGGAAATCATAGCCTTGCTCGGGTCCGTAACCCTTGAAGGTGGAGAGGACCCCCATCTCCTCGACCCCTTCATGAAAGGCTTTGATGACGGCCGGCGTCAGCGGTTGTGTCACATCGCCGATCCCCATTCTGATGATCTCCTTGCCGGGATTTGCCTGTGCAAACTCCCGCACTCTCCTGCCTATTTCAGGAAACAGGTATCCTGCCTTTAACTTCAGGTAATTTTCGTTGATTTTTGCCATTATGATAGAAAATTCGTAGTAAACAATGATCTTGCGACAAAGATACAAAATAAATTTTTGGGTACTTTTACCGCAAACCTTACAATCCGGTAGTTATGGAAATGAATTTTTTTGTCAAATCACACGGTCTTGGAAACGAATACATTGTTCTCGACCAGGAGTCCATCGATTTCGAACGAACTGACCACGGCACGAATCGTGCAGCTGTGCAACATCCACGTAGGCATCGGTTCGGATGGGATATTGCTGAAGGTCCCTGCCGGGAAGGCTGATTTCGGATTGCGCATCTTCAATCCGGATGGTTCCGAGGCCGAAAAGAGCGGAAACGGACTGCGGATTTTTGCCAAGTACCTGTACGATTATGGATTCACCAGAAATCTGGAATATACCATCCAAACGCTGGGAGGAGTGGTCACGGCCCACGTACTCGAACGGATCGACGGAAAGGCCTTTATGATCAGGGTCGACATGGGAAGGGCCAATTTTAAATCAGACGAAATTCCCGTCACCTTTTCACAGGAGGAGTGCTTTGGTATACCCGTGACCGTGGATGGCAGCGAATACCATTTTCATTGCGTCTCCGTCGGAAATCCCCATTGTGTCATTCTGCGCGACAGGCTGGACGAGGCAGAGATCAAAAGAGTCGGCACCTTCATCGAAAACCATCCGATGTTCCCCAACCGGATCAACGTACAGTTCGTAAAAGTTGCCTCCCCGGATACCGTCGATGCATTGATCTGGGAACGAGGTGCCGGGTTTACCCAGGCATCAGGCAGCTCCTCCAGTGCCATTGCGGCGGTGATGGTCAAGAAAGGACTCACCAACCGTGCCATCACGGTACGAATGCCCGGTGGTGAACTAAAACTCGAGGTGGATGCCGACTGGTTTATTTTCCTGACCGGGGAGGTACGTGAAATTGCATCCGGCGTGCTGAGCAGGGAGCTTTTTTGGTAAGACTGGGAAGACGAGGAGGACTGTAGGACTAAAAAACTGTAGGCACAGGAGACTTGGATACACCGAGACCGGTCCCTGAGCGAAGTCGAAGGGGGAATGCGAGCCGCCTGGCGCCGGTATTAGGTTAGAAAACAAATGTTCACATGCAGACCGTCCGCGAAAAAATATTGAAAAAAGAGAATTGGCTGGGATCGGACGGGAGGAACCAAATAAAGTGGAGAACGAAGAACTAAGAGTGAAGAGTGGCGACAGTAGGGACGTTGCAAGCAACGTCTGACAAACTGCTATTTCAAATCCGCAGATTTCAGCCTGCATAATTGGATTAACCATAGCGCCAGCTATTTTATATTCGTGTTTCAATGGGTGCAATTGGTGAAATTCGTGCCTGAATGGGGTCTTATAGCCGGTCGTCCTGGTTTTTTTCGTAGATCGTAACAATTAAATCACAATTATTTCTTTTTTAGAATAAGTTTAAATAACTCCCTTCTCCCTTTTTTTATAAATTTGCGGATTCAATTTTTAACGATGAACGAGAAGACATTACCATTTTCAAAAGCGGAACTGGAAGCAATTGCAGCCAAATTTCCCACTCCATTTCATATTTATGATGAAAAAGGAATGAGGGCCTTTGCCAGAAAATTTGTGCAGGCATTCTCCTGGAATCCCGGATTCAAGGAATATTATGCCATCAAATCTGCTCCCAATCCATTTCTGATGAAGATTTTACGCCAGGAGGGCTTCGGCATCGACTGCAGCTCCATGGCCGAACTGGTCCTGGCCGAGCGGGTTGGGATGCGTGGCGAAGAGATCATGTTCACCTCCAACGACACCCCCGCCTACGAATACCAGAAGGCCATCGAACTGGGAGCCATCATCAATCTCGATGATTTTGGCCACATCAAATACCTGGAAGAACAGGTGGGCCTGCCGGAACTGGTTTGCTTCAGGTACAATCCCGGTGCACTCAAGGAGGGAAATGCCATCATCGGTCATCCCGAAGAGGCCAAATATGGTTTCACACGCGAACAGCTGTTTGAAGGGTACAAGATTCTGCGCGACAAGGGGGTCAAACGCTTCGGCATCCACACCATGGTTGCCTCCAACGAACTGAATCCCGACTATTTTGTCGAAACCGCACACATACTTTTTGAGCTGATCGTCGAACTATACAATTCCCTTGGCATCCGGTTTGAGTTTGCCAACCTGGGCGGCGGCATCGGCATTCCATATAAACCGGAACAGCAGGCCGTCGATCTCGACAAAATGAGCCACGGAATTCAGCAGAGCTACAACCAGTTCATCGTTGCCAATGGTCTGGATCCGCTGAAAATCTACTTTGAATCGGGAAGGGCCATCACAGGGCCGTTTGGATTCCTGGTAGCCACGGTCCTTCACATCAAGAACACCTACAAAAAATATGCAGGACTCGATGCTTCCATGGCCAACCTGATGCGTCCGGCTCTTTACGGCTCCTACCACCACATTACCGTGTTGGGAAATGAGGAAAACCCTTCCAAATTCATGTACGACGTCACCGGATCCCTCTGCGAAAACAACGACAAGTTCGCCATCAACAGGGTGCTTCCGAAAATGTCGCCAGGCGACCTCGTGGTCATCCACGATACCGGAGCACACGGCCACGCCATGGGATTCAACTACAACGGTAAGCTTAGGTCAGCTGAACTGCTCCTGCGTGAAAAAGGAGAGGTAACCGAAATCCGCAGGGCCGAAACGCTTACCGACTATTTCTCCACCCTCAACTTCGACAAGTTGCCGGGCTTCCAAGTCTGATCTGATGCATGAAATAATGTTCGCAACCGGCAAATATTATTTCATCCACTTATCACTTATCACTTTTCATTTTTCATTTTCATCATCATTTTGAAAGTCTGCGGATTTAGCTTTGTGAAAAACGGGGTAAAGTTTGATTACCCCATCGTGGAGGCCATCACCTCCATTCTGCCGCTGTGTGATCACTTCGTGGTGGCTGTGGGCGACTGCAACGACGGTACCAGGGAGTTGATTCAATCCATTCTTTCCGATAAAATAGAGATCATCGATACCGTCTGGGATCCGACACTGAAGGAGAAGGGGAGGGTACTTGCCTCCGAAACCAACAAGGCCTTTGATGCCATCCCGGCAGGATTTGACTGGTGTTTTTACATCCAGGGAGACGAGGTGGTGCACGAAAAATATCTTCCTGTGATCCAAAAAGCGATGGAGGAGAATCTGGATAGGAAGAGTGTCGACGGACTGATATTCAACTACAGCCATTTCTACGGAACCTACGATTACATCGCCGACTCGCGCAGGTGGTACCGGAGCGAAATCAGGATCATCCGAAACGACAAGGGAATCCGTTCCTGGAACGATGCACAGGGTTTCAGGTGGAGCGATGCACGTAAACTAACGGGGAAGTTTGTGGATGCGGCAGTCTACCACTATGGTTGGGTGCGCCCGCCCAGACAGATGCAGGAAAAGGTGGAGGAGACCCGGAAATACTGGCTGCCGGATTCCAAGCACATCAAGGCGATCAACCAGACTTCGGCCGAATACGATTATGCACAATCCATTGATAGCCTCACCCGTTTCAGGGAGAGCCATCCTGCCGTGATGAAAAAAAGGCTGGAGCAACTGAACTGGCATCCTGAACTGTCGGAGAAAAAGAAGAAATTCACCGCGAGGTATTTCGTGCTCTACTGGTTCGAGAAAATATTTCATTACCGCCCCTTTGAAAACAAACATTTCATTGAAGTCAGATAATGGTTTGACGGGTTATGAAGTTTGAATTGTTTAACCCTTCACCCCCTCAAATCCTCAAATCCTCAAACCCTCATCCCCTCTGTTCCTCAAACCATTAATTCCCCCTAAACTCCCTTCCACATGTTTGACAACGATGATCTAAAGAAAGCAGTCGAAGTGCTCCGTCAGGGTGGAGTGATTCTCTATCCGACGGATACGGTATGGGGAATCGGTTGTGATGCCACCAATCCGGAAGCGGTCAAGCGGATCTTTGAAATCAAACAGCGCGAAGATGCAAAGAGTATGCTTGTGCTGATAGAGAATCCCAATCTGCTCAACGCCTATGTCAGGGAGGTGCCCGAAGTGGCCTGGCAATTGATTGAGGTGACAGACAAACCGCTGACCATCATCTATCCGGGAGCAAAGAATCTGGCGCCAAATCTGGTTGCACCCGATGGATCGATAGGCATCCGGGTAACGAATGAACTCTTCTCGGAACACCTCATTCAACGGTTTCGCAGGCCTGTGGTCTCCACCTCTGCCAATATTTCGGGCCGGCCATCTCCGCAAAATTTTGAAGAGATCAGCGAGGAGATCAGGGCCGCCGTCGATTATGTGGTCTCCTACCGGCAGGAGGAAAGAGGCAAAAATTCACCCTCTTCCATCATCAAACTGGGTATCGGGGGTGAGATTCAAATCATTCGTCCCTGAAAACTACTTACCCTCCTTGACAAGTCCCGATCCAACGATGGTTTGTTCGATGGCTGGATTTCCATAGTAGGTCACGATGCCGGATCCGGCAATCTTGCAGGTAAGATTCTCCAGTGCATCGACAACGCAGCTGCCCGACCCCGACAAGAGCACATTCACCTTTTTTGTTTTCAACGTGGGAGCTTTTACGCCTCCCGAACCCGATACCGTCAGTTTTGATTCGGATATAACTCCATCGCCCGCCAGCATCAGGTGACCGGATCCGGAAACAATGGCGGTGATGCGTTCAGCCTTCAGTCTGTTTAGCCGGATGAATCCACTTCCACCCACATAAAGGTCCAGAATTTGGGTATTGATGGGCTGTTCAGCAACGATGGACCCCGACCCCGACTGGGAGAGCTCATCAATCTGGGGCATGGATATCGTGATAATCACCTCCCCGGGCGACCATTTGGAGTCGAACCAGGCATTGCTTGGATAGCGGAAGGTTAACTTCCGGTTACTGACCTCCACTATCAATTTGTTGATGGTCTCCTCTTTTGCCTTGACGGTGACCGACTGGACGCTGTCCTGAATCAAAATAAGTTTGGCATCACTTTTCAGGGAGACCTGGGTGAAGGCCGGCAGATCGTACTTGACCATCTTCTGGGCACTGGCCATTTGACCACTTGTGATGCAGAAGAGCAGCAGGAGGAGGATTCTGGTATTTTTCATGGCGATGTAGGAATTAAATTAAGTAGTTATCAGTTTGGTTAATAAAATTCAGCTAAACTTATTCAAGTCTCAGGTTCCCTGATTCCTTCCGTTGCCGGACTTATCCTTCGAGGTACAAGTCGATCAATCCATCCGGGCAATCCAGGCTGAGCTCTTTTTTCTCCTGGTCAAACTGAACGATCAGTTCCTCCGAGAGTGGAATCAGTACCTCATGCTTGCCATATTGAATGGTGAGTACCACGTTCCCGGAAAAATCGTCCACGCGGATGATCTCACCAAGTTTTCCACGCTCCTTGTCAAACACCACGATGCCCATCAACTCGTTGAACTCCTCGGAGTTCTCTTCCTGTACCGCATCCTTGTGAAGGAAGATCTGACATCCACAGTAGGGACGCACCTTATCGGCCGTGTCCAGATCGTCAAATGCCAGGGAGATGGAGGTGGATGTCCTGAAATTGATGCCTGCTTCCGAGATGAAAAAGGGAACCAGCCCGCCCTCTACCTCTACCAGCAAATATTCCGCATCTTCCAGAACCCCGTCAAAGCCCTCTTCAATTTCCAGGATCAGGTCACCCTTTAAGCCGTGGGGTTTGACAATGGATCCGATAGGAAAGAAATCATTTTTATCGATTGGACTCATGCTGATTTTTTCGGGTTATACTTACAAAAATAGCATAAAAAAAACTCACCGGGTGACTCTGAGTCACCCGGTGAGTTTTTTTTACGCTTCGATCCCTCCGGACCAAAAATGTTGTTTATGCTTCGGTATTCTCTTCAGCAGTTTCAACTTCAGCTTCGGCGACAACCTCAGGAGCAGCCTCTTCCGCAACAGGTGCGGGGGCAGGCAATTTGGCAGCAGCGGCGGCAGCATTGCGCTTTGCAATTTCAGCCAGTCGTGCCTCGTTTACCTTTGCTTCGGCTTTCAGCCTTGCCTTCTTGTCTTCAGTTTGAGCGCTGGTGAGTTTATCTTTGGAAGCCTGGATCTTAGCTGTTTTCTCCTTCATCCATGCTTCAAATTTAACCTCTGCTTCTGCTTCACTGAAGGCACCTTTTTTTGCACCTTCCAAAAGGTGTTTTTTCATCATCACCCCTTGACCGGAAAGAATGGAGCGAGTGGTATCTGTTGGCTGAGCGCCCTTGAAAAGCCAATCAATGGCTTTGTCAAAATCAAGATCGATGGTGGCAGGATTAGTGTTTGGATTGTAAGAACCGATCCTTTCAATAAACCTGCCATCTCGTGGCGCCCTGCTGTTTGCTACCACAATGTGATAGTAGGCATGTTGCTTACGGCCATGCCTAGCCAAACGAATCTTTACTGACATACAGTTTCTCTCTTAAATGTTTATAAATAAAAACGAGGGGCAAAGGTACAATATTTCTACTGAATAAATCTTGTAGTTTCACTAATTTTTGTTTTATTTGGTCCTACAAGGGTGATTTAGATCGAATCCCGCTTCATATGCCCATTTGTGGGACATAGTCTGGCACGGTTGTTGTCTTATGTAGGGAGATTCCGGAACAGGATTATTTTAATTTATCAAGATATGGAAAAGATTTTATTCAAAATTTCTGCACTCCTTTTGGTAGGGATGTTACTGTTTTCATCCTGCAGCAAATCTGTTACAGACAACAAGGTGTATGTTGACTCCTACATCAATGCCATTTACAACAGGGCAGGCGTACCCGTTTTTTCCATGATGCACACTGCCTATAGTTTCACCAAACTTACGAGTGTCACAGTACAGGGAAGTGGATCGCCCGTTACCTTGATTGATCCTACAGGCCTTGGACTCTCCTTCTACAGCAATCCGGCGGACACAGCCTCCTATACGACGACAGTTCCCTCCCCGGCGAGTTTTGTTTACAACATTGTCTACGGTACGGGTACCCCGGCCACTTTTGCAGATGCAGTACCCGCAAATACCCTGTTGCCTGTTCAGCAACTGTTGGCGTCCAAAACGGCCACGGACATCTCCCTGACCTGGAAAGCACTTTCCAATGCGCAGGCCTACAAGGTTCGGATCTTTGACGTGGAACCGTCAAGCACCACCATCATCTATGAATCCGATTTTATGACGCCCAAGGATGCCACCTCCGATCTCTCCATTCAATACTCCCTGACCAACTTTACCCTCTATTCGCTTACCAACATCAGGTTTGAGGTTTCTGCCTTCATCTTTGAGCAGGATCAGACTACTTTTGACGCAGTCAGCGTGGCCACCACAAAAACCATCGCAGGAATGTAACCCATTTTTTCCTCGTACAAGGGCACCTGAGGGTGCCTTTTTTATTTTACAGGAAACGTAATTTTTTTGTGGAAATGCGTATAAAAGGAGAGTTTCTTTTGTGCCCGTGCCGCATTTGATTAACTTTAAACCACACGGATGTTAGACTCCGTGGAACCGTTTTTTGCTCTAAGTCAACTCGTTTGCCCATGATCCCATTTACACATCTTCATGTACACAGTCAATATTCGATACTGGATGGCGCCGCAAGCGTTGGAGGTCTTGTCTCCAAGGCCAAAACGGACGGCATGCTTGCACTCGCACTTACGGATCACGGCAACATGTTTGGGGTAAAGGATTTTCACGAAACTTGCAGGAAAAATAACATCAAGCCCATTTTGGGTGTGGAAACCTATGTTGCCTCCAGGGGAATTCAGTACAAGGATAAAAACGAGAAGGAGGACAGATCAGGTGACCACCTGATCCTGTTGGCCAAAAACATGAAAGGGTACCGCAACCTTTTGAAACTGGTTACCATTGCCAATACGGAGGGGATGTACTACAAACCCAGAATCGACAAGGATCTGCTTGCGAAATACAGCGAAGGGTTGATTGTGTCGTCCGCCTGCCTGGGAGGGGAGGTCCCCCAACTGATTATGAAGGGTGACATCTCTGCTGCAAACGAAACCATCCTCTGGTACAAATCCATCTTCGGAGAGGATTACTACCTCGAACTGCAACGGCATCCCGCAGCCGACCCGGAGCTTCGCCGGGAGGTTTATGAAAAGCAGGTGAGTGTCAACACAGAGCTGATCAAACTGGCACAAAAACACAGGGTGAAGCTGATCGCTACCAACGATGTCCATTTCGTCAACGACGAGGATGCCGATGCACACGATCTGCTCATCTGCCTCAATACAGGGAAGGATCTGGATGATCCTACCCGGATGAAATACACCAAGGAGGAGTGGCTCAAGAGTACGGAAGAGATGAACCATCTTTTTTCGGATCTTCCGGAGGTGCTGGAAAATACACAGGAGATCGTCGACAAGGTGGAGTTTTATGAACTGAATGCCAAACCCATCATGCCCGAGTTTCCGATCCCGGTGAGTTTTGGTACAGCGGAAGAATACCGGACCAAATTCACGGAAGAGGAGCTTCAGGAGGAGTTTGGAAAAGATTTTGCCAGAATGGGGGGACTCGAGGCGGTCCTTCGTGTCAAGTACGAGGCCGATTATCTGCAGTCACTCGTTTACAAGGGAGCCGTGGACCGGTACGGTGCTGATTTGGCCCCCGAAATCCAGGAGCGAATCGACTTCGAGTTGCACGTCATCAAAACGATGGGCTTTCCCGGCTACTTCCTAATCGTCCAGGATTTCATCAATGCGGCACGCCAAATGGGGGTCATCGTGGGGCCGGGGAGGGGTTCAGCCGCTGGATCGGTGGTGGCTTACACGACGGGTATCACCAATGTGGATCCTTTGAAATACGAGCTTCTTTTTGAGCGGTTTCTGAATCCGGACCGGATTTCCATGCCGGATATCGACATCGATTTTGACGACGACGGTCGTCAGCTGGTACTCGATTGGGTCAAGGAAAAATATGGCAGGGAGCGGGTTGCCCACATCTGCACCTTCGGCACCATGGCGGCAAAAATGGCCATCCGGGATGTAGGGAGGGTGCTCCGCATCCCACTCTCCGAAACCGACCGTATAGCAAAGCTGGTTCCCGACACGCCAAAAATCACCTTGAAAGAGGCTTATGCAGCCAATCCCCTGTTGGAGCGCGAAAAAAATTCGCTGAATCCGATGGTGGTACAGATGCTGAAATTTGCAGGTACCCTGGAGGGATGCGTGCGGCAGTTCGGCGTCCACGCCTGCGGGGTCATCATCGGCAGGGATCCCCTGGATATGCACATTCCATTGATGCCAACAAAGGATGAAGATCTGCTTACCACCCAATATGACGGGCACTTTGTAGAGTCCATCGGATTGATGAAGATGGATTTTTTGGGTCTCAAAACTCTCTCGATCATCAAGGAGTGTCTCGAAAACATCAAGCTTACCAGAAAAATCGAGATCGACATCGACAGGCTTCCCATGGACGATGCCAAGACATTCGAGCTGTTCAGTGCGGCGGAAACGACAGCCATTTTCCAGTTCGAATCAGGAGGGATGAAGAAATGGCTGAAACTGCTCCAATCCAACTGCTTCGAAGATCTCGTCGCGATGAATGCCCTCTATCGGCCAGGTCCGATGGATTACATCCCCTCCTACATCAACAGGAAGCATGGCCGCGAGGAGGTAGTTTACGACCACCCGATGATGGAAGCCTATCTCAAGGATACCTATGGCATCACAGTCTACCAGGAGCAGGTGATGCTTCAGGCGCGTGCCCTTGCTAACTTTACCAGGGGGCAGTCGGACTCGTTGCGCAAGGCCATGGGGAAGAAAGACCACAAGATGATGGACGAGTTGAAGGTGCTATTCAAAGATGGATGCAAGAAGAACCTGGATTTTGTAGAAGGTTGCAAGGAACTTGGCAAATCGCCCGACTCACTGACAGAGAAAATCTGGAAGGACTGGGAATCTTTTGCCTCGTACGCCTTCAACAAATCGCACTCTGTTTGTTATGCCTTCATTGCCTACCAGACCGGTTACCTGAAAGCCCACTATCCTTCTGAATTCATGGCCGCCGTTTTGAGCTGCAACCTCTCCAATTCGGACAAGATCTCACTGTTCATGGACGAATGCAACCACATGGACATGAAAGTCCTTGGACCGGATGTAAACGAATCGAGGGCCTCCTTCTTCGTCAACAAGAACGGAGCGCTCCGGTTCGGCCTCACCGCCATCAAGGGTGTTGGAGCCGGAGCCGTGGCAGATATTCTGAAGGAACGCGACCAGAACGGCGATTACAAAAGCATTTTTGACCTGGTTGAAAGGGTCAACCTTCAATCGACAAACAAAAAAAATCTGGAGGGATTGGCGATGGCAGGGGCCTTTGACAGCTTTCAAACGATGAACAGGGCGCAGTTTTTTGCCGATACCGGCGATGGCACCACCTTCATCGAGGCGCTGATCAAATATGGAAACAAGATCCAGAGCGAGAAAGGAGGTTCCATGGCCAATCTTTTTGGCGATGTCCAACCCATCTCCATCAAACTGCCCACCATTCCCAACGTACCTGAATGGCCTTCCATTGTGGCCCTCGAAAAGGAGAAAAATCTGATTGGCATCTACCTTTCTGCCCATCCCCTGGATGACTACAAGATGGAGATCAACAGTTATTGCACCAAAGGAGTCTCACTTTCGGATTTAAGTGCCGATATCAATTCCTTCAACAACAGGGAACTGACCATTGTCGGAATCGTCACCGAGGCGCAGGAGGGAATCTCCAAGGCGGGAAAGAATTTTGCCAGCATGGTGCTGACAGACTACAACGGTTCACTCAAGATCATGCTGTTTGGCAATGATTACGTCTCGTTCAGTAAATTTTGCCGGAAGGGACTGTTTTTACTTGTAAAGGGCAAAGTATCTGAAAGATGGAAGGGGTCCAATGAATTTGAATTCAAACCTGCCAAAATGGAATTGCTGGAAGAACTGGCAGAAAAGGCAGTCAACCTGACACTGGAGATCCTTGTCGATAAGGTGGAGGAAGAGACCATCCTGGGATTGGAAAACATCTTGCTGAATAACCAGGGAAAAACGATGCTTCGCTTTAATTTGGTGGATTCTGAGTCGGATACCCGTATCCAGATGTTTTCCAGGACAAAGAGCGTGACACTCACACAGGAACTTAAGACCTATTTACAAAATCACCCTGAAATAAATTTTAGTATAAATTAAATTTGTAATTTTATACCCTTGTGATCTCGAAATATCCGCGGGTAAAAATTTGGATCTTTTGAAAATGTTCCGATAGGATGGGGTTTCGCAGATCTCCGGTTTCATCCGACAGATGAATCCGTAAAATATTATTGGTTGAAACAATATTCAATTTAAAAAAAGATATCATGACCATAGAAGTTACTGACGCAAATTTTGAGGAGATTGTCCTGCAATCCGATAAACCCGTTTTGGTTGATTTTTGGGCAGAATGGTGTGGCCCTTGCAGGATGATTGGCCCACTGGTAAGTGAGCTGGCCGAAGATTACAAGGACCGTGCGGTCATTACCAAAATGGATGTGGACTCCAATCCGGGTACTGCAGCCAAATTTGGTATCCGCAACATACCTACCATCCTGTTCTTTAAGGGAGGTGATATTGCAGACAAGCAGGTCGGAGCCGTTCCGAAAACCATCCTTGCTGCTAAAATTGACGCACTGCTTTAAAGCGGGATCATCAAAAAAAGAAAACTCACCGGGTGACGCAAAGTTACCTGGTGAGTTTTTTTTTACTCTTTCCGGAAGAGCAGTTCAGGGCTCAAAGTCCTCCGCGATATACCGGGCCCTTCCCAACCAACCGTCAGGCTCTTCCCTCCGCCACATTGCATGTATTTCACTTCAATGGAATGATAACCCGCTTTTAAACCTATGGAACCGGGCTCTTCAATGGTCCCATGGTTTCCGTCATTTTCTATCAGTTCCTTGCCATCCAGGCAGAGGTAGCTTCCATCGTTCGAGGAGAGGTGGAAGGTATAAATGCCATCGGCAGGAATTTTCACATAGCCTTTGAACCAAATGCCGAAATAGTTGGGTACCCTGGCCATCCGGAAATTGAAATCGGCCGTGATGCCGGAAGAGAGTGGTTTTACCAGCTCCATGTCTGTTGCCTGCACAAAGAACCGCTCGTAATAATCATAATCCAATCCGGGCTTTACGTTTGAAATCAGTACCGCATCATTCAATTCTGCTTTCCTGAGCAGGATTTTGACAGGAACCGAGGTAATCAGATTGGCATGCCATGCCTTCATCTTGAGCAAAGTGGTTCTGGTTAGCTCAATCGGACTGCGGTACAACTCGGAATGTTCATCAGGCTCTGCGCCATCGAGCGTGTAGCGTATTTCTGCTCCCTCCGTTTCGCAGTCGAGTACGATCCTGGTAGATTCCCTGAACAACCGATCCCCTGACCTGATAAATGGCAATTTGGTCACCTCCTCTCCATTTTCTGACCAGGGCCTGTTTTCGGATTTGACGGCCCAGCTTTTGTTGGGTAACGCTCCCATGTTAAATGTGAGTTCTGCACCTTTCATCAAATCTTCATGCCGCAGGAAGCAATTGCGATACTCCTTCCCGTTGAGGGATGCCGATTGAATGTAATAATTGGAAGGGGCACTATTTTTAGCCCGAATGACAATCGATTTCCCATTCTCCAGATGGACGACTGCTTTTTCAAACAGGGGAGATCCGATGGCATAAATGGGCTGCCCCGGAGAAACGGGATAAAACCCGAGCGAACTGAGGATGTACCAGGCCGACATCTGGCCGCAATCCTCGTTGCCTGCCAATCCATCGTTTTCATTTCTGTAGAGTTCAGTCAGGATTTTATGGGTGATGAACTGCGTTTTCCAGGGTTCGCCAACATAATCGTAAAGATAGGAAAGATGATGCCCGGGTTCGTTGCCATGCCAGTACTCCCCAATTTTAAGCGGATCTTTGGAAGGCATGAAAAAGAGGGTGTCAAGCCATGTGGCGAATTTCTGATCGCCCCCAAGCAGTTTTTTCAATCCATCCACATCATGGGGAACAAACATATACTGATAGGCATTGCCCTCCGAATAGGCTGAGTTCTCTTTTGGATCGAAGGGGGCCAGCCAGCTCCTGTCGAGCGCCTTTCCACGCATGAAACCTGTCGATTTGTCAAACACATTTTCGAAATTGTGTGCGCGCTGGTGGTATACTTTGTAATCCTCCTTTTGCCCCATCGCCAATGCAACGCGTGAAATGCACCAATCGTCGTAGCTGTATTCCAATGTTTTGGAGACGGATTCTCCCTGGTGGTCATATGGCAGATAGCCTATCTCCTTGTAATATTTCAGTCCGAGTTTATCCAGTTCGGCGCTGTGTTTCATGGCCTGAAAAGCCTTGATGGTATCGTAGCCGCGAATGCCCTTCAGGTAGGCATCTGCAAGGACGGGTACGGAATGGTAACCCAGCATGTCATCCGTGTAGTTGCCTGCCAAAGGCCACATGGGAAGACGACCCCCGTCGTCGTAAATCTGCAGGAGGGTCTTGATGAAATCGACGGTTCGTGTCTGATCGATAATGGTAAACAATGGATGAAATGCCCGGAATGTATCCCACAGGGAGAATACAGTATAATTCTGGAATCCTTTGGCCGTGTGAACAAAGTGATCCGTTCCGCGGTACTGCCCGTCCACATCCATGAAAATATTGGGAGATATGCAGATCCGGTACATGGAGGTATAGAACACGATCCTGTCGTTTTGCCTTCCCCCTGAGACTTCGATGCGGCTCAGCTCCTTGTTCCAGGCTTTCCCGGCCTGACCGGCAATTTCGTCGAAATTCCATCCGGGAACCTCACTTACCAGATTTTTCCGGGCACCCTCACAACTTACTGCCGAGAGGCCAACTTTGACGAGAACCGCCTCCTTCGGACCTGTCGAAAAGGTGGCCACTCCCTTGATGTTTTTGCCCCTTGCAAAGGTCAGATTCCCCAAAAGGGTGTCATTTTTTGCTATTTCAAAGGATTTGAATGGCTTTGAAAACTGTGCCACGAAATAGACATACTGGTCCCAGGCCCAGCCATGCGAACGCCTCAGACCTTCAATTTCGTGATCGCTCACTTTGGTGATGAACAAATCTTCTGCTCCGTTCGGATGGGCCAGGTCGATGATAATCCTGGAACTATCGCTCTTTGGGTAGGTGTACTTGTGAAATCCAACCCGGGGAGTGGCCGTCAACTCTGCCTTTACACCATAATCCTTCAGTACCACCGAGTAATACCCTGGACGGGCTTTTTCCTCCTTGTGGTCATAAGAGGATTGGTAACCAGTACCCTGAATGCCTTCCTGGCCAGATTGCAGCCTGATTTTGCCAACGGTCGGCATGAACAAGATATCCCGGACGGGCTTTTCCTCCTTGTGGTCATAAGAGGATTGGTAACCAGTACCCTGAATGCCTTCCTGGCCAGATTGCAGCCTGATTTTGCCAACGGTCGGCATGAACAAGATATCCCTGTATTCCGGCTCACCGACCCCACTCAGGTGGGTATGGGAGAATCCCAGGATCATCGGATCCGGATAGTAATATCCTCCACAGGATAGCCCCCCCTCTTTCCGGGTATCCGGACTTAATTGTACACTCCCGAATGGATAACAGGCTCCCGGGAAGGTTTGGCCATCGTGAAACGTGCCGATAAAGAGGTTCACCTCCTTGGTGTAGTCTCTCTTTTGCGCTTTGCCGTTCGTTGCAATTCCCAAAAGGATAAAAACAAAAAGATAAGCGATCTCTGAAGCTGGTGTTTTTTTCATTATTAAACAGTAGTTTGTGATTCAATTATTGACTTTTCGGCTATTCGTGAAACAGTGCCGTTGCGGGTATCTCCTCCTTCTTCCCGTTTTCGAAGGCCCAGCTCACAGTCAAGGCCTTGGATCCTCCCATCTGGAAATAGTCGACTGCAATGGAATGAGCTCCCTTTTCGAGGTCTACTTTGCAAACCATCTCCTGCGCCCTGTGAAAACCGTCGTTTACAAGTTCCGTTTTGCCGTCTATGATCAGATTGCTGCCATCGTTTGAGTTGAGATACAAGGTGTAAACACCAGTTTGGGGTACGTTGAGGATCCCTTTGAAATAATAACCGAAGGAACGGTCGTCAGAAACTGCACCGATGGTGAAGGTAGGCAGGATGCTTTTCCGAAGGATGGAATAATGCTTCATGTCCGCCAGTTTGACGCAGTAGCCCTCAAAATAGTCGGCCCGGAGTCCGGGCGACAACGTGTCGGTTGTTTTTGCTTTCCGCAGTTCTAGTTTTGTAAAGGATGCATTGACCGCATAACTTGGATGTGCCCCTGTTAAAAAACTGCTGGCTTTTAGACCGCTGAATGGTTCAATCTGAAAGGAGCCTTATAAAGTTCAGCATTCCCGGTAGGGTCAGAACCATCGAGGGTATATCGGATTTCTGCTCCGGGTTCCGCACATTTCAGCCTGATTTCGGTATCTCCGGTGAAATATTTTTCCCCATATTCGATTTCCGGAACCAGTGGCGTCGGATAAAGTTCCGACCAGGGCCTGTCTGATACAGCTGATCCCCATTTGAAGTTTGGCTGGACTTGCATGGAAAAAACGAGCTCCCCTCCCTTCATGATCTCTGCATGGTTTAGCCAGGACCTTGCTGTCGTCCTGCCATTGAGTCTCGTTGCGCCCACGTAGCAATTCTGCCGGCTTGTTTCTGGGGCCCGGATCACAAATTGCCTGCCATTTTCGAGGTGAATGGTCACCTTGGGAAAGATGGGCGAGCCAATCACATAATAGTCCATACCAGGAGTTGTGGCATAGAATCCCATGGCACTGAGCACATACCAGGCCGACATTTGTCCGGCATCTTCATTGCCGCTGAGCCCGTCCGGCTGGTCGGTATAGAGAGTCTCCAATATTTGCCGGATGCGTACCTGACTCTTCCAGGGTTTGCCAATGTAATTGTAGAGATACGCCATGTGGTGACTGGGTTCATTTCCGTGAACATATTGTCCGATGTTCCCGGTCATGTCACCCGTGCGTGATTGGAGGGAATCCATTGGTGTGGAGAAACAACGGTCCAACCATCTGTCTACCACCTCGTCTCCCCCCATTTGCCGGAACAATCCCCGGTAATCCTGGGGGACAAAAAGGGAGAACTGGTAGGCATTTCCTTCCGTGAAGGTAGAAGTGGATTTCGGATCGAAAGGACTCAGCCATTGATAGCTGCTTGACTTGCCACGCATAAATCCTGCTTCAGCGCTGTAAACCTGCCTGTAAAGCTGGCCTTTGCTGGAGTAGGTAGGGAAATCTTTCGGACTCAGATCCCTGGCCAGCCGGGAGACACACCAGTCATCGTAGGCATATTCCAACGTTCTGGAAACGGATTGATCTTCCTGGTCATAGGGGATGTGGCCGATGGCTTTGTAGGTTTCCTTGCCTGCACGCAAACCTTCTGAAAGTGCTTTCATCCCTTCAAATACCTGTTGAAGATCATAATCCCGGATTCCCTTCACATAGGCATCTGCGATGACAGACAAAGCGTGGTAGCCGATCATCCCAAAACCTTCATTGCCACCGAATTCCATGATCATCAGGGAACCGAAATGCTGGTACCTTTCCAGGAAGGTCCGGATGAACTGGTTGGTCTTCTGCTGGTTGATGAGGGTGAAGAGCGGGTGCAGGGCACGAAAAGTATCCCAAAGGGAGAAGGTGGTGTAATTGTCAAAATTCGTTGCCAGGTGGATTTTGTGGTCGGTTCCGAAAAACCGCCTGTCGGCATCCATGGCGATGTTTGGATGAATGAAGCAGTGGTAAAGTGCAGTATAAAATGTTCGCTGTTGTGCCGGGGTTCCTCCTTCGACCACGATCTTCGACAACTCCTTCTGCCATTTTTGCCGGGCAACTTCTTTCACGGAATCAAGGTTCCACCCCGGCAGTTCTTGCCTGAGGTTGTTGAGGGCACCTGCCTTGTCTACCCTGGAAAGGGAGACCTTCACCAGGATCGAATTTTGAGGCAGCTCTTTGAAGCGGAAAAATGCCTTCAGGCTTTTTGCTCCGGTTTCAGCCTGTTTGCCCACCATCTTCCCCTGGAGTTCCACCCCATAATCGCTGAATGGATGTGAAAGTTCAATCGTAAACCAAATGGTTTTATCTCCGTCCAGACTGCTGTGGGCATGCCGAAATCCCGTCAGCATGGTGCTGCTGACTACCTCGAGGTGGAGGGAATCCACGGAGGTTGTGATGCCGTGATCCAGATCCAGAATGAGATTTTTATCTTTCCCGTCAGGAAAAGTGTATCTGTGAAATCCAACCCTTTCGGTACAAGTCAGTTCGACCCGGATTCCATTATCAAGCCGGACACGGTAAAATCCCGGTGTGGCAAATTCATTCAGGTGGGAAAATGCGGTCCGATAGCCCGGATCAGAATCTTTCGAATCTCCTGGTTGGAGTCTTGACACATCCAGGGTTGGCATCAGCAGGATGTCTGCTCCGCTGCCAACGCCGGTTCCGCTGAAATGTGTGTGGCTGAAACCCAGGATGAAACGGTCGGAATAGTGGTAACCGGAACAGCCATCCCACGAGTTGGTGCGGGTATCCGGGCTCAGTTGGATCATGCCAAATGGCAGCGTGGCCCCGGGGAAGGTATGTCCGTGGGCATTGGTTCCCACCATCGGGTCGGCAAACTTGGTATAATCGATGATAACGTGCCTGTTTTCGGCGCGTAACAAGTAAGTTGCGGTTAAAATGAGTAGTATGGCAGCCGAAATTTTCTTTGACATCACAAACTAAACTTTAAGAATTATTTTCTGCCGGTACATAAATCGCAGTAAGAACAGAGAAAGTGCCAGAGATACAGTCGTATACATCAGATAGGCCCACTTGTCACCTGCCAACAGTGCCAGATCTCCGCCAACCACTCTTTTTGCCAATCCGTTGAAATCGATCAGGTTTCGGGCCATGTAGATGGCGATTGGATTGACCCCAATCCAGACAAACAGAGTCGTCCATTTTTTATAACCCTTTACATCGATCAGGTAATAAAAGAGACCAAGCAACAACGAACTGTATCCTCCTGCCACCAAAACATAGGTGGGAGTCCATATTTTCTTGATGACAGGCATCTGTATCCCCCAGAGGTATCCGGCCAAAACCATTGTTGCTCCGCCCCCTATCAGCCAGAACATCCGTTTGGAATCATTCAGTTTTTTGCTTTGCAGGATGGCCGCAGCAAAAACACCCAACAGACAGGATACCGTAGCCGGGAAGGTCCCCAACAGACCATTCACATCCCAGGTTCCGTTTCCTCCGACTTTTTTGCCGGACAGGAGCAGGGCATCCACGTATTGGGCCCAGTTGGATTGTGCCGTAAGCGAGATCAATCCGGTATCTGGAACAGGAATAAAACTGAGCAGTATCCAATATGCCATAAGTGTGCAAACAGAAATCACCACCAAACCCCGAAGTTCAAAATGGATGAAGAGTATACCGGTAAGCAAATAGGTAAGTGCCAGTCGCTGCAAAACCCCCAGAATCCGGATTTCAGGCCACGCATTGGACAATCCGCCATAATAGATGATCCCCAGCAAAAACAGCAACACAAATCTCCGGAGCAATCTGCGATAGGCTGCAAACTTCCCTCTTCCTGACATAATTTTTTGCAGGGAAAAGACGACAGATAGCCCCATCACAAACTCGAACAGGGGGAAAATCAGGTCGTAAAAGGTAAATCCAATCCAATCGGCATGGTCCAACTGCGGAAGTAGAAGATCCCGGATCGCGCCACCGCAAAGCTTCACGATCGCGAGTGCCAAACCGGTACCACCAACCAGCCAGAACATGTCGAATCCGCGCAAAACATCGACAGACAGAATGCGCTTGTCGGCAGCTTTTGTCGTTTCCATGATTTGTTAATAGAAGTAGATTCCTACAAAGATAGGAAAAACTAGCGTACATAGATTTGGAGAAGGTGAAACTTGAAGTCACTTAGCGAGCTTCGGCCCTCGCTTCAGCTCAGCTAAGTACTTCCAGGTTAGGTCTTGATTGAACACATAGGCATCAGGCGGTCAGGCAAAGCAGTTAAATACGTTCAATCCAATCACATATAATTCACATTAATGATACTACAAATCGGGGGAATAAAATTTGTTTTTCTTTGAACGGACTGTTTTAATGAATGAATGGTCGTTTCTGTTATTAAACGGCAAAGGAATTTCCCATTTAAGTGTATTTTCCATATCTGGCAGGTACGACAATTGTTACCTTGGTTCCCGGATCAGGCGCACCGGGGGAGGTTTCACTGTACTGAATACTGGTCGCCGTTCCATACTTTTGCTGCAGCAAGGAGGAGGCGTTTGGTGGTAATGTTCAAGCCAATTTTCAGATGGGTGTTGCTTTGTGAATCATAATTTGCGGCATTATTCAGTCCGATGCCCGAGTCTTCCACCACAATCTGAAGGGATGTCTCATTGAGTAAAAGGAAGGAAATACGAATCATCCCCTTTCCGGATAGGTTTGCGATGCCATGCCAGACGGAATTTTCGACAAATGGTTGTATGATCATTGATGGAATGGACAATAGATCGGCTTCAATGTCCTCTTCAATCACGATGAAATACTCAAATTTGTCTTCCAGCCGCAACTTCTCAAGTTCCAGGTAATTTTTAAGGCGATCAACCTCCTCCTCAAGATTGGTCATGGAATTGTCAATGGCATTCAGATTTTGCCTGATCAACCGGGCAAATTGGGATAGATAGATTCCGGCTTCGTTCGGTTTGTTGTGCAGCAGATAGTTTTGGATGGAGCCAAGCGAATTAAAAATGAAATGGGGATTCATCATGGCCTGGAGTGATTTTTGTTCCAGCAATAACATCTGGTGCTCCATTTCGTGCCGCTCAAGTTCAAGATTTTTTCTTCTCAGTGTCAGGTTAAAAATCAAACCCGCGAACAACAAAATGACTAAAATATAAAAGTACGGCTGCTGCCAGATCGTTGCATGCACATTGATGCCAAAACTGATTGGGTCACTCCATTGGGAGGATGATTTCTTGACCCTTAGCCTGAATTTATAGCTTCCTTTCGGCAAGTTTTGCAACACAACACTATTGTCCTTGACGAATGTCCAGTTACGGTCGGCCCCCTCCAGCTGATAGGAATAGATGACAGGATTGATGGAATAGTTGATGCAGCTGAAGGAGATATTGATTTTCTGACTGCTTTTCAGGTCAATCCTATCCAGGTTTGCCTCGTTCTTCTGGTCGTTTACCTGAATGTTTCGAAAATAGGGTATGGGTGGATATAAATGATTGTCAATAAGCTCTTTGCATGATACTGCCGTCAGCCCATCCCCACTCGCAATGTAGAGCTGATCCCCATCGCATTCCAGGGCATAAATGGAATTAAAATCGATGTTTACCTCGTGCAAAATGACGGGTTCCTTTTTCAATACATTCAAAGGGTGTTCGCAGACATAAATATTCTTGGAGGTGGCAATGAAGAGGGTGGAATCGTGACAAACGGTGTGCTCGATCTGAAAATCGATGGGCTGCTCAAAGGAGTTTGACAACGTGAAGATGTGGTGGTTGTGCAGGAGGAAGAGGCTGTCTCCTTCAATGTTGAAAAGCTCGGTACTTTCGTCCAGATTCAGGTGTCCCTTGACAATTTTGTAATTGAAATGGTCTAACTCAGGGTATGGTACTTCCTGGCCATTTTGAAAAAGATAAAATTTTCTGGCATTGATTACCAGGTCGTTGTTTGAATTGTAGAAGATGTTGTAGATTCTTTCCCCAATCTGGGTTGGTTTCATTTCACCGAATAGCTTATCGGGAGGGATGCTGTACACAAGATTTTGGTTAAAGGAGCTGAGTTCATTTTTTGTCTTGTTGTAAATGATTTTCTTGAGATTTCTTGTGGATTGGCTCACCTTGGTGAAGGTGAAAGTTTTGCCCGACGAACTGCGACGGATCCCTTGCAGGGAAAAAGGCAATTTACTGGTTTCCCCTACCAGCAAAGTTTGATGATCTACCTGCAGGATCTGGTTGAAGGAATTTTCTGCCTGCTGAAAAGCAAGAGAAGTTAACTCGTAGTCTTTCAGGCGATAAACCTCCTTGCCATTTGTGCACCAAATTCCGCCACTGTCATTCTTGCACATGGCATAAATGCTGTTGTTGCCGAAGGCCGATTTTTCAAAGTGACGGTAACGACTAAAATTGGGACAAATTTTGTAAACGCCTTCAATCTGGGAACTGATCCAAATGTTGTTTTCATGATCCTGAATCACAGATTCGGCCTCTTTGATGTCAAAATGATGGATCAAATTATTCCCCCGGAAACAATAGACACCCTTGTCGTAGGTTGAAATCCATAAAACGCTGTCGGTATCCTCCAATATGGATGTGATGAAATGTGATCCGCTGGAAGGCAGCGTTTTGGAATCGATCAGGAAGTTCTCACCCGTGTAGCGTCTTGCCTCGTAGACTTTTCCATCCCTGCTTCTGGTGATGGCGTATTTAAGTTTATTTGAAGAGACGATCAGGTCCAGGATGCCGTGAAGACTGTCTGTCTGCACGGGAAGCTCAGACAATTTGGAAGTGCTGAATTTTCTGTAAGGGGCCCATAGGTTGAATCCCCCATTTGGCAATTTTTCAAGATAATGAACGTCTTTGGCTTCAATGTTGATTTTGTCATTGTTCCATGGGGTTTGTAAGGCCCGTAATTTGAATTTCGTAACTTGATTCTGCGGATCAAGCTGATAGATCGTATATTGTGGATTTTGGTAGAAATAGATGTTGTGTTGTTCATCTTCTACAATACTTTTCGAAAAATAGGTGCTTTTAAGGGAATCCAGGAAGGCTGTATTTTTTTCGTTGAAAATTGTGTTGTTGTAAAAGTAGTTGAGCGAAGAATTGACGTGAAAAAACCAGATTCTGCCAAATGAATCCTCTTCAATGTTGTATACGTCGTTGCTGCTCAGTCCATCCTGTTTGCGAAAATAGGTATAATTGGTGCCGTCATACCTGGCAACTCCGGCGTTGGTGGCAAACCAGATGTATTTGTTTCTGTCCTGAAAAATTTTGTATACGGTATTGGAAGGCAGTCCTTCAGAGGTGGTCATGTGGCTGACAAAGGGATTCTGGGCCGGAAGGTTGGAGCCGGCAAACAAAAAGAGCAATGAATATAGGAGTATTCTCCTGGTCAACTCATTCAACGGATTTGGTGAAATGTTTAATTGCTTCCCTGAAGTCATTTAGTCTCCGGCGGGATATACTTAAGGAGGTCCCATCTACGAGGGAGACAAAATTTCCCTGGTAACTGGAATAGGCTTTCAGATAGTTCATATTGATGATGATCGATTTGTGAATCCGAAAGAAAAAGGGTTGATCCAGAATTTTTTCAAAATCGCCCATGGTCTTTGTCGCTACAATCTTCTTCAGGCCGGAAAGATGCAAAATCGTGTAGTTGCTGTCCGCCTCAAGGTACATGATGTCATAGGTATCAACAAGTTGAAACCCGAATTGTTCAGAGACAGTAATTTTTTTGATGAATTTACTGCCCGAATTGATGTTTTCATTCAGGTTGATCAGTGATTCCTGGTAAATCTTCTTTTCAGGCTCCTTGCTTTTCAGGAGCAGGTGGTGCCGAATCGCTTTCGAAACCGCCTCCCTGAGGTCTTGCGGCGTAATGGGTTTCAGCAGGTAGTCGATGGCGCTTGCCTTCAGGGCACGCAAGGCGTAACCTTCGAATGCGGTAACAAAAATGACACTGTAGCTACCGGTTGGGATGGACGACAGGAAGGAAAAGCCATCCTCCTTGGGCATGGAGATATCCAAGAAGATGAAATCAACTTCGTATTTGGAAAGTAACTCCCTTCCTTCCGCTGCAGAAGAGGCCAGTGCAACGACTTCTACCTCCTTGCAGTATTGATAGAGCAACAATTCCAATACTTCACGGACGTTTCTTTCATCATCGATAATAATGGCTCGGTACTTATTCATCAAGTCAAATATACTTTTTATTATCTTGAAAATGGTTGTTTGGATCGAAATTTGATTGCAACTCAGGGTGGATTGGTGGAATATTTGAACGAATGAATCGTCAGCGTCGCATCTTTAGGGGCTTGGAAATGAGGATTGGAGAGCCAAATGAAGGAAACGTCCGACTACTTCAGCCACTCGAGCACGGCCATCACAGGAAAATGATCCGACAATTCAACGGTATCTCTCCGGTAGGAAACGGCCCTGAACCGTTTGCTGTGAAGAAGATAATCTATCCTGAACAAGGGTAAAAAGCCATTGTAGGTGTTTGATATCCCAAATCCGGCCTCTGTAAATGAATCAACCAGTCCGCTGCCAAGGATATGGTAGGTATAGGAAAGTGGTGTATCGTTGAAATCACCGCAAACAATCACAGGGTATGGACATTTTCGGATGTGGGCTGCCACCGTTCTGGTCTGGCTGGCCCGGACTGTAAAAGCAATGATCATTTTTTTGCTGATCAACCGGGCTTCGCGGAGCTGTTGTTCGTTGGTTCCGGTTTTTTCGGGATCGGTAAGGGAGTAATCTTCGGGTGTGATCCTGTAGGATTGGAAATGGCAGTTATAAACCCGGATCGTATCTCCCGGGCGCAATACAATATCCGAAAACAGCACCATGTTTGCACTGTGTTCGAAACGGATCTCTCCCATCCGGCTGATGGGAAATTTTGACAGGGTCAACGGGCCTGCACTGGCGATGGTGTGTGCGAGGTGATAATGCCTGATCCCAGGAAGTGCGTCGCGCATTCCGTCCGGACTTAGTTTTCCGGTTTTGAATAAGCGCGCCTCCTGCATGCAGATGATGTCTGCATTGGCAGTTCGCAGGTATTCCAGGATATGCGGATGTTCGATTTGCTTGCCGGCAATGTCTTTTGAAAAATAATGGACATTGTAGCTGAGGATTTTTAGCGCCCCTTTACCGGAATTGAAAGCTGGGATAGGTTGGATAAAATTGAAGAGGTGCTGGTATCCTATCAGGATGACGAACAGGGAAAGCAGCATTCTTTTTGATTTGAGCAGGGCATAGCCAATCGCAAAAAGTAGATTAATGGCAAGCAGGTAAGGATAAAGCAATCCGAGGAAGGCCGCAGGCCAAAAGCTGTCTGGAGGGACCAGTACCGCCCCGTACAGCAGAAAAAGCAAACCGGCAAAAGCCAGATTCACGTAGAATCCAAATTCGGAAACCGCACGCTGTAAGGCAGCCTTTTTCATTTTTTTCCACTCATTCTGAAGAGCATCTCCTTTTCATCAGCAGTCAGGGTATCATAGCCGGTCGTACTGATCTTGTCAAGAATACGGTTGATCTCCTCCTGCTGGGCTTTCTTGCTCTGGTTGTAACCATACTCCCGGTAGGAACCGGAATTGTATTTGACTGTCAGTTTTTTTTTGGGTCGCGACCAATTGAATATCCGGTCGAAAAATCTCTCAGAACCTTGCGAAACATCGAATCCGGATTTCAGCAGGGTCATGTAAAGAAATCCCCAGAAAGCACCCCCCAGATGGGCAAAATTGCCGCCCGCATTGTCGCCCGTAAGATTGACCACATAAAGCAGAACCGAGAAAAGAGCAATCCATTTGATCTTGACAGGACCGATGAGTATCAAATGAATCAAATGGTTGGGAACATAAACGGCAGTGGCCACCACGATGGTAATGACAGCTGCAGAGGCCCCCATCAATTGGGAAAAGGCGATGGCTTGCTGAAAGTAAGGAAAGAAGTTGTAGGCCATCATAAAAAAGAGGCCGCCAGACATTCCTCCAAAAATATAGAGACAGAGCAACTTGCGTGGCTGATGATATTCCAGAAAAATGCGTCCAAAGGAGTAGAGCCAGAGCAGGTTGAACAGAATGTGCCAAAGCTCGTAGTGCAGGAACATGTAACTAAAGAGCGTCCAGGGTCGTGACAGAAATTGAGAGAATGAGGCGGGCAGGGCGAGCCATTCCATGAAGCCAAGGTGCCCGTTTCCTCCAAGCACCAGGAACACAGCAGCCAACCTTACGGCCACCCACACGGCAATGTTGATGTAGATCAACTTTGTCAGATAGGAGCCGTGCTGGTAAGAGAGTTTTATTTCGTCCGTGATTCCCATTTCATGCTACTTTAAACCAATTGCAACGGATTTCCATCACATTCTCTGTATGCGGGAAAATCCAAAAGTTATTCCTTCTCGTCAATAGAAGTTCTTCGAACTGACATTCCAGTACTTTAGTAGCAAATAACCAAAAAGCATCCCGCCCAGATGGGCAAAGTGGGCAACATCACTGTTTGCCTGAGAAAATCCAAGATAAAGTTCAATCACACCATAGCCAATCACAAAGTATTTGGCCTTGATGGGAACTGGCGGGAATAGCAACATCAGCTCCGTATTTGGAAACAGCACTCCGAAAGCCAGAAGTATGCCAAAAACAGCACCGGATGCCCCAACTGTCGGGATGTTGATCTTCTCTTCAAAGATGCGCTGCACGATTTCGACTCCTTGCTGGGTATAGGCCGGATTTCCGGGTGCATCAGACCATTTGTTGATAAAATCATGTACCCAGGGAGCCGCCTGACTGCCCAGATTGGACTTTACAAACGAGGCCAGCAGTTCGGGCGACGGGGTATTCGAAAAGGCCGCCACTGTTTTGGCCACGTGCGACAACTCCAGATAATTCACAAAAAGATGAAGCGTAGCGGCGCCCAGACCGGTTACCAGAAAGTAAATCAAAAAGCGTTTTGGTCCCCAAACCATCTCCAGGACTTTCCCGAACATATAGAGGGCAAACATATTGAAAAACAGGTGACCGAAGTTGGCGTGCATAAAAATATGCGTCACCAACTGGTAGGGTCTGAAATTGGGAGACCCAGGGTAGTACAGCCCAAGCTTTTCGGTGAGATCTATACCGGCAGGTTTCAATGCCCAGGTGGCCACCAACATGACTATGTTGATAAGAATCAGATTCTTGACAACAGGTGGTATGGAATAGGGTGAGGATGGACGATATTGCATAAGTTATTTTTCAAATCATTTGATGCAAAAATAAGGAATCGGACGAGAAACGCTAATCTTTCAGAAGATTTTCAATGTCAGCCATGGCAATGATCGAAATGATTTTCTTCCCGGAAGGAGAAAATCCGGGTGATTTACAGGCAAAAAGCTGGTTGAAGAGTGCGCTCATCTCCTCCTGTTTCAGCGAAATACCGTAATTCACCGCAGACGAAAGTGCCAGTACCCTTGCCAGTTGGGCCTTGATCTCTTCCATCAAATCTACCGGACGATCCTGGAAGGAGGCAATGACATTCTCAACCAACTCCCTGGCGTCGAGATGACTCAGAACACCCGGAGTGCCATCGATGTAAAAGAGTTGACCGGCTTCCGCCCTTATTTCAAAACCCAATTGGTGCAGCTCTTCCCGAAGGGCATTTAGAATTTCGGCATCAGCAGCATTCAGCTCCAGTTCGGGAGGAAAAAGTTGCCGCTGACTGATGGACAGATGTGTGTTGAAATTCTGCATGAAATTCTCATAAAGAATTCTCGCATGAGCCTCCCGCTGGTCGATGACCATCAGTCCCGATTTGACAGGGGTCAGCAAGTACCTGTTCTTAAGTTGCAGAAAATTGGCCGACCGGATTTGGGAATCCTCTTCAAGTGAAATGGTCGACTGCCTGTTTTCGTTTTCATTGGGTTGACTGGCGAAATCAAACTCTTTTCTCGTTGCTCCGTTCTCACTTCGCTCTTCACCATCCGGTCTCTCCAAGCCCTGGTAGAGCTTCTCCCACCGACTGGTCTGGCTGTCCTCTCTCCCCTGAAAATTCTCCTGCTGGAAAGGGTTGTAGTACCGGTTGATTTCGATCTCAGGAGGGGCAAACCTGCTTCCCCTTCCCGGTAGGAGGGGAATCTCTATGGATCCCTGCTGGTCGAAATCAATGGCAGGCATCAGGTTGTATTTTCCGATGGATTCCCGGATGCAGGCACTTAGAATCTGCCAGATGGCTTGTTCATCCTCGAACTTGATCTCCGTTTTGGTGGGATGAATATTGATGTCGATGGAGGCAGTGTCGACCTCAAGGTAAATAAAATAGGAGGGGATGGAATCGGGAGGCAAAATCCGTTCATAGGCGTGCATCACCGCCCTGTGAAAGAACGGGTGCTTCATAAACCGGCCATTCACGAAGAAAAACTGCTCCCCGAAACTCTTTTTGGCAAATTTTGGTTGCCCAATAAAACCTGATATCTTGACCAGAGTCGTCTCTGCTTCGACAGGAGTCAGGCTTTGGTTGATCGCCTTCCCAAAAAGCCCGACAATCCGTTTCCTTACATTTTCCGAAGGGAGTTCATAGATGGGTGCCTGATTGTGGAAAAGTGAGATGGACAGTTCCGGATTGGCCAGTGCAATACGCTGTATTTCGGTGATGATGTTTTTCAGCTCGTGGCTGTTCGATTTTAGAAATTTTCGCCTGGCGGGAACATTGAAAAAAAGATTTTTTACGGCAAAATTGGAACCCTCCGGACAGTGGTCGCCTTGTTGTTTCTGCAAAACGGATCCTAAAATGTGCAGAAAGGTGCCCAGTTCTTCTCCCTGCTGACGGGTACGCAACTCAACGTCGGCCACGGAGGCAATGGAGGCCAGCGCCTCCCCGCGAAATCCCATCGTTCTAACCGAAAACAGATCGTTGGCTTCCCTGATCTTGGAAGTGGCGTGACGTTCAAACGACATCCTTGCATCTGTTGGCGACATCCCCCTGCCGTTGTCTATGACCTGAATCAGTGTCCTACCAGCATCCTTGATGTAGACGGTAATGACCTCCCCGCCGGCATCAATGGCATTCTCGACCAACTCCTTAACCACGGAGGCCGGACGCTGGATCACCTCCCCTGCGGCAATCTGGTTCGCAACTGAATCGGGCAAAAGATGGATGACGTCTGACACGGATTTGTAAAATTAGGATGTTACCCGGCACAAACGGCCGGCACTTGCTGCAATTAGCACACAAATATAGCGGATATTTTGATGAGACCCTATGCAGAAAATGTGGTAAACCTGTCGGTGTCGCCGGTTAGTTTAGCCCCGGAATATTTCATTTTCTCCTCAAAAATCGGTATATTTAGGATACCTGTAAAAGATGAAAACAAGATTGGAACGGATGAGCTCTTCTCCTGCCAGGGAAACATCAAAAACAGGTGAATACGCAACTTGCGGGAAGTTCTCCTGGTGGCAGAACAAATGTAACTATTTAACAGCGGTCGAATGTTGGTAAAAACCTATGGGAGTGCAGTTCACGGAATCGATGCAACGACCATTACGATCGAGTGCGATGTGTCGAAGGGAATTCGTTTTAACATGGTGGGTTTGGCCGATCTGGCTGTTCGGGAGAGCCAGCAGCGGATCGATGCCGCACTGCGTTTCAATGGCTACAGGTTGCCAGGTAAGAAAACCGTCATCAACATGGCTCCTGCCGATATTCACAAGGAGGGATCTGCCTATGACCTGCCTATCGCGATGGGAATTCTTACGGCATCGGAGCAAATCATTGCCCCCGAAATCGGAAGGTTTGTCATGATGGGAGAGTTGTCGCTCGATGGCGGACTGCAATCCGTTCGGGGAGTGCTGCCCATTGCCATCCGGGCGCGGGAGGAGGGCTTCGAAGGACTCATCGTTCCCTTTCAAAATGCACGGGAAGCGGCGGTTGTGGACAGACTAAAGATTTTCGGCGTGGAGAACATCCGGGAGGTGATCGACTATTTTAGCAGTGCCATACCGCTCAAGCAAACTGTGATCGATACACGTCAGGAGTTCAACGCAGGGAAAAGCCGGTTTGACGTGGATTTTTCCGAGGTCAAGGGGCAGGAAAATGTCAAAAGGGCACTTGAAATTGCTGCTGCGGGAGGTCATAATCTGATCATGATCGGACCGCCTGGCGCAGGTAAAACTATGCTGGCCAAGCGAATACCCACAATTTTGCCTCCGTTTACCCTGAAGGAAGCCCTCGAAACCACCAAAATCCATTCCGTAGCCGGAAAGATCGAGCGGGAGACCTCCCTGATGGTCTGTCGTCCTTTTCGCAGCCCGCACCATACGATTTCAGACGCTGCTTTGGTGGGTGGCGGGACCATCCCCCAGCCGGGCGAAATATCTCTGGCTCACAACGGAGTCCTTTTCCTGGATGAATTGCCCGAATTCAAACGCTCCGTGCTCGAAGTGATGCGACAACCGCTGGAAGATCGCACGATCACCGTTTCGAGGGCCAGGAGTTCGGTCGAATTTCCTTCCAATTTCATGTTAGTTGCCTCCATGAACCCTTGTCCCTGTGGGTTTTACAACCACCCGACCAAGCAGTGTGTCTGCGGTCCCGGTATTGTGCAAAAATACCTGAACAGGATATCGGGCCCCTTACTCGACAGGATCGACATCCACCTGGAGGTGGTGCCTGTGCCGTTCAACCAAATCTCGGCAATGAGTTCAGGCGAATCGAGCGATACCATACGCACCAGAGTGATTGCGGCGCGCGAGATTCAGCGCGTTCGTTTCGAAGAGGCGGGTATCTACTGCAATGCCCAGATGACCACCAAATTGTTGCATCTCTATTGCACTCCCGACCGCGCAGGGGATGCCATCCTCAAAAACGCGATGGAAAAGCTTGGCCTCTCTGCCAGGGCCTACGACAGGATTCTCAAAGTGGCCAGAACCATTGCCGACCTGGAGGGTGCAGAAAATATCCAGGCCGACCATCTCGGCGAAGCCATTCAATACCGGAG
>TBL_comb47_HYPODRAFT_10001312_pt1 | contig 32352 bp, 21 predicted proteins | sample TroBogypolimnion_40_FD_10682 | JGI IMG/M metagenome (IMG submission 10682)
TATGGGCTCCTATGAACATGTTGGTATACTTGGGGATAAAAAATTATAACCTACCCAAAGCCAGAAAAGATTTAACAGATAAATCGGCAAATCTAATTTTAAAATCATGGTTAGAAGAACGCCATATTTATGAAAACTATAATTCAGTAACAGGAACAGGTTCTGATGTTAATAACAGTGATAAATTCTATCATTGGGGAGCATTGTTAGCATATATTACGTTGTTAGAGCATCAAGGAATTAAAGCAAGATGAAAGATAAAACGAAGTGAAAAACATTATATAAACAAATTAATAAAACGAACGCATTAACCTTATTAAAAAAATGAAAAAGCTTATTTCTTTTATTTTTATCGCATTGCTAATGCAATGCACAACTATTGTTTTCGGACAGTATCTTTATAATAATGCTGGCAACAATGTAGGTAGGATAGATGCCAATTATGTATATGATAATACAGGAAATTTACTGGGTAGGTTCGACGTTAATTACATTTATGATAAAATTGGAAATGTGCTTGGTAGGATCGATGGGAATTATATTTATGATGGCACTGGTAATATAAAAGGAAGAACAGAAGGCATCTATATTTACGATTCTACAGGCAGTACTTTAGGCAGGGTGGACGGAAATTATGTATATGATAAAACTGGGAGTTTGCTTGGTCGTTTTGAAAATGTCAAGACTCAACAGGCGATTTTGTTCTTCTTTTTCTTCTTTTATTAATACAATTACAGTCATTAATTATTTAAAGTTACCAAAAATCAAACCATATAAAATAAAGTTTTTAACTTTAATAATTGAAATCTATTTACAAGTAAAAAAAATTAACAGCGATAAAATTACTTTTTGATTATATATGAAAATTAAAAGAATAATGTTTATAATTTGTTTTCTCAAATAACTCAAAATGATACAACAATTAAACATAAAGAATCTTTAAAATTAAAAAACAAATGAAAAAGACTACTTCTTATTTTTTACTATTATTACTAATTGTTTTTAGTAGTAATAAAGTTACATCACAAATAATTCCAGTGAATTTAAGATGTGAAATCCTTCAAAATCCTTTAGGTATTGATGTGCCTAACCCCAGACTTAGTTGGGAATTAACAGGAGAAAGTAAAAAAGAGTTTCAAACTGCATACAGAGTGATTGTTGCAAGTAGTGAGAATCTTTTAAAATCAGATAAAGGCGATGTTTGGGATTCTAAAATAGTGAATTCAGATCAAACTATAAATCTCAAATATCAGGGTGTTCCATTACAAACAGGAAAGAAATATTTCTGGAAAGTTAAAGCTTGGAATAAAGATAAAAAAGAATCGGAATGGAGTAAACCTGCCTACTGGAGCATGGGGATATTAAATGATAATGAATGGAATGCAAAGTGGATTGGCTTAAACAAACTAATTGGCAACGATGACACAACAAACGATTTTAGGAAACTTTCGGCTAGATATCTTCGAAAAGAATTTAAGTCGGAAAACGAAATTGAAAATGCAACGGTATCTATTTGCGGATTGGGTTTATATGAACTTTTAATCAATGGCAAAAAGGTTGGAAACGAAGTGTTGTCGCCTGCACAAACGCAATTCAACAAAAGAGTTCTTTATAATACATATGATATCACTAAATATATTAACAAAGGAAACAATACAATTGGTGTAATACTAGGGAACGGAAGGTTTTTTGCTATGCGAAAACTGAATCCTAGTAATATGGTTACTTTTGGCTTTCCTAAAATGCTTATGCAAATAGATATTATCTATAAAAACGGAACAAAAAAACAAATTATCAGCGATGATTCATGGAAGATATTTACGAATGGTCCGATTACTGAAAACAGTGAATATGACGGAGAAAAATACGATGCAAGAAAAGAAATAACCGGATGGAATAATGTAGGCTTTGATGATAAAAACTGGCTAAATGTAGAAGTACTCACAAAACCATCAGAAAAATTAAGTGCGCAAATGAATGAGCCAATAAGGATTACTCAAACAATTAAACCGGTTTCATTAAAAGAAATTAAGAAAGGAGTTTTTATTTTTGATTTGGGTCAAAACCTTGTTGGTTGGGTACATCTGAAAGTGAAAGGTGAAAAAGGACAAACTATAAAATTGCGTTTTGCAGAATCCTTAAAAGGGGATTCGCTTTATATAGATAATGTTAGAAGTGCAAAAGTTACGGATGTTTATATTTGCAAAGGTAAAGCTATTGAAGAGTGGGAACCCAGATTTACCTATCATGGGTTCAGATATGTTGAAATTACAGGATTAACAGGCAAACCGGATTTATCAACAATTGAAGGGAAATTTGTTCATGATGATTTAACTAAAATAGGAGCGTTTAGTAGCTCTAATGAAATGATTAATGCTATTTATAAAAATGCGGTGTGGGGGATTAACGGCAACTACAGAAGTTTTCCTACAGATTGTCCTCAGAGAGATGAACGTATGGGTTGGCTCGGAGATCGTGCAGTGGGTTCAAGAGGAGAAAGTTTTGTGAATAATATTGAAGGTTTATATCAAAAGTGGTTGCAAGACGTTACAGATGCTCAACTGGACAGTGGTGCAATATCAGATGTATGTCCGGCTTATTGGAAGAATTATAATGATAATGTAACCTGGGAAGGAACACCTATAATATTATTGGATATGTTGAATGTTCAATATTCTGACTCTGATGCTGTGAAAAGATTTTATCCGGGTTTTAAGAAATGGTACGATTACATGAGTAATAAATATCTTAAAAAAGGAATTATTTCTCGTGATAGTTATGGTGATTGGTGTGTGCCGCCTGATGAACCTGAAACTATTTTAACAAGCGATCCTGACAAAATAACTGATGGTGCTTACATAGCTACTTCTTATTTTTATTTTCTTTCAAATATCATGAAACACTTTTCTGAAATGATTGATAAAAGAGAAGATGCTGTATATTTTACAAATCAGGCTGAAATCATAAAGAATGCATTCAATAAGAACTTCTTTAATGAAAAGACATTTAAATATAGCAACAACACAGCAACAGCTAGTATATTAGCACTTGCTTTTAATTTAGTTGATGAAAAGAATAAAAATAAGATTGCTGATAATTTAATTGAAAAAATAGAAACGCAATGCAGTGGTCATATTCCGGCCGGTCTTATTGGAGCTCAATTTCTAATGCGAACATTAACTCAAATTGGTCGTGCTGATATAGCTTTACGTTTTGCTACACAAACTGATTATCCAAGTTGGGGATATATGATTAAAAATGATGCAACGACAATTTGGGAGTTATGGAACGGTAATACAGCCGATCCAGCTATGAATTCTCAAAATCACGTCATGTTATTAGGCGATCTGCTAACTTGGTTTTATGAAAATCTTGCAGGGATAAAATCAGATGACAAGGAAACAGGCTTTAAACATATAATTATGGAGCCAACCTTGATAAGCGGTCTTTATTTTATTGATGCTTCCTACAAATCACCTTATGGCTTGATTGTTAGTAAATGGAAACTTGATGAAAATGTTTTTAGTTGGGATGTTACGATACCGATCAACTCACATGCCACCATATATGTTCCGGCTAATAATATAGATAATGTTTTTGAAAATAATTTGCCAATAAGTAAATCTAATGATTTGAAAGTAGTAGGAGTGAAGGATGGTAAAGTAATAATAGAAGCGCTTTCGGGAACTTATAAACTGTCTTCTAATAGATTTAATATTATAACTTCTCCTAAAGTAGTTTCTTCACCAACTATTGACAAAAATATTCCTTTAAGTTTCAGACCCGTAATAATTAAATCAAAATGCAATACCGAAGGTGCAACGATTAGATATACAACTGATGGAACATCTCCAACTGAAAATTCGGAAATCTATAAAGGTCAAATTGAAATTAAGAAAAGTACAACACTTGCTTTAAAAGCTTTTAAAGAAGGATATAATTCAAGTTATGAGAATAGATTTTATTATGAAATTTATGATAATGTTATTCCTATTAAAGAGATAACTTATTTAACAAAATATTCTTCTAAATATCAACCTGCAAATGGAGAGAAAGCATTAATTGATTTTGAATTGGGCTCCAGAACATATAGTGATAAAAAATGGATAGGATACGAAGCAAAAGATATGGAAGTAATTCTTGACTTGGGCGAAACAAAAGAATTAAATTCAATTAATTTAAGATTCTTAAGTTCTCCCGGTGCATGGATTTTCTTACCTGAAGCAATAGATATAAGTGCCTCCAATGATATGAAAACATTTAAGCAGATTGAAAATAAGAATTATGGAATGCCTATTGATACGACATCGATAGTTAAATTTTCTATTCCTTTAAATAAAATAAAAACAAGATACCTCAAAGTAAAAGTTAAAAATTATAGTAAATGCCCCGAATGGCATAGTGCAAAAGGTAATGATGCCTGGATATTTACTGATGAGATTTTTGTTGAATAAAGGGTCAGGCGTATGTTGTAAGTAATGTGTGGAGTTTCATAAATTAAAATTTGTATGGACATGACATATCGTGTCAATACATGACAAATTAATTAAAGAAATTCTTTCTTCAACTTTAGGAATTTTAAGCACTCTTTTCTACCTCCCTCTCCTATTTGGAGAGGGTAGGGTGAGGTCATTTAACTTTCACACTCAATGTCATTATTTCGTGAGCTTTGATCTTAACATGTATTTTTCTACCTTCAACAGTTGGCTTATTATCACTTGTCATTGGATATTCCAGAATATTAACAATGTTTGCCGACAATGCTGTTACAGGTAAAGTTATTGTTGTTGAAGTTTCGTTTCCATAAACTTCAGCAAGACGAATTATAAGATTATTCCCATCTTCCGACTGTTTAATCCCACTCATTACTATAGTAGATGGTGAAACAATAAGCAATGAATCCTCAGCAGGTTTTGTTGCATTTGGTTTAGATAAAGAAACTGAAGGAGGCTCGGCAGCATAAACAGGAACATTAAAATCATCAGCTTCTTTCCACACACCGTTTTTCCAATCACCACTATGAGGCATAAGAGAATATTCAATATGATTGATACCTATGTTAGGATATATATCAGGCGAGAAAGTAGCACGCAACAACGATAATTTAAGTTTATTCTTAGTTAACGAATGACCAAATTTAGTCTTATTTAATAAAGCAATACCTGTAGTGCCCTCAGTAACATCAACCCATTGCTGAGCCGGAACTTCCTGACCATTGTTTGGACGTACCATAACATCAAACGGAACTTGATTATAGAATGTAGGATTATCGTATGCTAAGTCAAAAGAAGTTTTAAGGAAAGGAGCCTCATTTTTACCATCACCAATCTCGAACCAATGCGCATCAAGAGTAAAATCAATACGTGGATACGACTGGTAAATATAAATCTTTTGAATGAATTTTGAACGTCCCCACTTTTTGGTAACCTGAACACAGGCGCGTACCGGACCATGTTCAACCACCTTAGCATCTTCAACAGTGCTTACATCCTGAACATCTATTATCTTTCCAATAGTCCAGGCGCTCATCCCATTAGGAGCTTCCATTTCGATAAACAGTTTATTGAGTTTCCCATTAGGAGACACATATTCTTTTCCTGTTTTCTTATCTTTAAGCTTGATAATATCACCAGTTTTCATATCGAATTCTATATTATAAAAATCGGTTTCAAACTTACCATCTTTCTCAGTAATTCTCTTGTCGGAGATTCCCGGTTTTGTTGCATCAATATAAAAAGTTTTATATCCACCTGCCGGCATATCATCCACTACAAATTCTACCTGTGAGCGGAATCCCGGAGGAGTTTCTCTGCCACCAACAATTTGTGCAATATACGTTTTGCCTGCATTATCGCTAACCATAATACTTGGTACTTCCGCATTTTTAGCTTTAATATAATCACCACCTAAAACTCCAGTTACAGGTTCTTTATATGTGAATATCTCGCCTGTAATGATAGTCTTTTTATTATATGGATGCATATTAACAGCAACAATAGGTTGTCCGATACCCGTTTTAAAAGGAATTTCATCAGCCGTATGCCTGAATGCAGCATCAAAAATATTATCCGAAGTTTTCTCAACATATTTAAAGTCGGAAATAGCCTCCTGATTAGATTCGTATATTGCCGAACCGCAACTAATATCATGAAACTGATTAAAAGTAACAGCTTCCCACAAATCCTTATAAGCAGCTGCAGGATAAGATTCACCATAAAGCCAGCGCAAGCTCGATATAAACTCCGATTTATACAATGACTGTTCACTTTTGCGTGCATTTTCTTTTATCCCTGCAACAGAAGTATAACAACCCTCAAATACATATTGCATATCGCTTCTGTGAATAGGTCTGCCATCCATTTCATTTGCTGAAGCTTTGAAGAAGTTCTCAGCAGTAGTAAATTTGATAGAAGGAAAATGAGGTGTTGAATCAAGTTTATGTATCATATTAATATCTTCAATCGTTGGTCCTCCCCCATGATCGCCAACTCCTGTAGGCCATAATATACGATGTTTAACAGGTGAAAGCTCAGGAATATCTTTTCTAACAGCAGGCCTTACAGAGTTGCCGTAACCATTTCCTGAAAAGCATAAAACAGTAGAGGAATCCGGAGCTTTCCACCAGAAAGTCCCCGTATATGGAAAACATCTTGTAAAATAAAAATAATCACAACCTGCTTGCTTAAGCATTTGAGGGAACTGAGAGATATGCCCAAAATTATCGGGCAGCCATCCAACTTTAGCAGTCTTCCCGAAATTATCGTTAAAGAAATGCTGAGCTAACAAGAAAGAACGGCACAAAGCTTCGCCTCCCGATAAATTGCAATCGCCTTCAACCCACATACCGCCAACTATTTCAAAGCGTCCTTCCTTTACATATTTCTTTACTTTTTCGAACAAAGGTGGGTCAACGGTTTTAATATATTTATAAATCGTTGCCTGACTCTGAAGCATTGTAAAATCAGGATATTTATCCATAAAAGCAATAACCTGACGAATATTATCATGCATCATTTTCTTGGTTTCCGAATAAGGCCACAGCCAGTTCATATCCATGTGCGCATGACCTACAACATGTATGGTTTCATTCGACAGATCAGGCGAATTCTTAATAATTTCCTGAATCATTTGCTGCAATACAGCTTTAACTTTATCATTTTTGTTTTCGGCTATATCTCCAAGTCCTTCTATTGCCAAAGGTAAAATATTTTTAGTGGTGCCATATACTTCTTTTGCAAAATCAATCTGGCGACACATCTTTTGTGATTCGGCATCTGCATAATTATTATCTTTAGCCAAAGTCATAAAGAAATCGAGTGCTAAGGTACCGGGCAGGATTGCTGAATTTTTCATGGTGCCGGCAGTTACTGTAGCATAATTACCCTGTTGTGTTAATATTTGCAGTGCTTGTTTCACAGGCATTTCAAAAGCAACTTCTGATGGACTTTCTGTTTTAATACTTAAAATTGATTGCTCTGCTATTTTCTTATCAGTTGAACTATACAGCCCACAATTAACTTTATTCAAATCTGATCTGCTAAAATTATTCAACTTAACTTTTATAACAGCATTCTTTTGCTTTAACGAAACAGATGCGCCTATAATTGCCAGGTCTTTCTTAGCAGCTATTTCGTTTGCCGAAGGGCGATTAAGAGAGACGCTTACCGCTTTATCCGAACTTATATTACATACCAGCCCCCAGTCGCCACCACCATTATTAACTTTAACGAGTAAACGATTGTATCCCTTCGACAACTGAACAAAGATCTTATCTTCATCCTCCGTCAAACCACGGTCGCGGGGATTATCCCAAATTTTTAAACCATTAAGCCATACCATCGCCCCATCATCCGAACCAAGCAGTATTGTTGCCAACTGATCTTGCTCTGAATAAATATAGGCAAAAGCATAAACAACAGAATTTGAATTCTCCTTAAAACCCATTTCCAGAAAATTAATCAAATGTTTCGAAATCTCTTTCCATGTGTTGATACCCGCTTTTTCTCCGGCAACAGGAGTTAATTCGGCTTCATTAAGAAATGATCTTGTATGCTGATCTGATAACGATATATCGCTATACGAACCTGCTAAAAGCCATTGATTTATGCCTGTTATTATCTGGGCATCTGTAATGGATGTAATTATCATTACAAGAATGATAATGATAAATGTCTTCTTAATTTTCATAGATGTTAAAATTTAATGGTTTATAATTTTTATAAGAACAATGCAAAAGGAATATTTTTATAAATGTTTTGCAAATATACGATAAAAAAGAAGTTGAGATTAGTTTTGCAAATTAATCGGTGGAACGTTTTGTAAAATGTTTCGTAGCGTGTACGTTACACCGAACTCAAGACTCTTCGACTGACGGAGATTCTGATTTAGTTATCATTATTGTATTTTCTTGCATTATCTATAAAATCCCAAGTTTCTCCTGTTTTATTTTCTTTAACTGTATAAACATAAGCTGGTAGTTTTTCATCAAAATTAACAGAAATCAATCCAACAAATTCACCTGTAGTAGTTACGGCGTAATCTTTGCCAGTTTTTTTTGAAGTAAATACCTCTAAGTTCTCTGTATTATGTTTCTGACAATATTCTGTAACACTAATTCTTGAAATAATAACAACTTCAGATTTAGGGGGCTCTTCTTTAATTAAATCATTATTGTTAAAAGTTTTTGCAAATTCGACTATTTCTTTATCTATAATTATATCATTAGCTCGCAATTTTCGTTTAAGATATAATCCTTTAAAAGTTGTTGCTCTACTCAGTGCAACATAAGCCTGTCCACTTGCAAAGGTGCCATCTCCAAAATCAATTACAACCCTTTCAAATGTTAATCCTTGACTTTTATGTATAGTAATTGCCCATGCTAATTTTAATGGGTATTGACTAAAAGTCCCTCTAATATCTTGTTCAATTTTTTTCTTCTCTTTATTATATTGATATTTTATATTTTCCCATTCTCTTTTTTCAACTGAATGAATTGTTCCATCTTTCAATTTTATTTTAATTGTAATATCTGTTAATTCATATACTTGTCCTATAGTTCCATTAATCCATCTTCTTTCATTATCATTTTTAATAAAAATCACTTGTGCTCCTTCTTTTAAGATTAACTTGGCATCTGTTGGGTACTTATGTTCCTCAAATTCATCAGTTATTTCTGCATTATATGTAAAAGGTATTGAATTTAATTCAGAAAGTTTTAAAGTATTTACTTTGTCTGCTGAATCATTTTTTGTTGTTAATGTTATTGCAAACTCTTTATTATTTAGATCAGTCATTGGAAATACCCTGCTATTTATAACATCAATATCATATTGAGTTATTTCATTAATTCTTACTTTGTCAAGTAATTCAATAAAATCAATTTCTTTTTGTCTATATACCTTTTTAAGTTCAATGGTGAATAGTTTTACTTCTTTAAAAACCTTTGCGTTATAAAAATATGGACTTCCATAAATTTCTTTGATAATATCCATTTCATTTGAATTCTTTATTGTAACAGGTTCTAATTGAAAAATGTCGCCAATAAATATAACTTGTTTCCCTCCAAATGGTAAATTAGGGTCTCCACCATTTTTCCTTAATGAATAATCAATCCCATCAATTAAATCTGCTCTAACCATTGATATTTCATCAATAAATAAAGTATCCATTGAAGAAATTAATTTTCTCTTTTCAGAATCCTTCTGAAATATTTTTATGCCATCATCTTCAGGTAATAAAGGTCTTAATGGAAATTGAAAGAATGAATAAATTGTCATACCTCCGACATTTATTGCTGCTATTCCTGTAGGTGCGACAACAACTATATTTTTATTCTTTGTTTCAACTAAAAATTTTTAAAAAGTAGACTTACCAGTACCTGCTTTACCTGTAAGAAAAAAAGATAAATTTGTTTCTTTGAAAAATTTATAAGCATTTTGTTTTTCCTCATTCTCAAAATTAGGTGTCATTTCTTTTATGTAAATATTATATTAATCAGTTAAATTAATGAGTAATTTAAATCGGAACTATTTCAATATAATTTTCATCAAAATATGGGGATATTTGATTTTTTAATATGTCAATAAGACCTTCAACTTTTGTTCTAAAATATATTTTATCTTGTTTAATATCAATTTCAAATAGGTCAGGTGGATTACCATTATCTAAATTGTTTTTGGGTCTTTCCCATTCTTGTAATATATCTGATAGTTTTAAGAGAAATAGTAAATTCATTTTATTAGGATTTATCTTTGAGTTTTTAAATGATTCTTCTTTTAAATTATGTGTAAAAATTGCAGAACAGGCTGAAACAATATCTTCATCAAAGAATCTTTGATTCCAATCTGTTTGATTATTTAATCTTTCGGGATTATATTTGTGATAAAGTTCATCTAAAGTTTTAAGCAATAATAATGAACTTATAATACCGTGGCAAATATATCCATTTTGTTTCATTTTATTGAATTCTTTTTTTACTTTAATCTTTAAACCCCAATTATTAAGTGTTGTTTGAATTAAATCTAAACTATTTATATTATTATTAAGGGTAATAAGATTATTATCTATTAAAATACTAAAAATTTTATCTAGATTGAAATTAATATCGAGTTTTATATTTACTTCTGCTATATTTTTCTTAAAATTCGATATTAATCTATCAGCAATTTGTAATTGATATCCAATGTCATGAAAAAGACTAGCAAGTTTCCATTGAAATATATTTACTTTAGAGATTGTATTTTGAGAAAAAAAATATTCATTTATATATATCCCTAATAAGAAACAATTAAGAGTATGTATAACATGGTCTCTTTGAAATTTTAAAGGTATAATGGCATTTTCAATATTATTTAATTGTTCAAGATATTTATATGTCTCTTGTTTCCTATTAATAGTTAATATGTTTTTTATTAAATAAATTGCTTTATTACTTTTCTCAGACATGCTACTTTCATAAAATTCTTTTATTTCTGTTGCATTACAATCATAATGATGATAATAATCTTTGCAGTTTTCAAAAAGTGTATTGTTAATATTGTTATTCATTATATATTTATGTAATTATTATTTAATTCAAATCTGTAAACTTTCATGCAAATATACATTAATTATCAAAGCAAAACTTTTATTTAACTAAAAAAGAAAATAATTCACCAAACTTGCCTACCGTTAGGTAGGTCACTATATCGCAAAACTTGCCTGCCGTTAGGTAGGTCACCAAATTTATCAACCGTCCAATTTGCAGGATTGTTATTAATATAATCAGAAATTCGTTGATATGATTTGTCGTTACGAATTATGTGTTCGTAATAATCGCGTTGCCATATCCGTAGGGGCGAATTGCATTCGCCCTTTTTATTTCCCGAAACCGTATTATCAGAGGGCGAATGCAATTCGCCCCTACGGGGATTCGTGGAATTCGATTCGACAGTACGGTTATATGTATTTATTTGTTTTGTAACCGACGATTTAAAACCACGAACAATTGAACCAACCGTTCCTTTCGGCGATACAAAACCCTGTCGGGGCGAATCGAATTCGCCCAATTTGAAGGGCGATTTCAAATCGCCCCTCCCATTATTTTGCGAATGCAATTCGTCACGACGGGGATTATCATTCAATATTATTATTCCATGTATATGGTTTGGCATTATTACAAATACATCCAATTCAACATTATTACGAACATTTGGCGTATTTCCCCATTCGTTATATGCAATTGTACCATAAGCATTCAAAATCATTTTACCATCAACAATTTCACCAAACGTACTAACTTCCTTTTCCTGACAACATATTGTAAGAAAATATGCCCCTGCCTGCGAATAATCATATCCTTTTAATCGTATTGACCTGCGGTGATGTATATTCTGATTGTAATTCATTTGTTTTTTTAGGTTTGTTTATAAAGGATGTGTCATGCCCCTACAATATATCTGCAAATATACTTATTTATTCAATATAAACTTTAATTAAAAATCACCAACCACCAAATCAATTTTCTTTGTCTTTCTCCCTCTCTTTTTAGGAGAGGGCTGGGGTGAGGTCAAATCACCAAATCACCAAATCACTAAATCGCCAAATCTTAAAAATTAAAATCTCTTGGCTCTCCCGATAACTCTCGGCCATCAAGAATCCATTTAGCAATAAATTTTGTATGCCATCTTTCCGATTTTAATTCTTTTAATTCCTCTGTGCTTTTGCCCGAAGTGATATTCATTTCCCTTAGCATTTTATATTCTTCAAACATATTATCGAGTTCCTCAATTATCCTATCGTTAATAAATTGTTGAGTACATCTTATTATTGCTATTCTCCAATCTGCATCAGCAGGCATTTCGACTGAAACTTCAGCTTCGTTCAACAAATCAAAACACAACTCTATTTTTTCAAACTCCCAACTTGGATCTAATTTCCTTTTATGATCAAACTCTTCCATCGAAAGTTGAAATAGCTCTATATAATGCTTGTCTTTTTCAAATAGTTCAGCATATTCAACAGCGTTATAATAACTAAGATGTAAGCGTTTTTGTTTTGGAACTTCAGCTTCAACCGGAGGTGGATTTTTTTTAAGAGCTTCTATTTTATCTTTCTTTACTAATTCAAATTCTACCCTTTGATAATGCAATTCTCTTTCACCTCTTATATCAGGCAAATAACGTAGATCTTCTTTTTTAAGATACTTGTTATAAAATTTATACCATGGAGGAAAATCCATAATATTTCCTGTATCTTCCAGTTCAATAAAATGACTGTAACTTTGCCAGTCTTGAGGGCATAAATGATAAATATGATCAATATTATATAGTTTTAAATATTCTTTTAAAGCTTCAACTTCTTCTTTTTCTACAGGTGGAATAAATGGACATTCTTCAATAAATTCGCCCCAAAACTCAAAGTCTTTTGCTATGTCAACCTCTTTTATTTTAATTTTATTTGCCCTCCATAGCAACTGCATGTCCCACATTTTCTTTTGTTTTATCCAGTTAAATCTTTCAACTGTTTCCTCTTTGTACTGAAGTGTTTTATTATGTTCTTCTGTATCTAAATATATATCATAATGCTCAATTAAATGAATTTTATTCTCTACATATTTCAATATAAATCCCGGTATTGAGTCAGGATCATATTTGCTAAAGAATACTTTGTACTTCTCATTAGTTGTCAAATCAGCAATCATATTCTTTTTAAGCTCCTCCATTTGCAATTTGTATTCCGGAGTTCCCAAACGAATCTTGTCTTTATATTCAAAATCATCAAAATTCATATAAATGTATTATTTGTAAATCAATTAATATTCTTTTTTAAAACTTAAGTTATAGCCCCTTTTTAAGGGGTTGGGGTTTATATTTTAAAGTTATAGCGCCTTTCTTGCGAAGTCATACCCTGAGCGTAGTCGAAGGGTCAAAGGGTCGAAACATTATGGTGTCAGTGGTCATTAAAAGTTAAAATCAAGAGCTTCGCCCAATATTTTTCTACCTTTTAAGATTTCTTTACGATGTTTTTTTACTGATTTATCATTAGCCATATCTTTTAAAAGTTGTTCTTTTGTCCTGTTACCCGATATTCCCATATCTCTCAACATTTGATATTCCTCATATATAGTATCAATATAACTTTCAACCTTTTTACTTTTATATTTATTAAAGCACTCTATTATTGCTTCTCTCCATTCAAAATCTTCAGGCATTGGCACTAATTCTTCTATATCATCCAAATCATTTAATATATTTTTTATATAGTCATCAGGAATATCATTCTCATTATAAATATCATGTTTTTTGTACTTAAAATTCCACATCGATGATGTATTATCCAACTGGCTATTACTTATCTTAAACAACTCTATTATATGAGGGTCGGTCTCAAATTGCTTATTAAATTCCTGAATACTTTCATAATCTGTCCATCGTAATACAGGTAATGGCTCTGGTGGTGCTACATAATTAGGATTTTTAAGTTGTTTTGCCACCTTCTTTTTTTCGGCAATATCAGCCTTAATATAATTAGCCATTATATAATTCTTTTCTTTATGCCCTCTTATATTTGGTAATAAAGTTTTAGAACCTGTCCCAAGCCTTTCATCATAAAACCTATACCATGCAGGATATTCTAAATTAAAATTAAGAAAATTCGACACAAAAAACATTTCATAATCTTGCCATGATGTCGAAAAAATAATATCATCTGCTTCATAATCTTCACTCAAAAGATAATCTTTTAATAATTTAACTTCATAATCAGTAATTTCAGGCAGAAAAAAACATTCATTAATGTTATCACCCCACCAATTAAAGTCATAACAGCATAAAATTCCTTCAAGTTTTAGCTCTTCAGACCTCCATTTTAATTGCAGATTAAATAGTTGCTTCTGTTTTATCATCATAAAAGCTTCTTCAGCTTCATTTTTTGCCTTTAAATCTTTATATTTTACATCATCAATATAACTTCCATAGCATCTACTTAGATGAATTTTATTTTCTACATAATCAAGAATAAACGCCTCAACTTCCAAGGGGTCATATTTACTAAAATATTCTTTATTTTCATTTGAATCTCTCATCTCTTTGATAAATTCCTTTCTTAATTCCTCGAAATAAAGTTGACGTTTATCATACTCTTCCGGAACATTTTTGCAATTGTGTGTAAAATCATCAAAATCCATAAGATTTGTTTTTTATTTAAGTATTGATAATAAGTATGTACAGTCCAAAAAATATATTTAATCAGTAGAAGGTAAGACTTGGTAAAAGTAGTTTATTAATTCCATTATTAATATTATATTTTAAATATTATTTTTAAATATTATTTTTAAACGATGATGCTATTACAAGATATAAGTTCATTTATATTCAATCTAAAACTTTTATTTTAATAAAAAATGAAAAAATCGTCAAATCACCAAATCACAATATCAAGTCTATTTCTGGGGTGAGGTAAAAATGATATTTACAACCCCACGTGCGAAAATGTCTTTCCTTTTACGATATCTGCAATCCCACGTGCGAAAATATCCTCCCTTTTACGATATCTACAATTCCTTTTTGGATATCTGCAACCCCACGTGCGAAAATATCCTCCCTTTTACGATATCTGCAAATCCTTTTATGATATCTGCAATCCCACGTGCGAAATTATCCATCCTTTTACGATATGTGCAGTTCCCGACACAATATCTACAAGTCTGGGATATCATTTTATAATTCCTTTTGAAATCTATACATATTCTTTTAAAAATAATATAGTATCGGAGTAGATTTGCACAATTCCATTTTAGGATTGTAAAGGTACTAAAAGCGCTTTTACAATAAAATTAGGGAAATTACACACAAGGGAAGACGAATCTACAACTTATTTTATAATATTTTTCTTTTCACCACCATACTTCATCAGTTCTGAGTAGTTGTATCGTTATTATTACAATGAACATTGTTTTGCTTTAATGAATATTAACCATATTGCTTTGATGGTTGGTAGTGCTTTGATGTATAATACACATAATGAGTAAAAAGATTGCTATTCACCGATGGATTTATTGCATGCTTTGATGCAACATTGTCAAAACACGTGCAGCGTTGTCAATTCTCTATCAATTCGACAACGGATCGAGGCGCTTTTTCCATTTCCACTATCAATTCGACAACGGATCGAGGCGCTTTTGCATATTCTCTATCAATTCGACAACGGAACGAGGCGCTTTTTCCATTTCCACTATCAATTCGACAACAGATCAAGGCGCTTTTTCCAATTCTCTATCTGTTTTACAATATTCTTCATCGTGCGTGCGGAAGACTCAAATGTATTTGCAGGAGGATTTTTAAGTTTTTACAATAATCTCTATTATAAATATGAATTAACACTAATGAATTGCCATAAATTAAATCCATTTAATTCATCATTGCAAAAACTATCTTTCAAGACTAATAAATACTACCATCAATTAGCTATTAACTTCAATCAAAAGTTCAGACAATTTGTTATTTATCTACTATATTTCAATAATAAAAGCTTAAATATATTAAGTAAGTAAATCAAATTCAACTATAATAATGAATCATAACGATAAAGAATATACCAATCAACTTATACACGAAACTAGTCCTTACCTATTGCAACATGCTCACAACCCGGTTGATTGGCATGCATGGAATGATGAAACTCTTGATAAGGCAAAGCAATTAAATAAACTAATACTTGTAAGTATTGGCTATTCAGCTTGTCATTGGTGTCATGTAATGGAAAAAGAATCATTTGAAGATGTTGAAATTGCTCAAATAATGAATGCTAATTTTATTTGTATTAAAGTTGATAGAGAAGAACACCCTGACGTAGATCAAGTATATATGAGTGCTGTGCAACTCATTAATGGTAATGGAGGCTGGCCTTTAAATTGTTTCGCGCTACCTGATGGAAGACCAGTTTGGGGTGGCACTTATTTCCCAAAAATGCAATGGAAACAAGTACTCGAAAACATTATTACCTTTAAAGAGCGTCAGTATTCACAATTGGTTGCTCAAGCAGATGAGCTGGTTAAGGGTATTAAGAGCATGAATATATTTCCTGTAAAGAATAAAAGTATTTTTACAGATGAAGAAATCACTAATGTATATGATTCTTTTAATTTTCAGTTTGATAATGAAAATGGTGGCCTCTCACAAGCACCTAAGTTCCCAATGCCTAATAATTATCAGTTCCTATTAAGATATTATTATCAATACAAAGATATTGAAACCATAAGACATATAGAACTTACGTTAAAAAAGATGGCTTTTGGTGGAATATATGATCAGATTGGAGGAGGATTTGCTCGTTATGCAACCGATAATAAATGGAAAGTGCCACACTTCGAAAAGATGCTTTACGATAATGCTCAATTGGTGTCATTATATTCTAATGCTTATCAGATAACACATAATGAATTGTATAGAGAAGTAGTTGAAGAAACAATTACTTTCATTAAAAGAGATTTAATGAATCCTGATGGTGTATTTTATGTTGCTTTAGATGCTGATTCTGAAGGGGAGGAGGGAAAGTTTTATGTTTGGACAAAAAATGAAATAAATGAAGTGTTAAAAGATGATGCTACTTTGGTTAGTGATTATTATAATGTGGAAGGAATTGGATTGTGGGAGGGAGGTAAGAATATTTTGTTGCGAACAATAGATGATGAAGCCTTTGCACTTAAATGGAAGCTCACTTTAGACGAATTATACAATATTATATATAGAGCTAAGCACAATTTATTGGAATGTAGGAGCAAAAGAACGCCTCCTTCTTCTGACGACAAGATACTTACTTCGTGGAATGCTTTAATGATTACCGGATTAGTTGATGCGTATAAGGCCTTTGGTAATAATGAGTATCTAAAACTAGCACAGACTGCTATGCAATTTATATTAATTAAGATGCGAAAAGCTGATGGTAGTCTATTTAGGAATTATAAAGCCCAAAAAGCTACTATTGATGCCTTTCTAGAAGATTATTCTTTTACAATTGATGCTTTAATTAATCTTTATGAAGCTGATTTTAACGAAGAACATCTTATTACTGCTAAAGAATTAGCTCAATATACGTTAACACATTTCTTTGATACGGATTCAGGCTTGTTTTATTTCAATCCTATTGATGAAAAGAAGCTCTTTATTAATAGGCATGATGTAATTGATAATGTTTTAAACTCCTCTAATTCAGTTATGGTTACTGTATTATTTAAGCTTGCGATTATATTTGATATGCCTCACATCCATGATATTGCTTTGGGGGCATTAAGTAATATGAAGAGCCAATTAAAGCAGTATCCAACAGCATATAGTAATTGGGCTTCCTTAATGTTAAGCTTTAAAAATAAGTATTATACAATAGTGGTTGCAGGAAAAACTGCTACTACTATTCAAAAGGAAATAAATGCTCAATATCTTCCAAATAAGATCTTATTAGGTAGTAATAATGATAGCAAAATCTCTCATTTTGATGATAGATTTGTTGCTGATAAGACAATGATTTATGTTTGTACAGGTAAAGAATGTTTGTTGCCTACAGAAAATGTTACTGAAGCAATAAAAAGCATGAATCCTTCAGTTTAAGATTCTTCTTTTTCTATGCTTAATCATTTGATTATAGATAAATGCTATGTTTGTATAATGTTTGTTGAAAAATATATTTTTCTATTAAGGATTTATATCCATAAATTAGTTGTAAATTTGTATTTGATTTAAGGAAGTAACACAAGTATTAGTATGAAGACGCAAAATACACAAAAGATTTACAGTCAAGATTTAGTTTACAATGGAGCTCCAATGCCTTTTGTAATAAAAACGATAGAGGCGGTTGAAGCAGAAACAGGTGGCTTTGCTGATGATCCACATCGTCATAATTATTATACAGTTATTTGGTCGATAAATGCTACAGGGAAGCATATAATTGATTTTAAAGAGTATGAAATATCTCCTGATAATATCTTTTTTGTAAGTCCTGAGCAAGTTCATCAAGTTATTACTAATATAGGTTCAACGGGTTATGCCATTCTTTTTACACCTGAGTTTCTCCAAAGAAATAGTATTCGCGAAGACTTTATAGCTAACCTTAAACTATTTAAAAGTAGCGACGAAACTCCACCTCTTCCTATTAACGAAGGCATGAAAGTTCATCTTATGAAGTTTGCTGATCAGATGCTGGAAGCTTTTAACTCCGAAGATGACTTGCGTTTTGATGTTATTGGTGCTTATTTAAAGTTGTTTCTAATCGAATGCAATGGTCATTGTTCTTTGATACCCTCTACTAATACTCAGACTATTGAAGTAGGCAAAACTCTTGTTAAAAATTTTAAAGAACTTGTTGAAAAGCATTATTTGGAATGGCATCAAGTACAGAATTACGCTGATGCTTTAAATGTTTCTCCCAATTATCTAAATGAGGTAATTAAATCAACGATAAACATTCCCGCCAAGGAGTTTATACAAAACAGACTAATACTCGAAGCAAAACGTATGGCGGTTTTTACCGAAAAGAGTAGCAAAGAGATAGGTTATGATTTAGGTTTTGATGATCCATCTCACTTTAGTAAGTTCTTTAAAACTAATAATGGTTTATCTTTACAGGATTTTAAGAAAAGCATAGTGTTATAAATAATGATCTAGACTTTGAATTATATAAACTTATAGATTGGTTTAAATTCTATGTTAACATATCTCAATTTATTTTCATAGTATACTTTTTTGTTTTCGATACTAAGAAATCACTAGAGTGCAATAATAACACATTTACAAGCCATTCGAAGAAAATTAGTGTAAGAGAAAAGAAGAATTATTATATCGAGGGAATTCTTACGACAAATATTGTAAGAATTATCATGTCGAGGGAATTTTTATCGTAGTTCTTGTACGATCTGTAATGCTGAGGGAATTTTTAACATAGTTCTTGTACGATCTGTAATGCCGAGGGAATTTTTAACATAGTTCTTGTACGATCTAAAACGCTGAGGGAAATTTTAACATAGTTCTTGTACGAATTGTCGTGCCGAGGGAATTTACACGATAATTCTAGCACGATCTGTCGTGTCGAAGGAATTTTTAACATAGTTCTTCTTTTTTCTTATATTTATTTTCTACCGATAGTTAAAATCCATATAATTTTTGTACTCTTGTAATTTTTTTTAAGTAATTTAGATAAAAATAATCTCTTCCTTTATTTGTACCATCGATACCTTAATTTATCCATTTCTAATTGCAGCTATCCTTCCTAATTTTGCATCATAAAATTAAATACAATGAAAAAGACAATATTTCATAAGGCATATACGCGTGGCGATGCTAATCATGGGTGGTTACATAGTAAACACACCTTTAGTTTTGCCAATTATTACAACCCTCAACGTATGCATTTCGGTGCTTTGAGAGTTTTGAATGATGATATAGTAAAGGGTGGCGAAGGTTTTGGAATGCATCCTCATGATAATATGGAGATTATTTCAATTCCTTTAATTGGTGATCTTGAACATAAGGATAATATGGGTAATGTTGCAGTAATTAAAGAGGGTGATGTGCAGGTGATGAGTGCAGGTGCCGGTATTTTTCATAGTGAGTATAATAAGAACCCTGATACTGATGTTAACTTTTTACAAATATGGGTTCTTACTAATAAAAAAAATGTAGCACCTCGTTACGATCAAATCTCAATTAAGGATCTTGAAAAAGAAAATGCTTTTTATCAGATACTTTCTCCTAATGCTGACGATCAGGGAGTGTGGATATATCAGGATGCTTGGTTTCATCTTGGTAAATTTAATGAAGGTGTTTCCGATACCTATCATTTTAAGAAAGAAGGTAATGGCATCTACATCTTTTTATTAGAAGGAGAGATTGATGTTGATGGACTAACCCTTGAGCGTAGAGATGGATATGGTATTTGGGATACAGATAAAGTCACAGTTACGGCAACTAAAGATTCCAGAATTCTTTTGATGGAAGTACCTATGAATATTTAATATTAACAATAATAAAAACAATGAAAGAAATGCAAAAACAAGTTCCCATGATTTATACCATCGATACCTTGATTTTTCCATTTCACACTTTAACAATCCGATGTAATTTTGCATCATAATAATTAATAAATATTTTACATAAATAATTTAACAAATGAAAAAGAAAATCTTATTGTCAGTAGCTTTATTTTTAGTAGCAGGTTTGTTCGTAAACGCTCAAACAACTTATAAAGCAGATTTAACAAATTCAAAAATTACCTGGATAGGTAAGAAAATAACAGGCGAACATAATGGAACCATTGCCTTAGCTAGTGGTGAGTTTGTAGTAGATAAAGACATGCTTTCGAAAGCTAAGTTCGAAATTGATATGAACTCGATTAAAGATTTAGATCTTACAGACGAAGGTTACAAAGCTAAGCTTGAAGGTCATTTGAAATCAGATGATTTCTTTGGTGTTGATAAATTTCCTAAAGCGACTTTTGTAATTGATAAAGCTACAAAGATCATGAAAGGAATTACAACTATCAAAGGTAAACTTACTATTAAAGGGGTAACACAGGCGATTGAATTCAAATCAGTAATATCAAATACTCCTGATGGTTATAAGATTTGGGCTAACGTAACTGTGGATCGTACAAAGTTTGGTCTTAAATATGGTTCGGGTTCATTCTTCGATAATTTAGGTGATAAAACGATATATGATGAGTTTTATTTGAGTCTTAATCTTATGTTGAAAAAATAAATAAGAAAAAGATATTTTATTTTTAAAAATCAATAAACCACCCGTAGTCAATCTGATTACGGGTGGTTTTGTCTTTATAAACAACGCTATTAGCTTAATTATAATAAAGAGATTTTTTATTTATTTAATTATTTATTCGCCTTATGTAATATCAACTTGTTTTTGTTGTATATTTGTACTTTATTTAATACAAATATATGAAAATAAAATACTCATTTACTTATATCTTATTAGTGATGATTTTTGTTGCAGTTACCTTTACCGGGATTGCATTGTATATTGTAGATAGAACAGCTAAAAAAGATGTTGAGTTTACATTAAATGAATTGTTGAAAAGGAGAGTTTCTGTATTAAAAACAATATATCAGGAAACAAATAATAAAGATTCTGTTATTCATTTTTTTTATAGATGGAATAAAAACATAAAGGGCTTAAATCAATCTAAAGAATTTGTTGTTACAGAAAAACTTAATGATTCAATCTTTTTCTTGATTGATCAACGGGATTTTGATTTTATCGACAGACATCCCATCCCATTTAATTCAAATATAGCCATCCCTTCGAGAAAAGCTTTATCAGGTGAAACCGGATTTGAAGAAACATTAGATTACAGAGGTGTAAAAGTATATGCATCTTATACTTTTATCCCCGAATTAAAGTGGGGAGCTGTTTCTAAAATTGATGCATCGGAGATAAGAAAACCTTTGTTTTATAACTTTACAATAATATTAGTACTCTCAATATTAATAGCCTTAATAGGTGCAATCTTATACTATAAAATTCATCTTACAATAAACAAAACTATAAAAGAAAGTGAAGAGCATTTTAAATTAATTATAGAAAATGCAAATGTTGGATACTTTTTTATTGATAAAAATGGAATATTAAAAGATGTAAACGATGCCTGGGCACTGATGTATAAGTATGATTCGAAAGTAGAAATTATAGGGAAACATTTTTCAGTAATCGAAAGATTGGAAGACCTTGAACTTGCAAAAGAGTTTGTAGATGGAATAATGAAAGGAGATAGCCGGTACATTAAAGGTGACTTTAGTAGAAAGTGTAAAGATGGATCAGTAGGTTATCATACTTTTTCAGCAAAACCTGTTCATAAAGATGGTGTGGTAATAGGGATTGAAGGATTTATAATAGATACAACTGATCGTGTAGTAGCTGAAAATACTATTAAAAAAGCAGAGAGAGAACTATACGAAAGTGAAAGCCGATATGGCTTGCTTTTTAACAATATGAATGAAGGTGTTGCTTTGCATGAATTAGTTTTAAATGAAAATGGTGACCCGGTAGATTATATTATTAAAGAAGTTAATCCGTCTTTTGAAAAGGAACTAGGGATATCTTCTAAAAAAGCAAAGAATAATTTAGCAAGTCTTTTATACGAAGTAAGTGAGGCTCCCTATCTTGATGTGTATAGTAAGGTTGCTTTAACAGGAGAGCCTTATTTCTTCTCAACTTATTTTGAGCCGTTGGATGCATATTTTGACATATCTGTTGTTTCGCCAATGAAGAATTGGTTTGCTACTATATTTATTAATACTACTGAACGAAGAAAGAATGTAGAAGTACTTATGGAAAGTGAAGAAAAATATCGTTCGTTATTTAATAATATGATAGAAGGATATGCTTTTTGTAAAATGATATATCAAGATGATTATCCTGTAGATTTTATGTATTTAAAAGTAAATGAATCTTTTGAAAAATTAACTGGTTTAAAAGATGTTGAAGGGAAATATGTTACTGATTTAATTCCGGGAATAAGGGAAAATGATAAAGATTTATTTGATATATACAGTAGAGTTGCACTAACAGGAAAGACAGAGAGATTTGAGATGTTTGTAGAAGCATTGAACGATTGGTATGATCTTTCTGTTTATAGCCCTTCAAAGGAGTATTTTGTAGCAGTGTTTGATGTAATAACTGAAAGAAAAAAAGCTGAAGTAGAAATTAAAAATCTAAATGCTGAACTCGAGCAAAGAGTTATAATGCGTACTGCTCAGTTGCAAGCTGCTAACAAGGAGCTTGAAGCTTTTAGTTATTCAATATCTCATGATCTTCGTTCGCCACTTAGGGCTGTTGATGGTTTTGCCAAGATTATATTGGATGAATATTCTAATGTATTAGATGCTGAAGGTAAACGCTTATTGAATGTAATTGTTGATAACGCTAAGAATATGGGGCAACTTATTGATGATCTTCTTTCATTCTCTCGTTTAAATCGTCAGGAATTAAAACTGTTAAATATTGATATGTTTGCAATGGCAAATGAAGTGTTTAATGAGCTTACTGATGCTACCGACAGAGATAATATTTTATTTAAACTTCAAGATATTCCTAATATTAATGGTGATCCGGCTATGATGCGTCAGGTGTGGAGAAACTTAATTGGTAATGCTATTAAATATTCAAAAACTAAGAATCAGATTATTGAAATAGGATATACTGATGATATTAATGAAACTACTTATTATATTAAAGATAATGGAGTAGGATTCGACAATGCTTATGTTGGAAAACTGTTTGGCGTATTTCAACGATTACATACTTCAAATGAGTTTGAAGGTACTGGTGTTGGTTTGGCTATTGTACAGCGTATTATTCATAGGTTGAATGGGTATGTTAAAGCAGAAGGCAGACTTAATGAGGGAGCAACATTTTATTTTACTTTACCTAAAGTGAGTTAAGAAATAGATTGAGATAATTATTAATTAAAAACAAATTTACTTATTATGGAAACAAATGTAATTGACATTCTTCTTATTGAAGATAATCCAAATGATGCTGAACTAACACTTCGTGCATTAAAAAAGAATAATGTGGCAAATAAAGTTCATTTAATTACAGATGGAGCTGAAGCTCTTGATTTCTTTTTTGCTAAAGGCAAATATGAAGGTAGAGATGTAACTTCAACTCCAAAAGTAGTTATTCTTGATCTTAAGCTTCCTAAAGTTGATGGCTTAGAAATATTAAAAAGAGTAAAGGCTGATGAGCGTTTAAAGTTAATGCCTATCGTAGTTCTAACTTCATCAAAAGAAGAATGCGATGTAATAGAAAGCTATAAATTAGGTGCAAATAGTTATATTGTAAAGCCAGTTGATTTTAATAAGTTTGCTGAAGCAATTAAAGACTTAGGGATGTATTGGTTGCTGCTAAATGAGCCGCCTTGTTAATTGAAGATGTGTCGTAAGAATAAATAAGTAAAAGACAGAAATGGTTAATATAATAATTATTCTAACACCTCTTTATTGTAATTAGTGGAAGATTATAAATATCATAATATGGAAAAAGAATTAAAAATACTTGTATTAGAAGATATACAAACTGATGCTGAACTCGTAATATTTGAAATTAAAAAGAACGAAATTAAGTTCAATTATAAGAGAGTAGAAACCGAAATTGAATTTAGAGAAGCTCTATACACTTACAAACCAGATATAATACTTTCTGATTACAACCTACCGCAGTTTACAGGAATGCAGGCACTGGAGATACGAAATATGTTGTATCCACAAATCCCTTTTATACTGGTAACAGGAACACTAAACGAAATTATAGCTGTTGATTGTATGAAAGCAGGGGCAGATGATTATATTTTAAAAGATAATCTAACACGTTTAGGAACAGCTATTAAATCTGCTTTAAAGAAAAAAGAAGCAATAGAAAATAAAATTATAGCTGAGAAAGCATTAATTGTATCTGAAGCAAAGTATCAGGATCTTTATGATAATGCACCTGATATGTTTGCCTCTATTGACATTGCAACAGGGATTTTAATTCAATGTAATCAAACTTATGCAAGCAAAACAGGATATACAAAAGAAGAATTATTAGGTAGTAATCATCTTAAAATGTATCATCCGGATAGTGTTTTGATTGTTAAAGATGCTATGATATCTTTTTTAGAAAAAGGTGAAGTTCATAATCTTGAATTAGAAATTCAACGTAAGGATGGTAGTTATTTCAATGTTAATTTAAGTGCGACAGCTATTAGAGACAAGAGTGGTAAAATAGTGTCAACAAGAGCTATATTTCATGATATAACTGAACGTAAAATAGCCGAACAACAATTGATAATTGCTAAAGAAAAAGCAGAAGAGTCAGATATGCTTAAATCTGCATTTCTGGCTAATATGTCGCACGAAATAAGAACCCCAATGAATGCTATTATAGGGTTTTCGGAGTTGCAAGCCGAACCTGATATAAAAGCTGAAGATAGGAATAAATACATTAAAATTGTTGTTCAACGTAGCTATGATTTGTTGGGTATTATAAATGATATTCTTGATATATCTAGAATGGAATCAGGACAATTATCTATTTTTGAAAAGGAAGGAGATGTTACAAAGGTTTTTAATGAATTATATGAATTCTTTAATGCTAGAAATCTTAATCTTGAGAAAAAACCTATTGAGTTAAGAATGAACGTTGATCTTCCTATTGATAATTATTATATCAATACAGATTTTTCAAGATTGAAACAAATTCTTATTAACCTAATTAGCAATTCATATAAATTTACAGCAGAAGGATACATTGAATTTGGGTGTAGTTTAATTAACTATGATACTGAGATTTTGTACTATGTTAAAGATAGTGGAATAGGCATTGCAAAGGACAAACAATCAATAATATTTAATCGTTTCCGACAAGTTGAAGATGGGTATTTAACTAGAGAATATGGTGGGGTTGGTTTGGGCTTATCCATATCTAAAGGTTTAATTGATTTGATGAAAGGTAAAATTTGGCTTGAATCCGATTTGGGAGAAGGTTCCACTTTCTATTTCACATTGCCCTACAAATCAATAGTTATGCCTACAATAGACTTCCAAAAAACAAAAACACATGATGATTGGTCAGATAAAAATATTTTGATTGTAGAGGATGATGATTTCAATGCAGAGTTTATTATTAATGTGTTAAAAGCAACAAAAGTCAATCTACATATTGCCACATCAGGTGCTGTGGCTATTGAACTTTTGGAATCCATACACAAGATTGATTTAATATTAATGGATATTAAATTGCCTGATATTTCGGGTTTTGAATTAACTACTATCATAAAGAAAAAGCAACCTAATATCCCTATTATTGCTCAAACTGCTTTTGCCAGCGAAAGTGATAGGATGAAATGTATGAAAGCCGGGTGTGATGATTTTATTTCAAAGCCAATAGAACAGACTATGCTAAGGAGTTTAATTCAAAAACATTTAAATAAATAAAAATAAAACTATATCCCAATTGAATTATTATAACTACTTTTGTGCGTTGTTAATCATAAATAAAAACGAGGCTAATATCAATGTGTAATTTTTAAACTAACTTTTGCGAATCTGTCGCCGAGCATATTTAAGTTTTCTTATTATAATAATAAGAAAAATATATAAAAACCAAGATGTATTGCTTTAGCTAAGCTCAATCCACAAAATATTTCTGATTTCTTTAACTTTAAGTTTCTTTTTTATTATTTTATTAATATTATTAATTATACTAATTATGAATATATTAATAGGAAAACCAACTTTAAGCCTACAACAATGTTGTTTTGGGTTACAACTATATTGTTGCGACCTACAACTATATTGTTGCGACTTACAACTATATTGTTTCAGCCCATAACTATATTGTTTCGGCTTACAACTATATTGTTTCAAGCTATAACTATATTGTTTCGGGTTACAACTATATTGTTTCGGGTTACAACTATATTGTTTCAACCCACAACTATATTGTTTCAGGCTACAACTATATTGTTGTGGGGTCGAAATCATTTATTCCACCTTCTCGGAGCGTCTTCGTCTTTTATTAAAGGTGTTTATTTATTAAAATCTTTTAATCTGTGTGTTGTAAAAATAAATGCCTTTTTAAGAAATTACATATTTTCTCAAAATGAATTATTATTTTTAACGATAAATCAAAATAATTTTTGTCAAAATAAATCTTATAATATATAATCTCATTATAATAAAAAATATCATCACTAATCATACCCAAAAAAATATGAGCAAATGAATAAATATTTTATAATAAACGACGGATTTTCCTTTACTAAACATGGCGAATTGTTCTTTTTCTTTGATAGGATTGCTGAATTAGCTATAAAAAATGCAGATGAAGGGTTCTTTTTTACTTATTCTGGTTAAGATATTAAATCTAAAGTTGAAGAGTTTTTACTTGCAAAACGATTTGATAGAACTTTAGAGATTAAACGGATAATTAATGATCTTCGTTATATGTATAGAGTTAATGCTCATGATATTGAAAAGCAAATTAACCTGACAAAAAACATTGATTTAGCCGAATTGTTTGGTTTTACAGTTGCAAACGACAAGAGAACGCAACACAAACCACCACTTGCAGTTGAAAATGATATTACACCCGGTGATATAATTGTAACTATATTAGCGGTTTTTGGTGCTCATAATTATAATTTAGAATGTACGCAGATTAGCGAATCTGGAGACGAAGATATTGTAAATATTATAAATGTATCGAATGCTACAGCTAAGTTAAAAGGTTTTGTTTCAGGAGCTAAATATAGCTTTAGAGTTCAGGCAGTGTTAACAAGAAATGAATTAACTGAATTTTCAGAATCTGTAACATTAAGAATAAACTAGTAGGGACATGCCATGGCATGACTTTACAATATATTATAAAAAAAGGCTGCCTTTATAAAGCAGCCTTTTTTATAATTTATATCCATCTAACAAGATTGAAATCTTGTCGATGAGGTAATTCCGGATGTTTTGGGTACATTCTGAAAGCATAATCAAATACACCGGCTGTAGGAGCGGGTAATTTGCAAATAAACTTTAAATGTCCGTTATCCAATCTCTCCGCAACTAACTCACGTATAAATATAGGTTCCTTAACTTCATCATTTACTTTCTGACCAAATATTACTTCAATACCAATATCCGAACCTGAAAGTTCATTCATATTTAAGATAATATCAGCATAAAAGTCCTCACCTAGCATTAATGGTTTACTATTGGAGTCTGGTAAATTAACGCTAATTACTTCAATACTATCCCAACTACGTAGCATTTTATTTTTCCATGATGCAATATTATGTGCCAAAAGGAAATTATTATCTTGTAATCTAGCTGATCTTTCAATTAACTTATTGTAATATTTAGAGAAATAATCATCTAGTTGACGTTTCATTGTAAAATGAGGAGTAATCTGAGCAATAGTATTCTTTATGTGAGCTATCCATTTAGTTGAAAATCCATTTGCATTTGTATCATAATAGGTAGGAATAATATCATCTTCTAAAATGGTATAGATAGTTTCAGCATCCAATTCATTTTGGAAATCTTGGTTTTCGTAAGTCTGTTTTTCTTTTAAAGCCCAACCGGCTCCTTTTTTATAACCTTCAGCCCACCAACCATCAAGAACACTAAAGTTTACAACGCCATTCATAATAGCTTTTTCACCACTAGTTCCCGATGCTTCAAGCGGACGAGTAGGGGTATTGAGCCAAATATCAACACCATGGATAAGATATTTAGCAAGTTCCATATCATAATTCTCCACAAAAATTATCTTACCAATAAACCCAGGTTGTTTTGATATTTCAACAATACTCTTTATAAAGTCTTGACCTGCTTTATCATTTGGATGCGCTTTGCCTGCAAACACAAATTGAACAGGTCTTTCTTTGTTGTTTACTATTTTAGATAAACGTTCAAGATTAGAAAATATAAGTAGGGCACGTTTGTAAGTAGCAAATCTTCTGGCAAAACCAATAGTTAAAGCTTTTGGGTTAAAGGCATCTAAAACTTTAAAAATAAATTTAGGATTGACATTGTGTTGCGTCATATCATTAGTCAACCTATATTTTAAGTGATCGGTCAACTGTGTTTTCTTATTCAAACGTAGTTTCCAAATAGTTTCGTCAGCAACTTTATAGATCTTTTGCCAATATTCAGGATTAGATTGATCTTGTAAAAACTCTACACCAAATTCTTTAGCATATAATTGTTGCCATGATCTAGCAGTCCAAGTTGGATAATGTACGCCATTAGTAACATAACCAATATGGATTTCTTCGGTAAAATAACCTGAATATAATTTGCTGAACATCTCTCTGGAAACCCTGCCATGAATAAGACTTACACCATTTACTTCTTGTGATAATTTAGTAGCAAGAACACTCATTGAGAATTTCTCATTCATGTCGTTCTCCACAAACTTACCGAGGTTCATCAATTGATCCCAAGTTATGTTTAGATGTTCGGCAAAATGAGGGATATACATTCTTAATAGATCTTCTGTAAAGGTATCATGTCCGGCAGGAACAGGTGTATGCGTAGTAAATAAAGTTGATGCTCTAACTACTTCAACTGCCTCTTCGAATGATAGTTTATTAAGTTGTATTAGTTTTGCTAATCTTTCTAAAGTACTAAAAGCCGAATGCCCTTCATTACAATGAAAGATAGTTGGGCTGATATTAAGTGTTTCAAGCATTCTGATACCACCTAAACCAAGTAATAACTCTTGTTTCAATCTATTTTCCCAATCACCACCATATAATCTATGTGTAACAGAACGATCGGATTCAGAGTTAACTTCAAAATCAGTATCTAAAAGGTATAAAGGAACCCTTCCCACCATTAGTTTCCACACTTTAGCATATAATCTTCTTCCTGTTAAAGCAATATTTATAGTAATCCAATTGTTATGCTCATCTCTTACAGGAAATAAAGGTAGTTGAGAGAATTTTTGAGGAGTGTACTCAGCAAGTTGATCGCCAGTTAAAGAAATATCTTGTTTAAAATAACCATAACGATATAATAAACCAATACCAACCATATTGATATTACAATCACTTGCTTCCTTTAAATAATCCCCTGCAAGCATCCCTAAACCACCCGAAAAGATCTTAATAGTATCATGCAATCCAAATTCCATACTAAAATATGCAATCTGATCATCAGATTTCTCAACAACTTTTGACATATAAGCATCAAACATAGCTGTGACTTCAGTAAGTTTTTTTATAAATACATCATTCTTCTCAAGACCCTGCATTTCATCAATAGATAAGGTTTCGATTAATGCAATTGGATTACGATTTAATTTAGACCAAAGCTTTTTATTAATCATTTCGAAAAGCTCAGAAGCTTCATAATTCCAAGTCCACCAAAGATTCTTAGACAACCGATCTAAGCTAGCAAGTACAGGACTTATGCTTTGTTTAACAAGAATTTTTTTCCATTCAGGTTTTGATTCTTTTAATTTATTAAAAGAAGTTTCATAAAACTTTTGTTGCTTGCCAATAAAAAGTTCCGTTCTTTCATTCACTTTATTTAAAGCAATGGAATATGCCTGCCAATAATAAGTAACAAGGTTTTCCCATAAAGCACATCTCGAAATATCATAAGATATCTTTCTTGCATCATTTATATCGTTATTGTTTTTAAAAGTACATGAAAATATAGTTTTAGTGATAGTATCGATTACTTCAATATCATTATCATCAGTTCTTTCTATAACTGTAATGCATGATTTAGGATTATCATTGATATGATTAATCCATAATCCAAAACCAGCTAAAGTAGTCGTTATTGTTGGAATATGAAATGCAAGACTTTCTAAAGGAGTATATCCCCAAGGTTCATAATAAGAAGGGAATACTGAACCATCAAAACCTATTAAGAAGTCATAATATTCAATATTAAAAATACCATCATTACCATTTAAATAAGCCGGGACAAATACAACTTTAACTTTATCAGTTGGAGAATTATTTAATTCGTTCTTTTTTATTTGTTTTAAGATAGGATCATTTTCCGGCTCATATAATCTATGAGTAAGATATTCATTAGAAATAGGACTATAAAAATCAGGATTTGAAATCCTATCTAAAAGATCTTGTTTAGCTCCAGCTTGATGAGCAGGAACAGCAATAATAGCAATTATATCCTTTTGTAAATCTTGTTGTTTATTAAGCTTTCCTAATGCGTCAATAAATAAGTCAATTCCTTTATTCTTATATTCATATCGCCCTGAGTTTATAATCAACATACTGTCTTTAGATAATTGTTGATTTAATAATGCACTTACAGTATCAATAATTTTATTCCTTGATTCATTTCTTTTCTTTTCAAATAATTCAGGAGAAGGAACGAATGAATCTTCAAAACCATTAGGAGTAACAATATCAACTCCTTTATTGAAAAATTGATTACATTCTTTATTAGTTAGATCACTAACTGTAGTAAAGCTATCAACTTCTTCAGCAGATAATTTCTCAAGTGAGAACTTAGAAATTACACCGAATTCTTTTGCTATTAAATCACCATTAAATGAATGTAAATTTCTATAAAGCGGTAATCCATTACCTGCAATACATCTTCCTAAAACTGTTGCATGAGTAGTAAATACAGTCCCAATTTGAGGTACATTTTCTTTGAGATGTAATACACCTGTGCCAGTCATCCATTCATGGAAATGGGCAATTATTTTATCGTTAGCAGTTAAATTATATTCATAAAAGCTTTCAATAACTTTAGCAGCTGCATAACCAAATAAGGCAGGTTCAACATAATCCCATTGACCTGATAAAGAATCAAGATTGTATTTTTCCCAGAAATGAGCAAAAATAGTATCCTTTTCGGCAAAGTAATGAGTAAAATCAACTAATATAGCAATAGGATGACCTACAATATTCCATCTACCTATTCTAAATTTTAAACCATCTTCTTTTGCTTTATCACACCATGATTTATATAAAAACTTATCTTCAGTAAACTCAGGGTTCTGATGAGTTTCCATCCAAACATCCGGACCTATTAGTATATAATTGTCTTTTATTTCATTTAAGATACTTAGTGCTTTGGTTGAAATTACCGTATATATTCCACCTACTTTATTACAAACTTCCCAACTGGTTTCAAATATATAATCGGATTTTATTAGATTCTCTTTTGTCATTTTATGTATTTAATAGTTTTTGATTATTGTTTATTGTATTTGTCTAGTAATGATAATAATTCAGCAAGTTTAAAAGGTTTTGAAATGTAATCATCCATTCCAGAAGCAAGATATTCATCTTTGTCTTGTTTCATTACATTAGCAGTCATTGCAATTATAGGTATTCCTTTTGGTT
>TBL_comb47_HYPODRAFT_10001313_pt1 | contig 32351 bp, 27 predicted proteins | sample TroBogypolimnion_40_FD_10682 | JGI IMG/M metagenome (IMG submission 10682)
AAGGCGAAACCACGGCAAGCCATTCCGCTGATCGCAGTATTGACGCTTGCTGCCACAGGTACCGAGATGAATCCTTTTGCAGTTATCTCCAACCATGAAGTCCTTGTAAAAGACGGCTATGGTTCCCCTTTGCTTTATCCGGCTCATTCTTTTCTCGACCCGCAGCTTACATGTTCGGTTCCAAAGAACTATACTGCATACGGAGTCGCAGATCTTATCGCACATTGTTTTGAAGCATGGTTTGGCGCCGGAGAAGCAACACTGAGTGATCGGTTTGTTATCTCCATCATCCGTGAGGCCATTGAAACAGGTCCGCCATTGATGAACGATCTTCAGAATTATTCCCTTCGGGAAAAGATCATGTATGCAGCTACCATGGCTTTGAATGGATTGACATTACACGGAAGGGTAAGTGGTGACTGGGGAGTGCATTCAATCGGGCACATTCTTTCATTGTTGTACGATGTTCCCCATGGCGCCTCGCTGACGATCGTTTACCCGGCCTGGATGCGGTTTATAAAGAACCGTTGCCCCGAACGGGTTGCAGTGCTTGGTTCAGAATTATTCAGTGAAAAACTATCGGCAGATGAAACCATCAACAGGATCGAAGCCTTTTTCCGTTCCATCGGTTGTCCCGTGCGACTCTCGGAACTGAACATCCCCGGTGTTCAGAAAGAGATGATCTATCAAACGATGGTAAGCAATAAGGTTTCAGGAGTTAACCTGAAGTTGAAGGAGACGGATTATCGTGAAATAATTGAGTTGTTTGTGTAGGAAAAATGAATGACAGGAATGACGAATGTACACGAATGACGAATGAAATGCCAGAAATTTAGAATTACGAATGTATTTTCAAACTGGATATTATTTTAAATTCCAAATTCGTGAATTTCATTCGTCATTCCCATATTCGTCATTCGACTATTCCTCTTCCTTCTCCTGCTCTTCGTAGGTCTTCAGCAGTTTATCCTGGACTTCGCCCGGTACCTGCGTATATTCGGCAAATTTCATGTTGTAGGTTGCCCGGCCGCTGGTGAGCGAGCTCAATGCTGTTGAATAACGGTTCATTTCAGCAAGAGGAACCTTGGCAATGATCTTCTGGAAATTCCCTTCGCTGTCCATTCCCATGATGATTGCACGGCGACCTTGTAAATCGGTCATGACATCACCCATCTTGTCTTCGGGAACGATGACTTCAACATCATAAATAGGTTCCAGGATCTTTGGTCCGGCATTTTTAAATCCTTCTTTAAATGCATGCCTGCCTGCCAGTTTAAAAGAAATTTCATTGGAATCAACGGGGTGCATTTTCCCGTCATAGATACTTACGACAATATCCCTGGCATACGAACCTGTGAGCGGGCCTTCTTCGATCTTCTCCATGATCCCCTTTAAAATTGCCGGGATAAAACGTGCATCAATGGCACCACCAACGATGCAGTTGTGCAAAAGAAGTTTTCCTCCCCATTCCAGTTCTATAACATCACGTCCACGGATCGGGAATTCAGTCTGATCTTTCATCCCTTCACGGAAAGGTTCGATCAGCATATGGACTTCCCCAAACTGACCCGCGCCGCCTGATTGTTTCTTGTGGCGGTACATGGACTTTGCAGATTTGGTAATGGTCTCACGATAAGGAATCTTTGGTGCAATAAATTCGATCCCGATTTTTTCCAGGTTTTCAATGCTCCATTTTGCAATGTTCAGGTGAAGTTCTCCCTGGCCCAGCAGCAATACCTGCTTCAGCTCTTTGGAGTAGATCAGGACCAGTGTTGGATCCATCTTGCTCATTTCATTCAGGATCGCTCCCAGCTTTTCATCATCACCTGCATTCTTGGCCTTCACTGCAGTCCTGAATTTGGGTTCAGGATAAATGATCGGCTCAATAATATCATCTGGATTCTTTGTGGAATTCAGTGTGTTATTAGTAAAAGTATTTTTCATTTTAATGGTTGCACCGATATCTCCGGCAACCAGTTTCTCAACCTTCTCGCGATTTTTCCCGTTGATGACGAACAACTGTGAAAGCCTTTCTTTTGAGCTGTTCCGTGTAGGATTGATCATATCCATTGCTTCGGTGATCTCCCCCGCATAAACTTTGAAGAATGACACTTCACCAAGATGAGGCTCAATGCTGGTTTTAAAAACAAATGCAGTGGCTGGCTGGGATGAGTTGCAGGTCATTTCCTTGCCGTCTTTTGTTTTGATCGCAGGAACTTCATTCGGAGCGGGAACACTGGCAGCAACAAATTCAAGAATGCGGCCAACACCCATATTGTTTTTTGCGCTCATGCAAAGAACCGGGAAGATTGACCGGCTTAACAAGCCTGATTTTAATGCACTGGCTGTCTGCTCTTCGGTTAAATTTCCTTTCTCAAAGAAAACTTCCATCAGCTTCTCGTCTTTTGAAGCCAGCTCTTCAATCAGTGCATCATGAAGCCCGGTGGCTTTTGCTTTTTCACTTTCAGGTATATCAAGGATCTCTGGTTTCCCTCCGCCTTGCGGATATTTGTACATCTTCATCTTCAGGAGATCGATGAAAGAATTAAAGCCGGATCCGGTGCTAACCGGGTATTGCATTAATGTAACATTGTTTCCGAATGCTTGTTTTAGCTGGCGGACAGCATCATCAAAATTGGCATTTTCATGATCCAGGTGATTGAGAACAAAGATGACCGGTTTATTCAGTTTGGTTGTATGCCTCCAGGTAATCTCGGTCCCGACTTCCACGCCGTTCACTGAATTGACTACCATCAGCGCGGTATCGGCAACCCTCAGGGCAGAAATGACTTCACCAATAAAATCGTCAAATCCGGGTGTATCCAGGATGTTAATCTTTTTATTATCAGCCAGGGTATACAGTACTGAAGCTACGACTGAATTCTGGCGTTCCAGCTCTATTGCGCGGTAATCGGATATTGTGTTCTTATCTTCAACCGTTCCTCTGCGGCTGATCACTCCACCCTCAAAGACCATTGCTTCACCAAGTGTTGTTTTCCCTGATTTTGCTCCCCCGATAAGGGCAATGTTCCTGATCTCGTTCGTTTGAAATACCTTCATGATTGAATGTTTATGATAATTAGAAAGAAGAATTGTCTGAAAAAGGAATGCAAAGGTACAAATCTGCCCTTAATTTACAAAGGGTTACGATTTATTTTCTTTATTCCCGAGGTGGCTGAATATCTTTCCCCACTGGGCATCATTCATTTTTGAGCCCAGCACCTCGATTACATTTCCTGCCATCAGGGCACCGATATCTCCGCATTCTTTAAGGCTGTTTCCCAGGGAATGTCCATAGAGGAACCCGGCCGCATAAAGATCTCCTGCACCGGTGGTATCCATTGGCGTGACCGGGATGACCCCGATTTCGGTAAGATCATTGTTGCTTTTAATGAGTGAACCTTTTGAACCTGTTTTTACCACGGCTACGGTGCATTTCCTGCTGATCTCCAGGACCGCTTCATACGGTTCCATCCCTGTGAATGCCCGGGCCTCTTCTTCATTGGCAAAAACGATATCAACATATTTCTCAATAATCGCATGCAAAAATTCAAGGTTGGTTTCAACGATGTTATAACTTGACAGGTCCAGTGAAACGATCAGGTTATTCTCTTTGGCAAGTTTGACAGCCCTTTCAATCAATTGATGATTCTGGACGAGATATCCTTCGATATGAAAATAATCGTATTTCTTAAAGATATCCGGGTTGAGATGCTCAGATACCAGTTCAATTGCGGCGCCCAGGTAAGTTGCAAAGGTGCGCTCTGAATCAGGGGTTATCAACCCGACCGCCCGGCCAGTTTCTCTTGCACTGTGGATCATGTGAGGTTCCACACCGGCATTGATCATATCCTGTACAAAGGAACCGCCCAGTTCATCTTCTCCGATCACACCAATGTATCCGACCGGTACCCCCAGCTTTGCCAATCCATGGATCGTGTTTGCCGCAGAACCGCCTGCAGAGACACCTCTTTTGTGGTCCTTTAATGTACTGAGGATCTGGTTGCTTCGGTCAGCATCCACAAGCTGCATACTCCCTTTGGGAAGACCGAGAACATCCAGGATGCTGTCGCCATCCAGCTGGATAAGGATATCAACCAGGGCATTGCCCATTCCAAGTATCTTTTTCATTCGTATGATTTTTAGTTGGCCAAAAGTAGCAATTATCGGCAAACCGGCAACCCGTCATCGTAGAATTTGAAATGCGCTACTTCTTTAACGCGGAGACGCAGAGGCGCAAAGACTAGAAGTTGTTCACATATCATTTAAATCCATTCATCAGTAAAGGAACATTAAAATTCAACTGATCGATCACAATCATACCTGCGGGATGAATTTCCGGAAATAACTTTTTAAATACAATGGATTATTTTAACCACTTAGGCACTAAGGGCACTAAGTAACACTGAGCGCTTAAAATCTAATCTATAAATACTTTTCTAAGTGATCCTTCGTACCCTTAGTGTCTGAATGGTTTCCTTATAATAAATACTTGAGTTATTAAAAGACAACATGGAAAATATGAATCCCAACCTCCCGGGAAGCTCCTTCAATGCTCGTCGGATTCAGGTTGGAACAAAAAAAATGTTCCCACCAGCATCCGAGCAGGATGGAAGCACGATGAAACGCAAGCACGATGAAATCAAAAAATGACAGGGTAATTTGGTGGATTTATTTACAGGGTCAAATAAAAATACTGCAGGAACAAGCGCAGAAAAATGATGAAAAAAACCAATTGTCTTTTGCGGGAGTTAGTTTTTAAAACTGCGCCTGCCTGCAGTATTCTTCCTTTTACTGAAGCGAAAATAGATTTCCCGTTTGAATCAGAAAAAAGAAATATGCGTATTCATCATATTTCCCGATGAACCGTGATACATCATCGCCGACTAATTTTACGCAGGGTAAAGGCAGTTATAAAAAGTACCACAACAGAAGTCACATCAGGATCTTCCTGCTAAATTTGCAACGGGATAATCTCCCTTTGTTTTCTCGTGTGACGATTTTGGTTAATCTTATTCCCATGAGCAAGGAACTTTCAATAAAACAACTCATGCAGATCCCCGGGGTCGGCAAATCCATTGCCAACGATCTCTGGCAGACCGGCATCAGGAGGGTTGAAGATCTGGATGGAAAAGATCCGCAGATTTTATTTGAACAATCTAACCGTATTGCAGGAACGGTCCAGGACAGGTGTCTCCTGTATGTCTTCCGGTGTGCCGTATATTATGCGGAAACCAAAGGAGAAGACAGGGATCCTGAAAAACTGAAATGGTGGAACTGGAAGGATGAAAGAACCCGTAAATGAATTAATCGTGACGGGTTACAAGTCACGCGTTACGTTGCACGTGTTATGAGCGGGTCATCTGATCAGGGTAACAACACCCTTGAGAACAACCGGTTTTGAATCGCTGCTGTTCACGGATTTATAATCAATCCGCCAGGCATAGGTTCCCGGGGGCATAAGTTGTCCTGCATATGTGCCATCCCAGCCATCAGAGATGTTGTGAGATTCGAACACAGTTTCTCCCCACCTGTTGATGATGGTCATTGTAAAGGTTGTATTTGCATCGAGAGTTGCGACTGCCTTAAAGATGTCATTCACGCCGTCACCGTTGGGTGAAAATCCCGAAGGCACATAAACTCCGGTTTCGCAGACTTTTAACAAGACCGTATCGCTGATCCCTTTGCACCCCGCGCCATTGGTTACGCTGACCCAATACTGTCCGGGAGAAGAAGCCGTATAATAACGATCGGTGCTTCCATCCTGCCATTGATACCCGGTATAACCCGGGCCGGCATCAAGCTCCGACGGGGTTCCCGAACAAAGATATTCCTTGTCAGTAAGTTTTACGACTGGAACCGGTGAGACAGCAATAGAAAGGGTGTCCGAGAATGCAGGGTTTGTTGCACAGGCAAGGCTGGAGGTCAGTTTGCACCATACTTGTCCGTCAGCCACCGGAGTAAACGAATACGAAGAACCTCCCGTGCCAACCGGTGATCCGTCCAAAAGCCATTGATACGATGGTGTTGCTCCTTCATTCGTAACAACGGAAGAAATACTGACAGATGCTCCTGCACAAACCTTCGTCTGGGTCCCGGTAATATTTATGGTCGGTAGAACACCTGTGTTTACATTGACTGTAAGCGTTGTCGGAAGGGAACATTGCCCGCCTGCAGGAGTAAACGTGTATGTGGAAGTTCCTGTTGTCACTGTACTGATAGTAGCCGGAACCCATGTACCGCTGATCCCGTTAAGTGAAGTCGGAGGCAACTGCGGAGGCTGGCTGTTCTGGCATTGATCATTGATTGCATTAAACGTAGGAATGATCGAAGTGGTCACCTCAATATTCATGGTGTCAGCTATGCCGCATTGACCGGTAGCCGGCGTAAAGATATAGGGTGTTGTACCAATTGTTGTAGTACTTATGATTGAAGGATTCCAAATCCCTGTGATGCCGTTCGTGGAAGTTGTTTGCAATACCGGTGCAAAGCTGTTCTGGCAGAGTGGCCCTACCTGTGTAAACGTCGGGATGATCACAGGTGCAACAGCTATATGCATGGTATAATTCACACCGCACTGACCCGGATCAGGGGCAAATACATAATCACTCGTTCCGGCCACAGCCGTGCTGATATTAGGAGGAAACCAGGTTCCGGTAATGCCATTGATGGATTCAGGGGGCAGCGCCGGTTCAGCACTGAACTGGCATAACGGCCCGATTTGTGCAAATGTCGGTGTGATCTGGGTTGCGATCACAATGGTGATGGTCGCCGGTATGCCGCACTGACCGCCTCCGGGTGTAAATGTATAGGGAAAAGAACCTACTGTACTTGTACTGATTGAAGCAGGAGACCAGGTACCCGTCATGCCTTCCAGGGAAGTTGTTGGTAATGCGGGTGCTGTACTGTTCTGGCAAAACGGGCCAATCGGCGTAAATGTGGGTGTGATCTGTGAAGATATGGTGATGTTCATTGTGAATACCAGGCTGCACTGACCTGCAACCGGGGTAAAGGTATACGTGGTTGTGCCAATCGTCCCGGTGTTAATGGTCGGAGGGCTCCAGGTTCCGTTGATGCCATTGGTAGAAACGGCGGGAAGCGTTGGTGGGGTACTGTTCTGGCATAACGGGCCGATCTGCGTAAACACAGGGGTAACCTGATCCGTTATGATGATATTCATTGTTGCCGTGTTTGCACACTGGCCGGCATCCGGTGTAAAGGTATAGGTAGTCGTACCGGAGACTGTTGTATTGATCGTGGCCGGTGACCAGCTGCCGGTAATGCCTTCAACAGAAACAGCAGGTAATCCGGGGGGAGTACTGTTAATGCAGAAAGGGCCCATGGGCGTAAAAGAGGGATTGACAATGGCGGTGACTGTAACTGTTGCACTCACACATGCAGATTTCGAACATGCATTCTCCCAGCGGGCATAAAACGTATAGGTACCCGGCACTGTAGGCGGGGTTGTGTAGGTATAACTGTTATTGGCACCACTTCCGGCACCCAGCAATGTTCCGCCATTCTCTGTTCCGCAGCCGCCAAGATACCAGTTCAGGGTTCCTGTTGCTCCGTTCGATCCTCCCGATCCTCCGGGCGCCTCCAGCAGAATACTTGGCGGGATTGGCCCGGCCGTGCAGTAAGTATTGGGAGTGATGGTTGCCGACGTCGGGGGCACTGTTGCAGGATATTGTGCCTGACCGGATGCATAATTGGTCTCATTGTAAGCACGGCCCCTTGCCTTATCATAACCATTGGGTTGAACAGCATCCGCCGTGTACCTGAATGCATAAACATGGTAAAAATATCCTCCTGAACACAGAACAGATGGCACAATTGTATTGTCAACGCGTGTAATTGTTTGTGAATTATTAACCGTATCGATAACATTCCCTCCACCTATTATTGCATCTCCAATTACATAGGTATGTCCATCCACAGGATCACCAAAGGTATTGACATTGTTCCGGACGATCATATACCCTTGTGTTAAATCTATAGGATATGGATCAGTTGCCGCATTCCAGTTCAATGTCACCTTTGTATTCGCAGGATCATAGGTGAAGGAGAGTGTAGGTGTCGTCCAGACCGGTTGTCTGAGAGTTCTCCAAAAATCCGAGTTGGGGGTTAGAGAAGGCAAAGGATTCGCAGAATTTGGCGGATTTGGTAACCCTTTAATTGCATCCCCATTACTTATCACTGTAGTCCACATGGTGCCATCCTGAAACCCGGAGGAAACATAACCATAATGAGAAATGTTATCTCCGGGACTGACCATACATGCATAAGTATCAGTTAGGCTACCACTATAATTTAATTTCGGTTCAGTTGGAGGATTTAAAAAGCTGGGGCCTGCTGTAAAGTTAGGAGGGATCTGACCATGTCCTAATTCATGGACGGTTCCGCCGGTGGCATCCATGAGTCTAAGCAAATCACCTGCATTAGCAATATCAAGAGAAGTATTATTACCTGGGGGCCCTTTGTAGAAATAATTCAGATCATTTGCACAAACTTCTATATATCCGTCTTTTCTGACTACTTGTAATGTATGTGGACTACCAAACCAAACGACAATAACTGTTCCTGCACGTAACTTTTTCCAAAAAGGAATATTTTTGAAATAAGTCCACGGTTGTTGAAATGCGCTTTGACTACTATTATTATCCGTAAAGTTCCAGTCAACGATGCTTGTAGTATCAGAAACTACTAAAAACTCAATCCACTCATTTGCCTTCTGAGGTTGAGGTTTATTACAATACTTATTGATGACTACTGCCGGAGGGACTCCCAAAGGCGCCTTTCCTTTCTTTTTATGCTTTAAAGAAGAAACCCTGGGTTGCTGGGTCCGGACCTGGTTTGTTCCCGGCCGGGCAGCATGAATAACATCCGCCTTTGTTGCTGCAGGAGAAACCTGTGCAAACAAAGGAATGATGTTCAGCCAAAAAATGATAGCAAGGAAGATCCGTAAAAATTTTTCCATATCCGGGAAAAGAAGGCTTCTCTTTGTTTCTTTCAATTAATTAATGTGTGCAAATATATAAAAAATTGTAGTTCTTTTGGCTGGCTGTCAGATACTCTTGTTTACAGCAATGATTTAACAATTCCTTAATCTGTGACCTTTTTTACCTATGTGTTGAAAGAGCTATAAACAAATGATCCATTTCTTACAATTTAGTTGCCTGACTCTGGAAATAATTCTGGTTCGGATACCGGGAATTCCATGTAAATTTGCATCGAAATTATTGAATAATCATCATTTTTCATAACATTTTTGATGGAAATACAGGGAAAAGTAAGTCAGCTATTGCAGCTCCAGACAGGTGCAGGGAAAAACGGTCAGTGGAGAAAGCAGGATTTCATCCTGGAAACGGAAGGACAGGTTTCGCGGAAGATCTGTTTTTCGCTCTGGGGTGAGAAGATAGACCAGTTCAGCCTGAGCACAGGAGAAACCGTGACCGTGAGTTTTGATCTGGAAAGCCGGGAATACAACGGGAGATGGTATACCGATGCCAAGGCCTGGAAAATATCAAAAGGAGAACAAAGCCCGGTAAACAAGCAGGAGAACAAATCAACTGCCGGGATTCCCGCGTCAGACGACATCATGCCAACGGAGGAGGATGATCTGCCTTTCTAAGTAAAGATCCGAGGTCCGAAGATAATAGTTTTCGGATCTCGCTTCTCAGATTTGAGATTTCAGATTTGAGCTTTTGGATTTAGATTTGAGGTTTCAGAACTAAAGATTTTCTTACCACTTCAAAAATCACAAATCGTTAATCGATATTCATTACTCATTCTTCTTCTTCTCTTTCTTGTTGCCTTTGCAATCAAGTTGGAAATTTATCGGCAGGTTGAACTGAACATTGACGGCTTTCCCCTTTTGGGTCCCAGGATTCCATTTAGGCATCATCTTTATAACCCTCAGTGCTTCTTCATCACATCCGCTTCCGATCCCCCTCTGGATTTTCACATCTGTAACTGATCCGTCTGCCATCACAACAAAAGTCAGATAGACTTTCCCCTGAACCTCTTTTTTCCTGGCATCTTCCGGGTATCTGATATTCTCCATGAGGAACTTTACCATTCCTTCCTGGCCACCCACAAATGATGGCTGATTTTCCACGACGGTATATATTGCTTCACCATTTGTTGTCTTCTTATCACTAAGCGCAGCCGGTGTAGTATTTTTTCCTTGTTGATTTTGCGGTTCCTTTTTTACTGACCGGGCAATGACCTGGTCAAATGAACCGGTGGAGAAAAAAAATACTATCACCATAAAGGTTGGCAGGGCAAAAATGACTTTCCATCTTGCAAAGAGTGTTGATCTTGTTTTTGTCATCATGATGATTCGATTTTTTAGAAGTGAAACATTAAAGTTATTTGTCAGGTTGTTAATCTGGATCCCGGATGCCCGCGTCAGAAGCAGTTCCTTGTAATCCCATTGACTGAACCCGGTTTTTACCACACCTTCATCGGCAAGGAACTCGTGATTGGCCTTGACAGACCGGCCAATAAGCCAGGCAAACGGATTAAACCATTGCAGGATCATCAGCAATTCCATGATCATCAGGTCGGCGGAATGCCGTTGCCTGACATGTACCTGCTCATGCCTGATAATGGTGGATAGTCCCGCGTCATGATCCTGTCCACCGCTTACAAAGACATAATTAAAGAAGGAAAAGGGTGAGATGGACGGGTCGAGGGACACAATGTTGAGGCCGTCCATGCGGCTGATTTCGTGACGTCTCACGAGGAGGGCCATCTGAGCCATCTGGAAGATGAACCGCGCCAGGAAAACAGTAACGCCGGTTATGTATACAATCCACACGGTCTGTAGGCTGTTCCAGTGCTGTGACACAACCTGGCCGATCCGGTCCGGAGTAATGATCACCGGGTCAAGATAGATTACAATGGACCTGACCGGACCAAAGGCATACAGGTTGAACTTAATCAGCGGAACCAGCAACGAAAGCAGGGCCGCAGAAACAAGATAAAACCGGTTAACCATAAAAAAAGTCTCCCTGCGCAGGAAGAACCAGTAAACCAGGTAGAATGCCGCAACGCACAAGGACGATTGAAGCAAATAGTGTAACAGGTGGTTCATCTCTTTGATCGTTTATGTTTTTTAATCTCGTCATCCATCACCTGCCTGATCTCCTCAAGCTCCTTAATGCTCAGTTTCCCCTCTTTTGTAAAGAAAGAAGCAAGGGAATGATAGGAGTTGCCAAAATAGTTGGTGACAAAGTGCTTGAAGTGCGTTTTTGTGTATTCTTTCTTGGTTACCAGCGGATAATACTCATACGTCCTGCCGTATGCCTTGTGACCGACAAATCCTTTCTGCTCCAGGATCCGGATTATAGTGGAAACAGTATTATATGCCGGCTTCGGGTCGGGAAACCGGGTTAAAAGATCGTGGATCAATGCTTTTTTTAACTCCCAAAGAACCTGCATCACCTGCTCCTCCGCCCTCGTCAATTCCCTGATCCCTTCATTCTGTTTCTTCTCTGCATTCATAATACTCCGTTTCAATTGGTAAAACTCTTCACTGTTATCCTATCACTCTTCACTGTGCTCTGTTCACTGGTCACGTAAAATTAACAGCAGAACAAAACTACAACTAATTATTTAGTTTACCAACTAATGCCTTCTTATTTCATCGATTATTTCGGGGATTTCATCGATTACTGATTGTTGATGCTACCTTTCTTGTCCTTCTGCGCAATTCCATAAACAATAAGAAATAAGTTCACTGCAATAGCACACAGGGAACAATAGTAAAAAGGACGCATTGCGTAATTGAAATATTTCATGTAGGTTTGTTCTGTTATTATGAAATAAAAAGTCGTTGAGATGAAAGTAACAATTGTAGGAAGCGGATACGTAGGATTAGTAACCGGAACTTGTTTTTCAGAAGTCGGGATTGATGTCACATGTGTTGACACGGATAAACAAAAAATTGACAACCTGAACAACGGCATCCTGCCGATCTATGAACCCGGTCTCAGGGAGATGGTGGACCGTAATATGAAGAAAGACCGGTTGCATTTTAAGACGAGTTTGGAAGAAGCCCTTGTGGATTGTGAAGTTCTCTTCAGTGCTGTCGGAACACCACCGGACGAAGACGGGAGCGCCGACCTCAGGCATGTGCTGAGTGTTGCCAGGGAATGTGGAAGGAACCTCAACAATTACTTGTTAATCGTAACGAAGAGCACCGTTCCTGTGGGAACTGCCAGCCAGGTCAGGATGGCCGTGCAGGAAGAACTGGACAAACGCGGATCAAAAGTCGAATTTGATGTGGCATCGAATCCTGAATTCCTCAAAGAGGGCGCCGCCATCGAAGACTTTCTCAAGCCCGACCGGATTGTTGTCGGCGTGGATTCTCCCCGTGCAGAAGAACTGATGAAAGGTTTATACAAGCCGTTCACATTAAATGGTCATCCCATCATCTTTATGGACATCACTTCGGCCGAGATGACGAAATATGCCGCTAATTCAATGCTTGCAACGAAGATCAGCTTCATGAATGACATGGCAAACCTGTGCGAGATCGTTGGCGCCGATATCAATATGGTACGCAAAGGCATCGGCTCGGATTCAAGGATCGGGACGAAATTCATCTACCCCGGGATCGGTTATGGCGGTTCCTGCTTCCCGAAAGACGTGAAAGCATTAATCCATACTGCCAGACATTATAAATATAAACTCCGGGTTTTACAGGCCGTCGAAGATGTGAATGATGATCAGAAAGCGGTGATGTATCATAAAATTCTGAAGTATTTCAAGGGAGATATGAAAGGGAAAAAGATCGGGATCTGGGGATTATCCTTCAAGCCGCAGACTGACGACATGCGCGAAGCACCTTCACTGGTCCTTATAAAGAAGTTCCTTGAAGCGGGCGCCACTGTTACTGCCTACGACCCCGTTGCCATGCCTGAGTCCGAACGGATCCTCGGCAATTCGATCGCCTATGCGGACGGTCCTTACATTGCGCTAAAAGATGCCGACTGCCTGCTCCTGGTTACCGAATGGGCCGAGTTCAAATTCCCTGATTTCACAATCATCAGGAAGATGCTGAAACAGCCTGTCGTCTTTGACGGGAGGAACATTTACGACGGTTCCGACCTCCGGCGCAAAGGGTTTAAATATTTCTGCATCGGTGTTGATGCCATGAAGGATGATACCAAGTGATTAAAAATTTCAACCTAATCTGTTCCGGCAATGAAAAAGAAAAAGATTTTGGTTACAGGCGGCGCAGGATTCCTGGGCTCTCATCTCTGCACACGTCTTCTGAATGACGGGAATGATGTGGTTTGCCTTGACAATTATTTCACCGGGCAAAAGCAGAATGTTGTTCATCTCCTCGACAATCCATACTTTGAATTGATCAGGCACGATGTGACGATGCCTTTCTTTATCGAGGTTGATGAGATCTACAACCTGGCCTGCCCGGCTTCGCCGATCCACTACCAGTACAATGCAATCAAGACCATCAAGACTTCTGTGATGGGCGCCATCAACATGCTTGGACTGGCGAAAAGGATCAAGGCACGCATCCTGCAGGCATCAACCAGTGAAGTGTACGGAGATCCGTCAATCCACCCGCAGCCGGAATCATACTGGGGTAATGTGAACCCGATCGGTGCGCGGGCCTGCTACGATGAAGGAAAGAGAGCAGCTGAGACATTGTTTGTGAATTATAATAAGCAAAATAATGTAAGCATAAAGATCGCCAGGATATTCAACACCTACGGACCACGCATGGACCCGAACGACGGGCGCGTAGTTTCGAACTTCATTGTCCAGGCGCTCAAAAACCAACCCATTACCATCTATGGCGAAGGCACTCAAACCAGGAGCTTTCAATACGTGGATGACCTGATCGAAGGGTTTGTGCGACTGATGGCATCGAGAGAAGAATTCACCGGCCCGGTCAACCTTGGAAATCCCAACGAATTCACGATCCTTCAATTGGCGGAGATGGTAATCAGCCTCACGAATTCCAAATCCAAAATCGTCAAGCATCCGCTGCCACCAGATGATCCCACACAGCGCCAGCCTATAATTGACCTGGCAAAAAAGGAACTCGGCTGGGCGCCGAAAATTCCGCTGGAAGAAGGATTGGTGAAGACGATCGAGTTCTTTGCTTCGATTATCTGATTGAGAATACAGAATGCAGAATTTAGAATTAAGAATTCAGGAATAAAGCAGTGCTTATGAAACAGAGAATTATACTCACTGCGTTTTTTATTATTTTGTGCGGAACCGGATTTGCTCAGTGGCAGCCATTATCCGGGTATTCATCGACCGGCAGTGCATCATCACTGGTGGTAATTAGCGATACCCTGATTGCATCCAGTACAGGGAATTCGTACGACATGATCCCGGGACAATATACTTCAACAGACCATGGTGTCACATGGTCGGCAAAGGACACGAGCCTTGGCACCGCCGCATATCCAATGTTTGCTCAAGCGGGAATTTTATATGCCGGAACACACGGAAAAGGAGTCAATGTTTCATCGGATAAAGGGAAAAGCTGGACAAGTAAAAGCATCGGACTGCCTACGGATTTTGCAATCTTTGACCTGGTAAAAACCAATTCCAACCTTTATGTATGCGGTTCCGGTGGAATATTCCATTCTTCCGATAATGCAGAGACCTGGCAGGATATCAGCATACCCGGGATGATCCAGGCAACTGCTGTAATTGCAATTGGAGACACCCTTCTGTCAAGCATTGTCACACAAACTGATGCCGGTGTCTACAGGTCAACAGATAACGGGGCCAACTGGACACTGATCGAAATCTCATCCGGGTTAACCGATACACGGATCCGTAATTTTTTTATCTATAAGAACAAGCTCTTTGCAGAATCTTATGGAGACCTGGGGACCGGGAATGCCTATGTTTCCAACGACAATGGCATCAGCTGGACTGCAGGCAATGGCATGATAGACCAGGGACACAATGATGGTTTTAACTTTTTTGCCTTTAACAACATTCTCTATCTTGCGACTTCAAACGGTGTATTTAAATCCACTGATTACGGGTTGAACTGGATCAATACCGGTTGTACCAATTCCATTTCGTTAGAGATGATCGGGGACACATTTTATTCAGGAACGGGGTCGCATGGCATCTGGAAGAGGGCAGTTTCTGAACTTGAGGGGAAGAATGAATTAAACAGGAATTCGAATGGAATCTCGGTTTATCCGAACCCTTCCTCAGAAAAAATAACAATCGTGATGAAACAGACGTTATTTCCGGGAAATAACATTGCTTCCATCTTCAATCCACAGGGACAACTTGTAATCCAGTGTCCTTTACAGGAAGAAAAAACCACCATCGATATCAGCGGACTTGTGAAAGGAATTTACTTCCTGGAATTATCGGGCAACACTTTGAGCCAGGTCAGGAAGTTCGTCAGGAATTAACCCGGGCTAGGGATTTCATAAAATTTTCTTACACGAACCTGCCTGCCGCAGGTAGGGATCCACGAATTCATTGATTTCTTTTCTTCGTGGAGCTTCATTTTACCTCTGTGGAACTTCGTGAAACTAATAACCATGAATTTCAACCGTCTCTCTCGCAAACTGTAAAAAGGTTCCCGCAAAGTGCAAAAAACCCCCGGGAGATACAGGTTTCGAATATCGAACCCCAACACCGAACCCCGAACATTGAGTTTCTTGTGTATAATGAAGATTATTTGTAGGTTTGAAATGAAAAGAAAACAACCATGAAAAAACTTCTACTCATCATCCCGTTACTCTGGGTCAATCTTCTTTTTGCCCAGGATTACCAGCATATCTGTACACCGGGTACCACCTTGTACAAATCGGCGAACAACCAGATCATGGCATTCCGGAGGGATTCTGTTCAGCCTTCGGCAAACAATGACACCACATTCATTTCTTACCGGGGAATTGAGCAGGGCATATCCTACGCCTGCTATGACACGACGAACGGTTCGGTTCTCGGAAGAAAAGTTCTGAAAAAGGCCAATGGCTGGTTCTTCTTTTTCAACTTCGGGGGTGATACCATCCGGATCAACACACAGTCCGCGGTTAACGGAACCTGGAAATTTGTTAACCTCCCAAACAAGGGATACATCGAAGCAAAGGTTACCGGAATCTCGAATGAGAATGTACTGGGAGTGAACGACCCGGTCAAGGTAATTACGCTCCAGGCCAAAGACAGCAACAACATTAATATTTTACACATCCTAAACCAGCGAAGCATCAAACTAAGTCAGCATTATGGCTTATCCCGGATGCTGAATGTTCCTTTGATCCCGAACGACACGCTCATGTATGACCTGGCAGGAAAAAGCAATCCTGTTATAGGAACCCAGGAGCTGACCTGGCAGCAAATCTACAATTATTCTGTGGGCGATGAATTTCATTATACGGCCGGGGAATATTACCCGATAAACTATCCCACACTTCTTTACGGCTACCTGAAATCTGAAATTTACCAGGTTATTCACAAACAGAATTTCGGGTCTGATTCGGTGACCTATACAATGGATTACTGCCGCAAAGACACAACATCCTACCCTCCTTCTGCCACGAGAGTGCATGATACAATCACAGTTACATATAATTTCATTAAGCTCGCAACCGACAATACGGCCTGGTTTAACAGGCTTCCCGGAGAATTTATCGATCAAAATAATTTTTCCGATGCATATGGTGAGAGCTACACATATGGCAGCAGTCAAACCAAAACAGTAACATTCGGAGCCTATATGAATTCGTATCCCTTTTCCGGGTGCTGGATGCCATTAACGCAGCCCGAATGCCCCGGGGCTGTTGTTTCCTGTGACTATTCGGAAGGACTGGGGCAAAGCCGTTACCAGGAAGATTGCTATGGACCCGGCAGTACACATACGCATTCGAAGTGGAATTACCTGGTGTATTACAGGAAGGGAACTGAAACCTGGGGAACGCCGGTGGCGACGGATTGTGCAACGCTCACAGGAATGGAAAACAAATTGTGCCCCGCAGAGTCTCCCGTCAGGGTTTACCCAAATCCTGCAGAAACTGAAATTCGCATCACCCTTGATCAAAATTCCCGGAATGATAATATATCCTACACTTTGTATAATTATTCAGGCGTAAAAGTCAGGGAAGGGATATGTTCATCACCGGGATTTATTCTCGAACGCAGCAACCTTTCCGCGGGGCTTTATATCCTTGTAATCACCTACCGGGGTGGAATATTCGAGGGAAAAGCGAAGGTCAGTTTTAAATAAATGCATCCGCTCCAATTCTGTTATCTTTGTAAAAGTGTTTTAAAATCCGTTCATCCATGAAAACAAGCTTCATCAGGATCTCCTTTCTCATCGCTTTCGCAATCTCAATTTCGTCCATCAGTTCCGGACAAACCTACAACCTGAAAGACATGCCTCCATTTGATCCGAAAGTCAGAACCGGTGTGCTTGACAACGGCATGCATTATTATATCCGGTCGAACAACCTGCCGGAGCAGCGGGGTGAGTTTTATATTGCACACAACGTAGGTGCCATACAGGAAGAAGACAATCAGAACGGGTTGGCTCATTTTACTGAGCACATGGCCTTTAATGGTACGCAAAACTTTCCGCATAAGACCCTGCTGGATTACCTGGCAACCATAGGCGTGAAGTTCGGCACCAACGTAAACGCCGGCACAGGCCTGGAGCAAACGGTATATAACCTTTCCAATGTGCCGCTGACCCGGAGTGGAATAATTGATACAGCGATGCTTATCCTCCACGACTGGTCAAATTACATTTCCTTTGATCCCGATGAACTGGAAGCTGAACGGGGTGTTATCCTCGAAGAGTGGAGAATGTACGGATCTGCCGAGGAGCGGATGACCAACAAGCTTGCACCCGTCATGTACAGGAATTCAAAATATGCGATCCGGAATGTAATCGGTGATACCGCCGTGATCCGTCATTTTAACCGGGATGCCATCACCAGCTTCTATAAAAAATGGTACCGTCCTGATCTCCAGGCCATCGTCATCGTTGGTGATTTTGATGAAAATATGATGGAAACTATGATTAAAAAGATGTTCAGTGCAATTCCTAAAGCAGTTAATCCAACCGCAAAAGAGGAATATCCTGTTCCCGATAACTTGGAACCTTTGATTGGCACTGCTACCGACAAGGAAGCCACTTCCACAACAGTGAATGTAATCTTCAAACATGATGTAACAAAAGATAGCGAGAAGGACCTTGGATACATGCGGTTGCTCATCATCCGGAACCTTATCAGCAGCATGTTTGGTCAGCGCATGAATGAACTTTCCCGGAAGGAAAATCCTCCGTTCATTTCTGCCTATTCCTTTTACGGCGGATTTACGAGGAGCAAAGATGCATTTAAGGGCGTGGCCCAGTCTGCAGACAATGGTGTGATCAAAGCCCTTACAGCCCTGCTTACCGAGATGGAACGCATGAAACAGTATGGGTTTACTTCCACAGAATTTGACCGGGCCAAGGCTGATCTCCTGCGGAACTACGAATCCCGTTACATGGAAAGGAACAAGCGGAAGAATCGTGAGCTGGTTTATGCCAACATCTCCAGCTTCCTCACCAACACCCCGAACCCGGGTGTGGAATACGAATATTCATTTGCCAAGGCGATGATCCCGGGAATCACATTAGATGACCTGAACAACATCGCCAAACAATATGTCACCGATAACAATGAGATCATCACAGTGACCGGTCCGGACAAAGATGGCGCGACTCTCCCCACCGTTCCTGAGATCAGGAAAGTACTTGCCGATTGTAAAAATATAAAAACAGCTCCTTATGTTGATTTGCCCGCCACCAGCAAGCTTATCGGGAAAGAGCCAGTTCCTGGAAAGATCATAAAAACGACGACCAGCAAGGATCTTGAAACAACAGAATGGACATTGTCAAACGGGATGAAGGTTGTGATCAAGCCCACGGAATTCAAGGAAGATGAACTGCTGATCCGTGGATACAGCGCCGGAGGATGGTCCATGCTGAAGGATAACGAGATCCATACAGCCAGCATGTGCGGAGAAGCAGTTTCACAAATGGGTGTCAGCAATTTTTCCAGGACTGACCTGAACAAGATGATGGCTGGCAAAAAGGTGAATGTATCCATTGCGATCAATGATGACCAGGATGCAATGATTGCAAGAACTTCTCCAAAGGACATTGAGACCGCTTTACAACTCATCTATCTTTATTTTTCAAAGCCCCGGTGGAGTGAAACCGATTACAAAACCTGGATGGATAGAAACAGGGCGAATTATATCAACGCTGAGTCTGAACCAAGGAAAGCCTTTTCTGATTCCGTGACGGTGATGCTGGCAAACCACAACCACAGGATTGTTCCCATGAGTTACAAGGCCCTTGCAGATGTCACATTCGAAAGTCTAAAAAAGGTGTTTGGAGAGAGCTTTTCAGACCCGCAAAATTTTACGTTCCAGTTTGTAGGGAAGATCAACCCGGATGAGTTAAAGCCCCTGCTTGAAAAATACCTGGCTTCAATTCCTGCAACCAGCCTGGTAAAAGCTTACAAAGACAATGGCGTCCGCCCTCCAAAAGGTGCAGTCATCAATGAGTTTAACCGTGAAAGCAAAACTCCGAGAACCTCAATTTTCATCAACTACAACGGGACGTCAGGATTTTCGTCCGGGGACAAACTATACGGTGCAGCCATCAGGCACATCCTGGAATTGAGGTATATCGATTATATCCGGGAAGAAGAAGGCGGTGCGTATAATATCCGCGTCAATTACAACGTCAATAAAAACCCGGTCCCGGGATTCACGATGAATGTGATTTTCGATACTGATCCTGCAAAGGCCGACAAGCTGATCTCAATCGTTGAGCGGGAAGTGAAATCGCTGGTTGAAAAAGGACCCACCGATTCTGACCTGCAGAAAGTCAGGGAATACTTCCTGAAACAACGCCAGGAAGACCTAAAGGAGAACAACTGGTGGGTCGGAGCACTTACCGACTACTATTTCTACAACCTCGACAACTACACCGGGTATGAAAACAATGTAAAAGCCCTGGATGCAGCTTCTATCCAGGAGTACGCAAAGAAAGCATTTTCACAGGGAAATTCTATAAAAGTGATCATGCGGCCCTGATCCGGTCAGGCTCCCTTTTCACCGATAAACTGATCTTCCTTGTTTTTAAAGAGCACGTTGAACGTGGTCAGACTTCCGTAAACACGGGTGATGTATTGCTGCAACTCCACCTTTTCCTCATCGGTCAGGTTGCTGGTATTGATTTTTTGCTCAAGTACGCGCAGGCGATCACGAACCATCACGATCTTATGGAAAAACGCATCGATCGGAACCTCTTTTTCCTTGAGTCCTTCTTCGCCGGGGATCATGATCAGCTTGCCACCCGTCCATTTGTTGCCTAACAACACGGTCTCCTGGAGATCACTGAACTTGCGCAACACGCGGATCAGGCTTTTTTCCACTTTCTCGTATGTGGCAAGATCACCGGGTGTTTCAACTGCATCTATGATTTCCAGTCCTTCATAATCCCGCAGGATTTGCCGGACCCCGTGTTCGATAAAAGTGATCTCATATGCATCTGAGCGGATCTGTACAATGACCCCTTTACCAAACTGCGGATGTTTTATCCGTGAGCCTACGCCCAATTGAATTTCTGACATGCTGTAAAAGATTTTATTGTTAAGAAACTGTAAAAACTTTTAAAAATGAATAACAATTAACCACAATGGACACAAAGACAATCATTGTGAACTTTGTGGTAAAAATAACATTGCATGTAATTACGATTCCTGTTAGTTATTGCAATATCGTTTCATGACTTTGTATGAGTCGAGGATTCCAAGTTCCCCGGCGCGGCTCAGATCCAGGCATCCGTTCGAAGGATCTTCGAGAAGGATATAGATCAAGCCCCTGCAGTAATAGGCTTCAGCAAAATCAGGTTTATCCTGGATGGCATTCGTAAAATCACGAACAGCTTCCTTGTAATTTCCCATCTTGCAGTTGACAAATCCACGGTTGTAATGCGCAAATGAAAAAGTAGTATCAAGGGCAAGGGCTTTGTCCAGGTCATGAATCACTGATTCATAGGTATGTTCAAGGTGTTCAGTCTTCACCGGATTCTGGCTCACGGGCGATTTTCCGTCGATGGTAACCTGTACGGGATCTTCTTTCTGCAACAGGATCAGCTGGATCAGCAAATAGCGTGTGTATGCGCGGCTGAAGTAAACCAGTACCGCATTTGAGTCCAGGCTGATGGATGAAGTGAAATCCCGGAATGCAAGGTCATATTTTTTCTGAAATGCATAAGAGACACCTCTTTTATAATAGGATTCCGGGTTAGGAGTGGAATCGATTATATGACTTTGTTCAAGGACCTGGCGGGCAGCTATTGAATCGTTAACCATCTCCGGCCGGTTTGTAAGTGCAATGAGGTTTGAAAAATAATGGTCTTTCCTGTACGCATCATACAACCATGATCTTTCCAGGTTTGCTTTTTCAATATCGATGGCAAACATTGGCAGCAGTTCAATATCGATTGGCTGGTTCTGGAATTTGCTGTTGAGCGTATTCATCTCTTCAAAGTCACCGCTTAGTTTCACGAGGCTTTTCAGGTAGGAATCCTTTTCCGTTTTCACGCTGTCGGGGGTAAGAGGATTCTTTTTGCTCAATTCCATGGCTTTGTTGTAGTCTTCACGCGCACCACGATGATCGTTGAGTTTGGTCCTCACCTGGTACCTGTCATAGAAAGCATCCCCGTAATCCGGACACAGCTCAATCGATTTATCAAGATCTTCAAGTGCACCCTTGTAATCCTTCATATCTGCTTTTATCCGGGCACGGTAGTAGTAACTGACGAGGTTTTTAGGATTCAGCCGGGTGACATAATCAAAGTTTCGGATTGCGCCTTTTTTATCATTTATGTTGATCAGCACGATGGCCTTGTTAAAGTAGGCATAGGAGTTATAGGGAGAAATCCTGATGACGCGGTCCAGGTCTTTCAGTGCGGCAGTCTGGTCGGGCTTTTTTGCATAGGCGAGTGCCCGGTTGAACAATGCATAGGAATTGTTTGAATCCAGTTTTACTGCCTGGGTAAAGTCGATAATTGCTGAATCGGTTTTGTTCAGTTGCATCAGGACCAATCCCCGTTGTGCAAAGCTGTATGGATTCGACGGATTGATCTTGATTGCCTGGTCCAGGTCAGTAATGGCATTGGGATATCTTTCAATTCCCAATTCCGCTGTACCCATGATCAGGTAGACAATTTCAGTTTCCTCTTTCAGTTCGATCGCTTTTCTGCAATCAACAATGCAGGAGTAGTATTTCTTTAAGCTGAGGTTTGTTCGTGCACGGTTTATGTAGACTTCAGGATTTGACGGATTTATTTCCAATGCCCGTGAAAAATCCTCGAAAGCACCTTTGTAATCCGTCATCTGGCTCCTGACGATCGCCCTGTAATGATAGGCATCCGCCAAAGTTGGCGAAAGCTCGATGGAACGGGTGTAGTCACGTTCAGCACCCAGGTAATCATCGAGGTTGAATTTTGCAAAGCCCCGCAGAAAGAAAAGATCATTGGATCCCGGTTCCATCTGGATGGCAAAGTTAAGTTTCTCCAATGCCTCAACGAAATCTCCTTTCCGGATAAGATTGACGCCCAGTTGCTTGTAATTAACCACCTGCTGTGAAAATAACAGTAAAGGAATCAACGCAACACTGGCTAAAAAAAAGAGAAGATATTTTCGCATCGTATCAGTTCAGATCAAGTCCGGGCATCTCTGGTTTGAGAAATACAAATTACAAGCCAGGCTTTACTTCAACTCGTTTTCTAACTTCACGTATAACTTTCAGTGGTGTTTCGGTAATGACCATATTATAAAGCCAGGCGGGAACACTACCACCCGGATCAACAAATCCTTCCAGTGTAATATGAACGAGGCCGGGACTCACTGGTTGGACTGTCCATTTCTGCCAGTATTTCTTGATGCGCACCAAGTCCGGCTTTTCGGGAACGACGTTGGGCAGTGGCCTGGCGATGATGGTTTCAGCGCCTGTCTCCGGATCGATCGTTATGCGGGCATCGACTACCAGATCCCGGTCGGACAGCGGCCATGGAACATCATACACCAGGTAATACTGGATATATTTCCCCAACTCGTAGTTAAGCACCTTGATATCCGTAATGTCTTTATCCCACCAGTCAAAACTCTTGGCGTTTCCCAATAAAGAACAAACTTTTTCTAAATCTGTATGAAGGTCTGTTACTCCTCTGAACGACTTCAGTGCGCTGTTATCCTCTTTCCGTGTATAGATCTTTATTCGGTCCCGCTCTTTCACAAACTCCCATTCCTGGGCAAAAATCCTTCCCGGAACAGCCAATAAAAAACAAAGAAAGATTGAAACCGCAAGAATCCTGAACCTCATCAATACCTGATATTTTTTGCAAAGGAAATGAAATCTCCTCACATGACAGCAAACCAATTCTGAAATCAGAAAAATCAGTTTCCCGGGAATATACAATTTACGCTTTAAATGCTCTTTTATTGCGTACCTTTGTGCAAATTAAAACCAACAAGTAAAATGAATTCACCTGATGTTCAAGGTGAAACATCAAAAACCTCCTGGATAAAAATCATTGGTAAATACAATCATCCCGATTCCCTCAAAAGCTGGTTGCAATTTTCAATTAACCTTGTCCTCTACTGCATCGGCTGGTTTTTAATGTACGAAAGTCTTTCCCTGTCCTATTGGATTACCTTTGGGCTTTCACTTCCCGTAGCGGGTATTTTGGTCCGTCTCTTCATCATTTACCACGATTGCGGGCATGGTTCATATTTCAAATCAAAAAAGCTGATGGATGGTGTTGGAATTTTCATCGGCATCCTGACGTTTACTCCATACACCAGCTGGTCAACTTTTCATCAGATTCATCACGAGACAGCCGGAAACCTCGACAAACGCGGAGTTGGTGATGTGTGGACAATGACTGTTTCCGAATACCTGGAAAGTTCTTTGTGGAAAAAAATTGTCTACAGGTTATACAGAAACCCGGTAACCATGTTTGGTATAGGCCCTCTCTTTGTTTTCCTGATCGGGAACCGGTTCACGACAAAAAGTATGGATAAAAAGGGCCGGCTTGCTGTCTATATTACCAATGCCGGGCTCTTGCTTTTTGCTGTTTCCATTAGCCTGCTGCTGGGAGTTAAGGCATTCATCCTTATCCAGTTTCCTGTTATCTATATGGCTGGCATTATGGGTTTCTGGCTTTTCTATGTTCAGCATCAGTTCGATCCAACATACTGGACACGAACCGAAGGCTGGGATTATAAAAAAATGGCGCTGGAAGGGAGTTCATATTACAGGCTCCCAAAGGTCCTGCAGTACTTTACAGGAAATATCGGGTTCCATCACATTCATCACCTGAGTCCCATGATACCGAATTATAATCTGTCGAAGTGTCATCACGAAAATTCAATGTTCACCACAATTAAACCGTTAACCTTCCGGTCTGCTTTCAGAACTGTTACTTTTCGTTTGTGGGATGAAAAAACACAGGAAATGATCAGTTTCAGGAAACTGAAATTTTACTGATAAAGAATAAAGGAAATGGCAAAATGGCAGAATCCAAAATAGTAAAATTTTCCATTTTTCTATTTTACCATTTTGGATTTGAATGCAAGCATGGCGTTATTCATCAGGATTGCCAGGACGGTCGTCATGAGTCCGCCGGGGATTGGCAATATTGCACCGGCAATATTTTCTACAGATTCAGCGGTTATGCCTCCACGGATAACGGGTACCTGTTTCGCAGGGTCATTTTTCGACTGAATTTCCTTAACAAGGTTTGAATAAATATCAATCACGCAAACGCCGGGCTTGAGCCATGCAGGCTGCACATATTCAGGTTGTTTTGTAACGATCACAAGGAAATCTGCCCGCCTGCAGTATTCAACGAGTCTTGATGAGTTGCGTGTGAGGAATGTCAGCGATGCCTCATCCGGTACAACTTTTAGCGCGGCCGTGTGCACGATCATCTTGGTGAGGGGATTGGCAAGAAATTCCTCATCCAGTAAAAACAGCCACTCCTGGTCCTTTCCGGGTTTTATACCCGCTTCCATGAAGATCTCAGCAAGTGCGGATGGAAGACACATGGGATATTTATTTGCGATCACTTCGGGCAATAGGGTCCCCAGGATGTTCATCGGGTGAAATCCTTCAACTTCCTTTTCCGGGATGATACTGTTTGAAATCCTCAACCCGTTGAGATGTTTTGGTACAGGCTGAAGGACAACAACTGCATGAATATCTTCATCAGTATTTAACCTCCTTGTCCGCGCGAATAGCTCTTCTTCCGTCACATTTTCCGGCAGAATTTCCAGGTGAACATTGAAGCCAAGCTCTTCTGCCAGGTGAACATGCAGCGGAATTGTGTATTTCGACAAAGGAACTCCTTCAAATCCGATGAATGCAATGCCCGGAGTTTTTCCAAACCGGGTCTTAAGATCTGTTATTGCTGTCCTGGTCTCAGCCAGTATCCTGCTCTTTGCAGTCTCTCCTTTTAGGATTTTTGTTTCCATGATTCATTTGTTTTGGTTGCTGATTAAGGATTCAAAATTAGGTGCATTACATCCAGCCTGAAAATCGAGATCTGGCGCAAGAAAGTAATTCCCTGCAAAAAACGTAAAAAGGCGATCAAACCAATGCCTCCTGATGACCGGGGTTTCGATTTTTGCAAATAGATTGGGAATTTGACCTTTTTGTCATTATATTTACATTGAAAAGAACGAATATAATTAAACCATCATGAAAAATTACCAGGAGATCCAGGGATTACTCTTCAGCAAAATAAAGAGTACCCTGCCGGGAAATATTTCACTGGCAGATGAAATGGCCGACCTGTTGCAGGTCAGTTCCGACAGTGCCTATCGAAGAATGAGGGGAGAAACAGCCCTCACCATCGATGAGATCACAGCCATCTGCAAGCGTTTTAAAATTTCTTTCGACACGCTGTCTGCTTCCGATCCGGGAATGGTCTGCTTTAGTTACCAGGATATCCGGACGGCTGCCGACTTCATCCAGTACCTGACCGATATTAAGGATGAGATGGTGAGGATCAGCAAAGCCCCGGAAAAGCAAATCATCTATGCAGCAGTGGATATGCCCATCTTTCACTATTTTATCTTCCCGGAATACATGTCTTTTAAAATGTTCTACTGGCTCAGGTCTGTAGCCAATGATCCTGAATTTATGACCAAAAAATTCCAGGCATCCGATGTAAGCAAGGAGGTTGTAAGCCTTTGCCGACAACTTTCAGATCTTTATGCCGTAGTTCCTTCCACTGAGGTCTGGTCGGACAGCATCCTGAACAGCATTCTCAAGCAGATCAGCTATTATTGGCAATCCGGTGTTTTTCAAAGCAATGATGAGGCTTTGACACTGATCAGGGCGGTCAAAAAAACATTGGAGAAAGTGCAGCACGAATCCGAAACGAATATGAAACTCATGTCGACCGGGCAGACTGATAATTTTGCAAAAAACTTCCAGTTATACCACAGTGACATTGAGATCGGGAATAATTTCATTCTTGTGAAGCTGGGTGAAAACATGGCCCTTTACAACAGCTTCCATACATTCAATAAAATGTACACCAAAAATCCCGGGTTTTGTATGCTGACAGAAAAGTGGATGAATAACCTGATCAAACAGGCCAACCTCATCAGCGGGGTTGCCGAAAAACATCGTTTTCAGTTTTTTCAGAAGATGTATAGTCAGCTGGATATGCTGGCTAAGGAAATCGGTAAGGAACTTTGAAAAGGAACAGTGTGATTTTCACAACACAGATTGTCACATTTCAGAATCTGAAATAAATGAACGGGCTGAAGCCGGAAGCCGTTATGTTGGCTTCACAAAAGACAAACAGCACGATTGCCAGGATCATCATTGTGACAAGAATCTTGTTGGATGGTGAATGATATACCCGGTCAACCCATTGTTCGATTTTCCCGAAGGTGCTCCAGAAAGAGAACACAACAGCAATACCAAGGACTGTCCAGTATTTGGAATGAAGCCAGATGTCGTTGATCCCGACTGAAAATGAGAACATCTTGGAGATGAACATAAAGGCCTGGTGAAGGGAAGCAGACCGAAAAATTACCCAGCCAACCGTCAGGAAGAAAAAGGTTATCATTGTTGCCGGGATCTTCCCGGCCTTCTTAAGATAGCGGATAAGGAACAGCCGGTCACAAATAAGAAAAAAACCCTGGTATACCCCCCATGCAATGAAAGTCCATGCAGCGCCATGCCATAGTCCGCACATCAGAAAAGTCACTGAAGTAGCAATAAGGTAGATTACTTTATCTGCCCGGATGCCTGCATAATATTCCTTTGGTAATTTCCTGGAAGTTGCATAAGCAAGCGGAAGAAACAGGTAATCACGGAACCAAAGCGACAAGGTGATGTGCCACCTCCGCCAGAACTCCGTAATGCTGCGGGAAAGATACGGGCTGTTGAAATTTTCCGGAAGCCTGAAACCGGCCATCAAGGCAAGGCCTATGGCCATATCAGAATATCCTGAAAAATCAAAATAGATCTGGAATGAGTATGTAATTGCTCCCATCCAGGCTATCCCGGCCGACAGCTGGGAAGGATCCAGGAGAAAGATGGCATTTACCGTTGTACTCAAGACATCAGCAATAAGCACTTTTTTGGTCAGGCCAATGATGAACCTGTAAAAACCGGTAAGCTTATGATCAATGGTACTGGTGGATGACCGATCCGAGATCTGGCCTGCGATCTGGCCAGGCCGCACAATAGGACCGGCAAGCAGCTGGGGGAACATGAAAATGTAAAGTGCGTAATCGGCAACATTCCTGAAGCCGGGAAACTGTTTTTTATACACATCAAACGTATAAGACAGTTTCTGGAATGTGATGAAGGAGATGCCGACGGGCAATGCTATTTCCACCCATTTTAAGGAATGAACACCGGACATGCGAAGACCGGTATTCAGTTGCGCAAAGAAAAAGTTTGTATACTTAAAATACAAAAGCAATCCAAGGTTAAGCACGACAGAGGCCCAGAACAGCGAAGAACGCGTTTTACCTTCATACTGCTGCATTTTCCGGAGCAGGAAATAATCAACAACAACCGACAATGCAAGGATTGGAAGGAATTTCGGGGCACCCCACGAATAAAAAAGAATGCCTGTTATCAGCAAAACCCAATTCTTCCATTTTCCTGGCAAAAGGAAATATATCACCAGGAAGGCCGGCAAAAAATACAGAAGGAAAAAACTGTTGTTAAACGCCATGATAATCTAGTTCTTTTTTTCCTGGTCGATCATGTACCGGGCATCCAGCTTTAATTGGACTTCAATGGTATTGCCGTTCATCTTTGCTTTTTCCTCAACACTTTTATACCAGGCCGGATCATTCTTGATTTTTTCAATGTAATGGGATAGTTTCATTTCGATGACCTCCGCTGAAGCCGGCATGCATTTCTCAAAAAATGCATCGGTAAATCCGTATGGAAATAACTGGAAGGTGGCTTCGGTAACCATCAGGATCACCATATCCTGGCTGAAAAGCTGCTCCTTCAGATCTACATTGGCAACCAATCCTGTCTTCTTTTCATTATCCATGATATCCCTGAAATAAAACCAATAATTATCCCTTGCAAAAACATTGGCCGTTATCCCGGTATAGGTAAATCCCCACCAGTAGCTATCGCCAATGGAAATCACATGAGGTCTCTTCGTTCCATCCAGTTTGTAAACAAAATGCGGATAAGGCATGGGGATGGATTTCAGCGGTTTCCATAGATTCATCAATTCCCCCACATCATTGTCGGCATACCGCATCGAATCGGAAACCGTTACCTGATCCCAGGAGAAATCGGGTAAATTAATCTGCCTCATCTTTTCGATGTAATGGAACATACTGTCAGCAGCAAGACCAATCCCGTAGCAGCTCCAGTGTGTGCCATTAAGCGGGTAGAGCGGGTATTTTGTTTTGCCTTTCATCCGGAGGAACCATGCATTCATATCAATAAAATTAATTCCTGATCCCTGCAATGCCCGGATGTAGGATTTGTAGTTGCTGACTAGCCTCAGTTTGTAGTGGTCAGGGATGCATTCCGGATAAAATGAAGCTTTCCCGGGTGCGAAGACGAGAAGAAAGTCAACATTGTGTTTTTTCAACTCGTCCTGGATCATCTTAAGTCGCCTGACGTCTGTCCGGATTAACTTTTCCCCTTTATAAACAGCGCCGGTGTAATTCTGAATGTAGGACTCAATATACAGCATCCCTTTCTTGCCGATGACAACTCCGGGGGCTTCGGTATGGTTGAAGACTGAATAATCAAGCTGGTTCCTGAGTTTGATCAGGGTTGTACGAAATCCCATTTTTTCTTCGGTGTATTTCTCGTAACCGGGCTGAAAACCCCTGTAATAATAGGAGATCAATGTGAAGACAGGGCGTTTTGTGGTATCTGCCACACCATTTAATGGAGGCTGGGGATAAATCTTAAATGCCCGTTGAACAGCATGAAAGCCGAGCAGGATAAAAACTGAGAACAAAAGAAGGTATTTGATCACCTTCATACCCGGAGAGGATCATAATTTTCGCAAATATAGGCAGACCCGATGATAAATCACAACACATGATAGTCATGCATGGCTTTTCCTATGGTACGCCAGATAATCACCGGGGGTGATTTATGGAATAACCCATCAGCATGGCTTTATTCCGGCTGAATTGTTCCCTGCAGCCATGAATGGGAATGGAAATTTTCACGGAACCAACAGCAGCACCAATCCCAATGCCGGTGCCGATGCAGGCGATTCCGATTGTACAGGCAACTGCAGCAAAATATTCCGGGCTTCGTTCAATTGCATCGCCTAATGCAACTCCAAAGTCATTAGTCTGTTTCTCCCCTTGATTTTTCCAGAAGGAATAATAAACCAGATCTATTACACCACCGACAACCAACCCTGACAATGCACCAACGAGAATTCCTGTTCCGACAGCTCCCTGCTTCCTCAGTTTAATGACATCGATCAAATCCGAATTGATCGTTGAAATCTCAGGTTTTACCGGGTAACCCATATAGTTAGGACGTGATGTCATGATTGATATTGATGAATCCCGGATTTCATAGATGATCCCGGATTTTATACGCGGAGAATTATATGTTGTGATCCATGACTGGTATTCAGCCGGCCCCGATGTGGAATCCGTCTGGGCAGAGCCGGACCCCATCAGGAAAAAGAAGAGTACGCTGATAAATGCTGGTGTTTTCATGATTTAGGGTTTTTAGTTAAGCCAAATGTATCCCAGGGATCACATTACTTAAAATTGATATTTGCATCTCATCCTCCAATAGTTGCAATTACCAGGAAAGCGGGCTTATTCTCTGCAGGGAATTGCAAAAAATACAACTGCATTGCTTTTCTGGTGATTTTTTATTTATTTTTACGATATAATATTTTGTGGTCCTGAATAATATCCGATAATCAACCAGCTATGGCAGACGTAAATTTACTGGCCCCCAAAATCTTCAGGTGGGAAGGCGGTTTTGTGAATGATCCTGCGGATCGTGGTGGTGCAACAAATATGGGGGTGACTTTATCAACCTGGAGACAGGTTGGGTATGATAAGGATGGCGACGGCGATATTGATACGGAGGATATCCGCCTGCTGACAACACAGGATGCCACCATTGTATTGAAGAAATTTTACTGGGATCGCTGGAAAGCGGATCTGATCATCAACCAGTCTGTTGCAGACATCCTGGTGGATTGGGTCTGGGCATCAGGCAAATGGGGTATTGTCATTCCTCAACGAATCCTGAACCTGGTAAGCGACGGAATTGTCGGCACCCTGACCATCCGGGCACTTAATTCCTCAGATCAGCAGGATTTGCACCAGAAGATCGTTGATGCCAGGCACAAATTCATTGAAGATCTCATTCTCCGTGACCCGACACAGGCGAAGTTCAGAAACGGCTGGCTCAACCGTATCAATGACTTTGCATTTTCGGCAACATAACAACCAATACCGGAACGGGAACACGTGTCAATGACCGATTCCCGAAGGAATAGTTTCTTCTTTCACTGGTATTTATTTTACAATTTTATTGTATATTCGTACATTGTTTTTTCTGAATAAATCCTGTTCCATGAACATCATTCTGAAAACATTGATATCATTGATATTTGCAGGGTTTCCAATGACAGGATTATTTGCCCAGCAGGATATCATTTCCACAAGCGCGAATTCCGCAGGCAGCGGGGGTACTGCCAGCTGGAGCGTCGGAACCATTGCTTTTTCATTATACAGCAGCGGGAGCGGCACAATTACTGAAGGATCACAGCAACCCTATGAAATCTTTATTTTTGACGAAGTTGAAAACCATAACATGGCTCCGGAATGCACAGTCTTTCCAAATCCTTCTACTGGAAAAGTGACGATTAAATTCCCAAGGTCATCTCCATTGAATTTTACATCCTGCCTATACAATCTTGAAGGCATTCCTCTGTCAACAGCTATTATTGACAGCCAGGAAACAATCATTCCAATGGATGACCTGAAACCCGCTACCTATTTCTTAGTCATCCTTGAAAATGAAAAGCCGGTCAAGAATTTTAAAATCATTAAAAGATGAAAAAATATTTATCTCTCTTCGCAGCATTGATCCTTGCCCTGATTGTCATTGCGCAATCCCCGCAAAAACTGAGTTTCCAGGCTGTAATCCGGAATGACCAGGGGAAACTGGTTCAGAATGCCAATGTCGGGATAAGGATGACGATTCTCCAGGGTTCCGCCACAGGAGTGGTTGTTTACAGTGAAACTCACAATGCAACAACCAATGTGAACGGATTGGTATCTGTCGCCATAGGCACCGGCACTCCAACCGGAAGCTTCTCATCGATAAACTGGGCACAGGGGCCCTATTTCCTGAAGAACGAAACCGATCCTTCCGGTGGAACGAATTACACCATCAGCGGTGTCAGCGAATTGCTGAGTGTTCCCTATGCACTTTACTCGGAAAAAGCCAATGTGGATGGTTCAGAGACAAAAGTCGTTGGCGGAACAAATATTTCCGTGACAGGTTCCGGAACGTCTGTGACACCTTATGTGATCAGCAATACTTCAGCCGCACAAAATAATAAAATTGTTGTAACCGCTTCCCAGACCTGGTCGGTTCCTTCATCAGTTTCCAAAATCAAAGTGGAGCTGTGGGGCGCTGCAGGTGGCGGCGGCGGCGGCGGTGCTTACGCTTATTCTTATTCCTATGTCCTGAATTATGGCGGGGATGGCGGCAGCGGCGGATATGCACAACAATTGATTGACGTTACGCAAAAT
>TBL_comb47_HYPODRAFT_10001314_pt1 | contig 32313 bp, 37 predicted proteins | sample TroBogypolimnion_40_FD_10682 | JGI IMG/M metagenome (IMG submission 10682)
GCGAAGCCTGCCGCGCCGAGATGAAGTCCTTCGAAGCGCTGGAGCAGCAGTACCAGGCGCGCAGGCTCAAGGTGGTGGCGGTGAACTTCAGGGAGGGACGCGAGCCGGTGCAGCGTTTCCGTCAGGCCCAGGCCCTGTCGCTGGCCATGGTGCGCGATTCCTATGGAGAGGCCGCTCATGCCTGGGGTGTCACCCGTTTTCCGACTACATTTGTGGTCAACCCCGCAGGGCACGCCGTGCTCAGCGTCGAGGGCGAAGTGGATTGGGCCAGCCCCGCCACGCAGAAAAAGCTGGAAGGCTTTCTGTAGACCCGCGTATTTTTTTTCATCCTATCCTTTGCTAACCACCATGACTCTTTCACGCCGCCACCTCCTGCAAGCTGCAGGCGCTGCACTTGCTGCCCCCGCATTGCTCAACCGCGCCCTGGCCGCCGAGCGCCGCTTTGAACCGAGGGTGGAGGGCTGGAGAAGCTTTGAGCTCAGCACCACAGTGACCGTGGCCCAGGCCCAGGGTGTGACGCGCATCTGGCTGCCCGTGCCCGATATCGATAGCGACTACCAGCGCAGTGGCGATAACAGCTGGAGCGGCAACGCCAGCGTGGCCCATCTGACGTCCGACGGAACCCACGGCGCCCGTCTGCTCTACGCCGAATTTGCCGCCGATGTGGCCGTGCCCACGCTGACGCTCAAGAGCACGGTGCAGACGCGCAACCGCGCCATCGACTGGACGCAGACCCGCAAGGTCAGCGAAGACGCCGCGCTGCTCAAGTTCAACTTGCAGCCCAGCGAACTGCTGCCCACCGATGGCGTGGTGCTGGAAACGGCCAAGTTGGCGATCCAGGGTGCCAGCACCGATGTGGACAAGGTGCGCGCCATTTACCAATGGGTGGTGGACAACGCCTACCGCGAACCCAGCACCCGCGGCTGCGGCGTGGGCGATATCAAGACGCTGCTGGAGAGCGGCAATCTGGGGGGTAAGTGCGCCGATCTGAATGCCTTGTTTGTCGGCCTGTGCCGATCGGTGGGCGTGCCGGCGCGCGATGTCTATGGCATCCGCGTGGCGCCCTCGGCCTTTGGCTACAAGGAACTGGGCGGCAACTCGGCCAGCCTCAAGGGCGCACAGCATTGCCGTGCCGAAGTCTTCCTGAAAGCCTACGGCTGGGTGGCGATGGACCCGGCCGATGTGCTCAAGGTGATGCGCCAGGAAACCCCGGACTGGATCAAGGACAAGACCAACCCGGTCTCCGCACCGGTCAACAAGGCCTTGTTCGGCGGCTGGGAAGGCAACTGGGTGGGCTGGAATACGGCGCACGACCTGAAGCTGCCGAACTATTCGCGTCCGGCCACGCTGCCCTTCCTGATGTATCCGCAGGGCGAAAATGCTTCCGGCCGCTTTGACGAGCTGGCACCGGACAGCTTCCGCTACACCATCAGCGCCAAGGAAATCACGGCGTAGCCACAGTCCAACGCCTCTTCGACGCCGGCCTGTGCTCCCGACTTGCGGCTGGACATGGGTGATCGTTGATGAACGTCTCGCTGGTGCGGCGTCAGCGGTCTTCTACTGGGCCCGGCATTTCACGATCGAAGGCGAAGACTGCACGGTAATTTTTCTCCTACATTGCAGTCATAGCCAGGGCCTGATTCCTGGCAGCGGACATTCGCCAGCGATTGAGATTTTTCGATATTGGCCCATCATTGGCAACCAACAAAAGCATTGCCTCCTTGAGCCGGTTCATGTCATAACGGCCAGAGTGCGATAAGCGCTCCCAATCTTTTATAAACGACTTGGCGTAATCTGCCGCGCGTGGCAGAGACGCTCGTTTACTTGCGGCTGTTCTTTTCCAGGTCATCGAACAGTTCAGCAGCACTGCCAAAACGTGCCTGACGTGCGCGCGCAATCACATCGGCCTCGGCCATTGCAGCCAGCGTTTCGGCGTTCGGAACCTTGAGCGCAAACGGCATTTGCTTATCGGCGACGACACGCATCAAAAACACGCGCACAGCGTCTGACACAGTCAACCCCATAGAGGCCAGTGTTTCAGTGGCCTGCGCCTTAATTTGCTCGTTCAAACGGACGTGAGCCATTGTGGTTGTAGCCATAACGAATTCCTTCGAAGTTGAGATGCGTTGTATCGCACTTGTCGATTCCCCAGCCACAACCCAGATTGAGTTCAGCCGAACCAAGACAGCCGTCACTGCCACTTTTTGTTCACATCCACCCATATGTCAGCTTTATGCGGGCGACGCTTCATTCTTGAAGTTCCGCAACGGGGCAACGGTGGTCGATGGGGCGTTCTTGGCGACGGACCGCTCTCATTGGTTGCGCTGAAAAAGGCCTAGGAATTGTCCAAATTCAGGCCGCTGGCTTGGGTGGGCTGGAAGCGGTAACAGAAATTTGTGCTCTGCCTTCTCCAAACCAGTCATTTTCTACAAGGGGCCAACTGTCGGCTTCATGGTGACCACTTCGTCAAAGTGAGCGCCGCGATTGAGCACTCCTGCTGCCTTCGGAGAAACGTCAAACAAGTGAACGTGTTCCCCAATGGATACTGGTTGTATCGTATATCATGGACGTGACAATGATTTTAGGGAGTAATAATAAATGCAAGCCGCCAGCGATATGTTGCTGTCAATCTATGAGCAAGCGAAAAGTGTATCTACCGATGAGTTTATAAATAACTCATTTGGGAACATGAAAAAAATCCTGAAGTTTGATTCAGCTGGAATCATTTCACTAGGCTTCTCAAGTGCCGGTGAAATTCAAGTCAAGGGCGCTTTTGCATACAAGTTTTCTCCTGAAGAGAAGTACCGGACCCGAGTTGATCTTGGTATCACAGAAAAATATGTTCAGGGGCGTGGAATTGTGGGATCGGACCCGCTCCTGGAAAAATGTTTTCGCATTAAAAATCGCTCCCATAAAATTGATAGCCGAACTGTATCGGATCAGCGGGTGGTTGCCTATGCGCTAAAAACAGCTTCCACTCATGTCCTTGCCATGGTGACAGACGATGTAGTTGGTGGCGGGTTTTGTTGTTTGTCACTGTGGCGTGGTGGATTGGAAGATAAATATGTCGAAGAGGATCAACGTATTGCGGACCTGCTTCTCCCTCATTTTTTCATGGCCTTGGATATCAACAAACGACTCGCCAATACAAATGAGTTATTCGAAAATGCGTACTTTTCGCCCATTATTTGTAGGTTGGACGGATTACTAAATTTTGTTGATGACGAAGTATTTCTTTTCTTGCAAAGCCAGTTTCCAAACTGGACGCCAGGGTATTTGCCAAAAGTAATACTCGACGGCCTGCTTGCTGAGGCTTCAAAAACATATGTGTCGAAGAGCTTTACTGCAAAAGGGCGCATCGTAGCAGGGACCCTTCTGGTCTATATTTCAAAGAAGTCCAATTCCGGCAATTTGACGGTTATAGAGTTAAAGATCGCAGAGTTACTGGCAAATGATGTGACCTATAAGGAAATAGCTTCACAGTTGGGAACATCGCCGGCGACGGTCAGAAATCAGGCGCATAGCATTTACAGAAAATTGAAGATTTCAAAAAAATCTTCAATTCGTGGAGCATTACTACTGCGAAGGCAGTGAAGCATTTTGTATTTGCATAGAACACTTGTGTTATGCCAAACGAAAGTTGAACCGACTGCTATTTTTAGTTTTTTGATTGCCAAAAGACAGTCTTACTTCTTCCGCAAAGTAATACCTAGATCTTGGACATGCCAGTAGGTATGTCACGATTCAGGTGACCTGGGATTAATTGCGCCATCCATAAAAACCCCGATTTTAGTCGGGGTTTTTGGCAATACAGCGTGCTGCCCCTCACCGGGGAGTGTGGGGTTATTGTGTACTGCGTTATTCGGCCATAACACTCACAATGGAAGCCGTTACGGTCGACACTGAAGAGTCGGACTGCGCTTGCGTGGGAGTTGCCGATGGGTTGTTGGTAACAGGTGTGTCACCACCACCGCCACCACCGCACCCCGTTAAAATTGTGCAGCTAATGGCAAGTGGCAGAGCAAGGAATTTAAAGTAATGCATACCGCACCCTTAGAACTGGCAAACGCCAATACCCCCTGCATTGGAGACGGCATCGTATTTCTGTAACAAAATCGTATTGCCATTATTTGTGGCAATCGCATTGAGAATGAGCGATCCACCACCACTAGGAGTTAACGTCAGCATAGAAAAGTTTGTTGCTCGACCAGTTCCCACAGCAAAGGAACCAGTAAATAAGTTTTGTGTATTTGCGTACAGAGTGGTGCCAGGAACGTTGCAACCAGTGATGTTTGAATTAGTCGCACCTGAGCCGCAGGCGTCCTGCTGTACTGAATTCAGAACAAAGGTGCCTGCAGTAGCGCTCGTGAAGCTCAATGTTCCCAAAAAATTCAGTGAACCCCGAGCGGTAGTTTGACTGCTGTTTGCTTGAACGCCAATGAACGGATAGCTAGCAGACAAAGTAAAGCCGCAGGTACCTGTTGTGGGCAACGCTGCAACTGCCAATGCATTGGTTGCAAAAAATGTAGTGGACAGCAAAGAAGCTAAAAGTAGTTTTTTCATAGCAATAGAATTTAGATTAAAAATGAGAGTGAACCAAACCGTGGGAGGCTAGATAAATCCACTGGGTCGTCATAGTGGGTTTTCCAAGATATCCCGTTCGTATCATCACAGTCGTACACACCGGCAAGATTTAGCCTCGCCCAATTTGCTGCACTCTCATCGAATTCTAAGTGGGCATCAAAAATCCATGAACCATTAGCGTAGTACAAGTGTTCTATGAACATACTGAAATTTTCAACCCCCAAAAGAGTCAGGGCGCCAAGTGGCGCAATGGCTTGTTGAGGCTGGCATTTGATCCGCTGAAATCTCACGTCCCATATAGCGGCCTCTCGTGTACACCCGCAAACGCGGCCCTGGAGCCGCAGAGTAGTCAATCTGCATGGGCTTACCTGCCCGTCCGCTCCCGAGGCTGGGCACGTTTCGGCGAGCGTCAGCTCTCCTCGGAGCGCACTCAATTCTCAAGAATTTTTTTTAAATCGAATTTCCGTTTACAGCCTGCCAGCACCCTTCACCAGTCGGTTTACCTGCGGCACAAGCCTGGTCCATCCAGAGCGTACCGACGCTATTGCGCAGTGGCTAAGCGGCGAGCGAAGTCGAGCGGATTCCCGCCTGGCTGAGCCCGTGACGGTGACCCATTGGCAGAACAGGAAGACGGTATTGCTGCGTGTACTTGCTCGCACGCACAGTCGTCACCTGCGCGACAGCTTTCCGAAGGCTTTGCGCTACCGTGAGCTGTCTGCCGTCGCGGACCTTCCCAGCCACCGAATGCACTCCAATAAAGACCAAGAGACAACCATGAATCAGCCGCCCAAACCCGGTAAACCCTTTGTCGCAGCACTGCTGGCCGGCCTGCTGTTTTGCAGCAGCACGCCAAGCCTGTCGCAAACGGCTCCCGTCGCCCCACCCAAACGCTTTTCGCAATTGACCATGGATAACGTGCCGCCCCAGTCGCTGGCGCTGGCCAGGGAAATCGTCGCCATTTCAAGTGTGGGCCTGGCTGGACCTTACAACGTCATGCTGCGCAGCCCGGTATTTGCAGACCGCATGAAGCGTTTGCTGGATTACCTGCGCTTTGAAACCTCGCTGCCCAAGCGCCTCAATGAATTTGCGATCCTGATCCAAGGCCGCGTCTGGACGTCCCAGGTCGAGTGGTATGCCCACTATCCCTTGGCATTGAAGGCCGGCTTGAGCCCCTCGGTTGCCGACGACTTGAAGGCCCATATCCGGCCGCGCAACATGCAGCCCGACGAAGAGGTGGTGTACGACGTCTGCATGGACCTGATTGAAAAGCATGAGATCAGCGACGCCCTGTTCAACCGCGCAAAGCAGATCCTGGGCGAGCAGCAATTGGTGGACCTGGTAGCAGTCAGCGGAACCTATGTGACGGTTGCCATGCTGCTGAGTCTGGGCGAAGAGTCGTCGCCCGCGGACAAGCCGCTTCCGTTCCCGGAAAAGGGGCGCTGAATGGCCCCCCAAAACATGCGCAATGCGCAGCGGGCACAGGTCGTGAACCAGCGCGCTAAAACACCGATTCGCAGCTCCGGTTTTCTGGCCGGCCTGGTGCTCGGGCTCACGCTGGCAACCCAAGTCACAGGCGGCCATGCTGCGGAGCTGTTGGTGTGGAGCGCCGGCGCGGCGCAGGCCCCGATGTCGGAGTTGGTGCGCACTTATCAAAGCACCTCCACCCACACGCTGAAGGTGGACTACGCACCCGTCGGCGTGCTGATGGGGCGGCTGGCCGATGGCGGCAAGCCGGATGTGTTGATTCTGTCGCAGGATGTGTCTGCCGAGCTTGAGCGTGCCGGCTGGTGCGCCCCCGGCTCCATCACGGCATGGGGCAGCGTGGGCGTGGGTATTGCCGTCAAAGAAGGCGCTGCCCTGCCGGACATTTCAAGCCCCGATGCCCTGCGTGCGGCATTGCTGAATGCCAAAAGCATCACCTACATCAACCCCAGCAAGGGCACCAGCGGCAAACACTTTGTCGCCGTGCTTCAGCAGCTCGGCATTGGCGAACAGATGAAGGCCAAAACCACATGGGGTGAGGCAGGCTTTGTGGTGGAGCCCGTGGCGCGTGGCGAGGTGGAAATCGGCATCCAGCAGATCACGGAAATCTTGCCCGTCAAAGGCGTGACCCTGGTCGGCCCTCTGCCCGCACCGCTGCAAAAAACAACTACCTACACCCTCAGTGTGGGCGGGTTCGCACGGGATCCAGCGGCGGCAAAAGACCTCATGCAATATCTCTTGCGCGATAGTTCCATGCAGGTTCTCAAAGCCAAGGGCTTTTCCGTGCCTTGATGTAAGCGTCCATAGACACAAGCCCGATGCAGACACCACTTACTCTCCCGCCCCGCCAGCATGATCTGGGCGGTGAGGAACCTCCTCAGCATCACATGCGGGTCTTGCCCCGCGGCAGCACGCCGCTGTCGCAGGCCCGCGATGACTGGATGGCGCAGCGCTTTCCTGCGGTGCCGGACGAGACCGGCTTCATTCCCTATCCTGCGGCCAAGGCATGAACCGCAATTTGTGGCTGCTGGCCTTTGCCCAGGGCCTGTTCCTTACCAACAATGTCACCCTCATCGCCATCAATGGCCTGGTGGGTCTGAGCCTGGCGCCTGTGGCCTGGATGGCCACCTTGCCGGTGATGGGCTATGTGGTGGGCGCGGCCCTGAGCACAGGCCTGGTAGCACGTGCCCAGGCGCGCTTCGGGCGCAAGGGCTCGTTCCAACTGGGGCTGCTGGTGGCACTGCTGACGGCCGGTCTGGGCGCCTGGGCCGTGTTGGACAAATCCTTCTGGCTGCTCGTCACGGCCACGGTGGTGGCTGGCTATTACAGCGCGAATGCCCAGTTGTACCGCTTTGCCGCGGTGGAACTGTGCTCCGCCGATTACCGCGAAAAAGCCGTTTCGCTGGTCATGGCCGGTGGTCTGCTGGGCGCGGTGGTGGGCCCGAACCTGGCTCTGCGTACCAAGAACCTGTTGGCGGTGGACTTTGCCGGCGCCTATGTGGCACTGGCGCTGGTAGCGATTCTCTCGCTGCTCACGGTGTCGCTGATCCGTTTTGCGCCCTTGCCCAAGCATGATGCGGCGGCACCGCAGGGTCGGCATCTGGGTGCGCTGGTTCGCCAGCCGGTGTTCTTCGTTGCCTTGTTCAGTTCCGCATTGAGTTATGGCGTGATGAACCTGCTGATGGCGGCCACGCCTTTGGCCATGCAGACCTGCGGCCTGCCGTTTTCCAGCGTCGCCTGGGTGCTGGAGTGGCATGTGATCGGCATGTTTGCACCGGGCTTTTTTACCGGTAGCCTGATCAAGCGCTTTGGCGCCGTGCCGGTGATGGGCGTGGGCGTGCTGCTCAACCTGGCCTGCATTGGCGTGGCACTGACCGGCCAGGAGCCGCAGCAGTTTCTGGTCGCGCTATGCATGTTGGGCGTGGGCTGGAACTTTCTGTTTACCGGCAGCACCACCCTGGCCATGCAAGGCTACCGATCGGAGGAAAAAAACCGGGCCCAGGCGCTGATCAATTTCTGCATGTTTGCCACCATGGCCTTTACCTCGTTTGCCTCGGGCGCGCTAGTCACCATGCAGGGTTGGAACTGGTTGAATCTTGGCTCACTGGTGCCGGTTCTCGCCATGGGTGCCGGCCTGCTGTGGCTCTATGTGAAGCAGACCCTTGCCAGCAAGCGGCTGGCGCAGGGCTCGGTTTAGCGGACCGAAACCTGCGCCGCACCCGCATGCAGGTGACCGATGATGGCCGCAGCGCCAAAATCTTCCGCTCGCAGCAGCTCCAGCACTTGCGCCGCCGCTTCGGGCGCGCAGGCAATCAGCAGGCCGCCGCTGGTCTGCGGGTCGGATAGCAGGTTTTGCTTCCATTTGGCAAAGCCCTCCGGCAGCGCCATGCTGCCGCCATAGCCGTCCCAGTTGCGCGCCGACGCGCCGGTAGCGACTCCACCTTGGGCAATCTCTGCGGCCAGCGCAATCACCGGCACGGTATCAAAGTCCACTTGCGCTGCCAAGGACGAGCCGCGGCAGATTTCCAGCAAATGCCCGGCCAGGCCGAAGCCGGTCACATCCGTCATGGCGTGGACTTCTGGCATGGCAGATAGCGCAATGCCGGGCGTGTTGAGCTTGGTGGTCCAGCGGACCATGTCGGCATAGCCCTCGGCGGACAACGTGCCTTTTTTCAACGCGGCCGACAGCATGCCCACACCCAGCGGCTTGCTCAGGATCAGCAGGTCCCCGGCCTGTGCCAGGTTGTTGCGCTTGACCCTGTCCGGGTGCACCAGGCCGATGCCGACCAGTCCGTAGATGGGCTCCAGCGTGTCTATGCTGTGGCCGCCGGCAATCGGGATGCCGGCCGCCTTGCACACGTCCTGACCACCGGCCAGGATCAGGCGGATCGCCTCTTCCGGAATCTTGCCCAGCGGCATGCCGACCAGGGCCAGCGCAAACAGCGGCGTGCCGCCCATGGCGTACACGTCGGAGAGCGCATTGGTGGCGGCAATGCGGCCAAAGTCATAGGGGTCGTCGACGATGGGGGTGAAGAAGTCGGTGGTGGCGATGATGGCCTGCTGGTCGTTCAGGCGGTAGACGGCGGCGTCGTCGCTGGTCTCGGTGCCCACCAGCAGATCGGGCGGCAGCAGGGGCAAATTTGCATTGGCCAGCAGGCGCTGCAACACGGCCGGTGCAATCTTGCAACCGCAGCCGCCGCCATGGCTGAATTCGGTGAGGCGAATCGCCGGGGAAATGACGGGGGGGAGGGGGGTGGTGTTCGACATAAAATTGCGCTCTAGATTCAACATGCAACGGGACACCCATTGACTTCAATTGATCATACCCGTGCGACTGTGGATCAGCTCGCCGAGTTCGACACCATCCTCGATGCGCGCAGCCCCTCCGAATTTGCCGAAGACCATATCCCCGGCGCGATCAACTGCCCCGTGTTGGATGACGAACAGCGCATCGTCGTGGGCACCTTGTACAAACAGGTGTCTGCCTTTGACGCACGCAAGCTGGGTTCCGTGCTGGTGGCGCGCAACATCGCCGCACACATAGAAAAGCTGTTTGCCGACAAGCCCAAGGGCTGGACGCCGCTGGTGTATTGCTGGCGCGGCGGCCAGCGCAGCGGCGCCTTTACCCACATCCTGCGCGAGGTGGGCTGGCAGGCCAAGCGCCTGCAGGGCGGCTACAAGAGCTGGCGCGGCCATGTCATCGAACAACTGGCCGTGGTGCCCCAGACGCTGCGCTTTACCGTGGTGGCCGGTCCCACCGGCAGTGCCAAGACGCGCATTCTGGAGGCCATGCAAGCGCAGGGCCAGCAGGTGCTGAACCTGGAGGCGCTGGCGGCCCACAAGGGCTCGGTGCTGGGTGACTTACCGGGGCAGCCGCAGCCCTCGCAAAAAGGCTTTGAGACCTTGGTGCTGACGGCACTTTCCGCTTTCGATCCGGCGCGCACTGTGTATGTGGAGTCCGAGAGCAAGCGCATAGGCCAGCTGCGCGTGCCCGATGCCGTGTTCCAGGGCATACAGGACGGCCACTGGCTGCGCGTGCAGGCCAGCATGGAGCAGCGTGTGCAGTTCCTGCTGCGCGACTACGATTACTTTTTGAGTGGGCCTGAGCTGGAGCAGCAGCTGGAGCGTCTGAAGGAATCCTGCGGCGGCGAGACGGTGGCACGCTGGAAAGGTCTGGCGCAGAGCAAGGACTTTGCCACGCTGGTGTCCGAGCTGCTGGCCCAGCATTACGACCGCTTCTATCTGCGCTCCATGAACAAACACGCCGAGGGCGCCGCCCACAGCAGCTTCGCCACCGATGATTTGTCGGACGCGGGCATCGCGGCGCTGGCCACAGAGATCGCGGCCCGCAGCGCCTAACGCGACTTAGCCACCACTTCCAGAATCTTGCTGCCCAGCTCTTCGGCCACAAACTTGCCTACATAGGCATCGGCACCGGCGCTCCTGGCGTGGTTCTCGGTGGCTGTGCCGGACAGGGAGGAGTGGATCATCACCGGGATGCCGGCATAGCGGGCGTCGTCCTTGATGTTGCGGGTCAGCGTGAAGCCGTCCATCTCTGGCATTTCCAGGTCGGTCAGCACCAGCGCCACGCGGTCGCGGACCGGTATGCCCTGCGCCTGGGCCATGGCCTGAATAGAGGCCAGTTTTTCCCAGGCTTCCTTGCCGCTCTTGGTCATGATGACGGGCAGGTTCATGGCCTTGAGGGCCTGTTCAATCATCATGCGTGCCACGGCTGAGTCGTCGGCAGCCAGAATCACCGAGCCTGGCGGTATCGAGCCTTGAGGCATGACCGTGTCTTCGCGGAAGGCGTGGTGCTGGTCGGGGAAAACGTCGCGCAGGATCTGCTCCACATCCAGCACCTGGGCCAGGCGGCTGCCGTCGCCGTCCAGTCGTGCCAGGCTGGTGACCAGGCCGCCACCGGTGCCCTCGGCAGACAGGGCCTGCTTCCAGTCCAGGCGCACGATCTCCACCACCTCTTCCACGGCAAAGGCCTGCGTGGTGCGGGCAAATTCGGTAACCAGCAAAATGCCCAGTCCCTTGGACGGGGTGCAGCCCACGATTTGCGGCAGGTTGATCACCGGAATCAGCTGGCCGCGCACGTTGGCAATGCCCATGACGGAGGGCGATGCGTTGACCACGGAGGTGATCTCGGGCATCACCATGATCTCGCGCACCTTGAACACATTGATGCCAAACAGCTCGTGTTTGCTGTTGCCGCCGGGCTGGCCCAGACGGAACAGCAGGAGTTCAAACATGCTGTTGCTGGCTGCAGTGCCGCGTTTTTCCTTTTCGGAGGCGAAAGATGAAGCCATGGGCGTGGTCCCTGAGGTTGGTTGCGCTGATGCCGCGTTGCCCACATTGTGGACGAAATTTTCATTCGTGCGGCTCTGCTATCGGCCATCGTGCTGCCTGCAAGGCATGGACCCGATGCAGGTCCTGCGGTTATGCTCAAGAAAACACTGTTTTCACGCAAAGGCCGGCACATGCAAGCAATCGACGAAGGGCTTTTGACCAAGGGCCTGTTGGCACTGTGCCAGGAACAGGGTCTGGTGCCACGCGGTGGTCAGGCGCAAATGTTGGCGGGCATTCAAAAGGCCATCGCGCAGGCCGGTGCCTTGGGCCGCCACAGCGAGACCCGCCGCGTCACGATACTGCTGTCGGACCTGCGTGGCTTTACCGCGATTGCCGAGCGCCATTCGGCCATTGCGATGGTGGAGGCGCTGAACCGCTATCTGGAAAAGATGACCGAAATCATCCTGCGCCACGGCGGCAGCATAGACAAGTTCATGGGGGACGCCATCATGGCGCTGTTTGGCGCGCCCGTTGCCCTGGAGAATGATATCGAGGCCGCCTTGCGCTGCAGTATTGAAATGCAGTCCGCCATGGCCGAGATCAACGCCGTCAACAAGGTGCTGGGCATGGCGCCCCTGTTCATGGGCATAGGCATCAATACCGGCGACGTGATTGCCGGCCATCTGGGCTCGCATTACCACAGCGAATACACGGTGATCGGTGACGAGGTGAATCTGACCTCGCGCGTGGAGGCCCACAGCCTGCGAGGACAAATTCTCTTGAGCGAGAGGGTTTATCTGAAGGCAAGGGACTTCATCGAGATTGGCAACACCAATGAGGTGTTTGTCAAAGGCAAGAAGACGGCCGTGCGCATGTACGAGCTGATGGCTATTTGCAGCGACCCGCCGATCCGGGTGCCGCCCGGCGATATCCGCAACGGCCCGCGGGTGGAAGTGGACATGCCATTGAGCTTTCAGTTGCTGGACGGAAAAACGGTGCTGCCCGAAAAAATCGGCGGCTGCATTGTGGACATCAGCTACGGCGGCATGTTTATCCACAGCCCCACCCAATTGGCACAGTTCGCCGATATCAAGATGGTGCTGTCCGTCTCGCTGCTGGTGCAGGATCAGGCCGATATCTATGGCAAGGTGCTGCGGGTGTCACCGGTGTCCGACGGTTTTGAGTACCGCATCGAGTTCACCTCCATTGATGTGCAGGCGCAGCAGTCGCTCAAGGAGTTTGTGGATAGGTTGGTGGAGATCGGCTAATTCCCAATCAGCGTGGTCACCGCCCGCCGTGGTCTTTGGTGGGGCTGGCTACAATGCAAAGCCTCCCGACATAGTTCAATGGATAGAACGGGGTCCTCCTAAGACTCAGATACAGGTTCGATTCCTGTTGTTGGGACCAAGTGAACACTTCACAAGGTCTCAGGGCTGGCTGACCGTGAGGCCTGACCTACACCGGCGAGTGAGTCCGCAGCCAATCCTTCACGGCAGCGTTGACCCGCGTCTGCCAGCCCTTTCCACTTGCCTTCAGTGCGGCCAGCACGTCAGCATCAAAACGAATGGTTGTCGGCACCTTGAGTGGCTTGTCTTTGGGGCCACGCCGACGCATGGCGCAGAGTTGTGCGTAGGCTTCAGGCGAGAAAAACTTCTTGGCCGGCAGAGCGCGGGCAAACATTTCATCGGTGCATTCCGGGTTATCCGGGTCGGCTGCGATGCCGGCATTGATCTGGGCCTCTTCCTCAGGGTTGGGCAAGATCAGGACCCGACCGGAGCGGGTTTTAATGGTCTTTTGCATAGCGTTTACCTCTCTAGGATTTGCCTTGCGCAAACTGATTTTTTGTTAGTACGCTACCGTCGTGCAGAAAGCTGTGCTTCAGCAACTACAAGCCGAAAGGCCCGGTGCTTGGTAACACCAAACAGTTAGCGGCAGTTCCTGATGTCGCCTGGGTTATCAGCCCGGCAGCGGCTGCCCGGTATTCGTCTTCTTGAGGGATGCCAGCTTGAGCGCCAGGATGCTGAGTGCCAGCACCAGGGTCAGTGCGTTGGCGATGATCACCGGCCAGGCCCGCGTCATCAGGCCGTAGACCAGCCACAGGCCGACGCCAAAGGTGAAAAACGAATACATGCCCAGGGAAATGCCTGACACATCGCGCGACCGGTAGCTCTGCAGTACCTGGGGTACGAAGGACAAGGTGGTGGATATCGCCGCGACAAAGCCAATGGAAGATGAATCAAGCATGGGCCCAGTGTAGCGGAGCAACCTAGGGTTTACCCTTGATACTTCCTGACTAAAGGGCATTGCGTTGTCGCTATACCACTCTGGCGGCCGCCTACTTGGTCAAATGCCGCATGGCTTCTTCCAGGCCCTTGAGGGTGAGCGGAAACATGTGCTGGTGAATGAGGTCCTGCACCAGGGCAATGCTCTGGCGGTATTGCCAGACGCCCTGTGGCTCGGGGTTGATCCAGGCGAACTTGGGGAAGGTGCTGGTCAGGCGGCCAATCCATTCGGCACCGGCCTCGGCGTTGTTGTATTCCACGCTGCCGCCGGGCTGCAGAATCTCGTAGGGGCTCATGGTGGCGTCGCCCACAAAGATCAGCTTGTAGTCCTTGTTGTACTTGCGCAGGATGTCCCAGGTGTCGAACTTCTCGGCAAAGCGGCGCCGGTTGTTCTTCCACATGAAGTCGTAGGGGCAGTTGTGGAAGTAATAAAACTCCAGGTGCTTGAACTCGGTCTTGGTGGCGCTGAACAACTCTTCCACGCGCGCAATGTGCTCGTCCATGGTGCCTCCCACGTCCATCAGCAGCAGTACCTTCACATTGTTGTGGCGCTCGGGCCGCATCTTGATGTCCAGGTAGCCGGCGTTCTCGGCCGTCTTGCTGATGGTTTCGTCCAGGTCCAACTCTTCCACATGGCCTTCGCGGGCGAATTTGCGCAGGCGGCGCAGCGCCACCTTGATGTTGCGCGTGCCCAGCTCCTGCGTGTCGTCGTAGTCCTTGTAGGCGCGCTGGTCCCAGACCTTGACGGCGCTCTTGTTGCGGTTTTTGTCCTGGCCAATGCGGATGCCCTGCGGGTTCTGGCCGTAGGCGCCAAACGGCGAGGTGCCGCCCGTGCCAATCCANTTGCTGCCGCCCTCGTGGCGTTCCTTCTGCTCCTCCAGGCGCTTCTTGAGCGTCTCCATCAGCTCGTCCCATCCCATCTTCTCGATCTTGGCCAGTTCCTCGGGGCTGAGGTTGAGCTCCAGGTTCTTGCGCAGCCACTCCAGCGGCAGTTCCTTGGTGAAATCGGTGACCAGCTCCACGCCCTTGAAGTAGGCGGCAAAGGCGCGGTCGAACTTGTCGTAATGTTTTTCGTCCTTGACCAGCGTGGTGCGGCTCAGGAAATAGAAGTCGTCCACCTGGTAGCCCACGCCATCCTCATCGCTGCCGGGAGGTGCGGTCTTGGGGCCGACCACGCCTTTTTGCAGCGCTTCGAGCAGCATCAGGTATTCCTTGACGGACACCGGTAGCTTGGCCGCGCGCAGGGTGTAGAAAAAGTCGAGCAGCATGGTGTGGTTCCGTTGGCCGGGCGTTATCCGCGCGGCTTGTTCAGCGAATGCAGCAACTGCGCCTTCACTTCAGGCCACTCGCCGCTGCGCAGGCTGTACATCACGGTATCGCGGATGGTGCCGTCGCGGCGCAGTGCATGGCCGCGCAGCACGCCGTCCTTTTTGGCGCCCAGTCGTTCGATGGCGGCCTGCGACGCAAAGTTGAAATTGTCGGTGCGCCAGCCGACCACATGGCAGCCCAGGGTTTCAAAGGCGTGGGTCATCAAGAGCAGCTTGCAGCTGGTGTTGACATGGCTGCGCTGCACGCTTTTGGCATACCAGGTGTAGCCGATCTCCAATCGCTTCACGGTCGGCACAATGTCGTGGTAGCTGCTGGTGCCGATCACCTTGCCAGTCGCAGCTTCCACGGCGACAAAGGGAAAGCGGTTGCCGGCCTCGCGCTGGGCCAGCGCGTCTTCTATGTATTGACGCGTCTGCTCTGGCTCGGGCACCGAGGTGACGCGGATATTCCAGAGTTCGCCGTCGGCGGCAGCGGCGCGCAGGCCGGCTTCGTGCTCCAGGCCCATGGGGCGCAACTCGATGCCGCGATTGGCCAGTATGACGGGTTCTACAAATGCCATGGGGTTCCTTCAAGGTGTCAGTTGGTACGGCGCTTAGCGGTTGTTGCGCTGCATGAACATCAGCTTTTCAAACAGCGTGACGTCCTGTTCATTCTTCAGCAGCGCGCCCACCAGCGGCGGCATGCTGGTCTTGTCGTCCTTGGCGTGCAGGGCATCCAGCGGAATGTCTTCGGCCAGCAGGAGTTTCAGCCAGTCCAGCAGTTCGCTGGTGGAGGGTTTTTTCTTCAGGCCTGGCATGCCGCGGATCTCGAAGAAGGTCTTCATGGCCGCGGTGACCAGTTCCTTTTTGAGACCGGGGAAGTGCACGTCCACAATGGCTTGCATGGTGGTGGCGTCAGGGAACTTGATGTAGTGGAAGAAGCAGCGGCGCAAAAAGGCGTCGGGCAGTTCCTTCTCGTTGTTGGAGGTGATGAAGACCAGCGGCCGGTGCCGGGCCCGGATCAGCTCGCGCGTTTCGTAGCAGTAAAACTCCATGCGGTCGATTTCGCGCAGCAGGTCGTTGGGGAACTCGATGTCGGCCTTGTCGATCTCGTCAATCAGCAGCGCCACTTGCCTGTCTGCCGTAAACGCCTGCCACAGCACGCCCTTGACAATGTAATTGTGGATGTTCTTGACGCGCTCGCCGCCGTCAATGTCCGATAGCTGCGAGTCGCGCAGACGGCTGACGGCATCGTACTCATACAGACCCTGCTGCGCCTTGGTGGTGGACTTGATGTGCCACTGCAAGAGCGGCATGTCCAGCGCCTGCGCCACTTCTTCGGCCAGCATGGTCTTGCCGGTGCCCGGCTCCCCCTTGACCAGCAAGGGGCGCTGCAGGGTAATGGCCGCGTTGACCGACAGTTTCAGATCCTGGGTGGCAACGTAGTTCTGGGAGCCTTGGAATTTCATAGCGGTACCGGGGATATAAGGGTTGATCAGGATCAAGTGTTGTGCGATTTGCGGGGTCTGGTCGATATAATCCTCCCAGTCAATGTACCCAATCACTCTTGGATTGTCCGCGCAAAATGAACAAACTCCTCTCTTCTGTAGCCGCCGCGCTTGTCGCGTGTGTGACCCTGGTATCGGCGCAAGCGCAGGAAGTGCAAGGCGACGCCAAGGCCGGCGCGAAAAAGAATGCCATGTGCATTGGCTGCCACGGCATCGTTGGTTACCAGGCCAGTTTCCCCGAGGTGCACAAGGTGCCCAAGATTTCCGGCCAGGGCGCCAAGTACATCCTCAGCGCCCTGAACGCCTATAAAAAGGGCGAGCGCAAGCATCCCACCATGCGCGGCATTGCAGCCTCGCTGAGCGACCAGGACATGGCCGACCTGGCCGCCTTCTATGCCGGCAGCGGTGTGGTGGAGGGCACGGCCGCCCTGGCAGCGGCACCTGCCGCCACCGGCCATGCGGCTGAACTGGTGGCCAAGGGCAATTGCGTGTCCTGCCACGGCAATAGCTTTAGTGCACCGATTGATCCCAGCTACCCCCGCATTGCCGGCCAGCACGACGATTACCTGTTTGTGGCGCTCAAGTCCTACAAGAACAACGGCAACAGTGCCCAGGTCGGCCGCAGCAACGCCATCATGGGCGGTGTGGCCAAGCAGTTCTCCAATGCTGAGCTGAAGGAAATCGCGGCCTACGTGGGCGGCCTGCCCAGCGACCTCAAGACCGTTCCCGAAAGCCGCTTCCGCTAGGCTCCAACCAGCAGAATCAAAAAACGCCACAGACTGTGGCGTTTTTTTTAATCTCGCGTGGCGTGGCGTTGCACGCAGGCGATGTAGTTGTTGCCGTCTGGTGGACGCCCGGCCTGCTGGCTTTCCCAGAGCATGGTGCCCAGACATTCCATGGCCTCGTGGTGGGCCTGGTGCAGCGAATTGCGCTTGTGGGTCAGCAACTCCACCGCCTGGCGTATGCCGCGCGGCTGGTCTATGCTGCATTGCTCGCTGATCGACAGGTGCATGGACAGATGCAAAAACGGGTTGGTGCGTGCCGGGTCCACCGTCAGCATGGAGGCCAGCGCGGCGTCCAGGTCGGCAAAGTCTGCGTGGTACTCGGGGTGCTCATCCATCCAGCGCGCGGCAATGGTTTCAATGGCTTCCAGCGGCAGGCCGTCGCGGGCCTTGGCAAAGGCTTCGCAAAAAAAGCGACGCACGTCTTCTTGTGAGGGACTGAACATGCGCCCAAGCGTAGCACGCCGCTGCAGGCCGTAACATAGGGCCCCTTAGCAAAGCCGAAGGAGATTTTCATGCCCGTGGTCGTTATTGCCAATCCCAAGGGAGGCGTGGGTAAGTCCACCCTGTCCACGCAGGTGGCGGGCTACTTTGCATCGAAGGGGCACAAGGTGATGCTGGGCGATGCGGACAAGCAGCAGTCCAGTCGCCTGTGGTTGGGCCTGCGCCCCGAGACTGCAAACCCCATCAGCAGCTGGGAACTGGATGCTGACCAGATCGCCAAGCCACCCAAGGGCACCACCCATGTGGTGCTGGACACGCCCGCCGGCCTGCACGGGCGGCGCTTCAAGGACATCATGAAGCTGGCCGACAAGGTGCTGGTGCCCTTGCAGCCCAGCATTTTTGACATGTTTGCCACCCGTGCCTTTCTGGACGAACTGGCTGAAAATGCCCATGCCGCCAAGGCGCAGATTGGCATCGTGGGTATGCGGGTGGATGCGCGCACGATTGCGGCCGATCAACTCGACACCTTCGTGCAGTCCATCGGCGTTCCCATGGTGGGCTATGTGCGCGACACGCAGAACTACATTCATCTGTGCGCGCAGGGAATGACGGTGTTCGACGTGTCGCCCGGACGGGTGGAGCGCGATCTGGAGCTATGGAAACCGATTTGCGACTGGCTGGACCAGCGTTGATCAGGAAAAATGGTTTTGCCTCCAAGCCTCAAACACCGTCACCGCCACCGCATTGGACAGGTTCAGGCTGCGCTGGCCTGCGCGCATGGGCAGCTTCAGGCACTGTGCCGGGCCAAAGCAGGCCCGCACCGCATCTGAAATGCCCTTGGTTTCCGAGCCAAACACCAGCCAGTCGCCGGGCTTGAATGTCACGCCATAGGGGCTGCGCGTGCCGCGCGTGGTGAGGGTGAACAGCCGCTCGGGGTCGGGCTGCTCGGTATCCTGAAAGGCCTGCCAGTCGGCATGGCGCTTGAGCGTGGCGTACTCGTGGTAATCCAGACCGGCGCGGCGCATTTGCTTGTCCTCCATGGAGAATCCCAGCGGCTCCACCAGATGCAGATGGCAGCCGGTGTTGGCCGCCAGGCGGATGATGTTGCCGGTGTTGGGAGGAATCTCCGGCTCGACGAGAACGATGTGAAACATCGCCCGATTATTCCGTACGCGCAAACACCAGGGCCGTGATGTGGGCGGCACCGGCGCGGCGCAGCACCCGTGCCGCTGCATGCAGGGTGGCACCGGTGGTCATCACATCGTCCAGCAGCACGATGCGCTTGCCCAGCACCGTGTTGGCATGCGCGGGTTCCAGTGCGTAGGCGCCACGCACCGCCAGCTGCCGCTGCTGGCGCGACATGCTGCTTTGCGGCGGCGTATCCTTGACCCGCAACAGCACATCGCTGCGCAGCTTGTCGGGTTCCAGCGCACGCGCCAGCACCAGCGTCTGGTTGAAGCCTCGCTGTTGCAGCCGCAGCGCCGACAAGGGCAGGGGCATTAGCCAGTCCGCGTCTTCCAGCGCCGGCTCTACCCAGGGCGCGCTGCGCATCAGCAGGGCCAGGCTGTCGGCCCAGCCGGTCTGTTCCTGGAATTTGAATTGCGCCATCAAACCGGCCCAGGGGTAGTTGTAGGGCACGGCGGCCAGAGCCTGATCCACGGGCGGTGCTTGGAGGGTGCAGGCGCCGCACCGGACCATTCCGGCCGGCACCGGCAGGGCGCAGGTATGGCAGCGGGCCACGGGCTGGCCAAAGCGCTGCACGCAGTCGTCACACACCGGGCGTGCCGGCCAGGCATGGCAAATCGCGCATTGGCTGGGGATGTGGCGGGATAGCCCCGATAGCAGCTGGCGGAACATGGCGCCAATATACTGGCCTCTCACTTTTTGCAAAGCCATGAGCACCCAACGCCCTCCCACCATTGACCCGCAGGCCGCCAGGCGCTGGGCCGTGCAGCTGCCTGCGCAATCACCCTGGTTGCATGAGGAGGTGGCGCGCCGCATGGAAGAGCGGCTGCAGTGGATTGTGCGCACGCCCGCCAGCTGGCTGCATTGGAGTCCTCTGCAGGGTGGCCGGCAGATACACGAGCAACTGGTGCGGCGCTACCCGCAGGCGCAGTGCTTTGTGCAGGAAGGCAGCCCGGCGCAGACGCAGAGTGCGCGCCAGCAGTTCCAGCAGGGCTGGTGGAAACGCTGGCTGGGCGCTGGCACGCAGTTTGAGGCGCCATCGCAGCCGGTGGACATGCTGTGGGCCAATATGGCGCTGCACATGGAGCCAGACCCGCAGGCGCTGATTCAGCGCTGGCATGGCGCGCTGGCGGTGGACGGGTTTCTGATGTTTTCCTGCCTGGGGCCCGACACGCTGCGCGAGTTGCGGCCCCTGTACGCCGGCCTGGGTTGGCCTGCACCCAGCCATGAATTCACCGACATGCACGACTGGGGCGACATGCTGGTGCATGCCGGCTTTGCCGAGCCGGTGATGGACATGGAGCGCATCACGCTCACCTACTCATCGGCCGACAGCCTGCTGGACGAGTTGCGCGGGCTGGGTCGCAACCTGCATACCCATCGTTTTCCCTCATTGCGCGGGCGCCGCTGGCGCCATACCCTTGGTGAAACGCTGGAGCAGGGCTTGCAAAAGCCCGATGGCCGCTTGGAGCTGACATTTGAGGTGATTTATGGACACGCCTTCAAACCCCAGCCAAGGCTGACGGTTTCGTCAGAAACCCGGGTCTCTTTGGAGGAAATGCGCAATTCCTTGAGAAAGATCAAACCTTGACCTCGGGTTTTCCTGACATTCGTGCTTGACATCTGCGGGTGAATTCGCCTTTTTGCGTGATGCGCTGGGCTACAATCGCGTGGAAATTGAGTTGGGTCAATGAACACGAATGACCCCCCAAGCGCTGGTAGCCAGCGTAAATAAACGAGACACATTCAGAAGCGAAAAGAGGTAAGAACGATGAAGAGCGTTGTCAATTGGTTGGCTTCCTGGCTGCTTTGCGCAATGGTTTGGGCCACCAGCTCGGTGTTCACGCTGGCACACGCGGTCACCGATCTGCCCGGTGGTCCGGCGGTAAACCAGGTCAACCTGCCGCAGGGTGTGACCCGCATTTCCGCCGACCAGGCCTGGCTGCACTGGTTCATGCTGATCGTCTGCGTGGTCATCTTCGTGGCCGTGTTCACGGTGATGTTTTATTCCATCTGGGCGCACCGCAAGTCCAAGGGCCACAAGGCCGCACTGTTCCACGAAAGTGTGACGGTGGAAATCGCCTGGACCCTGACTCCCTTCATCATCGTTGTGGCCATGGGCCTGATGGCTACCAAGACGGTGGTAGCCATGAAGGACACCACCAATGCCGACCTGACCATCAAGGCCACCGGCATGCAGTGGAAATGGGGCTACGACTACCTCAAGGGCGAGGGCGAGGGCATTGGTTTCGTTTCCACGCTGGACCTGGCACAGCGTGAAATGTCCAACAACGGCGGCCCCAAAAAGGGCGAAGTGGTGAATGACTACCTGCTGAAGGTGGACAACCCGCTGGTTGTGCCGGTGGACAAAAAGATCCGCATCATCACCACTGCCAATGACGTGATTCACGCCTTCATGGTGCCGGCCTTCGGTATCAAGCAGGATGCCATCCCCGGATTTGTGCGCGACACCTGGTTCCGCGCCGAGAAGGTGGGCGACTACTACGGCCAGTGCGCCGAGCTCTGCGGCAAGGAGCACGCCTACATGCCCATCCATGTGAAGGTGCTGTCGGCGCCCGATTATTCCGCCTGGGTAGCGGTGGAAAACAAGAAGCTGGCGGCCAAGCTGGATGACCCGACCAAGGTATGGGCTCTGGACGAGATGCTGGCGCGCGGTGAAAAGGTTTACAACAACCCCGGTTCCTGCGTGTCCTGCCACCAGGCCAATGGCAAGGGCGGCGGCGTGGTCAAGCCTATCGATGGCGCAGCCGTGGTGCTGGATGCCGACAAGGGCAAGCAAATCCATGTGCTGCTGAACGGCCAGAATAACGGTGCCATGCCGTCCTGGAAGGCGCTGAGCGATACCGACATCGCGGCCGTCATCACCTACACCAAGAACCATTGGTCCAACAAGACCGGCCAGCTGGTGCAGCCTGCCGACGTCCTGGCCTTGCGCAAGTAATTGCCCCACGGCAATTGACGCAAGACCGCATACTAAAAGGAAGAAATAATGAGCGCAGTCCTAGGCCACCACGCCCATGAGCACGAGCACCACGACCACCATGCCCCCACGGGCTGGCGTCGCTGGGTGTTTGCCACCAACCACAAGGACATCGGCACGCTGTACATGATGTTCAGCCTGACCATGCTGATGATTGGCGGCGTGCTGGCGTTGCTGATTCGCGCCGAGCTGTTCCAGCCCGGTCTGCAGTTCGTCAACCCCGAGCTGTTCAACTCGCTGACCACCATGCACGGCCTGATCATGGTGTTCGGCGCCATCATGCCGGGCTTTGTGGGCTTTGCGAACTGGATGATTCCGCTGCAGATCGGCGCCGCCGACATGGCTTTTGCCCGCATGAATAACTTCAGCTTCTGGCTGATGATTCCTGCCGGTGCGATGCTGGCCGGCTCCTTCTTCATGCCCGGTGGCGCACCCGCTGCCGGCTGGACGCTGTACGCACCGCTGACCCTGCAGATGGGCCCCTCCATGGACGCCGGCATTTTTGCCATGCACATCCTGGGCGCCTCTTCCATCATGGGTTCGATCAACATCATCGTCACCATCCTGAACATGCGCGCTCCTGGCATGACGCTGATGAAGATGCCCATGTTCGCCTGGACCTGGCTGATCACCGCCTACCTGCTGATTGCCGTGATGCCCGTGTTGGCCGGTGCCATCACCATGACGCTGACCGATCGCCACTTTGGCACCAGCTTCTTCAACCCTGCCGGTGGCGGTGACCCAGTCATGTACCAGCACATCTTCTGGTTCTTCGGCCACCCCGAGGTCTACATCATGATCTTGCCGGCCTTCGGCATCATCAGCCAGATCGTGCCGGCCTTTGCCCGCAAGAAGCTGTTCGGCTATGCCTCCATGGTCTATGCCACTTCGTCCATCGCTATTCTGTCGTTCATCGTGTGGGCGCACCACATGTTCACCACCGGCATGCCGGTGACTGGACAGCTGTTCTTCATGTACGCCACCATGCTGATCGCCGTGCCCACCGCCGTGAAGATCTTCAACTGGATTGCCACCATGTGGCGCGGCTCCATGACCTTTGAGACCCCCATGCTGTTTGCCGTGGGCTTTATCTTTGTGTTCACCATGGGCGGCTTCACCGGCCTGATTCTGGCCATGGCGCCCATCGACATCCAGCTGCAGGACACCTATTACGTGGTGGCCCACTTCCACTATGTGCTGGTGGCCGGTTCGCTGTTTGCCATGTTCGCTGGTTTCTATTACTGGTGCCCCAAGTGGACCGGCGTGATGTACAACGAAACCCGCGGCAAGCTGCATTTCTGGTGGTCGCTGATTGCCTTTAACGTCACCTTCTTCCCGATGCACTTCCTGGGCCTGGCCGGTATGCCGCGCCGCTATGCCGATTACCCCATGCAGTTCGCCGACTTCAATGCCTTGGCCTCGGTGGGCGCCTTTTTCTTCGGCTTTGCCCAGGTGTTTTTCATCTTCTTTATCGTCATCCCCGCCATGCGTGGCAAGGGCGAAAAAGCGCCCCAACGCCCCTGGGAAGCCGCCGAAGGCCTGGAGTGGGAAGTTCCCTCGCCAGCACCTTTCCACACCTTTGAGCACCCACCCAAGCTGGATGCCACGGCAACCCGCGTGATCGGCTAAGACCATGGCACTGACCGCTGAACAAAAGAAGTCCAACCTGCGCCTGGGTCTGATCCTGGCCTCGGTGGCGGCGGTGTTCTTTGTTGGCTTTATGGCCAAGATGATCATCCTGGGCCTGTAAGCCATGAACCTGCAGCGGCTGAACCGTCAGATGCTGGGCAAGTTGGCCGTTGTCACGGCCGGCATGTTCGCCTTTGGTTATGCGCTGGTGCCGCTATACAAGTCGATTTGTGAGCTGACCGGCATCAATGTGCTGGCGCTGGAGGAGCAGTCGGTTCAGGGTATCAAGGCCCGCATGCCCGCCAATACCCAGATCGATTTGAGCCGCACCATCACGGTGGAGTTCGATGCCAATTCGCGCGGCGTTTGGGACTTCAAGCCGGCCCAGCGTTCGGTGCAGGTGCATCCGGGCGAGCTGACCACGGTGATGTACGAGTTCCAAAATACGCAAAAGCGCCGCATGGCAGCGCAGGCCATCCCCAGCTATGCGCCGCAGCAGGCGCAGGCGCATTTCACCAAGGTGGAATGTTTCTGCTTCAACCAGTACACGCTGGAGCCGGGTGAGAAGAAGACCTGGCCGGTGGCCTTTGTGGTGGACTCCAAGCTGTCCAAGGACGTGAACACCATCACGCTGTCCTACACATTTTTTGAGGTGGGCAGCGGCACGCCACCGGCACCGGTGGCCAGCGTCAAGCCCGCCTTGGGCCAGGGCACGTGATGACGGATACACCGCAAGCGCCGGGCCGTCAAAAGGACTCTTTTCTGCGCAGCATCAAGCTGGTGGCCTGGTCCATGCTGGGCATACGCAGTCGCAAGGGCTACCAGGACGACCTGGCCAAGGTCAACCCGCTGCACGTGGTGCTGGTGGGACTGGTTTCGGTGCTGCTGCTGGTGCTGTCGCTGATCGGATTGGTTCATTGGGTCGTGGCCAAGTAGGCCTGGCCCGGAACCAAGTTACAAGAATTTGAAGGAATGGAGACGAAATGAGTTCAAACACCACCACTACCCCGTACTACTTTGTACCCGGGCCCTCGCGCCATCCGGCCATGGCCGCTTTGGGCCTGTTCTTCGTGATCCTGGGCGCGGGCCAGTGGGTCAATGGCGCCGAATGGGGCAAGTACTCGCTGATGTTCGGCATGGTTTGGTGGCTGGTTGTTTTGTACCAGTGGTTTGGCGATGCCATTTCTGAAAGTGTCAGCGGCCAGTACAGTCGCCGGATTGACAGCTCCTTCCGCTGGAGCATGAGCTGGTTCATCTTCTCCGAGGTGATGTTCTTCGGCGCATTTTTCACCGCCCTGTGGTGGGCCCGCGCCCACTCGGTGCCTGCCCTGGGCAGCCTGGACAACTCGATACTGTGGCCCGGCTTCAAGGCCGTTTGGCCCAGCGTGGTCGCCGGTGCAACGGCATCGCCCGCGGGAACGATCGAGGCCTTTACCGCCATGGGTCCCTGGCCCCTGCCGACCATCAACACCGCACTGCTGTTGACATCCGGTGTGACCCTCACCATCGCCCACCACGCGTTGTTGGTGAACAACCGCAGCCGGACCATTGGCTTCATGTGGGTGACGGTGCTGCTGGGCGCCACCTTCCTGTGCGTGCAGGGCTTTGAGTACCACGAGGCCTATACCGAGTTCAACCTCAAGCTGAGTTCCGGCGTGTACGGTTCCACCTTCTTCATGCTGACCGGTTTCCATGGCTTTCACGTGCTGGTCGGTATGCTGATGCTGCTGTTCATCACCCTGCGCCTGCAAAAAGGCCACTTCAGCGCCGACAACCATTTCGGCTTTGAGGGTGCGGCCTGGTACTGGCACTTTGTGGACGTGGTCTGGCTGGGACTTTATGTTTTGGTGTACTGGCTCTAGGCTTTCATCCGCCCCAAAAAAAGGCACCGCTCGCGGTGCCTTTTTTGATGGGTGCGGGCTGGTCTATTGCCCCGCTGCAATGCCGGTAGGATGGATCCAGCCCATTTTCCAGGACAGCAGAATGCACAGGAACAGCAGCACCGAAAAGCCGACCCGCAGGGCCAGCGCGCGCGCCATGCGCTGCGACTTTTCCGGCGCATTGCCGTTGCCGCCGCGCAGCATGAAGAACAGGGCCGTGGCCAGGCTGGCGATGATGGCCAGAAATGCAAGTGCGACAAGGTATGACATGGGAGAGATTATCCAGTGAATGCGCGTTCGCGTTTTTTCCTGATTACCCTGGCCACGCTGCTGGGCATCAGCCTTACCGCGTCCCTGGGGCGCTGGCAACTCAACCGCGCTGCCGAGAAGGAGGCGCTGCAGGCCCGCATGGACGCACCGAGCAACGCAGGGCTGGTGGATGCCGCCGTATTGCTTGGCGCGCCTGATCCTACAAGTCTGGTGCACCATCACGCGGTGCTGCGCGGCCAGTGGCTGGCCGACCAGACCGTCTATCTGGACAACCGGCAGATGAACGCCAGGGTCGGCTTCTTTGCCGTCACGCCGCTGCGCCTGGAGGGCAGTGATACCGTCATTCTGGTGCAGCGCGGCTGGGTGGCACGCAATTTTGAAGAGCGGGTCAAGGTGCCGGCGATTGAAACCCCGGCCGGAACCGTCACGGTCGAAGGACGCATGGCCCCGTTGCCCGGCAAGCTATTCGAGCTGGGCCACCCTTCGGTCACCGCGATACGGCAGAATCTGGACCTGCAGCAGTTGCGTGAGCAAATCCATGCGCCGGTATGGCCCGTCATCCTGGTGCAGACGGGGCCGGCCAGCGAAGGCCTGTTGCGCGACTGGCCCGCCGTCAATCTGGGGGTCGAAAAGCATTATGGTTATGCCCTGCAGTGGTTTGGCATGGCCGCCCTGATGGCGCTGCTGTACCTCTGGCACCAGATTCTCAAACCCTTTATTTTCCGCACTAAGGACTCCACTCCCCATGCATAGCGACCGCCCACAAGACGACCTGCCCCTGGGCCTGACCGTGTACTCCATGCCCACCGCCGCACAAATCGCAGCCGACCCGGTGGCCCGCACGCGCGTGGGGCGCTGGAAAATGATTCTGGTGCTGTTGATTTGCGCCGCGCCGGTGGTGGCGTCCTACTTCTCGTATTACGTGCTGCGCCCCGAAGGCCGCCGCAACTATGGCGACCTGATTGATCCGCAGCGCCCCCTGCCGGACCTGGTGGGCACCACGCTGGATGGGCGCAGCGTCAATCTGCGCACCCTCAAGGACCAGTGGCTGCTCGTCATTGTGGCCGGCGGCGCCTGCGATCCGGCCTGCGCCAACCACCTGTATTTTCAGCGCCAGCTGCACGAAGGTCTGGGCAAGGACAAGGAGCGGGTGGACCGCGTCTGGCTGGTGGATGATTCCGCACCGGTGGACCAGGCGCTGCTGCCGGCCTTGCGCGATGCCACCGTGATCCGCGTGCCCAAGGCAAGCCTGGCCCAATGGCTGGTGCCGCAGGACGGCCAGCCGCTGGAAAACCATTTGTATGTGGTCGATCCCATGGGCAATTGGATGATGCGTTTTGCCCCGGGCATCAACTTGACGACGGCTCCCAAGATCAAAAAAGACCTGGAGCGTTTGATGCGCGGTTCCGATGGCTGGAACCAGCCGCGTTCGCGCTGATTGTTCATGCAAGTCCCCCTGTACAACCTGTCGCCCCTGCTGGCCATCATGGCCTTCGGGCTGCTGCTGGCGATTGCAGCGGTGCTGTGGGTGCGCAGGCGCGTGCCCGGATCCCGCTTGCAGGCACTGACGCTGTTGACGCTGTTCCTGACCATGGATCTGGTGCTCTTCGGTGCCTTTACCCGCCTTAGCGACAGTGGCCTGGGCTGCCCGGACTGGCCCGGCTGCTACGGCGAGGCCAATCCTTGGTCGGCCCACACGCTGATTAGCGCGGCACAGGCTGCCATGCCCAGTGGCCCGGTGACGGTGTCCAAGGCCTGGGTGGAAATGGTGCACCGCTACCTGGCCACGGCCGTAGGCGCCCTGATCACGCTGCTGATGCTGGCGTCGTGGCGGGATTTCATTCGGGGCGTCAGGCCGCGCAGCGCGGGCGACTGCTTGCCCACCCTGAGTTTTGTCTGGGTCTGCGTGCAGGGTGCCTTTGGTGCGCTGACCGTGACCATGAAGCTGTTTCCCGCCATTGTCAGCCTGCATCTGCTGGGTGCCTATGGTTTGTTGGCGCTGCTCACCCTGCAGGCCTTGCATGCCGGAGCCCTGCGCGGCAGCCTGGTGCAGTCAGGCTCCTTTGCAAAGGTCCGGATGCTTAGACCGGTGGCAAACCATTCGGTTTTCTGGATTGCAGCCGCCCTGGCGCTGCTGGTGTTGCAGGCTGCAAGCGGCGCCTGGGTCAGCACCAATTACGCGGTGCTGGCCTGCAGTGAATTCCCGCAATGCCAGGGCCAATGGTGGCCTGCCATGGACCTTGCGCGCGGCTTTGAGCTCTGGCGTCCGCTGGGAGAAAGCGCGGACGGCAGGGTGCTGAGCTTCCAGGCGCTGACCGCCATTCATATGGCACACCGCCTGTTGGCCATGCTGACTCTGGCGGTGTTGGGCCTGCTGGCCTGGCGGCTGCGTAACAGCCACTCTGTTCAGACACCGGCGCGTTGGCTTGGTGGTCTGGTGCTGCTTCAACTGGCCACCGGACTGAGCAATGTGGTGTTGGGCTGGCCCATGGCTGCGGCCATTCTTCATACCGGCGGCGCGGCGGCGTTGGTTGCGGTATTGGTATGGATGATTGCTGTTCACATCCAGTCTGCCGCCGCTTCCAAACGAGCCCCTGTGCCCATGCAGCTGCCAGCCGGGTTGACACCATGACCGAGACCCTATCCATGTTCAATATGACGGTGCTGCGCCAGTTCTACGCGCTGACCAAACCCCGTGTGATCCAGCTCATCGTGTTCTGTTCCCTGATCGGCATGGTGCTGGCCGTGCCGGGTCTGCCCAGTGCTGCCGAAGTGCGGCGGGCACTGATCGCCTGTTTGGGCATCTATCTGGTGGCCGGTGCGGCAGCGGCCTTTAACTGCCTGGTGGAAAAGGGCATTGACGCCAAGATGAAGCGCACCTCCTGGCGGCCCACGGCGCGCGGCCAGTTGTCGGACACGCAAACCCTGATCTTCTCCGGGCTGCTGTGCACGGCGGGCTCGGTCCTGCTGTACTTCTGGGTCAATCCGCTGACCATGTGGTTGACCTTCGCCACCTTTGTCGGCTACGCGGTGGTCTACACCGTGATTTTGAAACCGCTGACGCCCCAGAACATTGTCATTGGCGGCGCCTCCGGTGCCATGCCACCGCTGCTGGGCTGGGCCGCCATGACCGCAGATGTGGGGCCCGAGGCCATCATCCTGTTCCTGATCATCTTTCTGTGGACCCCGCCGCACTTCTGGGCCCTGGCCCTGTACCGGGTGGAAGACTACCGCAAGTCTGGCCTGCCGATGTTACCGGTCACGCACGGCAGCGAGTTCACGCGCCTGCACATCCTGCTCTACACCTTTGTGCTGTTTGCTGCCTGCCTGCTGCCTTTTATCTACGGCATGAGTTCCTGGCTGTATTTGGCCGTGGCGGTGGCTTTGAGCGTGGGCTTTAGCTGGTATGGCTGGAAGTTGCTGCGGAATTACTCGGACGAACTGGCGCGCAAGACCTTCCGGTTTTCCCTGATCCACCTGAGCGCGTTGTTTGCGGCCTTACTATTGGACCACTACCTGTTGTAACCCTGCTGGAGTGAACCCGCGATGAACAAACGACAAACGCTGCAGCGCCTGCTGGCCTGCACATTGCTGGCCGGCGCCGGCAGCCTGCTGAGTGCCTGCTCCGACCCCAAACCCAGTTTTGCCTCGGTGGATATCACCGGTGCCGACTACGCCAAAAACTTTGAGTTGGCCGACCACAATGGCCAGGTGCGTCACTTGCCGGACTTCGCCGGCAAGGTGGTGTTGATCTTCTTTGGCTACACCCAGTGCCCCGACGTCTGTCCGACGACCATGACGGAAATGGCGGAAATCAAAAAGGCCCTGGGCAAGGATGGCGAACGTCTGCAGGTGCTGTTTGTCACGCTAGACCCCGAGCGCGATACGCCCGCGCTGCTCAAGGCCTATATGGAGAATTTTGACCCCGCATTCCTGGCCCTGCGCACTACGCCGGAAAAGCTGGTCGAGCTGGCCAAGGACTACAAGATCTATTACAAGAAGGTGGAGGGCAGCACCCCCACCAGCTACACCATGGACCATTCGGCCGGCAGCTACATCTACGACCCGAAGGGTCAATTGCGACTATTCACCCGCTACGGCAGCCCCAAGGAGGCGCTGACCAAGGACATTCAGACCCTGCTCGGTGGAGCCTGATCAGGCGTAGGCTGCCAGCGCGGTCTTCATCTTCTTCATGGCCGCTACTTCAATCTGGCGGATGCGCTCGGCGCTGACGCCGTATTCGGCGGCCAGATCGTGCAGCGTCATGCCGCCGGAGTTGTCGTCATTCACCTTGAGCCAGCGCTCTTCCACGATGCGGCGACTGCGGACGTCCAGGCTGTCAAGTGCGGTGGCAATGCCGTCGGTGGCCAGCATGTCGCGCTGGCGCGCTTCGATCATGGCCATGGGCTCGTGGTTGGTATCGGTCAGGTAAGCGATAGGGCCGAAGGCGTCTTCGCCGTCGTCGGAGGGGCTGGGGTCCAGCAGCACATCGCCACCGGACAGGCGCATCTCCATCTCCAGCACTTCTTCCGGCTTGACCTTGAGCTCGCGCGCCATGGCGCTGACCTGCTCGGGGTTGAGCGTGTCGCGGTGCGTGCCCAGATCGGCAGCGGCATCGTCGCTCTTGAAGCGCTGCTTCATGGAGCGCAGGTTGAAAAACAGTTTGCGCTGTGCCTTGGTGGTAGCCACCTTGACCATGCGCCAGTTCTTCAAAATGTATTCGTGTATCTCGGCCTTGATCCAGTGCATGGCATAGCTCACCAAGCGCACGCCCTGGTCCGGATCAAAGCGTTTGACGGCCTTCATCAGGCCCACATTGCCTTCCTGGATCAGGTCGCCGTGGGGCAGGCCATAGCCCAGATACTGGCGCGACACCGATACCACCAGGCGCAGGTGCGAGAGCACCAACTTTCCGGCGGCCTCCAGGTCGTTCTCGAACTTGAACTTGCGCGAAAATTCCTGCTCCTCTTCCAAAGTGAGCATGGGCAGGCGGTTGGCCGCTGAGATATAGGCGTCCAGATTGCCCAGTGGCGGCACCAGTGACCAAGGGTTGGCCAGGGTCACAGCGTTGCGCGGGGCGGTCAGGGAAGCAGTCATAGCAGAACTCCTTGTGTTCATAGCCATGATATTAGCACTCCTGTGTCGCGAGTGCTAATTGATCGTTTCAATGGTGTAAAGCGATTGGGGCTATCCCGCGCCGCACTTGGCTGTCGGGGGGCCGGGCGCGCATTGTGCGATTCCGTAACGTATTCCGGCGTGAACGGTCACATGGTCTGATCGACTTTATGGACACTCCAGGCCGGTTGCGGGTGTTCGCACGACTCAGTCGTAAGTCAGGACTGCTGCGTAAGCGGGTATCGGACAGTGCCCGCTTACGCAGCAGTCCATATCAAGACCATGCGGCAGCGGTGAATGTCATAGCCTCGTTGTCACGCCGCCAGCCTACGTAATCGGAGTGGACAGCGAGCCACCAAGTTTGTATAAAGGGGTTGGGTTTTGATTTGGCAAACGCTTGCGGAGTGAGCAGCGCCACACACCAAGCGAGATTTTGATCGCGCACTGATTGGTATTGGATACCGCCCACGTGGGCCTCACGAGCAGCTCTCGCAAAAGCCTGTGTTGCGATGTAGTCGGTGGGGTGTAGCCAATTCGCAGCATCGGCATTGAAAGGTGGCCGGCGCAAGTCGATCAGCTGCGTGCTGACATCCGCACTAAAAGCGGTGTGCGCCACAGGCTCCAGCTTTTCCAGGTCGACTGCGTCCTTGAGAAACTTCCAGCGCCAGTATCCCAGCTCGGCAGCAGCGGTACGAACCGACTCAGCGCCATAAAACACGCCAGGGTCGGTTGTAGTCCGAAAACGGGAACCGCCGCGCGTCGGGTAGTAACGGAAAGGGGTGGCCAGCAAGTAGTCCAGCGTCAGGGCGTACACTGCTTGCGCGGGTTTGCTGCCCTCTAGCAAAGTCTCTAACAGGTCCTGTTCTTCGACGCTGTCCACCACTTTCATGGTTGACGCCGTGTGCTGCGCTTCGACCATGCGCCAAACGGCCCCCGCCCAAGCAAACGCTTCAGACGAGACCACGGCTGGCGTCAAGGTATTGGACGACACGAACCAGGCCTTCGGTGTTGCGAATGAGCTCGATGGGCTTGGCGTTCAGGCCCAGGTTGTCGCTGCCAAGCCACTTGCGTGCGGTGGATTCATCACCCACGATGGAGTCCAGCGAACGGAAAACGCGCACAAAGAGCAATGCAAAGTCCCACTCCTTGCGGCTTTGGTCCAGCAGGTAGCTGCCGGTATAAAGCCGAGTGATGGTTGGTGGACTGACACCCAGCACCTTGGCAAGCAAGGATTTGGAAACACCCAAGCGTTCAGCGGCGCGCGCCACGGCCTTACTGAGTACAACGGCAGCTTGTGGCTTGGGTGTGGCCGGATGCGTAATGACGGTCATGATTCAAATCCTTTTCAGTGGAAATATTACACCAATATTATTTCCATGGGTGTATTTTTGTTGCACGTGACGAAATTCACTTGGGAAGCAGGTCACGGGAAGTCCAATACAGCGATTGGTGGTGTTTCGGCAACTTATACGTCAACCCCGAGAAAAATCAGATGCGCTGCGGAAGCTTCCCGGAAGTTGGAAATGGGTTCGAAGCCGAGTTGCTGATAGAG
>TBL_comb47_HYPODRAFT_10001315_pt1 | contig 32311 bp, 18 predicted proteins | sample TroBogypolimnion_40_FD_10682 | JGI IMG/M metagenome (IMG submission 10682)
GGGGTGATTATGGCCGCCTTGGAACGCGGCATCCCGGGGGAAATTTACAATGCCGTGGACAACGAGCCGGTGCGGCAGCGGGATTTCTATGCGTGGTTGGCGAAGGAATTCAACCGGCCCATGCCGACGGCGGTTTTGGCGGACGAGACGTTTAGGCGACGAGGGACAAGCAATAAGCGGGTCAGCAACGCCAAACTGCGGGCGGATTTAGACGGCAAATTGAGGTTTCCCGTTTTTCGCGCGGGGTATGCGGCGGAGCTTGCGGGATGGGAGGTATAATCTGGCGATACTGCTTGGAGGTGCCTTTGCCCCGTGGAGCCGCCGATTGCACCGGTTTTCACAGATTTCTCCTTTTTCAATCTGCGGTAATCTGCGTCATCTGCGGATGAATTGGCGTGCAGGTTGGTACAGACTTCAAGCCCCGAAAAATCCGCTTGCTAAATTTCTCGTTTCAACCTATTGTTTGGCTTGGAAAAAATAAAGATGCCTATGAAATCAATTTTAGCTAAATTCGTCTGCGTCGTTGCCCTCCTTGGGCTGGTGGCCAATGCCAATGCCAATTTATATTTTGATTGGCCCTTTAATGGAACTCATGGCGGAACTGACATAACTGCCAGTGGTACTTTTTCAACTGATGAAAGCACTACTACTTCAGGCAGCTTCACAGGTTTTTTGATAAATGCAATCAGTGGCAACGTTAATACATCCGATGCAATAAGCAGCTTGGTGGCTCCGTCTATTTCTAATGATAATCTCGTGCAAGCTGTAGATCCTAGTTTTGATGCTACTGGCGTTGCTTTCATTGCTGCTGGTGTTAATTATCAATTATTTTATGATGGAAGCAATTATCAACTCTACAACGGTACGGTAACTTTTGCAGCTAATAGTTTTTCTATCTCCGAGGTACCGGAACCGGTCAATGTGGCGCTCGGCTTATTCGGCATAGGCGTGGTCGGGTTGGGCATGAAGCGGCATTTCAAAAAAGCCGCGCAGCCGGTCCAATAAATAATCACCCCAGCCGTTCCTAACGGGTTGCCACCGTGTCTCCCCAATGTGGCGGGTCAATGCAAGGTCGTTCCGCAGTCTTCTTTCCCGCTGCTCAGCGGGATTATGTTTCTGAAAAGTGTATCCGCAGATTTCCCCGCTTGACGCAGCTTGTTCTTTTTTAACGGTGCCATCGGCGTCATCGGCGGACCAACCCCAGATCGGGTTTGGGAAGTGCCGCATCCCACTGCTCCGGGCTTAACCGCCCAAACAGCCTCATTTTCCCTCGTTTTCACCCCGTTCCCGGGGGTAAAGGCCTTGGCCGGAGCCATTTTTGCGAAGGCAGATGCTCCTTCGGCCAAGGCAAATGCTTCTCCGGCCAAGGCAGATGCTTCATCTCCCGAGGGAGATACGCCTTCGGCCAAGAGAAATACGGACATCCCCTTGGCGGCTCAAGGGAGCACCCCTGGTTTTTGACCATGGCCCGGTGCTTGCACGCTGGAAGCGGACGCCAATCCCTCATCCAGTTTCGGAGGGACGAAAGAGGCTTCTTTCGTCCCTCTGGGACTTATATGTAGGGGCGACGCGTACCCAGCACTCAAGTGCTGGGAATCGGCCCCCGCATTAAAATCAGTCCGGAGGGACAACCGGAAATTAGCCAGACACGCAGTGTCTGGGTGCTGGTGCACGGCCACCATCCGTCCTGAGGGGACGGCGGAATCCATCGTCCTTTCAGGCCGGACAATTTTATCGGATGCGTTACCAGCCACTTCGTAGCTGGCTAATTTCCATGCGTCGCTCCGCGACTTCGCCCCCGGCCACCTTGGCGCATCGCCCGCGCGCCAGCGGTCTTGGACTGCGGGGGCAAGCGCAGCGCGACCCCGCTTTCGCCCGCACAGAAATCTTTCGCCGCCCGAAAGTTACTCCGCCGCCCGAAAGCGCCGACCTCGCGCCGCTGCCGTCGTTCGTCCCTCCGGGACGAACGCAACTCCAGCCGTTCCGCCGGGACGGGTTCCTGTCTAAACGGCAAACCCAGCACCAAAGTGCTGGGCTTTTCTCAACCGCGCTCGGGGCCGGTCATCTATTGCCACGGCCTTGGCCCATACGTCATTGGCCCATACGTCATTGGCCAAAGCCCAAATCCGGTTCGCCCCCGGCGGACCGGATAACTTAAATCGCGCCATCCCCGCGCTCGTCGGTGCGGATGCGGATGGCTTCTTCGATGGTGGAGACGAACACCTTGCCGTCGCCGATCTTGCCGGTCTTGGCGGCTTTGACGATGGCCTGTACGGCGGCGTCCTTGAGATTATCGGCCACCACGGTTTCGATTTTGATTTTGGGCAGGAAATCCACCGTGTATTCGCTGCCGCGATAGATTTCCGTGTGGCCCTTCTGGCGGCCAAAGCCTTTGACTTCGCTGACGGTCATGCCCTGAATGCCGAGCTCGTTCAGCGCGTCTTTGACTTCGGTGAGCTTGAACGGTTTGATGATGGCTTCAATTTTTTTCATAGATTTTATTCATTATAGGCACGTTCGCCGTGTTGCGACAAGTCAAGGCCCACACTTTCGTCCTCCTGCTCCACGCGCAGGCCCAGGACGGCATCCACCAGCTTCACAATCAGGAACGTTCCCACCGCCGCCAGCGCCGCCGTGAAGCCCACGCCGATGAGTTGGTTGAAAAACTGATGCGTGCTGCCCGCCAGCGACACCACCGCGCCGTTCACCTGAAAGGTCGTGGCAATGGCCGGGTTCACCACCGCGCTGGCGAGCAAACCCAGCATCAGCATGCCCGTGATGCTGCCGACGCAATGCACGCCAAAGACATCCAGCGAATCGTCATAGCCGAAAGTGGATTTGATTTTCGTCACCGCCAGATAGCAAATGACGCCCGCCGCGATGCCGATGACAAAGGCTGCCGGAATCGTGACGAAGCCCGACGCTGGCGTGATCGTCGCCAACCCCGCGACCATGCCGGACGCCGCGCCCAGCACGCTCGGCTTGCCGCGCAGCTTCCATTCCATCGCCGCCCAGCTTAACGCCGCCGCCGCCGCCGAAAAATGTGTCGCCGCAAAGGCGCTCGTCGCCAGCGAACCGGCGTTCAGCGCGCTGCCGGCATTGAAGCCAAACCAGCCCACCCACAGCAGCCCCGTGCCGACCAAGGACAACACGACGTTGTGCGGCACCATCGGTTCATGCGGGAAGCCGTCGCGCTTGCCGATCATCAGCGCAAACACCAGCGCCGACACGCCGGAACTGATGTGCACCACCGTGCCGCCCGCGAAATCCAGCACGGGAATTTTCCCACCCAGCGCCCAGTTGAAATAGCCGCCTTTGCCCCAGACCATGTGGCACAGCGGAAAATAAATCACCGTCACCCACAACAGCATGAACAGCACATACGCGCTGAACTTCACCCGTTCCGCCACCGCGCCGCTGATGAGCGCCGGGGTAATGATAGCGAACATCATTTGAAACAACATGAACGTCTGCGCCGGAATCGTCCCCGCGTAATCCGCATCCGGCGCCGCGCCAACGCCTTGCAAAAACAGGTGCGTGAGCGGGTTCCCGCAAAAGGGGCCGAACGCCCCGCTGCCCGCGCCGAACGACATGCTGTAGCCGTACACCATCCACAGCGCCGAAATTAGCGCCATCAAAATCAGGCTGTGCATCATCGTGGACAGCACGTTTTTCGTCCGCACCAACCCGCCGTAAAAGAGGATCAGCCCCGGTGCGGTCATCATCAGCACCAGCGCCGAGCTGGCGAGCAGCCAGGCGTTATCGCCGGAATTGATGGTCGCCACGGCGGGAACCGTGGCGTCGGCAGCACCGGCGGAAAAAACCGTAAATCCCAGACCGGCCAAGACACAAAAAGTGCGTCGCACCCAAAGAGAGGAAATCATGGAAACAAATTTCACCAAAAAAAATTCCCGCTGTCAATTATGCAGGGTGCTCGTGAAAACTCGTCCGAAACCAATTGTCGGAGTCCCCGCCGCCGCGGCGGCCAAATTCCAGCTCAGCGTTGGCGCGGGCCGATCGGCGGCGACGCGGTATTCGCCGGAAATAACACATTTTGCGTCACCGTTTCGCAGTTTGGCTGGCGCTCTTCCACGCCAGCAATGCGGCAGCGTTGGTGACATCGTAGTATTCGAGGCGCACGTCATATGGTTGACCGCCGGTGAAGGTATTGCGGTGGACAAGGCGAATCCATTTTTTCGCGGCAGAAAAAGGATATTATTAATCGGCAATCGGTGGAGAATATACCAAACGACGCCGACGAACCGGCCGGCTGGGTGATGGTGGCGAAGGCTTTTCCACGGATGCCACACGCACTCCAGAATTTATCAAACAATCGCAGAAAAGTCCTGTGGCATGACATGGCCACGGTTGGTGAATTGCTTGGCAGGCAAGGAGTTATGGAGCATTTTCATGCCCTATACAGGAATTGCCTCCGGAGCTAAATTGGGCCGACTCGAAATCCGACGAAGGAATATGCATTTTTTGAAAACAACGGAAAGAGTTGGCTTGATGGGCCGTCGCGCAGCGGCTTTTACTTTGATTGAACTGTTGGTGGTCATTGCCATCATCGCGATTCTGGCGGCGATGCTGCTGCCCGCGCTGGCTTCCGCGAAGGAACGTTCGAAGCGAATTTCCTGCCTGAACAACCTGCGGCAAATCGGCATTGGCATCACGGTGTATGCCGGCGACGCGGGCGACAAGGTGGTGGAAGCCCGGCCGGTAAGCACGTACCACAATCAAAATGCCTTGAATGCTCCCGACGCGGCGCTGGCCAAAGAGTGCAATCTCGATCCCACGCAAACCAATGCCGCATCCGTCTGGTCGTGTCCCGAATGGGGCGACGGTCACGCTTCTTATAATTCCAATGTCACGCCGCCGCAATGGACGATTGGCTATCAATATTTCGGCGGCATCAAGATTTGGAATAACCATCAAGGGACTTTTACCGCTTGTAGTCCGGTCAAACTCGGGCAGGCCAAACCCACTTGGGTGCTGGCGGCGGAATGTGTCGTCTACACCACCTCGTGGGGTGCGCATCCGGTGCATCCGCGCCAAGGCGCAGGCTTTCCTGACGGCGGCAATCATTTGACGTGCGACGGCTCCGTTAGCTGGGTCAAAGCGGAAAAAATGTACGAAATCACCGGCTGGGGCAACATGGCGTATTGGTGGTATTTTTATCAGGACGACTTTTCCACCATTCCGTCCGGCCAGTTGGCGGCGCTGAAATTCACGCCCACGCCGCACTGATTTTTCGCTGTTTTCTTAGCTTTAACTCCGCAACGCATTTTCCGGTAACTACCCATTCCAAAACCCATGAAAAACATCCTGCAAACCCGCCTCCTCGCCCTCAGCGCCCTGTTGCTGTTGGCCATTAACGCTCCCGCCACCACGCGCAACTGGACCGGCGCGGGAACCAACAGCCTCTGGACCACCGCCACCAATTGGGACACCTATCCCAGCGCGCCGGCGACCAGTGGCGACACGCTAGTGTTCACCACCGCCACGCGCCAGACGATGACGAATAATTACACGGCGATTACCAACACCATGACTTTCGCCAACGGCGGCTGGACGTTGAACGGCAGCAATGTCTGGCTGGGCGGCACGCTCACCAGCACCGCCGGCACCAACATTATCAATGTGAATACGCCCTTAACCGCCGCGCGCACCATCACGGTTTCGGCGGATCAATTAATAATGAACGGCGTGCTCAGCGGCGCGTATGCTCTGACCAAATCCGGCGGCGGCACGCTCGTGCTCACCACGAACAATACTTACACCGGCGGCACCACTATTGCCGGGAGTACCGGCATCGTGAAGATCAGCAACACCAACGCGCTGGGCACTGGCTCGGTGACCATCAGCAAATCCGGCGTGGTGTTCAACGGCTATCTTCAATTGGCCCTCACGGGAGCCAACACCATCACTAACACGTTTGCCGGTTTTTCCTCGACCACCACTTTGGGCGATCCCACCGTTCCCTGCATTGAAAATCTTTCCGGCACCAACACGCTCATCAGCCCGCTGATCGTGACTGGCGCGGGCGGCAACGGCGAAACTTTCAAAGCCTCCGGCGGCTTGCTGGTGCTGGCGGGAAATCTCGGATCTTCCACCACTTCGCGTGGCGTCGGCCTCAACGGCTCCGGCAACGGCTTGATCACGGGCGCGATTACCAACGGCTCCGGCAACTCTGCATTCACGATTTGGAAAGACGGCACGGGCACTTGGACCTTGAATGGCACCAACACCGACGTCGGCACCTTGCTGATTCAAAATGGTAAAATTGCGCTGGGACCGAACGGCTCCATTTCCAACCTGGCCAGCATCAACATCGCCGCCGCTGGCTCGCTGGATGTTTCTGCCGTTTCCGGCGGCTGGACGCTCAACGCCGGCAAATTCATCGTCGGCAACGGCGTGGTTTACGGCAATGTGACCGTGCCCGCCGCGACGCTTCAGCCCGGCCAAATCCCCGCGCTCTACTCCAGCGCGGTGAATCAGACCGCCGGCACCCTTTCCTTCAGCAACAATCTCACGCTCAACGGCTCAACGTTGACGATGAATCTTTCTTCCGATCCCACCGGCATTACCAAGGCCAATGATCAAATCGTCGTGGCCGGCAATCTGACTGCGTCTGGCGCCAACACCATTTCCCTCAATGCCAACCCCGGCAGCGTCATTGCGAATGGCACCTATCACATCATCAAATATGGCGGGACCTTCACCGGTGCCAGCAACAATTTCACCGTGGCCAACTTCCCGACCGGCGGACGCGGCACGGTGGGCGGCTATATTTTGGCGGGCGCGCAAAGCATTGATCTAGTCGTGACCGGCACGCCGCCGGCGAACCTCGTCTGGCGCGGCGATGGTTCTGCCAACAACTGGGACGTGATCACCACTTCCAACTGGTGGAATCCCGGCTCAACCAACTCGGATGTTTTTTACAACAACGATGCCGTCGTGTTTGACGACACGGCCACGAATTTCATCGTCAACCTCCCGGGGAATGTCACCGCCGGCTACGTCGCCGTGAACTCCACCAATAACTATTCTTTCAACGGTGCCGGTGCCATCACTGGTGCCAACGGCTTGGTGAAAAGCGGATCCGGCACGCTCACGAATAATCTTAATAACACCTACACTGGCACCACCACCATCAACGGCGGCACGCTGGCCATTCCCGGTCTGGGGACAACGAACGCGCCCAGCCCCGTCGGCCAGTCGGCGAACAGCATTGTCAATGTGTATCTCAACGGCGGCACGCTGGAAATCACCGGTAGCGGCGAAACCACCTACCGCGATTTCAGCGTTGGACCCAACGGCGGCACGTTGCAGATTGATACTCCCGGCGCGGTGGAAAACATCAGCACCAGCGGTGGCATGAATTCGGGTGCCAACACGTTCACGAAAACCGGCCCCGGCACCTTAACCTCTCCTTACCAACAGGTGTTTGAAGGCACGAATTATATTTTGGGCGGCATTCTGAAAATTCCCACCGTCGGCTGGTTCGGCGTCAATCTCACCACGCCCGTCTTCATTAATGGCGGCGAACTCGACCTCAACGCCCAGACCATGAGCACCAAGCCCGTGGTCGTTCAGGGCATGGGCGATCCCATCCTCAATGCCAACAGCGGCACCACCAACGGCGCCATCATCAACTCCTCCACCACCGGCCAGAATCAGGCGCTCCAGTTTGTGACGCTCACCGGCGATACCGCGTTTGGCGGCACGGGGCGTTGGGATATTCGCGGCAATTCTTCCGGCTATCTTTCCACCGGCGGCAATGCCTACAACTTGGTCAAGGCCGGGGCCAATCAAATTAGTCTCGTCAGCGTGACCGTGGATCCCGCGTTGGCCAACATTGATGTGCAATCCGGCATTTTCAGTTATGAATTAGCCACCACCGGCTTGGGCAATCCCGCCAACACGCTAACGGTGGAAAGCGGCGCCACGCTGGATTTCTGGGCGGCCGCGACGCCGTTGAATAAAAAAATCGCTCTGCATGACAACACCACCGTCAGCGCTTCCAACGGCGTCAGCACCATCGTCGGCCCGGTCAACCTCGTCGGCGACAGCGGCGGCGGCGTGAATGTTGCCCTCGCCACCGGCGTTTCGCTCAATGTCAACGGCGTGGTCAGCGGAGCCGGCAATCTCACCTTGATCGGCAACGGCACGTTGATGCTCACCGCGACCAATACTTATTCCGGCACCACCACCGTTGCCGGCGGCAAATTGGTGCTCAACAGCGCGCAGACCGGCACCGGCGCCATGACGCTCAACGATGGCACCGATCTCGGCGTCACCATCACCAGCGGTCAATTGCAACCCGCTTCGCTCACGTTCGGCAGCGGCAGCGGCCCGACCACGAATGACTTCACCGGCGTGTCCAGTACCACCACCGCGCCGTTCAACACCCCGAGCTTGGTCATCAATGGCACCAACGTCATCAATATCGTGAGCGGCAATTTCCTCGCCGGCCATGTTTATCCGCTCATCACCTTTGGCAGCCTGAGCGGATCCGGGGCGTTCGCGCTGGGCACGTTGCCGCCGCTCGTCACCGCCACGATTGTTACCAACGGCAGCAGCATCGCCTTAAGTGTCTCGTCGGCCATCGCCTTGGAATATTGGACCGGCATCGTCAACGGCAGTTGGGACATCAATGCCACCACCAATTGGACCTTTAACGGCGCCGTCGCCACCTATGCGGACGGCAACACCGTGCAATTCGATGACTCCGCCACCAACACCACCGTGTCCCTCACCGCCACGGTTCAGCCGAAGGGCATCTTCGTAAACAACCTCACCAAGGATTATGCCTTCAGCGGCAGCCCCATCGCCGGCACCAACACCCTCACCAAACTCGGCACGGCCGCCTTGACCTTGTACAGCGCCAACACCTTCTCCGGCGGCACCACGCTCACCGCCGGCACGCTGAATCTGGACAACAACGCCGCGCTCGGCACTGGTCCGCTCACCATCAACGGCGGCACCATTGATGACAACGGCTCGGACGCGGTCACGCTGACGAACAACAATGTGCTGAATTGGAACGGCGACTTCGCCTACACCGGCAACCAGAGTTTGAATCTCGGCACCGGCACCGTGACGCTCGCCGCCAGCCGGCTCGTCACCGTCAATGCCAACACCCTCACCGTCGGCGGCACCATCCGCGATGGCGGCGCCGGTTACGCCCTCACCAAGGCGGGCGGCGGCTCCCTCACCGTGCGCGGTGCAAACGCTTACAGCGGTCTGACCACCTTGATCGGCGGCTCGCTGGATATTTACGGCAATCAGTCCGCCGCCACCGGCGGGTTCAGCATCGGACCGTCCAACGTGAACAGCACCGTGGCGAATTTCCATTCCGCCTCCACCGTCGTCGTGGCGGCCACCAACGGCGTCAGCATCGGCAACAACGTGCTTTCCGGCACCGCCGCCCAATCCATCAACGTCCTCGGTTCGGTCGTGAACAACGGCACCTTGTTCTGCGGTCGCGCCGGCACCTTGAATATCAATTCCAACGGCGTCTGGACGCAGGCCGGTAGCATGACGGTCAATGCCATCGGCGGTTATGCCGGCACCCTGAATGTCGCCGTCGGCGGCGCCTTCACCTACACCGGCCCCGACTCGGTGCTCGTGAATCCCGGCAATGCCAACACCGGCAGCGGCACGGTGGCGATCAATGGCGGTACCTTCACCACCAGTCAGGGTTTTGAACAAACCCTCACCGGTTCCACCGGCCTTGGCCTCTTGGAAATGTTGAACGGCGGCGCGTTGATCCTCGCCACCAACCTCCCGCAACTCATCGTGGTCAATTCCGCCACGCTCATCCTCACCAACGGACCCGGCGGCGGCGTGATTGATACAGCGGGCTTCGCCACGGAAATCAATGTGGACATCACCGGCACTGGCAACTTCACCAAGCGCGGCGCCGGCACGCTCACGCTGTCCGCCTCCGGTCCCTTGAGTGCCACCGGCAATACCATCATCCTCGGCGGCGCGCTCGTTCTGTCCAACGCCGCCACGCCCAGCGGTACGAACCTCCTCATCGCCGGCGGCGCGAAACTGGATGTGGCGCCTCTGACCTCCAGTCCGTTCGTCCTACAAAACTATCAGGTGCTCGGCAATACCTCCGCCACCGCCGTGTTGAACGGCAGCGTGGATGTCGCGTCAGCACCGGCCGCGCTCAGTCTCGCCTACGCCGCCGGCACTCCGGCACTGACGGTGTTGAACGGCGCGTTGACCTTGGCCGACGCCACTCCGGTGACGGTGAACAACACCGGCGCGGTGTTGGGCAACGGCGCTTACAAACTCATCTCCGCCGGCACCGGCGGCTCCGTCAGTGGCACCGTGCCTGCCGCCGTGACGATCACCGGCAGCGGCATGGGCACCGGCGGCACCGCCACCTTGAGCCTCTCGGGCAACGAACTGTACCTGAACATCGCCGGCGCCGTGACGGTGAACACCAATTCCCCGGTGCTCACGAACAGCTACAACGCGGGCAGCCTGACGCTCTCCTGGCCCGCTGATCACATCGGCTGGCGCCTCTTGGTGCAGACCAACCATCTCGCCACTGGCATCAGCGTGAATCTAAGCGACTGGGCCACCGTCGCCAACTCCGCGGCCACGAACGCCCTCACGTTGCCAGTGGATGCCACCAAGCCCACGGAATTCTACCGCTTGGTGTATCCGTAATCGAAATCGGTTTCCCGACCCGCCGGCCGTTCGCTGCCGGCGGGTTTTTTATTTCCACCCAACCCGGGCCGCACCGGGAATTCACCACGAAAGACACGAACCACACGAAAGGAAACACGGAATTATCTGATGAAACTTTTCGTGTAGTTCGTGTCTTTCGTGGTAATAAGAAAAACGGCGGTGACAAAGAAGCCTCGGCAAGCCCCAACGGGTCATGGACTGCGGTGGCAGAGCGACAGCGGCGACACCGCTTTGGCGCGGTCGAGACGGCTGGAAATTTCCATGACCTCCGTGCGTGCGAAAGCGGCGTGGCGGTCCTTGCGGACGGCCACCATTTCCCGCCGCACTCCAGAACGCGAACTGGTTCACGCATGACCTTTGCATAGTCAGATCGTGCACCATAAACCCGCACCCAATTCAACCCGCATCCTTCCATCCATCACCGTCCTGGACTGCGGTGGCAAGGCGGTAGCCGCGACACCGCTTTCGTCCGCACGGAAAGTTTTCAAACCTTAAAGACCATCCCGCCCGCACCAAAGCGGCGTGGCGCTGCGCTTCCCGCCGCAGTCCAGGACGCGAACTGCTTTGCCATGGGCCTTTGCAAATGTGTCCGCCTCGTTGGCGAGACCGTTTGCCTAGTTTGCGTGCGTGTCCGTGCCGTTCCCGCTTCGGTTCGGGGCGATTGCGAGGGTGTTTGCAGCTATCTTATTCCTGAATTAATCTATTATCTTCCTGCTAGATGCTATATTTATACTGTAATAATCTATATTTAGATTATAGTATTCCATATTTTTCCTGTGTTATGAAATAACTGGACTGTTATTATCGAATACAGTCCTAAATATAATCATAATAGGATTGTAAGCAGCAATATTCTTCCTGTTATGTGCTATTTATAGCTTGTTATCGGCCATATTCTTCCTGTTAATGCCCATCGTGCCGGTGTTCGCGCCCGTCGGGAAGCCGGCAATTGGGTTCCGGTGAATCATGTTGAGGCTCGGTCGCCAGGCAAAATGGCTCCGGGAGGTTAAATTCCCTTTCGCGTCAGGCGCGAACGGCCCCGCGCTAGGGGCCGAGCCGTTCCGCACGGTGGCGGCGCGGTTCGCGGCGGGGGCGATGGCGCGAGGGTGAGTTGGCGACCCGTTCGCGGGTCCGCCGTTTCGCTGGCGGCGATCGGCAGGGCATCTTTATGCTCCAGCGTTTTTGGCCGGAGCGGATATACTGCGCTGGCAAAGAGAACGATTCGCGCTATCTTAATCCCATGTTCCCCTTTCCGCATCGGGCCGGCCGGTGGCTGTGTCGCCGGATCTTTCCGGCGGTGTGGCTGGCGCTGGGCGCGGTGTGGCTGTTGGGCGCGGACCGGGCGGCGGCGGATCAATACGACACGCTGCGGCTGTATTGGTGGAATCAATTGGTCGGGACGAACTTGAGCGCGGCCACGTTGACGAGCCGGGCCACGACGGCGAATGGTTATTGGACCTCGCTGAACACCAATGCCGGGCGCACGAATCTGTGGAGCGATGCGCCGCTGGGCAGCGTCTCTGCGAATGTCACAACGCACTTCAGTCGCTTGCAGGCGATGGCTTTGGCGTGGGCCACGCCCGGTTGTTCGCTGCAAGGCAACGCGAGTTTGATGGCCGCCATCACCAATGGCCTCGACTGGATGTGCGCGAACAGTTTCACCACGACGGCGACGGAGTACGACAACTGGTGGGATTGGGAAATCGGCGGCTTGCAGGCGTTCAACAACGCGGCGGTGCTGATCTATCCGGCCCTGACGGGCGGGCAACTGACCAATTACAACAACTCGGTGGATCATTGCTGTCCCGGCGCCAAAGGTTGGATGACCGGCGCGAATCTGACGGACAAATGCAAGGGCATGATCATCCGCGGCATTCTCGGCAAGAACAGCGGCAAACTGGCCAACGCCCAGACGAACATGAGTCCGGTGTTTTTGTACGTCACGAACAGCGATGGTTTTTATCGGGACGGTTCCTTTGTGCAACACACGCGCATCGCCTACACCGGCACCTACGGCATCGTGCTGCTGGGCGACGTGGCGGAGCTTGTGAATCTGCTCAACGGCTCTGCGTGGCAGATCACCGATCCCAATCTGACGAATGTTTATAATTGGGTGGTGAATTCCTACGAACCGGTCATCTATCACGGCGCCATGATGGAAATGGTGCGCGGCCGCGCCATCACGCGTTACAGTGAGACGGCGTCCAGCGACGGCAGCAGCGCCATCAGCGACATCAAACAGATCGGCCAATTCGCCCCGGCGGCCACCGGCGCCGCGTTCACCAACTGGGCCAACGCCCCGTATCTTACCAGCGGGCAATATCAGTTCGCCGGCATGGATCGCGTGGTGGCGTGGCGGACGAATTTTTGTTTCGGCCTGAGCCTGTCCTCCACGCGCATCGCCAATTACGAATCCATCAACGGTGAAAATTTGCACGGCTGGTTCACCGGCGACGGCATGACCTATCTCTACCTCGGCACCACGGAAACGCAGTACACCGGCGACTTTTGGCCGACCGTGGACGTGTATCATTTGCCCGGCACCACGGTAGTGACCAATACGCGTGCTGATTCCGCCAGCGAAGCCACCGCCACCACGCAAAACTGGGTTGGCGGCGCGCAGGTGGCCAACGCCTACGGCACCGCCGGCATGGCTCTTGCCGCCGTCGGCACGACCCTGACCGCAAAGAAATCGTGGTTCATGTTCGACAATGAAATTGTCTGCCTCGGCGCCGGCATCACCTGCGGCGGCGCGGCGGAAGTTCATACCACCGTGGAAGATCGCCGGCTCGGCCCTTCGCCTACGAATCGTTTCACCGTGGACGGCACCGCTTTCGCGCCGGTAATGAACTGGAGTTCCAATCTCACCAGCGCCGGCTGGTGCGCTCTGGACGGCGTGGCGGGATATTATTTCCCCGGCAGTGCGACCAATCTCCACGCGGCTTTTGTCACCAACACCGGTTCGTGGAGTCAAATCAACAATGGCACCTACGTGGGCACGACCACCAATCTTTACACGGACGATTATCTGACGCTGTGGTTCAATCACGGCGTTCAGCCAACCAACGCCGCCTATGCGTATGTGATTTTGCCGAATTTCACCGCGAGCAACATGACCGCGTTCGCGGCCAGCCCGGACATCGTGGTACTCACCAACACTCCGACCTTGCAAGCCGCCAGCAAGCCGGCGCTCGGCGTCGTTGCGGCTAATTTTTGGACGGACACCACGAACACCGCCGACCTCATCACGGCGAACAAAAAGTCTTCCGTCATCACGGCGGAAACCTTGACGGGTGTCACCGTGGGCGTTGCCGATCCCACGCAGACCAACACCAGCACCATCCGCGTGACGCTAAACCGCGCCGCCATCAGCACGCTCGCGGCGGATGCCGGCGTGACCGTGCTGCAGCTTTCGCCGCAAATTATTTTCACCGTCAATGTGAACGGCTCGCTCGGCAAAACGTATCAGGCGTCCTTTCTTTATCCCGCGCCGACGGTGACGTGGGATGCCGTTCCCGGCACCGCCGGTCCGCAAGACGGCAGCGGCACTTGGAACCCCGGCGGCACCAATTGGTGGGCCGCCAGCGGCAACCTCGCGTGGAGCGATGCGCCGCCTTATCTTGCTGCATTCGGCACCAACGGCGTGGCCGGCACGGTGACGCTCGCGAATCCACACACGGCCTTTGCGCTGCTATTCAACCCCGTCGCCAGCGGCGCGTACACGCTCGCCGGCACCGGTCCGCTCACAATCAGCAACGGCATCACGGCTAACGCCACCGCGACGCTGGCGGTGCCGCTGAATCTGGGCACGGATCAAACGTGGACGGTGGCAACGAACCAAACGCTGAACGTGAATGGCTCCCTTTCCGCGCCGGGAAATATCAGCCTCTCGCTCGCCGGCGCGGGCACCATCAATCTGGCCGGCACGAATCAAATAGCCACCAACATCACGACCCTGAATTTTGTGGACGCGCAGAACAAAACCACGCTCGCGCTGCCGGCGGGATTGCAAACCCTCGGCGCGTTGAATTTGAACGACGGCGTGACCAATGCCATCACCGGCACCGGCACGCTGTTGGTCAACGGTGCTACCGATCTGCGCATTGGCGGTGAAACGACCGGCGCCGCGCAGGCGCTGAATCTTTCCGGCTTGAACAAATTTATTTATTCGGCCCCGACGAATACTTTTCTCGTTGGCGGCCAGAGCAGCGGCGTCACCGGCAGCGGCACGGTGGTGCTCGGGGCCACGAACATAATCACCGCCGGCACTTTGTCGGTGCAGAGCGTAACCGGCAGCACGGCGGCGCAGAGCAGCGGCAATTTATTTATGGGCCGGAACACCACTCTCAATGCCAGCACGGTGAACGTGGGTTTGACGCGAGACAACGGCGCGATCCAATACGCCGCCGGCACGGTCAATCCGGTGCTGACCCTCCGCGCGACGGACGGCGCGACTCGTGCCAACGTCACGATCGGTTCCCGCAGCAGCAGTTATTTTGGCACAACCACGGCGCTGGTGGATTTGACGAATAATGTTTCGGGCGCGAGCAGTCTGGATGCGCAGTTGGGCACCGTGCAAATTGCGAATGAAAGTTATTGTCTCACGCCGACGGATATTTTGAACGGCAGTTTCCTCATGGGCGGCGGCAATCTGGACGCAACGACTTTGATTCTGGGCCTGAAAAGTAGCGCGGCCAGCCAGAGCCTCGGCGTGGTCAACGCACTTTTTTCCCAAAACGCCGGTACGGTGAAAGTCGGCACCCTCACGCTCGGCGATCGCACCGCCGGCAATACGAACACGCTCACCGCCACGTACACCCTCAACGGCGGCACGCTCGCCGGGCAGACACTCGCGCCGGGCGCGGGCGCGGCCACGCGGAATTTGAATTGGAACAACGGCGTCATTGCGAACTACGATGCGGCCACGGATTTGACGATTGCCGCCGGCATCAATGTGGTGCTGAATTCTGCCGGCACGCAAACGTTCAACCTCGGCGCCGGCCGCACCGGCACGGTGAACGCCAGCTTGAGCGGCGGTGGTTCGTTGGTGGCCAACGGCGGCATGCTGGTGTTGACCGCGACCAATGTTTACACGGGCACCACGACCGTGGGCAGCGGGACGATGTTCGTCAACGGCGCGCTGGGCACGAACAGCGTGTTGGTCGCGACCGGCGCCACGCTGGGCGGTTCTGGCACCATCGGCGGCGCGGTTACGGTGCAGCCCGGCGGCACATTACAGGCAGGCAATCTCGCAGGCAGCGGCACGTTGAGTGTCGGCGCCTTGAACTTGGGCAACGGTCCGAGCGCCACGACTTACAGTCAATTCACGGTGGCGACCGGCGGAAAAATTTCCGCAAACTCATTGACGATCAATGGCACGCACATCATCAACGTGGTGGACGGAACGCTGGCGATTGGCACGAATACATTGTTCACTTTTGCGGGCGCGCTGGGCGGCAATGGATTTGCCGGCTTGCAATTGGGCACCGTGCCAGCTGGGTTGGCGGTCGCCTTGCGGAACACCGGTTCGGCGGTGCAACTGGTGGTCACGCCACTCGTCACGCCGGTGCTGACGGGTCCGCTTTCCTTCGGCGCGAATGGTTTTGGTTTTAGTTTCAGCGGCGGCAGCGGCCAGAGTTATCGCGTGCTGACGAGTTCCAATTTGTCGTTGCCATTGAACCAGTGGCTGGTGGTGACGAATGGAACTTTTGGCACCGGCATGGTGAATTTCACCGACCGCGCACCGTGGACGGCGCCGCGTTTTTACCGTGTCGGTTCTCCTTGATTTTACAGTGGATTTATCAAATCTAAAACGACAGAATGCATCCGCACTATGCGTGGCACTTACCATCAACCCGCCATAATGAAACGGCTCGCCCCCTTCGGCCGGCGCCGCGCTTTCACCCTCATTGAACTACTGGTGGTCATCGCCATCATTGCGATTCTCGCCGCGCTGTTGTTGCCGGCGCTGGCCAAGGCCAAACAAAAAGCAACGCAGGCGGGCTGCGTTTCCAATTTCCGGCAAATTCATCTCGCGTTGACCATGTGGTTGGATGATCACAACGACTGGCTGCCGCCCGGAGAAAATTCCAAGACCGGCTTGTGGAACGGTCAGATGGTGGGCTACAACCAAAGCACCACCACGGAGTTGGTGAATTTTCTAACGCCCTACTTGGGTTATCCGGCGCCGGATTCCACCACGCGGTTGGCCAAGGTGATGCTTTGTCCGGGCTTCGAGCGCAACGTGAAAAATGCCAATCCGACTAATCTCGTGGTTTATTTTTTGAATGGCACGTCGGTGGATAATTTCGCCACCGGCTTGAGTATTTATCCGTTCGGTTATCCCGTGTTCGCGCCCGACCATCCGGCCGGCGAGCCGAATCACAAGCTGACGGATGTGCAGTCGCATGCGCCGCTAGCGGAAGTGTGGGACATTGCGGATGTGGACGAAGTGGCTTTCCCCGGCGGTTGGAGTAATATCGAAATGCCGCCCAAACCCGTGCATGGTTCCGTGCGCAACTACCTCTACTTCGACGGCCACGTCAGCGCAAAAAAAGTAAAAACCGCCGGCGGTTTGTGAAGTTCGCCGCGCGTTTGGCAATAAATTATCGGCTGGTTTGCAGCGCTTTCATTTCTGCCACGCTAGTTTGCTCATAGCAAGAAATCCCCTGCTGTTTTAACGCCGCAAGCTGAGGCTGGAGCCGCTGGCTGAAGCGAGAAAAATCTCGTTGGTCGTCGGGCGTCCAGGCCATCTCCGCCAGCGCCTGCAACCGTGGGAACAACATGAATTCCAGATACGGCACGGTGGCGATATGTTCCGTCCACACACAAGCCTCGACGCCGAGGATGTTTTTCAATTGCGCGGCCGGCAGGTTGGTGGCCAGCGCCGGTCCGCGATAAACAGCCGCCGGCGTGTTGCATAGTTTCCAAGCGATGGACGGATAGGTTTTGTCCTGCGGATAATCCAAATAGCACGGCGACCGCGGCGTCAGCACCACGGCATAACCGCCAGCCAACGCCTGCGCGAGCGCCTCCGGTTTGTTGTGACGCCACCAGAAAATCACCGTGTTCGTCGCGGGTTTGGCGGCGGCAACTTCGTCCCAGCCCGCCGGCACGCGGCCTTGCGCGGCGATAAATCCAGACATCCGTCGCACAAAATAATCTTCCAGTTGCTGCGGCTGCGTCAGCCCTTCACTTTTTATTTTTGCAGACACGCTCGCATCCTTGGTCCAACTGCTGGTGTTCACCTCGTCGCCGCCGAAGTGAATCCAGGGCGAAGGAAAAGTTTGTAGCACGTCGAGCAGTACGTTTTGCAAAAACGCATACGTCGCCTCGGGTGCCGGATTGTAAGTGTGGCTGCCGCCGTTCAGTTCCGGAAACGTGCGCGTGGCGGCTTCGGCGTGGCCGGGCATGTCAATTTCCGGGACCACAACAATGTGCCGGGCGGCAGCGTAGCGGATGATTTCTTGCATTTCTGCGCGAGTGTAAAATTGCGCCGGAGCATTGGAATCTGAAAAACTTCCGCGCGCGCCGGTCTCGGTCAATGCAGGATATTTCCCAATTTCCATCCGCCACGCGGCGTCATCGGTCAGGTGCAAATGGAAGCGATTCAGCTTGTAGGTGGCCATCCAGTCCAGCAACTGCCGCAGAGTGGCCGGGGTGAAAAAATGCCGGCTGACATCCAGCAGCAAGCCGCGCCAAGCATAGCGCGGAGCGTCTTCAATTTCGACGCACGGAGTGGTCGTCGCCGAATTGGCGAGCAATTGCCGAAGCGTCTGGCCTCCGTAAAAAACGCCGGCAGCGGTTTTTGCCCGGAGCGTGACAGCCTGCGGGATCACGCTCAGGTGGTACGCTTCTTCGCCGAGATGGGTCGTGTCCGCAGTCGTCAGACGAATATAATTTTTTTTTGCCGCCGCCGCCGTGGCCAGATGTAATTGTTCGGCCAGCAGCGCTGCCTCGGCCGCGAACGGCGCGTCGGCGACGATGACGGTGGTGTCCGTGCGGATAAATTGTCCGGCAGTGGGTGTCACTTGGGCCGGCCAGGGAATCAAATTCAATTCGGCAGCCCGTACCAGTTCCGTCGCCAGCAGACCGACGAGGATTAATAAAATTTTCATAACTTACCCGTTCCCGATTTCATGTGGCCGTCCGTCCCGCCAACGGGTGCGAAGCGGGTCCCGGCAGCGATGAAAAAATTATCCAATTTTGGGTCGCGGGATTAAAGAGCATGAATATGCCCTCGTCGCGCGCGGCAACATTGCCCTTGAATTGCCGCGCTACTTTTGTTCGCATGACGGGGTGGCCGCATTTTTTCGCAACTGCAAACTCAGCGCGTGGCTGATCGGCCTGCTGGGGTTTGCACTGACTGCCGGGGCCGGAGAAAATGTTTCGCCGCTGGCCACGCCGTTCTTTGTCCGCGCGTGGCAAAATCAGCAAGGCCTGCCCAACAACACTGTCAACACCGTTATCCAAACGCGCGACGGCTACTTGTGGCTCGGTACGGATGAAGGCTTGGCGCGATTCGATGGCGTCCGCTGCCGGGTGTTTGGTTTGGCGGACGGCTTGAAAAACCTTCAGATTTCCGCGCTGATGGAGGACCGGCGCGGGCGGCTTTGGATCGGCACTGCGGGCGGGGGCGTGAGTCGGCTGGAGCAGGGCAAAATTAATAATTTTTCCGTCACCGACGGATTGGCCGGCGATTCCATCAGCAGTTTTGTGGAAACCACCAACGGCGATGTCTGGATCGGCACGCACACCGGCTTGAGTCGCTGGCGCGATGGCACCTTCACCACGATGGCCAAAAGTTTGGGGCCGATGCTGGTGTTTGATCTCGCGCCCGACCGCGCCGGCGATATTTGGGCGGCGACGCTGCACCACGGCCTGTTGCATTTTCAGGGCGAGAAATTTTCCGTCGCCGACGGCGAGTCGGGCGCGATCACGAATAATCCCCGGTGTGTTTTCGTGGACCGGCAGAACCGCGTTTGGGCCGGTCTGCGGGAGAAAAAAATTCTCTGCGGTGAGAACGGCGTTTGGACCACCTACGGCACCAACGAAGGTTTTCCCGAAGTCGTCAATTATCGTATGACCGAGACGGCAGACGGTACGATCTGGGCCGGCTCGTGGAATGAGGGACTGTATTATTTGCAAGCTGGACGTTTTCATCCGCTGCAAAAAAAGGACGGCTTGTCGGATGATGCCATCTTGTCGCTATTCGCCGGGCGCGATGGCTTTCTCTGGGTGGGCACGCAGTCCGGCGGCTTGAACCGCATCGGCGCAAAAAAACTTTCCATCATCCACCTGCTGGACGGCGCCTCCGAATGCCAATTGCGTTCGCTGGCGCAAACTGCCGACGGCGAATTGTGGGCGGGCACTTACGGCCAAGGCGTTTATCGCTGGGCGGGTGCATCCGCCGGCCAGTTGCAGGATGCTGCTTTTCGCGGGCACATGCTGGTGGAAACGTTGCTGGCCGGCCGCGATGGCAGTTTGTGGTGGGGCGCCGGCCCGGCGCTGGGGCATTGGAAAGCAGGCCAAATGATTGAGCGTTTCAGCGACACGCCGTGGCTCTTGGGCGACCGCGTCTGGAGTTTATGCGAAGACCGGTCTTCGGGAATCTGGGTCGGCACCTACAACGGCAAACTCGGTCGGCTACGACAGGGAAAATTTCTGCAGCTTAAAAACTTTTCCGGCAAGCCCATCACCGCCTTGGCGCAGCAGCCCGACGGCACGTTGTGGATCGGCTCGCTCGGCGGCGGCTTGGTTCGGCTCAAAGACCAGAAGCTCACCACTTTTACCACCAAAAGCGGACTGCAAAGTGATCTGGTGCGCACGCTGCATCTCGATGCGGCGGGTGCGCTCTGGATCGGGACGGACGGCGGCGGATTAAACCGCTGGGCGCGCGGGCGCATGGCGGGTTTCACGACGCGGCAAGGTTTGCCGGACGACATCGTATTGCAAATTCTGGAAGATAACGACGATGGTTTGTGGCTCGGTTGCAATCGCGGCATCTGCCGCGTGAGCAAACGCGAGTTAGCCGCGGTGGCCGATGGAAAAATGGCGGCCGTGCATCCGCTGAATTTCGGCATCCCGGAAGGCATGACCTCGGAACAATGCGTGGGCAATTTCGGAGCCGCGCTGAAAACCCGCGACGGACAGCTGTGTTTTGCCACCGCGCAAGGCATCGTGACGATTTTTCCCCGGCAACCCAGTGCGCTTGCTGCCTTGCCATCCGCCGTGTTGGAAACGATTTTTGTGGATCAACAGTTGCTGACCAACGTTCCGGTTGGCGGCGCGGAAATGGCCGTCACCATTCCGGCGGGCAAGCATGGTTTGGAATTTCATTACACCGGGATCGGTTTCGACGCGCCGGAAAAAATCCGGTTTCGCTACCGGCTGGAAGGTTTTGATTCCGCTTGGACAGAAGCCGGCGACCGGCGCGTGGCGCTCTACAATTTTCTTCCGCCCGGCAGTTATCACTTCCGCGTGCAAGCCGGCAATTTGCACGGCCAGTGGAACGAACTCGGCGCGGGAATGTCGTTGCGTGTGCTCGCGTTATTCTGGCAGGAAGCGTGGTTCCGACTGCTGCTGGCCGGCGGTCTCGTCAGTCTGATCGCGGCGGGCATTCGGCTCTGGGAACGGCGCCGTTATCGCGCGCGGTTGCGCCGTATGGAGCAGGAACGGGCGATGGAAAACGAACGCGGCCGTATCGCGCGTGATTTGCACGATGAACTCGGCTCCAGTTTGACTTACATTTCCATGTCCATTGCCGACATTGGCCAGTCGGCAGAAACCAGCGCGGAAAAACTCAAGGCGCGCGTGGATAAAATTTCCCACTTCGCCGTGCGCACCGCGCGGGCGCTGGATGAAATTGTCTGGGCGGTGAATCCGCGCAACGATTCCCTGCGCAGTCTGGTGGAATACCTGACGCAACTGGCGCGCGAGTTGTTTGAAAATACCGACGTGCATTGCCGCTTTCAGATCGCGGAAAATCTGCCGGAAGTGCCGCTGCCGCCGGAGATGCGCCACAACCTTTTTCTCGTCGTCAAAGAAGCGCTGAGCAATGCCTTGAAACATGCGCACGCCACGGAAATTTCCCTGAGCGCCCGGACCGACGACCAGCGGTTTGAAATTTGCCTGCAGGACAATGGCACCGGCTTTGATCCGGCCGCGATTTCGGCGCGCAGCGAACGCAACGGGCTGCAAAACATGCGGGAACGCATCACCACCCTTGGCGGCCGTTTTTTTCTCACCAGCCAGCCCGGCCACGGCACGCGCATCCGCTTGATCGTGAATTATCCGCACGTGCCGGCACCGGTTGCCAAAGGCGTTGGCACCGGGTAAGCACTTATGCCCTTGAGCCCGCCGGTTTGATTTGCGAAGTTAAAACCAGTGCCAGCAAAATGAGTCCCGTTATCAAAATTGTTTTCGTCGAAGACCACGAGCAGTTCCGCAGCAAACTCGTGGAGCTTGCCGGCGACGCGCCGCATCTGCAATTGGTCGGCGCCTACAAAGACGGACCTTCCGCGCTCAAAGGCATTCCGCAGGTGCAGCCGGATGTCGTTGTGATGGATATTCAACTGCCCGGCGTGGACGGCGTGGAATGTGTGCGCGAGCTGAAAGCGGCGTTGCCATCCGTGAATTTTCTCATGCTCACGGCCTACGAGGACGGCGACCGGCTGTTCGAATCGCTCAAAGCCGGCGCGGGCGGATATCTGCTCAAGCGCACCTCGTCCACCAAGTTGTTGCAGGCGATTCAGGAACTGCACGCCGGTGGTTCGCCGATGACGCCGCACATCGCGCGACGCGTGGTGCAATTTTTTTCGCAGGCGCCCAAACCCGCAAAGGGCAACGATGCGGAACTGGATCAATTGACGCCGGGCCAGAAAAAATTTCTCGAGGAGCTGGCGCAAGGTTATGCCTACAAGGAAATCGCCGATCACCTCGGCATCTCCGTGCACGGCGTGCGCAATTACATCCGCAAAATCTACGAAAAACTGCACGTCCACTCCAAGGTGGAGGCGGTGAATAAATATCTCGGCCGCTAGGCGAAGTGGTTTTGAAAGGGCTGTAAGCCGAATTCTGTCTGCGCCTTGCGGCGGAGAGAATCATTTGTCTTAGCGACCGATACCCGAAACCTGCGGCGCTTTCACGCCGCGCGGAGCGGGCCGCTCCTGGGTTTCCTATTTGGCCTTGCACCCGATGGGGTTTTCCGTGCCGCGTCGCTTGCGCTTCGCGCGGTGCGCTCTTACCGCACCTTTTCACCATCACCGCCGGCTTGCGCCGGAGGCTGTTTTATTTTCTGTGGCACTATCCGTCGGCCAGCCTTGAAGCCGTCCGCCTGCGTGTATCTCCGGCGAAACCGGAGTTACGCAGCATCGCGCCCTGTGGAGTTCGGACTTTCCTCCCCGGACTTGCGTCCGGAGCGATTCTCCGCCCTTCCAAAACCGGACGGAACATACACCATTTTGTTGCCACGGCACAAAGGTTTTATCGCGCCGGTTATTGCAAAATATTTTTTGCTGGAGAAAAGCGTCCGCGCGCCGCAAGTTGAGACAAATCCCATGCGCATGACTCCGACTGAAAAAGACGAACTGGCGGTGCGGCTCGACACGACGACCTTTAACGAGGTGCAGTTGCTGCTCGCGGAGAAGCGCACGGCGTTGTCCACGCTGCGTACCGGCATTGCCGTTTTTGCGTTTCCGCTGTCGGTCTTGAGCGTGCTCATCGCCACGTCCAAATCCTACGAACTCCACGCCGTCATCCACTGGCTGGTGCCGCTGCTGCTGCTGAATCTCGGACTGGTCGTGCTCGGGGTTTTTCTCATCCACACGGCGGTACGCCGCATCCGGCGCTATGACCGGCTGCTGGACGGTCTCAAGCGTAAGAATTCCCGGCTCGCGGAACTGCTCGATTAATCAGTTCGCCGCCGTCAGTTTGTAGAGCACCACGCCGTGCGCGGGAATGGTCAACGGCAGGATTCCGTCCGCCGCGTTCACGTCGGCCAGATTTTTTTGCCGCCACAAATCGCGAACGTGCTGCGTGCCGGTGAAGCCGAGTGGCGCGAGCGATTTGAACTGCAAATTTTCCGGAGTGAGACCGAGATTGAAAAAGCCCACCGCGCGGCTGCCGTCGGCGAGTGGCTTCACATAGATGCGCACGTTACCATTCTTCTCGACGCACGTCGCTTCCTTGCCGAGTTCGTCTTGATCCACCGCGAGCACCTCGTCATTGCTCAACAAGTTCAAGGTGAAATCGTCAAATTTTTCCATGTCGCAGCCGATGAGCAGCGGCGCGGCCAGGAGGCACCATAGGCTGATGTGCGTGTATTGTTCATCGGCGGTGAGACGCGTCGGATGAGTTTTGCCCCAGCCGACTTCACCGACGATGAGCATGTCCGGATCGTTCCAATTGCCCGGCTTCGCAAACGGCGCGGCGGCGTCCTGCTTGAAACCGATGTTGCTCATGCTGCGCCAGGTGTCCGTGATGTCACCCGTGGTGCGCCAGCAATTGCCGTGAACCGAGCCACCCCATTTCCAAACGTCCGCCATGCCATACTGGCAAAGGCTGAAAACGATGTCGCGGTTTTGCGCCCGCAGAAAATTGCCCATCACCGTGTACGGATAAATCGCGCCCGCATCATTTGTGGCGGTCTTGCCCCAGAGCGGGATGTTTTTCGCGGTCGGATCGCCACCAGAGGCGATGGTGCCGTAGCTGCACCAGTCGTATTTCAAATAATCAAAACCCCACTTCGCGTAAGTCTGGGCATCTTGTTCCTCATGCTGCCAGCTCGCCGCGCAACCGCCGCAGGTCCACGGGCCGGGCGAAGAATACAAACCGATTTTCAAGCCGAGATCGTGGACATAATCGGCCAGCCCCTTCATGTCGGGGAACCGCACGTTCGGCACGATGAAGCCAGCCGGATCGCGAAACGGCCCATGCAACGTCGGGTCTTTCGAATCGCGATGATTTTCCCAGAAATCGTCAATATTGATGTAAGTCCAGCCGTGGTTGATGAGGCCGCTTTTCACCAGCGCATCAGCCGCGCGTTTCACGCGGTCGGCAGAAACGGCATGGGCAAAACAATTCCAACTGTTCCAGCCCATCGGCGGCGTGAGCGCAATCTGGTCGCCAACGACGATACGAAATTTTTTCTCCGCCGATCCCAGCGCGTTTTTGGCGCCGAGCGTCACGGTGAATTCGCCCGGATTTTTCAAGGCACCGGTGATGCGGCCTGTCTTGGCATCCACCGCCAAACCCGCCGGCAAATCGGTCACGGAAAATTCCATGGGCCGTTCGCCGGTGGCGGCAATGGTGTACAAAAACGGCGAACCGGGTCGCACGCCGAACACGCTCGCGCCGTTGATGCGCGGCGTCGCCGGCGCGGCGGGCGTCAAAATATACGGGGCCACTGCCGGCGCCGACGGGGCGATGTCAACCGTGGTCGGCCGGCCGGAAACCATTTCAAATTTGGCGTTCGCCCAGTCGGCATGATCGAAATCAATGCCGTCGCCGGCGTCCCCGACTTCGAGTACGAGCGTTTTCACATCGGTGAGCGCGACCACAAAATCTTTCGGGGTATCACCGGCTTTCATCACGCCGCTTTGCCACAGCACTTTGCCGTCGCCGCGCACAATGAATTCCACGCTGGAATCCGGGTTTTGGTTCACCTCATCATCCACGCCCACGCTGGCGGAAAAACTTTTCGCGCCGCCGCCGAGGTTGACGCGCAGCGTGCTGTCGGCGTGCGTGCCGAAACCGCGCGTGAAGGTTTTGCCACCGATGGATAACGGATGGCTGTCCACGGATTTATTTTTTTGCGGTTCGCCCCAGCCTTGCTTGGCGTTGGCGAGTTTTAATTGGTCGAGCCAGACGGTATCCGCAGTGGCGCGACCGACGGTGAAAATGGCCAGCACGCAGCCGAGCGCGGGGGCGAGAAGTGATTTCATGCTTGGATTTTGCCCGTTGTAGCGGATGCGTCAAGCTCGCCAGCGAAAAAAACTCCGCTAAACTAGGCCCATGACAACGCTGCTGATGGCTACGCGCAACGCGCACAAGGTTGGTGAAATTCAAACCATTTTAGGCGCGAATTTTCACTGTCTCACGTTGAAGAATTTTCCCGCCGCGCCGGCGGTTGTGGAGGACGCGGATACTTTTGCCGGCAATGCGACGAAGAAAGCGGTCGCGTTGGCTCAGTGGCTCGCGCTCCAAGTTCCAATCCCTAACTCTCTCTTGCCAAGTCCCCATTTCGTTCTCGCCGACGATTCCGGGTTGGAGGTGGATTTCCTGAACGGCGCGCCCGGCGTCCATTCGGCGCGATTTGCTGCCTTAGACAAAACCGGAAATGCCCCGGACGCGGACAACAACGGTAAATTGCTGCGGCTTTTGGAAAATGTGCCGTTGGCAAAGCGCACCGCGCGTTTCCGCTGCGTCCTCGCGCTGGTGGCAATCCACCCGGCGGCGGCGCCGTTGGCCCCGCACTTGTTTGACGGTGCGTGTGAAGGGCGGATTCAACTCACGGCGAGCGGCGCGAAGGGTTTTGGTTATGACCCGCTGTTCGTGCCGGACGGCTATGCGCAGTCGTTCGCCGAGTTGGGCGAGGAAGTAAAAAACCAATGGAGCCATCGCGCCCGCGCGCTGGCGAAATTGAAAGCCGCATTCGAAAATCAGTTGGCGACGCGGACGCGGTAGAATCGCCGATTGCCGGCAGCGGGGTCCACGATGGTCATGCGCGCGCCGTTCCCGTTGGTGGTGAGCAGCGGGGTCCATACCGGCGGCAGGTTGGTGGAGAATTCCACGATGTTGGTCAGGCCGCTGGCGCTGTTCCAAGCGATCTGCCGGCCGCCCGTGACCGGCTGCAGCGTCACTTGCAGGAGCGTGATGTTCAGGTACAAAAAGTTGGTGGTCGCGAGCGAAGGAGCCAGCAAGGGACAGGTGGTGAAGTTGCCGCCTAACGTCCCGCTGACATTGGCCACCAGATTGCTGGTTTGGGTGCCGGTATAATTTTGAAAGTTGTTGATCACATTCAGCACGTTCGTGCCAGCGATGACGTGGCCAAAGACGGTGAAGCCGCCGCTGTTGTTGGTGCTGTCCAGCGAAGCGGAGTTGTCTGCCAGGTTAATGAAGAACTGCGAGGTGGCGGAGTTGGGATCGCTCGTCTTGGCCATGGCCAGCGTGCCGTAAACATTGCTGTAGAATTTGCCCACGCCAAACTCGTTCGTAATCGCGGCGAAGGTCGGGATGGCGCTGACGATGTTCGTGGTCAGCGTGAAGCCGCCGGCTTGCACCACGAAGCCGGGCACCAGCCGATGGCTGATGTTATTCTGATACCGTCCGCTTTGGATGTAGTTGATAAAATTCCGGACTGTCACGGGCTTGTCGCGGTCGTAAAGCTCCACTTGCAAGTCGCCGAAAACGGTGCGGATTTGCACCAACGTGCCCGCGCGCAGCGGGATGGCCAGTACCAGCGCCAGCCCAATCATGCCCGCGAAACCCAGTTTGCGGAATCGGTTCCGCCGCGTTTCGGTGTGCATGGTCATTCCAGCAAATTGCCCAGTTGCAGTTTCTTCCGCAACTTCCCATTGTCGGCGCACATGGCGTAGCGGTATTTTCCCGGCGCGGGCACGGTGTAAAATTCTCCGCCGGCGTTTTCCACCAGCAGCGAACCGGCGGCCACATCCCACAAACTAATCCGCCGCTCGATGTAGGCATCCAGCCGGCCGCTCGCGACGTAGGCCAGCTCCAGGGCAGCGGAACCCATCATGCGAATTTTGCGGGCGCGGCGGGAGAGCCGGTCGAGGTGCGGCAGGCATTTCACCAAATTGTCCTGACTCTTGGAGAAGCCAAACGCCAGCATCGCTTCGCCCACTTTCGCCGTGTCGCTCACGCGAACGGTTTTTCCGTTCAGCCGCGTCGGCCCCCCGCGCAGGGTGGTCCACAGTTCGTTGGTGAACGGATCATGAATCACGCCCAGAATGGATTTTTCATTTTTCTGGAGCGCAATGGAAACCGCCGCGTGCGGAATGCCCGAGGCGTAGTTCACTGTGCCGTCAATCGGGTCAATCACCCAGCGGTATTCGCCCGTGACGTCGCCGGTGATGCCCTCCTCGCCCAGCACGGGAATCTGGGGAAACCGATGCGCCAGAACTTTCTCAATGAACTCCTGGCAACGGACATCCAGCTCCAGCTTGATGTCGTGGGCCTCGGAGGAATTGACCTTTTTCGGCTTGTGCCAGTTATTGCGCAGGAGATTTCCGGTGGCGCGAGCCGCAAGCACTGCGGTTTCGAGGGCTTCTCCCAGTTTGATTTTCGGGTTCATAAATTCTTTCGGACGGTTCACGGAATAATTTCCGGCCGGTCGGCCAGACGTTTTAACTGATTCCGCCGCTTCTCGTCGAGGAGGTTTTTTTCCGCCGCCTCAATCGCGCCGAGCAGGTCATCCGCTTCCAGCACGCGCGGCGCGGTGACATAACTCGCCCCGGCGGCGTATAATTGCGGAATGTCCGCCAGCCGCTCGGCGTGCACAATAATCTTCGCGGTGGGGTTCAACTCCCGCAGTTGCCGGAGAATCTTCAGGTTGTCCGCGCCCTTCAACACCGTGTTGGGCAGCGAGCAAATGATGACCTGCGCGTGCGTCACGCCGGCGTGGTGGAGCACCTCCCGCGCGGTGATGTCGCCGTACCGCGCGTGGATTTTCCGCTGCACCAGTTTCTCATACACCACCGGATTGAAATCGAGCACCGCGATCTCCGCCAACAAATCCGGGCGCTCGCGGCGCAATTCCTCCAGCAGCGAACTGGCCGTCCACGAGAAGCCCAGCAGGCAGATGCGCTTGGACGGTTCGCCCGCGTGGTCCGGCGGCGGCGTCTGGTCCAGATCGCGCAAGCCCAGTTTCCTCAGCCACGGCGTCGTCCGCCGCAGCAGACTTTCACTGTGCAGGATGCCGTACGTGGACGCCACTGCGAGAAAGGCAAAAGCGAACGCCGCAATCCCGATGGAGCGGTCCGAGACATCCCCGCTCTGGTTGCCCAGCGCCAGCAGCACCAGCGACAATTCACTCATCTGGCACAAATTCAACGTCGGCAGCAGGCTCACCCGGAACCCATGCCGCATGCGGTAAAGTGGCGGGAACACCGTCAACAGCCGCGTGCCGATCAGCACCAGGCAGAGGAATAGCGTCCACCCCAGCACGTCCCACGTCGGCACCGGAATCTTCATGCCCAGCCCCACGAAGAACAGCGTCACAAAAAAATCCCGCAGAGTCGTCACCTTCGCCACCACATCCAGGGTGTAGGGAAAAGTGGAAACCATCATGCCCGCGATTAACGCCCCCATTGCCGTGGAAAGTCCCAGCCAGCCGGCGAAACCCGCCATCGCGAAACACCACGCCAGCGCTCCCACCAGCACCAGCTCCGGCAGCCGCGCGATGAATTTGAACACCGGCGGCAGCACGAACCGGCTGGTCAAAAACGCCACCGCCAGCAGCAGAATCACATGCCACACCGCCACCAGCATCACCCCCGCCGCCGGATGTTTCAGGTTCGGCTGCACCGCCAGAAACAAAATCACAAAGATATCCTGCAACACCAGCACGCCCAGCGTAATGCGGCCGGAAAGCGTCTCCAGCTCGCGCTTGTCATACAAGATTTTGACAATGATGATCGTACTGCTCATCGCCGCCGCCACCGCGAGGTACAGCGCTTCCAAGCCGTTGCCCGCCGGACCCGCCAGATGGAAGCAAACCCAGCCCAGCACCCCGCCGCCCAGGATTTGGGCCGCCGCCGTAACGGTGATCACCCGGCCGGCACTCAGCATTTTCTTCAGGTCAATCTCCAGCCCGATCATGAACAGCAGGAGCGACAGCCCGATTTCCGAAATCGTTTGAATATCCGTCGCGTCCGTGATGAGCTTGCCCGCGTTCGGGCCGATGGCAAAGCCGGCCACCAGGTAGGCCAGCAGCAACGGCTGCCGGGCAACCTGCGACACCACCGCCACAATCCAGGCGGCGATGATGCAAAGGGCGATTTCTGTGACGAGACTATGCTCCATGTGGACGAAAAATTAACCGCGAAATTCGCCGACCATACGAACGAATTTTTCTCTCAGGCGGGTTTCGCGCGGTTGGGGTGTTTCGCGGTTCGGGAAAGTCAACCAAGCGCGTCCAGCAATGATTGATTGTGCGTGAGCTTGGCCTGCCATTCCACCAGACGCTTTTCGTGTTCCGCCAAAACCGCCGGCGGAACTTTTTGGGTGAAATTGGGATTGGCCAGCTTGGCTTCAACCTTCGCGATCTCGGCCTTATCTTTTTCCACTTCCTTCGCGAGGCGGATTTTTTCGGCGGCGACGTCAATCAAGCCTTCGAGAGGCAAGTACAGGGTGCCCAGCGGAGAGCTCACGGTCGGCGTGCCTTTCGGCGGCTGGTAATTGGCGTTCACTTCGAGCGCTTCGGCATTGAGCAGGAGCTTGATGACCTCCGCGTCGTGCGGCGTGAGATGCTGCGCGGGCGCGAAGACGTATTTCACCTTCTTCGCCGCCTGAATGTTGCCGGCGCGGCGGAGGTCGCGGCCCTGACGGACAAGTTCGTACTTGGTATCCGTCATTTCGAGGTAGCAATCGTCGAGACCGTAGTGGCCGCGAAACTCTTCGTCGAGCGGCAAGGGCCAGCGCGCATTCATAATGGTCTTGCCGCCCTGATTTTCCGGCATGTCGGTGGCGTAACCCATGCCGTGCCACAGTTCTTCGGTGATAAACGGCAGGAACGGATGAAACAACCGCAGCGTGTGGCTCAACACGAAATCAATCACCGCGAGCGTGTTCGCCTTCTGCGCGGTGTCGGTGCCAAAGAAAACCGCCTTGCTCGCCTCCACATACCAATCGCAATATTCGCTCCAGAAAAATTTGTAGAGCGCGGCGGTGGCTTCGCTGAATTTGTATTCGTTGAGCGCGATGGTGACTTCGCGGATGGCAGCGTCGAGCTTCAGCAAGAGCCATTTGTCATCCGGCGTGAGCAACGTGCGCTCGATCTCGCCCTGCACTTCGAAGATGGTGGCGGCGACGCCCCCGTCACCGGGTGTGGCCGCGCCGCCCTCGGCGCGGGCTGGCGACGAGGCGTCGCCGCCACCCTGACCGCCTACCATCTGGCGGAAGCGACAGGCGTTCCAGAGCTTGTTGCAGAAGTTGCGGCCGAGCTCCACGTCCTTCTCGTCGAAGAGCACGTCCTGACCGAGCGGCGCGCTGCGCATGGTGCCGAAGCGGAGGGCGTCCGCACCGTATTGGGCGATGAGCACGAGCGGGTCGGGCGAATTGCCGAGCGTCTTGGACATCTTGCGGCCCTGCTTGTCGCGGATGATGCCGGTGAAATAAACATTCTGGAACGGCATCGCATCCGGGAGCGCAAACTGTTTCTCGCCCATGAATTCGTAGCCGGCCATGATCATGCGCGCGACCCAGAAGAAGATGATGTCCGGCCCGGTGACGAGGTCGGTGGTCGGATAAAATTTCTTCAACGTCTCGGTCTGCTCCGGCCAGCCCATCGTGGCGAACGGCCACAGCCACGAGCTGAACCAGGTGTCGAGCACGTCGGGGTCTTGGGTGAAACCGTTTGCAACTAACGCCGAAGCGCCAGCGTCGTCATGCGTCAGCGCAATAACTTCGATCAATTTGGAGTTCTCAGCGGTGTATTCTCTAAATTCAAAATGGACATGGCCGATGCTGCTGTCCGCTGGAGATTCAGCGACATAAATATTCTTTTTTGAATCAAGTTTAGCCTTGTCGCGAATTGCTTTGAGTGCATTCGATGCTGGAATCTCATTCTTGAACATTTTCGTCCACACCGGAATTCGATGACCCCACCAAAGCTGGCGGCTGATGCACCAATCCTGAATGTTCGTCAGCCAGTGGTCGTAAACCTTCGCCCAGCGGTCGGGATGAAATTTCATCCGGCCCTCGGCCACGCACGCCTTGGATTCCGGCACGGCGGTATATTTCAAAAACCATTGCTCGCTCAAACGCGGTTCAATCGGCACGTCCGCGCGCTGGCTGAATCCGACGTTGTTCTCGTAGGGCTTGGCTTCAATCATCACGCCTTGTTCCGTGAGAATTTCCACGGCGACTTTGCGCGCCTTGAAGCGATCCAACCCGGCCAGTGACCCACCCGCCAGAGCGTTCATCGAGCCGTCGGCGTTGATGACTTCGATGAGCGGCAGCTGGTGGCGCGCGCCGATGTCGAAGTCCGCCTTGTCGTGCGCAGGCGTGACCTTGAGCACGCCGGTGCCGAATTCAAAATCCACATGCTCGTCGCCGATGATCGGGATGAGCTTTTGTTCGCGCGGCAATTCGGCGGGCAGTGGCCGCACGATGTGCTTGCCGATGAGATGCGCGTAACGCGGGTCTTTCGGATTCACGGCCACGGCGGTGTCGCCGGGTATCGTTTCCGGACGGGTCGTCGCAATGGTCAGCCACACGCGGCCTTGCGAATCGATCTCGGGTCCGTTGATTTTGGTGGCGGCGACGCCCTCGTCGCCAGAGGTGGCGCGAGCGCCCTCGCTCGAAGTTTCAGTGGCAGGCTTCGGCGACGGGGGCGTCGCTGCCACCTTGGATTGCGACGAAG
>TBL_comb47_HYPODRAFT_10001316_pt1 | contig 32299 bp, 28 predicted proteins | sample TroBogypolimnion_40_FD_10682 | JGI IMG/M metagenome (IMG submission 10682)
CACGCGGGATGGCTGGTTCAGGCTCACGCCCATTGACCAATATTCCTCACTGCTGCCTCCCGTAGGAGTCTGGTCCGTGTCTCAGTACCAGTGTGGGGGATCTTCCTCTCAGAACCCCTAGACATCGTAGCCTTGGTGGGCCGTTACCCCACCAACTAGCTAATGTCACGCATGCCCATCCTTTACCGTTGTGACTTTATCCAACACACCATGCGGCACATTGGAACTATGGGGTATTAATCCGCATTTCTACGGGCTATCCCCCTGTAAAGGGCAGGTTGCATACGCGTTACTCACCCGTGCGCCGGTCTAAAGTATTGCTACTCTACCCCTCGACTTGCATGTGTTAAGCCTCCCGCTAGCGTTCATCCTGAGCCAGGATCAAACTCTCCGTTGTATAGAAAATTTTAAATGTTGTTCTGTCCTGACCCGGCATTGCTGAACTGTCTCTTTTCATCCAAAGCTCTCACAGCTTCCTTTTCCTTAGTTCGTCTTCTATCCTTCTCAATATCTTCAATGAACTTGATCTTCATTTTCTTATGTTCCACCCCCGGCTTTTTTAAGCGAAAGTTCGGCAAAGGTAATCCCTTTTTCCATTTATCCAAAACTTTTTCTTATTCTTTTTTTGAACAATCTGCCAAACTTTTCAACCCTCCAAACCTTCAATGAACCCGATCTCATATCCCATTCCTGTTCCCTGAAATCGTGGTGCAAATGTAGAACTCTTATTCACTTATCCAACACCATTCCACAAAAAAATAAATAAAAAAAAGTCGTTCGATTAATCAATTAATAATCAGTATTTTAAAATTTGATTTAAAAATAATGACTAAAATATTTTGCAGTGGAGATCCTTTAAGTCCATTAAAATTCACCTGACCAAGGTCTTGAAATCACCTATTGTAGAATTAAAACAGACAGTAAGTGACCCTATCCTAACATGTTTCAAACTTTAAAAATCATTAAAATTAGATTCTACAGCCACAAATTCATTTTTTATTTATCAAATATGCTATTTTTACACCTTAAAATAAATAAAAACAAAGTGCCCAATAGCATTGTCATTATTCCAACGTACAACGAGAAGGAGAATATAGAAAGGATTATCCGAAAGGTCCTTTCACTTGAAAGCGATTTTAACATTCTCATCATCGAAGATAATTCACCCGACGGTACAGCTTCCATTGTTAAAAAATTAATCCCTGAATTTCAGAACAGACTCTATATAATAGAACGACCGGGGAAATTGGGTCTGGGGACAGCCTACATTACAGGATTCAAATGGGCACTTGAAAACAAATATGAATATATCTTTGAAATGGATGCTGATTTTTCGCATGACCCCAATGATTTAATACGACTTTATGAAGCTTGTAATGACCAGGGCTATGATCTTTCGATTGGGTCACGTTATGTTTCAGGCATTACAGTCATCAATTGGCCACTCAAAAGGGTTTTGATGTCGTACTTTGCTTCAGTTTACGTGCGTAAAGTTACGGGAATGCCCATTATGGATACTACAGCCGGATTCAAATGTTACCGTAAAACAGTTCTCGAAAACATACATATTGAAAATATTAAAATGAAGGGTTATGGATTTCAGATCGAAATGAAATTCAGGACCTGGAGACACGGATTCAAAATCAAAGAGATTCCGATCATTTTTACTGACAGAAAAGACGGGATATCCAAAATGAGTGGTGGAATTTTTGGTGAGGCATTTAAAGGTGTAATAAAAATGAAATTAATGAGCTATTTTAGATCACATAAAAGGAAGTGATTCAATATTTTTATATAATTTCACCATAAAAAAATTGACTACCATATCAGGCAAAAAATACTAAACAATTTAAAATTAATCATGAAAGACATCGTTATCAAAGATGCCAAAGTTGTAAATGAAGGTAAAATCCTGAGAGACACAAGTATTCTAATTCGTAATGGTTTTATTGAAAAGATATTCAGGGATGCTGTTCCTGCCAATATATTGGCTCAATCCGATGTGATTGAAGCTTCTGGCAAATTACTGCTTCCGGGGGTCATCGATGATCAGGTTCATTTCAGGGAGCCGGGGCTCACCCATAAAGGGGACATCCAATCAGAATCAAAAGCTGCGATTGCAGGAGGAATTACCTCTTTTATGGAGATGCCTAATACAGTCCCACAAACCGTTACACAAGAATTACTGCAACAAAAATTTCAGATTGCGTCGAAAGTATCTCTGGCCAATTACTCATTTTACATGGGTGCTACCAATGATAATCTGGAGGAGTTATTAAAAACGGATCCTTCAAATGTATGCGGTATTAAAGTTTTTATGGGTTCATCAACTGGAAATATGCTAGTTGACAACCCCGAAACGCTTTCGGCACTTTTTTCCAAATCAAAGATGCTGATCGCTACACACTGTGAAGATGAACAAATCATTCAGGCGAACATAGCCCTTGCCATGGAAAAATTCGGAGAAGATGTCCCGATTAGCGAACATTCCAGGATCAGGGACACAAATTCGTGTTTTAAATCAACATCAAAGGCAGTTGAGCTTGCAAAAAAATTCGGTACCAGGTTACATGTATTGCACCTTTCAACTGCAGGAGAAATCGCTTTGTTTGATGCAGGGGCAGTAAAAAGCAAGAAAATTACTTGCGAAGCTTGTGTTCACCATCTATGGTTCTCAGAATCTGATTACGAAAAATATGGTACCCGAATCAAATGGAATCCTGCAATCAAATCTGCAAATGATCGTCAGGCTTTAATTAAAGGAATAATTGAAAACCGCATCGATGTAATAGCCACTGATCATGCCCCTCATACAATTGACGAAAAAGATCAATCTTACTTTAAATCCCCTTCAGGAGGACCACTTGTTCAACATTCACTGGTTGCCATGCTAGAGATGAGCCGCAATGGTAAAATCACGATGGAAAAGGTTGTTGAAAAAATGTGCCATGCACCTGCCGACCTTTTTGGAATCGAAAAGCGGGGATATATCCGTAAAGGGTATAAAGCCGATCTTGTACTTGTTGATGCAGCACGTTGGACCGTTTCAAAAGAGAATATTCTTTCCAAATGCGGATGGTCCCCATTTGAGGGTGAATCTTTCTACTATTTTATAAATCAAACCTTTGTAAACGGAATTCTCGTTTATGAAAATAATAATCCAAATCTGGCAGGGACTTTTTTTGAAGAAACTAAGGGTGAAAGGCTTACTTTTAACAGGAACCAACTTTAAAATTTTGTTGTTTGGGTTTTTATTATCGGCATGTCATGGAAATAACAATGAAAACCGACAGGCCGGATTGCCGTTAGGCAAGATTATTTATGATACCTATGTGGTCAATCGCGATTCAACCGATACCTGGGGCGATGAATGTTTGGCCAAGTTTGACCGTAAAATGATGATTGACAATATTTTCGAAGATGTGTACAATGGTAGGATAACACCTTACGATTATTTTACGGGAGAAAGGATCTCTCCGGAGAAAATCAGAAAAATGGAGAAGGATGGCGATTTTACACGAAAAGAAATCAGTAAAATTCAATTCGAAGAACAATGGTTCTGGGATAAACCCAATGTTCAAATGCACAAGGAAGTAATTTCAATGACCATTGCCTATGAGGTTTACAACAATATGGGACAATCGAGGGGCCAAAAGCCCATTTTCAAATTAATCTTCAAAAAATAAACTTGGCTACAGCTATAAAAAAAACTGCTGATCAGTTTAACAACTCCAATAGCTTTCCGGTCAAACACCTATTCTGAATGTGGAATAGTTTTCCCAAACATGTCAGTCGTTCTAATGAAAGTTGTAATTGCCTAAATTTCTGAAAGTTGTACAAGATCTTATTTCATTCCGAACTGAGATGGTGCTGATCTGACTTTTCTCTTGGAAAAACCCCAAAATATATTTTATATCTTTGTCATCGGTAAGTGTACAATATTGTTTGATAAAAATCACGATAATAATTTATGATATGGCATACATTAACGAAAATTACCTGAAACTGAAAGCAGGTTACCTATTTCCTGAAATTGGACGACGTATAAGGGAATTTGCAGCATTAAATCCGGATAAAAATATCATCAGAATGGGAATAGGCGATGTCACACAACCCCTCACCCCTGCCATTCTGAAGGCATTTCATGAAGGGGTTGATGAAATGGGATATAAGGAGAGTTTCAAAGGATACGGCCCTGAACAAGGTTATGATTTCTTACGGGAAGCTATTGCAGAAAACGATTATCGGTTGCGCGGAGTTGAAATCTCTGCTGATGAAATATTTGTTTCAGACGGATCAAAATGCGATACGGGGAACATCCAGGAAATATTCGGTCATCAGAATATCATTGCTATCGGTGATCCTGTTTATCCGGTCTATGCCGATACGACTGTTATGTCGGGTAAAACAGGCATTTGTCAGCCAAACGGATATTTTGACAATATCATTTACATGCCATGCAATGAAGAAAACGGCTTCATTCCAGATTTACCAACCACTCGACCTGATCTGATTTTCCTCTGCTTTCCCAATAATCCTACAGGTACAGTAGCGAATAAGGGGATATTAAAAAAGTGGGTTGACTATGCGATTAGCAATAGGAGCATTATTTTATTTGATGCAGCATATGAAGCCTATATCACAGACNCCTCAATTCCACATTCCATATTTGAAATTGAGGGTGCAAAAAAAGTGGCGATTGAATTCAGAAGTTTTTCTAAAACTGCAGGTTTTACAGGAACCCGTTGTGCTTTTACTGTGATACCAAACGAACTTTTAGCTTATGATACGACCGGGAATTCTTTTGCAGTAAAACCTCTCTGGATGAGAAGGCACACAACTAAATTTAATGGCGTATCTTATCCTGTTCAAAAAGCAGCTGCTGCAATTTACTCTGAACAAGGTAAAAAAGAGGTTAAAGAGGTTATTTACTATTATCTTGAGAATGCATCAATTATCCGAAAAAGTCTTACAACACTGGGTTACAAGGTTTTTGGAGGGATTAACGGCCCCTATGTTTGGGTAAAAACAAAAAATAACCTGACTTCATGGGAATTTTTCGACAAATTGCTCCATGAAGCGAATGTCGTTGGGACACCGGGCTCCGGGTTTGGCCCATCGGGAGAAGGTTATTTCCGTTTTTCAGCTTTTGCTGACCGTGATAATGTGATCGAAGCAATGGAACGAATTAAAAATCTGGTTTTCTAAACCAACTGATTCAGATATAATCATTTCTTTAATGTCTTCCATAGTTTAACCTTGAATAAATTGTCTGTACAAATTGAACAAGACAACTAATTGTACAGAATTTGCATCCATAGATTGTCACAAACAATGGGAGTGATTTTAATTGCTTATCACCACTCCCTGATTCACTCTAAATCAAAAGCAATCCAGATGGCAATAAAATATTTCAGATTTGCATACCTTATATTACTGTTTCTGGCAGGAATTCAAGCCAATGCCTACTGTCAACTCTACTTTCCGGAAGACATGGTCAGTATAAAAGGACAGCTAATCGATGAAGCGACCAAAGAAGGGGTCGGATATGCTTCAATTCTCAATCTTCGTATAAGAGGGGGTACCATGTCTGACGCGTTGGGAAGTTTTTCAATTCAGGCTGACCCAACTGATACACTTACCATCAAATCACTTGGTTATAAGGATAAAAAGGTTCCTGTAAGCGAGATCATCGCATCAGGGAATGTTGTTGCAAAAATCTGGCTCGCTCCGATTCGAATGCTTGTTGAACAGGTTGATGTAAAAGGTGCTGCACCTAAAGTGAATATGAGCGGAATTCCTGTTGGCAAGTCGGTCAGTGTACCTGTAGAGTTGCGAAGCGACTATTTTGCCGCAAGACCAACAACCCTAACTGCGATTTTCAGGCCCTTTTCTTACTTGTCGTATCACTTAAGCAAATCCGAAAAAGAGAAACGCGCTACTTTAGCAGTAATTCGTACTGAGAGGGATTTCCAAATGTTGTCATTGGTTTATAATAAAGAGATTGTTTCAAAGCTCACAGGCCTGACAGGTGAAGCATTGGAAGATTTCATGCTTTTTTGCAATGCCTTTAACCAGCTACCGGTCAATGCAAATAATTATGACGTTGAAAAGCGGGTCAAGGAACTAATGATCCAATACAAGGATGAGAACGCTAAGGCCAAACTAATGTCACACTGAATGTGGATAATGAATTTATCCGCATGAATTTTAACCAGGATTGAAATACAGAGAAATTGGAAATCAATAAAACAATACTTGGAATTGATCCCGGGTCTAACATCATGGGATATGGTGTAATCAAGATCGTCAAAAATAAGGTACAAATCATAGCGATCGGCGTGATCAAAACAGCAGGGTTTTCGGGGCATTACCAAAAGCTCAGCCATATTTTTGAACGGACACTATATCTTGTGGATGAATATAAACCTGACGAAACGGCCCTTGAAGCACCATTTTTTGGCAAGAATGTTCAATCGATGCTGAAACTTGGCCGTGCCCAGGGTGTTGCAATGGCAGCATCGCTGTATCGGGGAATTCCGATCTTCGAATATGCACCCTTGAGGATCAAACAAGCAATTACAGGTAACGGTTCTGCGACCAAAGAGCAGGTTGCCTATTTTCTGAAACAAATGTTTAATCTCGAAATAACCTCCAATGATCTTGATGCTACCGACGGTTTGGCCACCGCTGTCTGCCACTATCTTCAATTAAAAAATCCGGTTGGTGAAAATCAGATTAAAAACTGGGGAGAATTTATCCGTAAAAATCCAGGCAGAGTAAAATAAAGGAAGGGCAAAGGGCCGGGAGTGAAAACAAGGAACGTTAACCTTTGGGGAAAGGAAACATACATTTTATTGATAATTAAATATCTTACGTAGAGACGGTTTCAGAAAGTTACAAAACCGCAAAACCACCTGGATTGGTTAAAACGGTGTTTCCGAATTACGATTTCGCTAAATTGATTAAACAAAAAAACCTGCGATTCTGGATGCAACTTCCAAAAACGCCTCATCTGACAATTTCAGTTTCAATTTTGAAAAGTTGATGTCACTTTCGTTGTTTAGTGGGACAAGGTGGATATGGGCGTGAGGAACTTCAAGTCCGAGTACGGCAACACCAATTTTCTTACATGGAATTGCCTTCTTAAGCGCAATTGCAACACGTTTCGTAAAATGCATTAACCCCATATAATCTTTATCTTCAAGATCAAATAAATAATCTGTCTCTATTTTAGGGATTACCAGAACATGGCCAACAGCAAGGGGGAAAATATCAAGAAAGGCCAGGTAGTTTTCATCTTCAGCTACTTTATAACAAGGGATTTCCCCGTTTACGATCTTTGTAAATATACCTGACATAATAATAAGATTTTAGATTGTTAAACGCCTATTTCTATATTAATTATCTCGAATGGAATGACACCGGAAGGAACCTTAATTTCGACAGAATCCCCTATTTTTTTCCCCATCAAACCCTTGGCAATGGGTGTATTCACACTAATCTTACCTGACTTCAGATCTGCCTCGTGTTCAGAGACAATCGTATAACTCATTGTAGAATTATTTTTAATATTCTTAATCGTCACCTTATTCATGATCTGAACCACATCAGTTTCGATTTTGGATTGGTCAATAATCCTTGCACTAGCCAATTGGTTCTGTAGTGTAGCTATCTTTGCCTCAAGCATTCCTTGTGCATCTTTAGCTGCGTCATACTCTGCATTTTCTGAAATATCCCCCTTTTCTATTGCTTCTCCAATTAACTTGGAAATTGCCGGCCTCTCGACATTGATCATTTGGTGCAGATCTGCTTTGAGTTTTTTCAATCCGTCGGCAGAAACATAATTGACTTTGCCCATCTGTAAAAATTTAACTAATATTACATAAAAAATGAGAAGAACTCCGGAATGCCGGAACTCTTCCCGCTAAGATAAAGTACAAATTTAAACTATTCTTTAAGAAAAATACAAGTTTCTTTCTTAAAATAATTCAATTACATATTTAATTCATTTTATCTACTTTAGCACCCAAAAATAACAAAAATGTTTCAGTCAAAATTTCGCCGATTTACAAATATCGGAATTGTCAGTTTTGTCGTATTTACTTCTTCAACTGCTCAAAGGACCAAAATTCATTTTTACCTTATGTTAAAATTGACTTGTATATCTCTTTGGTCAATCAAAACCACCTCAAAATTCCCGGTAACTCAATCATGTACAAAAGTCTTGGCGTTAAAGGGCTTATTGTTTCGTGCATAAATCCAGACCTTGGACAATATGAAGCCTACGATGCCTGTTGTCCATATGAAAAAGATTATACCGGTGTGGTCGAAATAGAAGCCGTAAAGAATCTTGTAACACCTCCGGGAACAGTCTATAGTAGTGGGTTTTTCGGTAAGTGCAATAAATGTGGGTCCGTATTTAATTTAATGGGAAACGGACAACCCGTTTCTGGTCCTGCAACCCATTATCTTCAAACGTATAATATAAATGTGGGCCCTGAAACGCTTACGGTAATTAACTGATCAGAATAAAGGCGATTACAAATATTTTTGAATTAAAGAAGGCAGTTGGATAAACTTAATATCATTTATCTAACCGCCTAATATTTACACAGAATTTAAACCGTTAATATCTGTAATGATCCGGTTTATAGGGTCCGTTTTCCGATATACCGAGATAACTGGCCTGTGAAGGGGTAAGGACAGTCAGTCTTACACCCAGTTGCTCAAGATGTAGCCTGGCAACCTCTTCATCAAGGTGCTTAGGTAATCTGTAAACCCCAATTTCATAGGATTTATTCCACAATTCAAGCTGCGCCAATGTTTGGTTTGTAAATGAGTTGCTCATCACAAACGAAGGATGCCCTGTAGCACAACCCAGATTCACTAGACGACCTTCGGCAAGAAGAAAGATCGCATGACCATCGGGATAAGTGTATTTGTCAACCTGTGGCTTAATATTTAATTTTGAAATTCCGGGCCATTTTTCGAGACGTGAAACCTGAATTTCATTGTCAAAGTGACCAATATTACAAACAATTGACTGATCTTTCATCGCCGCCATGTGTTCAGCTGTGATGATGTCAAGATTACCTGTAGTCGTAACAAAAATATTTCCTTCGGTAACCACGTCGTCAAGGGTTTTCACTTCAAAACCTTCCATTGCAGCCTGCAACGCACAGATTGGGTCTATTTCGGTCACAATAACCCGGGCCCCATATCCTCGCATCGATCTGGCACAACCCTTTCCTACATCGCCGTATCCTGCCACGATAACCACTTTCCCGGCAATCATTACATCAGTGGCACGTTTGATCCCATCTGCAAGCGATTCACGACAACCATATAGATTATCAAATTTCGATTTTGTCACCGAATCATTCACGTTAAAGGCCGGGAACAGCAATTTTCCTTGTTCAACCATTTGGTAAAGCCGATGGACCCCTGTAGTGGTCTCCTCAGAAACACCTTTGATTTCAACGGCCTGACTGTGCCAACGATTTGGTTCAACAGCTAGGACCTGCTTCAGGATTTTGTTCAACTGAATTTCGTCCTCAGCATCAACAGGTTCATCCAAAATAGATGGATTGGTTTCTGCTTCATACCCACGATGGATCATCATGGTTGCATCGCCACCATCATCTACAATTAAGGTTGGTCCCTGACCAGATCCAAAATCCAATGCCCTTTCTGTACACCACCAATATTCGGCCAAAGTTTCACCTTTCCATGCAAAAACAGGAATACCCGTTACAGCTATAGCTGCTGCAGCATGATCCTGTGTCGAAAAGATATTACAACTACACCAACGCACTTCTGCACCCAATTCTACCAGTGTTTCGATCAATACAGCAGTCTGAATGGTCATGTGTAAGGAGCCCATAATCCGGGCACCTTTTAACGGTTTTGATTCACCGTATTTCGAGCGGAGCGACATCAAGCCAGGCATCTCTTTCTGGGCTATGTCGATCTCTTTCCGGCCATAATCAGCCAAAGAGATATCTCTAACTTTAAAATTTTCAGAATTAGAATTCATTACAATAATTTTTTGCTATTTAATGTTTAATATCAATCAATTTTAAAATCTTCAACCATAAGGATTTTGCGGGCATAAATCTTATCTTTATTGATCTGATCCTGCAATTCGTAAATATCTGCAAATTTGTGTTCATTACGAATCCTTTCCACAAAATACAAGGTAATTCCTTTGCCGTAAATATTTTCGTCAAAATCAAAAATATTCACTTCAATACTCTTGTGGTCGGCATTATTGTTGACAGTCGGGCGAATACCAATATTACACATTCCCCAAAAAATGCGCCCTGCCACATTAATTTTTACAGCGTAAACTCCATCAGACGGAACCAATTTATGAAGATCAAAGGTTTCGACATTGGCAGTTGGAAATCCGATTTTTCGCCCCAGTTTCATCCCTTCTACAACTTTGCCCGACAGACTGTAGGGATAGCCAAGAAAATGGTTGGCCCCTTTAATATCTCCCGAATCAATCGCCAAACGAATTTTTGAAGAACTTACAACCCTACCATCAACAAGAAACTGGGAAAGTTGTTCGACTTTAAAATTTAAAGATTTTGAAAGGAGTTCAAGCGAGCCAAAATCACCTTTGCGACCTTGTCCAAAACGATGATCATATCCTACGACAAGGCTTAAAAGTTTCATTTGTCCGACAAGAATATTTGTAACAAAGTCGGCATAGGAAAGCCTGGAAAAACTTTCAGTAAAAGGATAGATGACCAGATGGTCAACTCCAATTTCCTCCATCGAGCCAATTTTCTCGTCTTTTGTGGACAACAGCCGGATTGAATCCTCCTGTGGGAGAACGATGATCCTTGGGTGGGGATCAAAAGTAAACACAACCGATTCTCCACCTGAAATTTTACTGAGCCGGATCAGTTCAGTAATGACTTCGCGATGCCCCAGATGTACCCCATCAAAGGTTCCGATGGTGACCACCGGTTTAGTAGCTTTAAAATGATCTAAATCGTAATGTATTTGCACTTTCCCGAAATTTCAGGGCGTAAAAGTAGTCAAAAAAAATATTTAATGCCCGATTTTTATTAACCTTCAATTAATGCCATTCAAAACAGAATGTTTTGGTGTGTATTAAATAAGAATTTATATTTTTGTTACCCTTGAATTACGATCAGAGAGAAGATTGTGAATTCGAATAAATAAACTGTATATTATTAATTTACAATTAGATAACGCTTTTATGCAATATTCATTAAAAAAAGCTTCTTTCATTTTGATCGCCTTGATCTTGTTGTTTTCGTGCGGAAAGAAATCAAATTTCACCATTTCAGGGCAATTGGATGGTGGGGCCGGGAAAATCGTATATTTCAATAAAATATTAATAAGTAGCCAATCTAAGGTTGATTCTTTCAGGATCGACAAGGACGGGAAGTTTAAATTTACAGGGAATGCCTCTACCCCAACGTACTATTTACTGAAGCTCTCGAAGAACAGCTTCATCACACTATTGGTCGATTCGACTGAAAATGTAGTCATTAAGGGTTCATATAAAAATTTCACCCGTGATTACAAGGTTTTAGGATCTGTGGGATCGGAAATCCTTCGCGATCTGGACAATCGGTTCTACAAAGCCAGGTCCGAAACTGATTCTTTACGACAACTTTACAATCTGCATAAAAATGATCCGCTTTATACAACAAAGGCAAACGAATGGAATTCGAGGTACATGAGTGTGATTACCAATCATGCCAATTATGTAACCTCCTATATTAAAAGAAATCCATTTTCGTTGGCCTCTGTTTATGCACTGTACCAAAAATGGGACGATACTAATTTTGTGGTCAGTGACTTTCAGACAATGAAAACAGCTGCATCTGCCCTCTATTCCGTTTATCCAAAAAATGAACAGGTTATCGCCCTTTACAACAATGCCTTGCAATTGGTCAAAGACGAAAACAGTAAAAAACTGTCAACTGCATTAAAGGAGAAAGCTGTCAATTCCCCTAATGTTGTGTTACCTGACCCGCTTGGCATTGAACGAAATCTTTGGTCGTTGCATGGCAAATATGTTTTGCTCCATTTTTGGTCAGCAAAGGACAGGGCTTCAAGAATTGTCAATCCGGTACTTTCTGAAATCTATGCAAAATATAAGAGCAAGGGGTTTGAAATTTTTATGGTTAGCGTTGATAATGACAAGAATGCCTGGCTCAATGCGATTGAAGAGGACAGGTTATCCTGTATCAATGTTGGGGACATGAAAGGAAGTTTTCAGGCCGTGACGAATTATAATATCCAGGAGCTTCCGTTCAACTACCTTTTGGACAAAGAAGGAATAATTGTTGCAAAGAACCTTAAAGGACCGGTGTTGAACCAGACTTTAAGCAAAATATTTAAGTAGATATATTTCAACTACTTACAAATTATTAGAGGTAACTTCCATTTTAAGTAATCCTGATTTTGGCTAAAATAAGCAGTACTTAAAATGGAACCTTGAAAAATTGTTTTTTAGGTCTATCTTTGCCAAAATAAATTATACAATTTTCATTTAGTGATCCATAGGGTTTGAACCAGTCTAAAAAAATATATTTTGCCTCAGATGTACATCTTGGGGCACAGGCGTTGAAGCATAACCGTGAAAGGGAATTGATGTTTACAGCGTGGTTGCATCGGATAAAAGATGATGCAGCAATGATCATTCTTTTAGGGGATATTTTTGATTTCTGGTTTGAATACAGGAAGGTTGCCCCTCATGGATTTGTTCGGGTTCTGGGAGCAATTGCAGAAATCTGCGACAGTGGAATTCCGGTACACTTTTTCACAGGAAACCATGATATTTGGGTTTTTGATTATCTTCCACGTGAAATTGGCATTATCGTTCATCATGGTCCCTGGGAAACAGAACTGAAGGGGAAGAAATTTTATCTTGGGCATGGGGATGATCCCGGAAAAACAGATAAAATGTATCAGCTACTTCAAGGGATCTTTAAAAATAAGATTGCGCAATGGGCTTTTGCAAAAATCCATCCTGATCTGGCATTTCGTTGGGCNCATAATTGGTCGAAAAGTAGCCGTTTAGGAAGGGGTGGTGCAAAAGTTGCCTATTTGGGCGACCATCGTGAAGATCAGATTATCTTTGCTAATAAAGTTCTGAAGGAGAAATTTTTTGATTATTTCGTTTTTGGACACAGGCACATTGCCCTGGACCTTCAATTAACTGAAACGAGCAAATTGTTTATCCTCAGCGATTGGTTTTCAGAACAAATCGCTTACGGAGTTTTTGATGGAAATACATTTTGGTTGGAAAATATTAAAAATAATTACCTTACGAAAAGTAAATAATAAGTATGGATAAAAAGATTTATACCATTATTGTTGGCACGGGATCTTATATTCCCACAAAGATTATTGGAAATGACTTTTTTATGGATGCCGAATTTTATGATCCGGCAACATCTAAACGATTTGAGACCCCCAATTCTGAAATCATCCGTAAATTCAATGAAATTACCAATATTGAAGAGCGCCGGTACGCCGAATCCAACCAGGTAACCAGCGACCTGGCCGCGTTTGCTGCCCGTGATGCAATTGAAACTTCAGGTATTGATCCTGAAACGTTTGAATTTATCCTGGTTGCCCATAATTTTGGCGATGTTCTGGATGGGATACTTGTTCCCGATCAAATGCCTTCGCTTGCCAACCGTGTAAAAACAAAATTGGGTATCCGAAATCCATCCATCTTGACAAATGACGTAACATGCGGTTGTCCTGGATGGACAACTGCAATGATCATTGCCGATGCCTACATAAGGAGCGGATCATTCAAGCGAGGATTGGTGATTGGAGCCGATGTGCTTTCCAGAATTGCCGATCCCTTTGACCGTGACCGGATGATTTTCTCAGACGGGGCAGGTGCGGTAATCGTAGAAGCCATCGAAAGTGACAAACCCATAGGAATATTGTCTCATGCCAGCCGGTCAGATTTTGACCACAATATGCTTGTGATGGGATGTTCAGCCAACCCTGCAAACCCCAAAGATTATAAGTACCTCCGAATGTTGGGTTCCAAGGTTTATGCCTATGCCTTAAGTACGGTTCCCGGAGTCGTAAAGGAGAGTCTCGACAAAGCGGGTATCCATCTTGATGCTGTCAAAAAAGTTCTGATCCATCAGGCTAACGAAAAAATGGACGAAGCGATTTTAAGCCGAGTGTTCAAACTATATGGCAAACGTGATTATGATAAAAATATAATGCCTATGACCATTCAGAAATTTGGAAACTCATCGACAGCAACCGTTCCTACCCTTTTAGACCTTATTCTGAAAGATAAAATGGAAGACCATCAAATCTCAAAAGGAGATACAATTATACTGACCTCGGTTGGTGCAGGAATGACAATTAATTCACTGGTTTATAAAATGCCGGAATAATCTAAAATAGTACAATAAAAGAGGTCGTTCTGCGAATGCAGAACGACCTCTTTTATATAGAGAGAGATTTTAACCTACCTGTAACCTGATTGCACTAACCTTATCAATCTTTTCCTTGGCAAATTCGGGTGTGATTACGATTTCTGTTGTTGATCCTGACGGCATTTCAAACATTACATCAATCATCACGGTTTCGCAGATTGCTCTTAATCCACGTGCACCCAACTTAAACTCAATTGCCTTATCGACAATAAGATACAGAGTTTCCTCCGGAAATGAAATTTTCATCCCATCCATTTTGAACAATTTCTGATACTGCCGGATAATTGAGTTCTTTGGCTCGGTTAAAATCCGGCGCAAAGTTTCCCGTTCCAGGGGGACAAGATGGGTAAGTACCGGTAGCCGACCTACAATTTCAGGAATCAGCCCGAATGAGCGGAGATCTTGTGGGGAAACGTATTGCAAAAGGTTATTACGGTCAACATTTCCACTGTCGAGGCTTGCTTTATAACCTACAACTTTCGTATTGAGGCGTTGCCCGATTTTCCGTTCAATTCCTTCAAATGCGCCACCACAGACAAACAAAATATTTTTCGTATCCACAGGAATCATTTTTTGTTCCGGATGTTTCCGACCTCCCTGAGGAGGGACATTTACAACCGACCCTTCGAGCAATTTAAGCAGGCCCTGCTGGACCCCCTCTCCTGAAACGTCACGTGTAATAGAAGGATTATCACCTTTTCTGGCGATTTTATCGATCTCGTCAATAAAGACAATTCCGCGTTCAGCGGCCTCGACATTATAATCGGCTACCTGAAGCAGGCGCGTAAGTAAGCTCTCAATATCTTCACCAACATAACCGGCCTCCGTCAATACAGTTGCATCGACAATTGTAAAAGGGACATGCAACATCCTGGCAATTGTTTTTGCGAGTAATGTTTTACCCGTACCTGTAGGTCCAACAAGAATGATATTTGACTTTTCAATTTCCGTTCCCTCATCATCGGCACGCTGGTTAAGCCGCTTATAGTGGTTGTAAACTGCCACTGCCAGGACCTTCTTCGCATCATCCTGCCCAATAACATAAAGATCCAGAAAATCCTTTATTTGTTTCGGTTTCTTCAATTCAACTCCGGTCAGGTCAAACTTTTTATTTTTCTTAAATTCCTCATCAATGATGGCATGAGCCTGCTCGATACAGTTTTCACAAATGTGACCTTCCATACCGGCAATTAAAAGTTGAACGTCTTTCTTTTCCCTGCCACAAAACGAGCATTTATCGATTTTTTTCATTACAAAAATATGGGTTATTGATTGGGACAAAAGCCCAATTACTTTTTAACGCGGATCAGGATATCGTCGATCATTCCATAATCCTTTGCTTCCAGTGATGTCATCCAATAATCACGGTCAGAATCCTGTTCAACCTTTTCAATGGATTGTCCTGAATGGGTGGAAATAATCTGGTACAACTCTGTCTTAAGTTTTGCAATTTCCTTAGCAACAATCTGTATATCAGAAGCCTGTCCCTGTGCCCCCCCCATTGGCTGATGAATCATAATCCGCGAATGTTTTAAGGCAGAGCGTTTTCCGGTTGTTCCGGCTGTCATCAATACGGCAGCCATTGAGGCCGCCATACCCGTACAAATGGTCGCCACATCGCAGTTGATATATTGCATTGTATCATAAATCCCCAACCCTGCATGAACCGAACCGCCGGGAGAATTGAAGTAAATCTGAATATCTTTTCCCGGATCTGAAGATTCAAGAAAAAGGAGTTGTGCCTGGATAATATTGGCGACATAGTCGTCAATCGGAATGCCCAGAAAAATAATACGGTCCATCATCAAACGTGAAAAAACATCCATCTGGGCAATATTCAACTGCCGTTCTTCGATAATTGTCGGGGAGATATAACTGTTTGCATAAACCGATTCGTACTTGTGCAAGCTTAGGCTACTAATCCCTAGATGCTTTGTCGCATATTTGCGGAAATCTTCATTGTTTGCGTTCATAACACAATCTTATTAAAATAAAAAACTTTGTAAAACAATTTGGTTACCTGAGCGATTAAACATCCCTGATCAACAAATTGTCCCACAAAGTTATAAAAATACTCCGATTACTATGGCCCGAAGTTTATTTTTCAAAGAGATCGTCAAATTCCTTTTGCGTAACTTCTTTTATTACAAGGCCTGCACGTTCCTTAATCAAGTCAAGAACTTTATCTTCAATTATTTTTTCGGCCAACTTTTGCTTCTGTTCCTTATTTTCAAGTATTGATTTGGCATAATTTTCAAGATACTCTTCAGGTACATTGAACATACCATATTGGTGAAACTGGACTCTGGCCATTTCGATTGCCATAGCATTGACATCGGGTTCCATGACCTTCAAGTCATTTGCTTTTGCAAGGTTTCCTTTGATCAGTGTCCATTCAAGGTCTGTCCTGAAATGTTCAAATTCCTCTTCAATCTGTTCCGCTGTAATTTTATCGTTGGTCTCTGTAAGCCATCTTTTGAGGAACTCTTCAGGCAACCTTAATGCCTGATCTTTTGTCAATGCGGCTTTGGCATCAGTTAAAAATCTGTAATTACTTGAATAGACATGGTTTGACTTTAAATCATCAGCTATCTTGTTCCTAAATTCTTCAACTGTAGTAATCCCGGATTCTTCCCCGTTTACCTTTTTAATTAATTCTTCATTGATTTCAGCAGGGACGAAAGTATTAATCTTATTGATTGTAAATGTAAAATCTGTGTCCACCTTATCGATCTCATCATCCTTAACCTTCAATAAATGTGTGACTTCGTGGTCATTGGCATAAGCAGTCCGGGGATTGAATTTCAGGACATCTCCTACCTTTGCACCTAAAAACTGCTGTTTTACGGTTTCATCCCTCAATAATTGAACCGCAATCTGCACACCTGAAGCAGAGATACCCTCTTCAACAACTGAACCTTCAGCATCGATTTGCACAAAATCGCCAATTGTTGTTTCCTTATTTCCAACCTCTTCCGCAGCAATATTCTCGCCAAAACGTGTAGAATAGCTTTCCAACTGTTTATCGATAAGGTCTTCATCGACGATTATTTCATAATAAGGTAACGCACCTATCCTTTCGAAGTTTACATTGATTTCAGGGCTTAATCCAAGATCAAATACAAATTCAAAATCGCCCCAGCTATTGAAGTCAATTTTTGGTTCGACAGTTTTTGATGGGAGCGGCTCACCGAGAATGTTCAGGTTTTGTTCAGCAATATAATTGTTCAGCTCGCGGCTAAGCAGTTTATTAATTTCCTCGCCCAATGCAGCCTTACCGTACATTTTTTTGATCAACCCGGCAGGGACCATCCCTTTTCTGAAGCCCGGCATGTTGGCTTTTTTACGGTAATCCTTTAATGTTTCATTGATCGTTGCTTCATAATCCAGTTTCTCAATAGTAATGGTTACAACGACATTTAAATCATCAATACTCGTCTTCGAAATTTTCATAATTTTCTCTTAATATGATCTTATAAACCGTCGGGAGGCGAAAGCCTAACCTGAATAGTCATTAAAAAAACCGCCTTAATCCATAAGGGAAAAAGGCGGTAAAAAGGGTAATGTGTGCGGACGAAGGGACTCGAACCCCCACGCCTCTCGGCACCAGATCCTAAGTCTGGCGCGGCTACCAATTACGCCACGTCCGCATTTTTTAGCGCTGCAAATATAGTTATTTTTTTTATTCAGAGCCCAACACACAAAATTAAACAGAAATTATTCAACGACGTCTTCTGTTGGTAAGTCGGGTTTCTTTAAGACAGGTCTCCTCAACTCGAAATTCTGACCCAGGTACAATCTTCTAACTTCATCATCTGCTGCAAGTTCCTCTGCACTTCCGCTGTTAAGGATCCTACCATCGTATAATAAATAGGAGCGGTCGGTGATCGATAAGGTTTCATGGACATTGTGATCAGTAATCAAAATGCCAATATTTTTATCTTTTAGCCTGAAAACGATTTGCTGAATATCTTCAACTGCAATCGGGTCAACACCTGCAAAAGGTTCATCGAGCAAAATAAATGCCGGATTGATCGCGAGGCATCGGGCTATTTCGGTCCGTCGCCGTTCGCCTCCCGATAACTGAATTCCCTTACTCTTTCTTACCCGTTGAAGTCCAAATTCGTCGAGCAGCGATTCCAACTTCTCGCGCTGAAATTCCTTTGAAAAATTAGTCATTTCCAAAATAGAACGGATATTGTCTTCCACACTCATTTGCCTGAAAACAGAGGCTTCCTGAGCCAGGTAACCGATTCCGAGCTTTGCCCTCTTGTAAACAGGAAATGATGTAATGTCGGTATCGTCAAGAAAAATTTGCCCACCATTCACTTTGATCAATCCAACAATCATGTAAAATGAGGTTGTTTTGCCAGCCCCGTTGGGACCGAGCAAACCAACAATTTCACCCTGGTTTAATTCAAGTGATACACCCTTCACAACCGTTCTGCTCCGGTATTTTTTAATGATATTTTCGGCCCTAAGCTTCATTTTAATTTTTTTTTAACTCTTTTGGAGCCCTATGTTTTAAACGATGGATTATCTGTACCTTTTTATAAATTAAGCTTCAAGTACTTCCACAACTTCCCTCTTCTTCTCGATCCTTTTTGAAAGAAATACACCCAATTCATAAAGTAAGATCAACGGTCCGGAGACAACCAACATACTGAAAACATCAGGAGGTGTGATAATGGCTGCCAATAACAATAAAACGACATAAGCATGTTTCCGATAATTGATCAAAAATCCTGAACTGATCAAACCGACCTTACTTAGAAAATAGATAACAATCGGAAGTTCAAAAACAATTCCACTGCCCAGGATTACCGATGTTACTGCACTGATGTATGAGTTCAGGTTAATTTGGTTTACGACTTCGGTACTGATCCTGTAAGAGCCAAAAAAATGGGTCGATAATGGAACAATAATAAAATATCCAAAGAAAACTCCTAACATAAATAATAAGGTACTGTAAAAAACAGCCCCTGTAGCATGTTTCCGTTCTTTCTCATACAGGGCTGGTTTAATGAAGCGCCAGAACTCCCAAAAAATGTACGGTATAGCCATGATCATTCCTCCGATAAAAGCGATGTTCAGGTTTGTCGTGAACTGACCGGCCATGTCGTAGTTGATAATGCTAAATGGCTGTGTATTAATTGCAAGATCCGGAGAATTAAACCGTTCGGCAACCCATGCAAAAGCCCTGTTTGTAACAAAACTCGCTCTTTTGGGTGCGAAAAGTATTTGGTCCATAATAAATTCGGCATAGATAAAACAAAAGACAGCGCCTACCACAACAGCTACTGATGAACGGACAAGATGCCAGCGCAATTCCTCAAGATGTTCAAGAAATGACATCTCTTCATTATTTTTAGGTGCCTTCTCCCTTTTTTTTACGTTTCCAGTTAGTATTCCCCTGATGGACATTTATTGATATTTTATTGTTTTATTAAAAAATTTGCTTTCTCAAAATTCAGCGGCAAATATACAATTCTTTGCCCCATTTGTTTCACTAAAAAATTGTTCCTAAAATTGTCCAATGTTAAATTTTTGTGATATTGCTATTATTTTTTGGACTCACGGATATAATTAATAACTTAGTGGTAGCAAAAGAAATTAAATGGTTTATACTTTGACGAAAAATTATGAGGGATAGAAATTTATTGAATGCCCAGCTTCAGAAATATTTTGGCTTCGACCGGTTCAAGGGTCAGCAAGAAGAGGTAATTAACAGCATATTAGATAGAAATGACACTTTTGTACTGATGCCGACGGGGGGTGGGAAATCACTTTGCTACCAGCTTCCCGCACTGATGCAGGAGGGTACGGCCATCGTCATTTCTCCGCTGATTGCACTGATGAAAAATCAGGTTGATGCCATCAGAAGTTTCAGTACTGACGACGGGGTTGCCCATTTCCTCAACTCCTCCCTAACAAAGACTGCAATTCAGAAAGTAAAGGAGGACATTGGACGAGGTCAAACCAAATTACTTTATGTTGCACCAGAATCGCTGACGAAACTGGAAAACATTGATTTTCTGAAAGGGATCAAAATTTCATTTTATGCAATTGATGAGGCACATTGTATATCGGAATGGGGTCACGATTTCCGGCCGGAATATAGACGAATCCGCCCTATTGTGAATGAAATCGGTCAGGCTCCGATCATGGCATTGACTGCTACAGCCACTCCTAAAGTTCAACATGATATTCAGAAAAACCTTGGGATGCAGAATGCAAAGGTTTTTAAATCGTCGTTCAACAGGCCAAACCTCTATTATGAAATACGACCCAAAGTTAAGGCTAAAGATCAAATAATCAGGATGATAAAAAGCAATCCCGGTAAATCGGGGATCATTTATTGTCTTAGTCGGAAAAAGGTCGAAGAGATCGCCGAATTGCTTCAGGTGAATGGAATTAAGGCTCTTGCCTATCATGCCGGGATGGATTCGGCAACCCGCTCCGGAAACCAGGACAAATTCCTGATGGAGGAATCGGATGTTATTGTGGCGACCATTGCCTTTGGTATGGGGATCGATAAACCAGATGTAAGGTTCGTGATCCATTATGATATTCCGAAATCGCTGGAAGGTTACTATCAGGAAACAGGTAGGGCAGGCCGGGATGGTGGCGAAGGAAAATGTTACACATTCTATAGTTACAAAGACATTCAGAAACTGGAAAAATTCATGCAAGGAAAGCCGGTTGCCGAACAGGAAATTGGCCAACAGCTTCTGCTTGATACAGTTGCATTTGCTGAGTCGTCACTTTGCCGCCGAACCATTTTGCTTCACTATTTTGGGGAAAAATACGAAACCGACAATTGCGGATTTTGTGATAATTGCCTGAATCCAAAGGAACTAATAGAGGGGAGAGATCTTGTAGTAACTGCCCTAAAAGCTGTGATCGAAGTTAAGGAGCAATGCAAAGGCGAAAATCTTGTCAATATCCTTATGGGTGTTGAAAACGCCACGGTGAAATCTTTTTCACACGACCAGCTTGATATCTTTGGGGAAGGGGATGAATACGATGACAAATTGTGGAACGCAGTTTTCCGGCAGAGCATTATCGCCGGGTTTCTTCACAAAGACATTGAAAACTATGGGGTTCTAAAACTTACTGATTTGGGAAGGGAATTTTTGGCACAACCAAGGTCTTTTATGATTGTGAAAAACCACGATTATGAATCGGAAGAGGAGACTGAGGAAGTTCCACAAGGTGGCAGTGCTGCCGGAGATCCTGAGCTATTCTCCATTTTAAAGGACCTCCGGAAGAAAGTTGCTACCAAGCAGAAACTTCCTCCTTTTGTCATTTTCCAGGATCCTTCGCTAGCAGATATGTCTATTCAGTATCCTACCACAGTGGAAGAACTTCAGGGGATTATTGGTGTTGGTCAGGGAAAAGCACAGCGATATGGAAAACCATTTGTCGAGGTGATCAAAAAATATGTTGAAGAAAAAGGGATTGAACGGGCTCAGGATATGGTCGTACGTTCAGTGGCAAATAAATCAAAGAATAAGGTTTACATTATCCAAAGTATCGACCGTAAATTGGCACTCAACGAGATTGCCGATGCCAAGGGGATGAGTATGGACGAAATATTGACCGAACTGGAAGCCATTGTGAACTCCGGAACAAAGATTAACATCGATTACTACATCGATGATGTAATGGACGAAGATCAGGTTGATGATATTTTCAGATATTTCAGGGAAGAAGCCACCTCTGATTCGATGGAAGAGGCGCTGGCCGAGTTTGGCGACGATTATGAACCGGAGGAGATCAGGATGGTGAGGATAAAATTCCTGGCAGAGATGGGCAATTAAAATAGGCATCGCCTCTACCTGTTGGACTGAACAGGAACTAACGCGAAAACAGCCACGAAATGGTTTAAAACAGACTATTCCGTGGCTGTTATATTTAATCGGCTATTTTCCAAAAGCGGGAATTCCGCCAAATCAAATTCAATTGTGTTGGGGCTTTTCGGCCAATGGGAGTTTAATATAGAATGTTGTTCCAATATCCTGAGATGATTGAAACCAGATCTCACCTCTAAAATTCTCAATAATTCTTTTGGTGATTGCAAGACCCAATCCCATACCACTCGACTTCGTTGTAAAACTAGGCTCGAACAATTTATCACGCAATTCAGTTTGTATTCCGCTCCCGTTGTCAGTGACCGAAATATAAGCCCATTCACTGTCGTTGTTCAATTCAATTTTCAAAAGACCGCTCCGATCTTTTGAAATGGCTTGTATCCCATTCTTAATCAAATTAATAATGGCACGACCCAACTGATCCTTATCTGCAATCACCTCAACCGGACCATCGGTTAAGGATTCAAAGATTACAGAAATATTGTTCAGGTTTTCAAAGAGCAATACCACTTCCCTGATTTTCAAGGATAAATCAATTAATTCATTGCGGATTCCAGGCATACTCGCAAAATCGGAAAATGAAGAAGCGATCACTGAAAGCACATCAATCTGTTCGACCAATGTCCGGCTCACACGATCAAAATAATCATTAAAATTTTCAGAACCATGTTCTTTAAGCCGTTGCAGGTATTGAATACTTAATTTCATTGGTGTAAGCGGATTATTGATTTCATGGGCCACCTGGCGTGCCATACCCTGCCATGCCGATTCCCGTTCCGACCTGGCCAATAATTCGGCACTTTCTGCGAGTTCATCAACTTTTTTGTTGTATTCCTTGGCCAATCGTCCAATCTCATCTTCGCCAGAATACTCAATCTTCGCATTTTTTTTGCCCAGTTGAATCCCTTTCAGGTTATTTTCGATCCGGAGCAATGGGGCTGTCAGCTTATGGCTGATAAAGACTGCTACAATTAAACTAAACATGATCAGCAAGATATACAGGTTGGAAAAAGCGACAATAAAACCAGAAACCTGTTTTGTAAAATCATCCTGCCTTGTAAAATATGGAAGGTTCAGGTAACCGATCAGCTGATTGTTTTGATTATAAACAGGTGAATAAGCTGACAGGAATTTCATTTCCCCGAGGTTCTCATTGTGAAGGAACAACGTTTTGTGAAACATAGCTATCTCTTTATATGCTAATGGGTTGATACGGCGAGATAACAAGCCGCGCTCAAATATTTCGCTGCGGGAAGTTGCGAACAACCTCCCTTTCAGGTCGTATAGGTTAATATCTGTCTGCAAAATATCGGATAGGACGACCAGTTGTTCGTTGAGATAATCGCGTACAGGAGGGTTTAATTCTACTTCCTGCCCGATTCTTATGCTCAATTCGGAGGATACTGCACTCAGTTTTTCATTCAGGTTGTCCTGTAAAGAATTCAGCAATTTATTGGAGTTATAAAATAAAAGTCCTAGTCCGATGATTGTAAGTATCCCTAATAAGGACAAAATCAGGGTAAGTTGAATTTTTTCCCTGAAATCCAGGGATTTCCTTCTCATCCTGAAATGGCGTTCATTGAAAATCAATACAGTTCCTCCAATTACGTAAAGAAGCAAAAATAAATATGGCAATGTGCTAATCCACTCATAAACAGTTGGTTCATGATCGCTTACAATAACACAGTTATTCCCCGATCTGTTGTAGGCACAATGCCTGAAACCATTTTTTGAAAAATGGGAATATTCCTGATTGAGTAAAATTTCAGGTGGCAGGTTCATCCCATATTGATATTCGCCTCCACGATCCACCAACTCTCCATCAAAATATTTGGCATAACTGAACCCGCCTTCCTGGCTTTCTCTTGAAGCATGTTCATCCAATAGCAGTTCAGGGTATCCTTTCCCTTCCGGAATCACTTTGGAATTGAGTTCAATAAATACTTTAACAAGTACATTTTCTGAATTCAGCAGATCAAGCTGTCCCAAATAGGAAATCCGGCCATTTACACGGTCCATGAAATAAAAATTACTTCCCGAAACCAACATTCCTTTGGTTTTGCGCAGGTTATCGAAAAAGTTGAAACAAGAGGGAAAATACTTATTTTCATCGGTGATGAAAACGCTATCCTCAAGGTTGCAAACAGTGATCTGTAAATTATAATTGCGCCAAAATCCCGTGAAATAATTGTTCAGAAAATAGGATTCCAATGATTTATAGGGTGGTAACAAATGGTATTGGATAATCGTATCCTTGCGGAGTTTACTGTCAAGTTCAGAAAGAAAGATCTCCGCACCGGGATCACGTTCAGAGCTTAATTTGACGGCCCACAAGTCCATTACTTTATTCTTTCTCCCCAAAATCAAATCCCTTGCCGACCAATTAACATATGAAGCACTCGCGATTGAGATGATTAACAAGAAGGTATATTTGTTTTCCCTGATTTTTTTATTTTCAAACCACGCAATAGCAACAAACACCAGTGCAAAATAAATAAACGGAGCCCAATCAATTCCATAAACAAAGAAATTAACAATCGCACCGGTAATGGCCATGGCAACAAAACCTGCCATGATGAACCGGACAATCCCTAGTTCCATAAGATAGTCGGTGCGCAATCGTAATGTGATGATGATAAAACCGATGATCTGAAGAGAAATACAAAAAAACGCATATAAGTTTACAGACGAAAATTTCAGGTCGCTCAAAAACTCTAAAGTAATACCTGAATTTAAAAGGAGGATTTTAAACAGGACAATCGAAAATGTAACAAAAAATGCAAAAAAGAAAAACGATAGGATCATTTTTATCCTTTTACGATCCATCCCTCTCTCATATTTGTATAATAGGAAATAAGACTGGGCCAGATGAAACATCCCGATTGACAAAAGGATGAAATCACCCAGGGAGGGTAACCAACTACTAAACGCAAAATCGTGGGGAGAAAACATTTGCGAACCAAATACTGAAATGGGTAATTTCGATTTACTGAATACAAAATATATAATAAGAGGTACTATGGTTGAAAAAATCAATTTGATATAGGAAGGAAGACTTTTGTTTATTTTTAACCAGAGGTTGATCTGGGCCAGCAGCATGAATGCAAATGCAAAGAATAGTACCCCGCTAAGGTCAGAATGACCGATCTCCGGATTTTCATCAAGGGAAGGGAGAACAGAAAAAAGGTATGCACCGTCAGTCCTGTAAATATTTATTGCATCCGAATGAGGCGAAGGTTGTACAAGATAGCCATCAGGAATCTCAAAATCGTTTTGAAATGAGCTCTTTATGTAACGGTTGCGATATGGGAATTCACGCTTGACCAAAAGGAATCCTTTGATGAGGTATTCACCGGACTTTCGAAAACATTGATAGTACCAGCCGGTGGGAAGATGGATCAAACCCTCCGCCTTTGCTGATCCTGAATCATCAACCGGAAAAGCGATTTGCGATGACGACCAAAATAACAACACATTTTTTTTTGAAATTGCCACTTCAAGTTCATCGTCATCGTTGTTAAATAAATCGATCAAGGACCAGTTGGTTAGTGCCACAGGATCCGATTTCATACGAATGACGACCGAATCGACCAGATTCTCAAGGTTTTTTTCTTTCTTTTCGAAAACATTCCCAATGCGCTGCGATTCCCGGGCGAAGTCTTTATTACTGTCAGATACCAATTCGCGAAACAGGATGACCAGAAATAAGGGTATAGCCAGCAGCAAATAGATATTTTTACCTGCAAATTGTCTCATAACCGCTATTCATGATGATAAGGTTCATTTTTAATAATTGTCATCGCCCTGTAGATCTGTTCAACAAATATCATGCGGACCATTTGATGGGAGAAAGTCATTTTTGAAAGTGAGATTGCATTTTCAGACCGTTGATACACCGCTTTCGAAAATCCATATGGACCACCAATGACAAAAATAACCTGGCGTATTCCTGCAATCATCTTCTTTTCCATCCATTTGGAAAATTCGATTGATGTGAATTCTGATCCATGCTCATCAAGTAAAATCATTAAGTCACCTGCTGATATTTGGTTCAGGATTAATTGGCCTTCTTTTTCTTTCTGAAGTTCAGGAGAAAGGGCACTACGGTTTTTGATATCAGGTATTACCTTGATATCGAATGGGATATAAAACGAGAGTCTTTTAACATAGTCATCTATCCCCTCTTTCATATATTTTTTATCGGTATTTCCGATTGTAAGCAAGCGTATTTTCACGGTTACAATATTAAGACAGATAAAAATGGCATCCAATTATTTGGGTACAATTTTTTAATGACAGCTGTTTTTAATAATATTGCATAATTGTTGTTGACGAATTCAAAAAAATATCATTGCGATGAAAAAGAAATTGGGAATAGTATTGATTTTTATGATTTGGTTTTCAGTAATGCCGCTATTTTCGAACGGACAGATTCCCGCGGAAATCTTTTCAGGGTTAAAAACGGGTGATGCTAAATTAGTGGCTTCCTATTTCAATGAAAATATTGAGTTGGTTATTATTGACAAAGAGATGGTTTGTTCCCAGGCACAAGGTGAACAAATCCTGAAAGACTTTTTTAATCATTTTAAACCCATCGACTTTAAGATTACACACCAGGGAAGCAACGATTCCTCCTATGCCATTGGGAAGATGCAAACAGCCAATGGTAATTTCAGGGTTTACTATCTGTTAAGGGTAAAGGGTGGAAAATACCAGATTGTTCAACTTAAGATTGACAAAGATTAGTTTCAAACTGTAATTTGCCAATCATGACAATATGGAAAGGGTATCAACAATGGATTATCGGTTATGCGGATGTAATCGGTCAGAAAGCGAAGTTAATTAAACTCCCTTTTTTTGACGATGAGCCCCTCTACGATGTGGCTTTGTTTTTTTGGAAAGGAATCGTGGACGGTGCTATTTCGACAAGGGCATCGGCAATCGCTTTTAATTTTATCCTCGCCATCTTTCCTGCCATCATTTTTGTCTTTACCTTGATCCCCTATATCCCGATCGCCAACTTTCAGCAACAACTATTAGATTTGCTCCAAAGTATCCTGCCACACAATGCCTTTGTTGCAATTCAGGGAACCATTGAAGATATCGTCACCAGACCCCGGGGCGGTTTGCTCTCCTTTGGTTTTCTGGCGGCTTTTATTTTTGCCACAAACGGAATTGTTTCAGTCATTTCAGCATTTAATGGTACGATTCATACCATCGAAACAAGATCCTGGTTAAACCAACATATTGTGGCACTGGTTATTGCAATTATATTAACGGTACTGACAACCATCAGTGTCGCATTAATAACAGTTAGTCAAGCTGTTATGAATTTCCTGGTTCAACAGGGGATTTTACAGATCGATTTTACCTATTACCTTTTACTTGGTGGTAAATGGCTGGTTATATGTGCTTTATTCTTTTTTGGATTTGCCTTTTTATTTTATCTCGCCCCTGCCCCTAAAACCAAATTCAGGTTTATTTCAGCCGGAGGGACTTTAGCCACTGTACTGACCATTCTAACAACAATCGGGTTCTCTTATTATATTAATAACTTTGGGAAGTACAATACGCTTTATGGCTCGATCGGAACATTGGTTGTGGTGATGCTGTCGTTTTATTTTAATTCATTAAATCTTCTTATCGGTTTCGAGTTGAACGTAAGTATCTGGAGAGCAAGAAGAAACAGTGAAGATGCGATAATTTTCGATCATCTGGACAAAGTTAAACTGGTCCGGCCTGACAAGACAGATTTCACCGGAAACTCATTGTTGTGAAAAGTCTGGTTTCAACCGGAAACCGCAGTTAGGACAGAATTTTGCCTCTTTGTCAACTTTTGTGTTGCAATTTTCACACAGATCATAAAATTCGAGGTGAAATTTCTCTCCGCAGTTTTTACAAACCTTGGCGATCAACAAGTTAGGCGTATTGCAATGCCGGCAGTAAAGCTGATTGCTGTAAGGGCCATCCTCGGAATATTGTTTGATTTTGTGAAGGGCAAATTTCAACAAGTATAAGGCTATGGCAAAGGGGATTAATATACTCAATACTGCGTTTTCAATCAGATTTGGTGCAAAGTTATAAACAAAATGTAAAAAAGCAGCACCCAGAATATAAGGTAGCATCGTCAGTTTGTATTTACCCCGGTGCAAAAATTTTGCCTTGGCAAGGCCAATTCCCCAGATTGCAGCTAATCCGATGTGAAGTGGAACCGCATTGAATTGCCTGACATAAAATGAAGCGATACCCAATCTCAAGGTATAATCGATATTTTCGAAAACCGAGAAACCAAAGGCAACTGTCATCGCATAGACCAATGCATCGGCCGGCTCGTCAAAATCTTTCATTTTACGGATCAGGAAGAGGGTGACCAAGGCTTTACAGAACTCTTCGTTAATCCCCACAAACCCATAAAACATCATCGTTTTATAAATTCCCTGAGTGTTCACTGAACCCGGCACAAATTGATAATTAATCAGATAGGAAAATGCATAATTTAAAGAACCCGCAATAAGGGAGCTGATCAAACCTCCGATGACAAAAACGAACAATATTGATCGAAGTGGTTCACGTTCAAACTTATCATATTTCATGATCATCCAAAACCAGAACAAGATCGAAATCAGATAGGAAATGATATAAAATTGCATAATGATGGTTTTTAATAGCGTACTTACACTGTTAAGTGTCTTCAATCCGATCATTTATCGCGGCTAAGATAACAAAAACAAAAATTACAAATGTTCAGATTCAAGGAAATTAGTGATTAGTGTTCAATAGGCCATTCCGGATAAGGATTTACAGAAGAATTTTTTACTGAAATATTCTGAATGAAAGACAATACTATTTCGTTGAATATTTATACTTTCGGACTTTTGAAAAAGAGTGAAAACAAGAGCGGAAGTTACTCGCAGGAATGGTTTTACGGGTACGACGAATGAAATTTTATGTATTTTTCTAACTCCTGATTAATTATTTCATTTCAAAATGGATATTCAAAACAAACTGAACAGAAGGCGTTTTATTACCCTTTCTGTCATTGGTGCCAGTGGGATGTGCTTGCTTGGCCGATGTGCAAACCCTCCTCTCTCCCCCTGGAGATTTCTTACAAAACAAGAAGGAACTTTGCTCGATGCCCTCGTAGAGCAAATTATTCCCACCGATGAATGGCCGGGTGCCAGGGACGCCGGAGTAACTAATTTTATTGACAAACAACTGGTTGGCCCATATATCCGTTATCAGGATGTTTACCGCAGAGGTATGGCTGCCATTCAGGACACCTGCAAATCGGAATTTCAAAAAGCTTTTGAAACGCTCCATTTTGACCTTCAAACAAAGTTCCTCGAAAAAATGGAAAGCGGTAAAATGAAGGGTGACCTCTGGACAAGAGGTCTTGATCGTGAATTCTTTGGGCTACTTAGAAACCATACGATGCAAGGCTTTTATGGAAGTCCTCGTCATGGCGGAAATAAAGGGAACATCAGTTACAAAATGCTTCAGCTCGACTATCCTGTGATTATTGGGCAGAATCGGTACAAGGGATAAGTTGGGTAGAGGGAGTGACTTTGTGATGGGGAGATAGGAGAAGAGGATAATGAAGACGGGAAAACGAAAAACGGAAAAAGAAGAAGACTGAAGAATGGTGGTTGAAAAATGGATCGTGATTCTGATTCAAAACAATACACCCTAGGTATTAAACTATTGTAGTATAAGGACATGTTCCAGGGAAAAGAGGCGCAATCAGAAAGTTCTTAGAAGATTGAACCACCAATGCGCCGCAAGACCAAAACAAAATTCAGGCGCATAAAATAAGGATAAAATATCTTTGAAAATATTAAAAATGGGAAACAAACACGTTAATGCCATCGTTGTCGGTTCGGGTGCCGGGGGTGGTGTAGTTGCCAAAGAGTTGAGCGTTGCAGGAATGTCGGTTGTCCTCTTTGAACGTGGGGGCTGGGCCACTTATGACGATACAGACACAGACGAACTGCTTTCCCAACGGACAACAGTTCTTGGAAATGCCTATGGACCTGATGATCATAGGTATCGTCGTGTGGTCCAAAACCTGGACGGCAGCACAAATATTGTTTTGCCAAGCGAAGGCGGTTATAACAACAATGCTGCTTGTGTCGGCTCAGGAACAGCTAGTTATGGGGCGATGGCGTGGCGGTTTATGCAGGAAGATTTTAAATTGAAGAGTACCTACGGCCCTATTGAAGGATCCACCCTGGATGATTGGCCATTTACCTATGAAGATCTGGAACCTTGTTACGAAAAGGCCGAATGGGAAATCGGCGTTTCAGGTGATGACTCTCAAAACCCTTTTGCCCCACCACGCAAAAAACCACAACCAATGCCCCCATTTTCGCACAACAGGGAGGCTACCCTGCTTTTGGAAGCCGCCAAAAGATTAGGGTATCATCCATTCCCAATCCCAATGTTGCGCAATTCAATTTCTTACGGTGGCCGACCTGCATGTTACCGGATGCGGACTTGTGTGGGATTTGCGTGTCCGGTAAGCGCAAAATGTGGTACCCATAATACAGTTATCCCCGTAGCTCTCCAAACTGGCAATTGCGAATTGAGGATCAATTCTGTCGTCAGCGAAATATTGGTCAACGAACAAGGGAAAATTACGGGGGTCAGCTATTTTGATGATAAAAATAAAAAACAAATACAAACCGCTGATGTAGTGGTCATTTCAGCCTCGGCGACCGAGACTCCCCGTTTGCTCCTTAATTCAAAATCCAGATTTTTTCCAAAGGGGATCGGAAATGAAAACGATTGGGTAGGGCGCAATCTTCAGGGCCATGCCTATACGGGTGCCAGGGGGATTTTTGCAGAGGAGGTTTATGACGATCTGGGCCCCGGGGCTTCAGTTGCGATCTGCGATTTCAGCCATCACAATCCTGGTATCATGGGCGGGGGAATGCTGGCCAATGAATTTATAAGAATGCCTTACCTGTTCTCAGGCATCCGGCCACCTGAAGAGGCAAAATGGGGCAAGGCACATAAAGAATTTCAACGGAATAACTTTAAAAAAGTTGCTCAGGTTGTTGGGCCTTACCAGGAGATTCCGAACTTCGAATCACGTGTGGATGTTGATCCAGTCGTTAAAGATTTCTGGGGAATCCCTGTTACAAGACTTTCCGGCACACGGCACGAAAAAGATATTGAAGGATGCAAGCTCCTCTCGGAAAAGGCAGAACTCTGGTTGAAAGAGGCTGGTGCCATTTATACATGGCAAAATGTTGGAGGGGGAAAAGGGTTAAGCGGTGGACAACACCAGGCAGGGACCTGCCGTATGGGAAACGATCCCAAAACCTCTGTTACAGATAAATTCGGAAGGGTACATGCCGTTCCCAATCTGTTCGTTGCCGACGGAAGCCTCCATGTGAACAATGGAGGGTTTAATCCTGCATTGACGATCATGGCTTTAGGATTCAGGGTTGGAGGCTACATTGCCAGCGAATGGACAAAAGGAAATCGTTTCAAATAAATCAATTGTGATGAAATATAAACTCATTTTTAGAACAATTCCGCTATTTTTATTTATTTCATTAATAATCATAACGATAGCTTTTGGTTCTTTTTATACCTATTGGAATACGGCTCCGCCAGATAAAACCTGTGGTGGCTGCCACGAAATTGGTAAATCGGTCAACTCAATGGCACAATCTTCCCACCGTGACTTTAAATGTAAAGAATGTCATGGAACTGCTTTAAGCAACGGTATCCATTCGATGACGGAGAAAGGGATGATGGTGATCAACCATGTTCAGGAGGCGCGGGTCGAGAATATCCGACCCAAAGAAAACCAGTTGCTGGATATCCTCAATCATTGCAAACGATGCCATGCAATAGAATATGCAGATTGGACATCTGGTGGGCATTCAGTTGATTATCAGCATATTTTTTTAAATGAAAAGCACAATTCCAAAGAACAGGTCAACAATGATT